>MDSW01093603.1_pt1 | contig 29582 bp, 20 predicted proteins | sample 811171 | NCBI WGS metagenome assembly MDSW01 (sample SAMN05326641, study PRJNA326480) | marine metagenome | isolation source: seawater | place: Atlantic Ocean: North West | collected 2012 | reverse complement strand
CGACGGCGTCCGCTTCGACCGCGTCTCCGTGTACTCCCCCGACGGCCGCTTGCTCGTGAAAGACGTCTCTTTCGACCTCAAGCCCGGAGAGAATCTGTTCGTCACCGGCGCGAACGGCGCGGGGAAGACGTCGTTGTTCCGCGTCCTCGCGGGCTTGTGGGAACCCGCCTCGGGCGTCGTGACCCGTCCGGACGTGCAGCGGTCCGACGACGACGACGACGACGACGACGACGACTCGCGGGACGCGAGCGAGGAGGAGGAGGAGGGAGGGACGGAGACGACCTCGTCCGCCGCGTCGCGCCCGTTCCAGGTGTTTTACGTCCCGCAAAAGCCGTACCTCGTGTCGGGTTCGCTGAGGGACCAGGTCATGTACCCGCGCGCCGGGTCGAGCGATTTCGACGACGAGATCATCGAGGCGTTATCTCGCGTCAACCTCCTGAAGCTCGTCAACGCGCACGGGCTGGATAGAGTGCCGCACGACTGGGCGGACGTCCTTTCCGGCGGGGAGAAGCAAAGGGTCGGGCTCGCGCGTCTGTACTTCCACAAGCCGTCCTACGCGGTGTTAGACGAGGCGACGTCGGCGATCAACCCGGACGAGGAAGGGAGCTTCTACGACCACCTCGGGACGTTGGGGATCACCGCGTTTAGCATCGCGCACCGGATGGAGCTGAAGAAGTTTCATCACTCGCACTTGCACTTTCACGCTGACGGCACGGGGGGGTGGACGCTGAAGCGGATCAAGAAGTGAAGTGATGTAACAGAAGGAGGAACCGACGCGGGCGAGGGGACGACGCTACGCTACGGAAAAATCCATTTTCGTGAAAAAATAAACCATTAAAATTTGCGTCGTCGACGCCGCCACCCCTGTCCCCCCCACCCTTCCTTCCCCGCGCGCGCTCCGATCCGATTCACCGGTGCGCTTGAATCTTCTGCCACATGTGGTGCTTAAACTTCGCCTTCGTCAGCGCAGCCTGAACCGCCGTCATCGTGCTCATCTCGGATATCTTCGACATCCCGCTGAGGCCGCTTCTAAACGACGCGCCGTCGACGGACGCGAAGTCGTCCTCCCCCTCGCGCGTTCCGTCGCTGCTCTTCGGCGTGCCCCGCGGGACCATCGCCCACGTGTCCACGCCGGGGGTGTCATCGGGGGCGTCCGGCATGACGTCCTCGACCTCGTCCTCGTCCTCGGCGTCGGCGTCGGCGTCGGTGTCGGCGTCTTCCGCCGCCAAAGACTTCGGCTCCGGCGACGACGCCGTCTCCACGACTTCGTCCAGCACCGCGTCGACGATTTCCTCCGGGGACGTCGGCGCGCGCGCTTCTTCCTCCTCCGTCGCGCCGCCTCCTCGCGTCGGCGTGTGCGGCTCCGAGGAGGTCGCCGCCGCCGTCGCCGCCGCGGGCGCCGCCGCCGTCGGCGACACCGACGACGCGCGCGACGACGGCAGCGACATCACCCCTCTCGGCGACGCGCCGCCGTCGTCCTCCGCCTTGGCCGTTTTGGCGGCGGCGTTGGTGGCGTTGGCGCGGCGCATCACTTCCGCGGCGTTCCTCGTGAGTTCCTCCTTCAATCGCATGTTCTCCATCTGCATCATTCGCATCGACCGCCGCTGTTCGTCCATCGACCGCCGCTGCTCCGCGAGCATCTGCATCGCCTCTCGCAGCTCGTTCTTCATCAGTTCGAGCTTCTCAGCGTCCACGGGCTTCTTCGCGGCGCTGACCGAGGATCTTCTCTCTTCGCCGTCGCCGTCGTCGCCGCCGCCGCCGCGGTTCTTCCTCCCGAACTTGGTGCGCACGACCCATCGCGCGGCGCCGGAGAGGACGCCGAGGACCGCGCCCGCGGCGATCTGCGCGAGATCCACCTGGACTTTGCCTCCGTCGACGCCCTCGCGTCGTCGACGACGCGGCGACGAGCGTTTGTCGCTGCTTTTCCCCCCCCCGCCGAAATCGTCGTCGTTCGCGATCGCGGACCCGTCGCGCCCGCCGCGCTTCCGCGACGGCTCGACGCGGTGTTTCCCCGCGGGCGGCGCGGACGCGCGCTCGACGGCGACGCGGGCCATGCTCTCTCGCTCTCTCGCCTCTCGCGGAGGCGCGGACCGTGGCGGCGCGGACGCGAGTGCCGCGCGCGCGAGCGACCGCGACGACGCTCGTTCGCTCCGAGATCTTTTTTCGCGCGACGAAACTGATGACTGGCAGACTGGTAACTGGCGCGCTCGAAACGGCCGCGAGCGAGCCCGCCAACGGTCAGTTTGAATTTCCACGCGAGCGCGGACCCGACCGAGGAAACTGGAAGAGGCGAGTCGTCCGCGCCAGAGCCCCCCGCGCGCCGGGCACGATGCCGCTCTCTTACAGCACGCAGAAGGCGAAGACGCCGCCGCGGAGGGCGCCGCTGTCGTCGCGACCGGCGTGGGGGAGCAAGGTGGCGAGGACCAACGCGCGGATGTGGTCCGCGGAGCCGATCGACGCGCCCGCGGCGCGCGCGAAGAAGCCGTCGGTGCCGAGACGCGCGACGACGACGACGACGACGACGACGACGAACAAATCATCGTCGGGGCGGAAGCATCCGACGACGCGGAAGACCGCGCACGAGCGCGCGGAGGCGGCCGCCGCGGAGGCGCGCGCGCGATCGCCGCTGTATCGCGCGTCGCCGAGCCCGGTCAAGGCGGTGAACTCGCCGAAGCGACGGCCGCTGTCCGCCGAGCCGACGCACGTGCGGTTCGTCGACCGCGACGACGACGACGACGACGAATTCGACGACGCGTCGTCAGACCCTTCCGAGTCGGACGACGACGAAGGCGTCGACGCGGACCTCGCGGCGATCTTCCAGACCCTAGACCGCGACGGCGACGGCGCGGTGAACATCCGAGAGCTCGTCCTCGCGCTGCGCGCGAACCCGGACGTCGCCGCGCGGTTAGGTCTCGCGTCGCGGATTCGGCAGGAGGACGGCAGCAGGGACGTCGTCGAGTCGTTCTTTCAACGCCTGGACGCGGACCACGACCGCAAGCTGACGCTCGACGAGTTCTCGTATCTCGCCGAGCTCGAGGCCGCGGACGCCGCCGCGAAAAAGAAGAAGGAGACCGCGCCGACCGCGCCGCCGCCGCCGCCGCCGCCGGCGGCGAAGAAGAAGAAGAGAACGCCGCCGGCGTCTCCGGTTCGAGCTGAAACGCGCTCCTCGCCGGCGCGGAAGGCCCCCATGCCGTCGCGCCCGTCCCCGCCCGTGCGCGTGCCGTTCGTCGTGGACGCGAGCCCACCCGCCGCCGCCGGCGGCGGCGATGACGACGACGACGACGACGTCCTCCCCGGAACGAACATTCGACGCGTGTCGAAATCGAAAACCGGCGCCGGGACGCACGTGCGGTTCGCGTCCCCGGTGGTCGCGTCCGTCGACACACCGAACCGTCGCGGCGGTTCGTCGGAAGTCGAACCGTCGTCGCCGTTCCAAGGCGGCTTCGCGACGCCCACGGACGACGCGGCGCGGGGCGGCGTCGGCGTCCTCGCCCTCTCCCCCGAGACGCCGACGTCGGTCAGCGCCGCCGCCAAGGAGGAAAACGTCGACCCGGACGCGCTCCTCGTCGAAGGCGGCGAGCCGCGAGTGGACATCCGCCAGCTGTGCGTCGCGCCGAACGGGGTGTTATACCCGCTCACGGCGGAATATAATAACGCCGGCGCCGGCGGCGCGACGCCCGGGGACGACGCGAGAGAAGACATCGCGTCCGCGATCGCGTTCCTCGTGAAACTGGTGCGGGGCGCGACGAAGGAGCTCCTCGGCGCTCAGGTGCGTTCTATCATATAAAAAGTTTTCACCCACCGCTCGGTTCGGTTTCAAAATTTGATCGCTCCCCCTTTCAACTGACCGATGACCTATTTTTGTATGGAATGGCGCGCAGAGAGAGCTCGCGAGAGCCGCGGCGACGGACGAGCTCGAGAGCGAGAAGGAACGGAGGCGCGCGGAGAACGCCGCGAGCGCGAGCGCATCGGCGGGTTCTGGCGACTTCGACGCGCTCCTCCGCGTCGCGACGACGAACGCGCGCGCGGTGTCGCACCGCGCGGAGCACCGCGCGCTGTTGCAGGCGGTGTCCAAGGCGCGTTCTGGTTACACTGGTTCCCATACGACCGCGTCGGCGTGGTGAACGCCGATCCTTAAGGACTTCCTCTCCCGGCGTCTCTCTCCGCCTACCCCTCGCTTTCAATCCCGACGCACCTCGACGCCTTTCAACTCCATCTGACGCCTTTCAACTCCACCCCGACTTCCATTCGTATGGACCCTCGACCCTAAGCGCGCGTCGGATTGGATCGCCGCCGTCGCGCCGCTGCTCGACGCGATTCCGCCGCACGTGCGGACGACGGATCACAGCGCGAAGAGACAGCGCGACGAGGGCGCGCGCCTGACCGTGACGCTTCGAGAGGAGCTCGCGTGCGCGCGGGGGGACGCCGCGCGCGCCAAGGAGGAGACCGCGCGCGCCAAGGAGGAAGCCGCGGCGGCGGTGGAACGCGCCAACGCCGCCGTCGATCGCGCGGAGAAGACTGAAAAAAGGCTCGGCGAGAAGACCGCGCCGCTCGACGTCGCGGTCGGCACCGCGCGCATGGACGCGATCGAAAAGAACCACGCCGGGAAGACGAAGATGACGAAGGAGATCGCGTCTCTTAAAGAGAAGGTGACGGCGCTCGAGAGGGACCTCGCGTCGGCGTCGACGGCGGCGGCGAATTGGAAAGAAAAAGCGGAGACGCTCGAGCGTCGGTACGGCGCGTTCGACGGCGTCGTGCGCGACGCGCAGGAGGCGCGAGCGCGCGCGGACGCGTGCGAGGCGCGTGCGACCGCGGCAGAGAGCCGCGAGGCGATCGCGCGCGCGTGCGCGCAAGACGCGGAGATGGCGAGAGCGACGCTCGAGGGCGAGCTCGACGCGAAGGTTCAAAACGCAGTCGCGTCCGCGGCGGTGGAGAAGGAACGCGCGCTCGAAGACGTCGTCCGCGGCTTGAAGAACGAGCTCGCGGAGGCGAAGGCGACGCGCGACCGCGCGGTCGGCCTCGCCGCCGCCGCGGAAGAGCACGAGGCGGAGGTGTACGCGGGCGAGGCGCTCAGGCTGCGGAAAGAAGCGCACGACGCGCGACGCGCGGAGGCGGCGACGCGACGCGAGTTGGAAGACCTCCGCCGCGACGCCGCCGCGTCGTCGACGGCGAAGGACGCGGCGCTCAACGACGCGCGCGCCGCGCTCGACGCCGCGCAGGGCCGCGCGCGAGCGATCGAGCGCGCGGCGAACGACGAGATCGAGACGCTGAGAGGCGCGCTGCGCGCGGCGAGGGAGGCGACGGAGATGGAGCGCGCGTCGATCAGCGTCGGCGAGGCGAAGCGCGCGCGCGAACGCGCCGAGGAGGAGCAGGTGCGCACTACGAGTACAGTGCCAACGATATTCTTTCTTTCACCCATCGCGCTCGGTTTCAACGTTTGATCGCGCGGGTCCCTCCCTTTCAACCAACTGACCGATGAACACCGCTGAACGGCTCTCAGCGCACGCGGCGGAAACTCGCGGAAGCGTTGACGGATCTCGAGCAGGCGCGGCGGGCCGAGGGGGAGGCGCGGGCGAGGGAGGAGGACGTCATGGCGAAGTGCGTGGAGATGATGGAGGCGAGGGACGAGCAGATTCGACGCGCGAGGGATCTGGCGGCGACGCAAATTCGCGCGGCGGAGGACGACGCGGCGAGGGACGCGCGCGTCGCTCGGAACGAGTGCTCGGACGCGAAGCGGCAGTTAAGCGAGGCGGAAACCGCCGCGGAGAGTGCGTTACTCCGTGCGGAAGCCGCGGTGAACGAGGAACGACGACGACGTCTCCACGCGGAGGAGGAAGCCGCGCGTTTACGACGCGAGGCGCGGAGCGCGAAGGTGGACGCCCTGAGCCCGATCCCGACGGGTCAACGCGATCGTCGACAACACCCGCAGCCGCTGTCGCAGCAGCCGCGCGCGACGAGCGCCGCGCCGGTGGAGGGGTTCGGCGGGTACGACGACGCCGAGCGCGTGCGCAGGCAGCTCGCGGAGCTGAGAGAGCACCCCGCGGCACGAGTCGCCGCGGAGGCGTTTCACGACGTCGGCGGCGGCGGAGGCGGCGGAGGCGGCGCGTCGAGTTTTTCCCCGGAGAGCGATCGCGACGGCGAGCTCCGCGGAGACGACGCGACGCCGTCGGCGACGGTTTCAAACGGGATTAACGCCGCCAATCCCGCGCCGTGGACGCCGGGGTACATGGGCGTCGCGTCCCCCGCGCAGAGGGCCGCGCTCGTGGACGAGCTCTGCGAGAGCATCCAGGCGTTGTGATGATCGATCGTCGTAAGTTGCCATCTACAACTATCCTTACGGTTGTAACGACACGATTCCAACAACAGAATAACAATACAGGTTCGCCGTCGACGACGGACGTTCGGTCGTCGACGCGACTCGAACGCTCTCCTCCTCCTCGCTTCACTCGCTCCCCCAGCCCCAGGACCCCTCGTCCTCGTCCCTCATCACTCTCTTGCTCACGTACCGCTTCGACGCCATCGCCTCCCTGGCTTTGATCCCCTCCGCCTTGCGCTGCCACCGCATCGTGAACGTCCACGTCTCGCTCGAGTCGCCGCCTTCGCCTAAAATTTCCACGACGAACAGCCCGCACTCGCCGAACCTCCTTCGAAACGTCCTCGTCACCGTCTCCGACCGCAGCGCCTCGCACGCGAGCACGATCCCGCCGCACGGAGACACGCACGCGATCGCCGCGCGCAGCAGCAGCGCGTTATCGCCCCTGTACCCGGCGTCCGCCCACACCACGAGCTGAGGGCCGTTCCATACAAAGCGACGTCGGGGTGGAGTTCAAAGGCGTCAGAAGCGGAGTTGAAAGGCGTCGAAGGCGGGGATTGAAAGCGAGGGCTGGGCGGAGAGATGCGCCGGGAAAAGTCCTTAAGGATCGGCGTTCACCACGCCAACGGGGTCGTATGGGGACCAGTGTATAGAACGCGCCTGATACCCGGGCCCGCCGGCGAGCTCCGCCAACGCGTCGTCGTCGCCCCAGTCCAGGGCTCGGATCTCGATCGCGTTCACCGCGTTCACCGCGTCTTCGTCGATCGAGCCAGCGCCGGCCAGCGCGTTAACCTGCGCCTTGATCGACTCCAGGTTTCGCGTCAGCGTCGGGATCATCAGCGGATGCTCGGTCAGCGTCACGCGCATTCCGAATCGCAACGCGAGGACGACGCCCGGGAGGCCCGCGCACCCCGCGCCGAGCTCGATCGCGCGGGGTGCGCTTCTCAAGTGGTCCTCCTCCTTCCTCCTCCCGTCGCGTGGGTCCATCTCTGCGAGCAAAAGCCGCCGCGTGAGCTCATCGCGCGCGACGCCGCGCTCGAGCTCTCTCGCGAGCTGCACTCCCCCCGCCCAGAGCACGTTGCCCGTGCCGCCGTCGTCGTCGACGTCGCGCGTTTGCTCCACGACGAGCGGGACGCCGCAGAGGACGATCGGCTCGCCGTCGCCGACCGCGCGCTCGTACCCGACGCTCGTCGCGAAGTCGAACCCGTCCGCGCTGAAGTCGATCTGCATTCGACCGACGGCGGCGCGGCGCGCCCCGGGGTGGAAGCGCGTGAGATCGACGAAGCGATCGTAACTTACGCGCCCTCACGCGTTTTCGTCTCGGATGACTCAAACCGTCGCGCGCCGACTCGCGCGCCGGGCCGGGGGTGGCCGGTCGATTATTCATCATCAGGCACCCGAGGCGCAGTCCCTCGAAAAAAAGGAGAACGTTGATGAAACGTCGGACGCGCGGATAGCGGAGCACACCCGAGCGCGCGCGGCGGTTCCGACGCCGACGCCGACGCCCGCGACGCCCCGCGCGAAGTCGCACGCCGTCAACCGCGCGCGCGATGTCCGGATCGCTGCCTCCCATGGCCGGGATCGACGACGGGGTGCGTCGATCGAGAGAGATCCGTCCGTCCGCCCGCTCGTCGCGACTTTTCGCGCGACGCGCGCGCGTCCGCCCGCGGCCTCAGATCGGCGTCGGGACGGCGACGTCGCGCCGTCCGCGCGACGTCGCCGTCGCGACGCTCTCGCTCCTCTCGACGGGGGCCTTCTTCGCGCGCGACGCGTCCACCGCGATCGCGTCGCGCGCGCCTCTCGTCCTCCCCGCTGACGCTCCCGCGTCCCCCCGTGCCGTCGTCGTCGCGCGTTCCCCCGACAGCTCCCCGCGTTCCCGGCGTCGAGGTCGCTGGCCAAATCCCCGACGCGCGTCGGCGGCGGCTCCCCCGGCTCTCCCGGCGCGGGGTACATCCCGGGAGACAACGCGTTCGTGACACTCAACACCCTCAGCGAACGGTTCCAAGTCGACGTCTTCGCGAAGGCCGCGGCCAAGGGGGGCGGCATCTTCGGCAAGAAGAAGAAAAAAGAAGCCGCCGCCGCCGCGGGGGATTTCACCGTCGAGGACATGATGACGCACAGCGCGAGCCCCATGCCGACGGCGTTGCTAAAACTCTCCAGCGACGGCGTGAGCAAGAGCGTGAAGATGAGCCCCGCGGTGCTGAAGCTCGTGACCGACGACGTGCCGCTCGTGGAGGTGTCCGCGACGCTGTCCAAACTCGTCAAGGAGACGTGCAAACGATCGGAGCTCAGGGACGAACTCTTCCTCATGGTGCTTCGAACGACGCGCGCGAACGACGACGCGCGGTCCGCGATCAGGGCGTGGGAGCTGACGCATCTCACCGCGGCGACGGTGTGCCCATCGCGCGATTTCGTCGGGTTCGTGACGGAGTACATCAACGAGTGCGCGCACGCCGATCGAAATTCGCGCGAGGTGCGAGCGCTCGCGGTGAAGGCGCTGAACGCGTTGAAGAAGACGATGAAGTGCGGGATGCGGCGGCACGCGCCGATCACGGAGGAGATCGAGGCGATCGCGAACGATCGGTTCTTGTCCACGATTGTGTTTTTCCTGGACGAGACGTTCGAGGAGCTGCCGTACACGGCGCAGGCGCGTTCGATACACTGGTCCCCATACGACCGCGTCGGCGTGGTGAACGCCGATCCTTAAGGACTTTTGCCGGCGCATCTCTCCGCCCACCCCTCGCTTTCGATCCCCGCCCTCGACGCCTTTCAACTCCGCTTCTGACGCTTTTCAACTCCACCCCGACGTCGCTTTGTATGGAACGACCCTCAGAGCACCGTGGGGGAGGCGGTGGAGACGTTGGCGGGAATCATTCGACTGAAGGAATACTCCACGTTTTCGCTCTTCACGTCGCGGAAGACGCTGCTGTCGAAAGCGTCCGCGGCGGCGAAGGAGGGCGAGGGCACGGAGGAGAGCGTGATCATCCAGGACGGCGTGCTCGTGTCTGACATTTTGTCCGACTTTCGCGAGAGCAAGTCCGACCCGTCGCTGCAGTGCCGAATCGTGTTTAAAAAACGCATGTTCCGCGACACGGACGAGGCCATCACGGAACCGATGTTCGTGAACTTGTCCTACCTCCAAGCGAAGCACGACTTCCTGGGGGGTAATTACCCGGTCGGGAACGATGACTCGATGCAACTCGCGGCGTTTCAGATCCAAGCTGAGGAAGGGAACGCGATGCGCGACGTGGACGAACTCGCGAACGCGCTCGGGAGGTTTTTACCGCGCGCGGTTTTATCCAACGCCCCGCGCGAAGAACTCGCCGCGGTGGTCATGTCCAGGCACAAACTCCTGTTGAACCACAGCAAGGACGACGCGCGGCTCGGCCTTCTCACGATGATCCGAGCGCTGCCGTACGGCGGCTCGATCTTTTTCCCGGTGAAACGGATCGAAGACCCGATCGGTTTGCTCCCCGGGAGAATCGTCCTCGGCATCAACAAACGCGGGATCCACTTCTTCCGACCGGTCCCGATGGAGTACCTCCACAGCGCGGAGCTGCGCGACATCATGCAGTTTGGCTCCTCCGCGGCCGCGGTGTTCTTCAAGATGCGCGTCGCGGGGGTGTTACACATCTTCCAGTTTGACACGAAGCAAGGCGAGGACATCTGCATCGCGTTGCAGACGCACATCAACGACGTGATGACGAAGCGATACGCGGAGAAAAAGCAGAAGAACGCCGCGCACTCGTTCGGCGGCAGCGATGGGACGAAGAAGGTCCCCGCGGCGGCGATGCACGCGACGGCGGCGAGCAGCAGCTTGAAGAAGGCGTCGGACAAGGCGTTCGGCGGCGGGAAGGGGGGCGGGAGCAGCGAGGAGACGAACAAAAAGATCGACGAGCTCATCCTCGAGCGCGCGGACCTCGCGTACCAGCTGAAACAGGCGAAAGAGCAGGTCCAGGCGATGCAGGACCGCGCGGACGCGGACGCCGCGGAGCTCGCGGCGTTGAAGTCCGCGGGCGCGGCCGGCGCGGGCGCGAAAGCCGCGGGGAAGGCGGACGCGGGGAGGGTGAAGGAGCTGGAAAAAGAAAAGAAGCTCCTGGAGCAAAAACTGACGCGGATGGAAGCGAGCGCGAAAGAGGACGCCGCGAAGAGCGCGGCGAGCGCGTCGAAAGAAACCCAAGACCTTCGGAAGAAGTACGAAGCCGCAGAGATCGCCGCGCGCGCGTCCGCGGAGTCGCTCGAGGAAGCGAACAGAGCGCTCGACGCGATGCGCGCAGAATACGACGCCGTCGCGGGCGATCTTCAAGAGCTCGAAACGCTGCGCGAGCTCAAGGCGGACGTGGAGCGGAAAGAGAAGCAAGCCGCGGCGATCATGAAGAACCAGACGGCGAAGATCGCGGAGCTGGAGCAGAAGTACCAAGAGGAGAGCACGCTTCGGAAGCGGTACTTTAATCAGATGGAGGACATGAAGGGGAAGATTCGCGTGTACGCGCGCACGCGGCCGCTGACGGGGAAAGAGACGAAGGAGAAACAAAACGTCGCGCTCCAAATTCCCGACGAGTTCACCGTCGAGCACCCGTGGAAAGACGAGCGGAAGAACCGGTCGTACACGTTCGATACCGTCTTCGGCGCGGAGACGCCGCAGGAACAGGTGTTCGAGGACACCAAGTACCTCGTCCAGAGCGCCTTTGACGGGTACAACGTGTGCATCTTCGCGTACGGGCAAACGGGCTCGGGGAAAACCTTTACGATTTACGGCGACGATAAGAACCCGGGGTTGACCCCGAGGGCGATCTCCGAGGTGATGAAGATCGTGTACAAGGGCGCGAAGAAGAACAAGTTCACGGTGAAGATGGAAGCGTACATGCTCGAGCTGTACCAAGACTCCGTAAACGACTTGCTCCTCGGTCCGGATAAGCAGAAGAACCCGCCAAAGTTGGACATCAAGAAGGACGCGAAAGGCTGGGTCACCGTGCAAAACGCGACGACCGTGCCCGTTTCTTCCGAGGACGATATTAAGCACGTGATCACGTCCGGTTTAAACGTGCGGAAGGTGTCGAGCACGAAGATGAACGTCGAGTCGTCGCGCTCGCACTTGATCTTCTCGCTCGTGATCGAAACCACGGACCTTCAGACGCAGGCGGTGACCAGAGGGAAGCTCTCGTTCGTGGATCTCGCCGGGAGCGAGCGCACGAAAAAGTCCGGCGCCGCGGGCGAGCAGATGAAGGAAGCGCAGGCGATCAACAAGTCCCTCAGCGCGCTCGGGAACGTCATCTCCGCGCTCGCGTCTGAGAGCGGCCACATCCCCTACCGCGACCACAAACTCACGATGCTCATGTCCGACAGTTTAGGCGGGAACGCGAAGACGCTGATGTTCGTGAACGTCTCGCCCACGGACGACAACCTCGAGGAGACGCAAAACTCGCTGACGTACGCGACGCGGGTGCGGACGATCAAGAACGACACGTCGAAGGACGTCGTGAACAAAGAGATGGCGCGTCTGAAAGCCGCGCTCGCGGCGGCGAGGGCGAAGAGCGGGGACGGGCCGGAGACGCAGGACATCGCCAACGCGAGGCAAGGCGAGCTGAAGTGATGCAGCGGTGATGTCGCGTATTATCGTAACAACTAACTTAGCTGGTGGATGTTCGAGGAGAGGCGAGAGAGGTGAATCCGTGGTGTGTTATCGTTAGGTATCACGTTCGTAGACTTGATTTGATTTGCGACGTCAAACGACGCGACGGACGACGAAACGCGCGTCGCTCTCGACTTTCTAAATTCTACGTCGTCTCCGCGTCGGGCGCTTCCTCCACCCTATTCTCCGTCCGTGCGAACGATCTCGATGACCCTCGTGTTGTAGCTCCGGCAGCTCTCGCAGGCGTGGTAGACGAAGTGAAACGGCGCGAGCGTCTCCGCGCCGCAGTCGTTGCACGCGACTTTCTGTTTCGTCTTCCCGTCGTCCTCCGACGTCGCGCGCTCCTCCGCGAGAATCGCGTCGAGCATTCGGAAATACGCGGTAAAGTCCCCTAAACTCTTCCGACACAGCGGACACGTGTAGTAGTGCTTCGTGTACGAACTGAAGCACGCGGTGTGCATGAAGTGCCCGCACGGTAAACACTTCACCGGAGTGTCGGACGTGAAAAGGAAGTCCTTGCACACCGGGCAGTCGCTCTCCATGGCGCCGCCGTCCGGGGTGTCATCCGCCTTGCCGCCCTCCCCGGCGGTGCACTTGTGCGGGCCCATCGTTAGCGACACGCACGAGTTACACTGCATGCAGTGGAAGAAGTCCTTCCCCAAACCTTTACCTCGGCGGCAGACGTTACAGAACGGGCAGTGGTACACGTCCCTGTCCTCGCTGTCGTCCCAGAAGTTACACACGGAGCAGAAATACCGCGCGACGACGACGCCGCACGCGTTGCACTCGCGCGCGCTCGGCTGTCTCTTCGAACACGCCATGCAGACCATCTCCGTCGTCGCGTACCGATCGATCGTGTGGTCCTCAGCTTCGTCGTGGCAGAACCGGCACACGTGCGCGGCGCCGCAGCACGCGGCGACGAGCCGCGCGCCTCTCGCGTAGTGCTTACACCCCATCCGTCTGATTTTTTCCGCGCTCGGAATTGGCTGGCACAACGACGCGCCGCCGCCGCCGCCGCCGCCGCCCTCCTCCTCCTCCTCCCGGAACGACGCCGCGCTCTTCGCGCCCGCGAGCGCGAGCGCGGCAAACGCGGTGTTCGGCTCGTGCCGCGGCGCCGTCGCCGCCTCCTCCGCGCCGGCGCCCGACCCTCCGACGACGCCGTCGCCGCCGGGCGTCGACGCACCCCCCCCGTCTTTCACGGCGGCGGACGCGCCCGCGCCCGCGCCCTCCTCCGCCGCGCCCCCGCCGCGTCCGTGATCGTTCGTCTCCTTCGCCTCCGCGAGCTGTTTCCGCCGCTGCTGCGCGCAGATCCACCGCGCCGCGAGAAGGTGCTGCATGAGGTACGCTTTACGTTCGGGGGCGAGCGAATCGTCGCGGGATAACGTCCGCGCCGCCTCTTCGAGCTGCTGGCGGTTCATGCGGAACATGTCGTCCCACGACGGGGTGTATCCAGTCTTGTCCGCCGCCGCCGCCGCCGCCGCCGCCGCGGCTTTCGCCCTTCGCGTCTCCGCCGTCGACTTATCTTTCGAGCTTCGCTGTTGCTGTTGCAGGTGTAAGTACTCCGCGACTTCGCCGAGGCCGTTCACCGCCGCGGCGTTCGGTTTATCCCCGCGGTGGGCGGCGGCGGCGGCGTCTCGGGGCGCCGACGAGCCCCCCGGAGCAGCCCCGGCGGCGGCGTCTCTCTCGCCCTCGCCCTCGCCCTCGCCCTCGCCCTCGCCCTTCGCGGCGGCGGCTTTCGCGTCCGCGTCGGCGACCTCTTCGCTGCTCCACCACGTCTCTAACCAGCTCGCGAACCTGAGGGTCGTTCCATACAAAGCGAAGTCGGGGTGGAGTTGAAAGGCGTCAGTCGGAGTTGAAAGGCGTCGAGGGCGGGGATTGAAAGCGAGGGGTGGGCTCAGAGAAACGCCGGCAAAAGTCCTTAAGGATCGGCGTTCACCACGCCAACGGGGTCGTATGGGAACCAGTGTAAAGAACGCGCCGCGTGTTTCGGCTCGCGTCGCGCATCGACCCGATCATCGCCGCCTTCTCCTTCTCCGTGAGCGCCTTCCGCTGCCAGCTCAGAAGCGACTGAAGCACCTCCGCGCCGGTCCGTCCGATGATCAGGCCGACGAGCCGCGCTTGCTCGCTCACCGTGAAGTGCGACTCGAACAGAGGCCAGAGCTCAGCCTCCTCCATCGCGACGTGGGTTTCGAGGCACGTCCGCACCGCGACGCACGCGCCTTGGAGCCGGCGCTCCACCTCGAGCACCGCCGCGTGGTCGAGCTTCGGTTTCAAAGAGGACGCGGAAGCTTCGGACGCGCTCGGGGCGGGCTCCGACTTCGGCGCCTCAGCAGTCTTGTGCTTCACCGTCGCCTTCGTCCGCACGCTCTCCGGAGAGACGTCGCCGCCGCCGCCGCCGCCGCGCCCGCTCGCGTCCTCCACCTCCGCCACTTCCTCCAATCCCGCCGCTTGCCTGAGCTCTCGAAGGCACTGGTCCAGCTCCACGAAGAGCGCCGCCTCGTGCTCGTGATCTAACGTGTACGAGTGCGAGACGTTGTGCAGCGCTTCCTTCGCTTCGAGCGCGGGAAACACGAGCTCGTCCTCGCTCCGCGAGTGCGCGCGGTAGACGCCCCAGAAGAACACGAACCGGCCCTCGAGCGTTCGCAGCGCGCTCGCGCGATTCGTCTCATCCGCCGGCGGCGGCAGCGCGAGGACGTCCGCCTCGAGGCGTCGCAGCTCTTTCCTGAGCGCCTCGTGGAACTGAAAGATGTGGTCGATCGGACCCACCGGGGCCGGAGAGGGTTTCGCCGCGACGCCCGCGATGTCCTTCTCGGACGCGACCCTCTTCACGCGCTTCGCCGCGTGGCCTCCTCCTCCTCCGTCTTCCAGGGCGCCGTCATCGTAACCGCCCCAGCCCGCGCGTTTCCCCGTCTCGAGCCACGACGCGAGCAACGTCCGCAGCGGCCCTTGCTCCCCCGTGCTCGGTCCCCGCGCCAGCACCGGCCCCACGCTCGCGCTCGGGATGGCGCGTATGAATCTCGACACGAGATCCCTCTGCTCCGTCTCCGTGAAGTGCTTGTTAAACAGCGGCACGACGTGCGCGGCTTCCTTCAGGAGATGCTGCGCGAGCGCGGTCTTCGCCGCGTGCGCCGTCCTCGCGGCGTCTTGCACCGCCGTGAGCAACGCGTCCGGCAGTTTCGCCGCCGCCGTTTCCGTCTTCCCCGTCGCGATCCCGTCGTCGATCCCTCCTCCTCCTCCTCCTCCTCCTCCCGCACCCTCCTCCTCCTTCTCCGCCGCTCCCTCGCGGCCGCAACTGCCCATCGCGCGGTCCAGCGCCGCGGTGATCCCGTCGAACAGCGCGTCCTCCGCCTCGTGCTCGAGCTCGTACGCGTGCGCGACGTTGTTCACCCTCGCGGCGAGCGCCGGGAGCACGACGGCGTCCTCCGCGGCGACGTGCGCTCTGTACGTGGTCAGCACGAAGCTCCAGCGCGTCACGAGCTCGCGGATCATCGTCGACACGGAGACGGCGTCGTTCGCGTCGTTCGCGGTGTGCTTCGCGGTGGACGCGCTGTTCCCGGGCGAGGGCGAGGCGGGATCGTCGTCGATCATCGGGGTCGTCGGGGCGGCGTCGCGCGACGTCTCGATCGATCCCGCTGCCGCGCGCAGATCCTTCACGAGCGCCTCGAGCTCGTGCGTGAGCGCTTCCCTGAACGTGGAGTGGAACGTCTCCATCGCGGACGGCGGCGTCGCGGCCGTCGTCATCGCGTCCTCTCCTCGCCGCCCTCCCCGGGACGTCGTCGCGCGCGAAATTCGCCGAGGAGGGCGCGAATCGGTGACGAATGAATCCGCCGCGCGAGATCCCCGCAGCCTCCTCCGCGGAGAGATCGCGTCCCGCCCCCGGGGTCTTCGCGCGCGCGCGATGCCGTGGGTTCGCTTCGCGCTGCCCTTCGCGTGCGCTTCTCGGACGAACGCCCCCGCGCGTGATCCGTCACGGCGCCGGGAGGTGTGCCCGCCGAGGGACCAGCGTCGAAGACGCGGTCGCCAATTGTCACGGAGAGAGCGGGTTGGTGCGGCATCACTGCCAGCGCGGCGCGGCGATCGGGTCCTGTCACTGCTACAGCTTAGACTGCGCTGCTGGAAAAAACGTTTCGGCTCTTCTACAGTAGTCTATCAGAGTCTGGTCTAGTCTAGTCTATCAGCCTCCTTCGACGTATTCGCCCTCTTCCTCCTCCTCCTCCTCCTCCTCGGCATCTTCGCCTTCAAGCCCCGCGTCGCCGCCGTTCTTCACGAGCGGCGCGACCGTGCCGCGTATGAACCGCATCGCGAGGTGCGACTTAGGACCGACCCAGTAAATCTTTTCGCACCGCCCGCAGCGCCAGTAGTCCTCCGTGGCTTCCCTGACGCCCCTCGGAACCTCCCCGGACGCCACCGCGGCGTCCACCTCCTCCTCCGTGCACCGCCGCGATACCTCGCCGTTGCACTTGGCGCATCGAGACAGCAGCCTCGATCGTTCGAACGTCAGACCGAAGTGATCGGAGACGATCGCGAGCTGTCGCCGCGGATCGTCGGCGTCGACGAGAAACGACGCCGACGCGTCTCTTCGCGCCGCCAACCGTCGGTCTCTCGTGAGAATCACGCGGTCGTCAACTCGCGCGAGCGCGAGCAGAGCGCCGTGCTCGTTCGCGACGCCCGAGGGGACGTGCTCGGCGTCGACGCCCAAGCATCGGAGCCATCGCGCGAGGCGGCCGAGCGCGCCGTCGGCGACGAATTTGTGACGACGACCGACGGCGCCGTCGCCGGCGGACGCGGGCGTCGCGCCGGCGTCCTCGGCTCTGCTTCCGACCGCGACCGGCGCGACGACCGCGGCGGCGACGCGCTCGATCACCGCGGGAAGCGCCTTGAAGACCAAATTCGCGGCGCCGGCGCCGGGATACATCGCGCCGCCTCGAAACCCCCTCGCCCTCGCGTCCATCACCGTCGGCGTCGCTCGCCGATGGCCCAGCGGCGGAACGCTCCCGGGCGGGTATCCAAACATCTCGACGCATTCTTTCGCCGTCGCGAGCCGCACGCGCCGTCGCGCGACGTTAAAGTGCGCCGCGGTCAAGTGCAAATCGACCTTGTCCACGCCGCGGAGGAGAAGCACGCACGGCGAGAGCGCGTCCGGCGTTTCGGCTGATTTCATTTTATCAGGCGCGGATGCGGCGGAGCCTCCTCCTCCGCGGATCACCAGCGCGACCGTCTTGAGCACCGCGGCGGCGGCGACGCCGTCCCCGAGCGCGCGCGCGACGTCCGACGCGCTCGGGCCGGTGTCGCGCGGGAGCTCGATGATCGTGGGGTCGCCGCCCGCGCTCGGGAGGCGGTCCCGCAGCGCGGCCGCGACGACGGAGGGGGGCAGCGGCGTCGACGCGCGAGCGTCGTCTTCTTCCTCTTCGTCTTCGTTCTCTTCGTCTTCGTTCTCTCTGGTCGCGTCCTGAGGCTCGCGCTTCTCCGCGGCGGTCGATCCACTCTGATCATATACTCCTAAGAACGCCGCCGCGGGCACCGCTCCCGCGGAAGACCCGCCGTGCGCCTCTCTCAGCAAACGCACGCACACGCGCGCGTCTTGCGCGGCGTACGCGAGCTGCGCCGCAGTCAGCGGCCGCCGCGACCAATCGCTCGTCGTCTGCGATTTGTCCAACCCTCTCCCGAGCCACGCCTCGCACGCGGCGGAGAGCCCCGGTCGGTGGCCTCTCGGGCCGCTGAGCTCCTGGAGGCACAGCGCGGACGCGACGTCGCGGACGGCGTCCGCGATGGGGCCGGGGTACGACGCCGCGAGCCGCGACAGGTCGTCGCGGAGGCCCCACCCGACCACCGTCGGCGGCGTTTTTATTAATAAGGGTCGTTCTATACGAGTGAACGTCGGGTTGGAGTTCAAAGGCGTCAGAAGCGGAGTTGAAAGGCATCGAGGCCGGGGATCGAAAACGGGGGGTGGGCGGAGAGACACGACGGCAAAAGTCCTTAAGGAACGGCGTTCACCACGCCAACGGGGTCGTATGGGAACCAGTGTAAGGAGAACGCACCTAACTCTCTCTCCGACGCGCCGGCGGCGGTCCGGATCCGCGGCGCCGTGAGGATCGCGCGCAGAGCCGCCGCGACCTCGACCGAGCTCGACCTCAGCGCGAGCATGTCCACGAGGACGACGCCGCGCTCGCCCGCGAGCTGCACGAGCGCGGTGGGGTTCCGCGGCGGTGGACGTTCCGTCTTCTTCCCGGCGTTTCGCGGCTGCCATTTCGCCCGCCGCCGAAAACGCGGCGCGCTCGGCGGGTCCGGCTTCCACTCCGTGTCCAAACCGATCACCACGTCGTCTTTCAGAGCGTCGATCGCGCGGTCGAGCGTCTCGACCGCGTCCACGAGAAGGATCGACGCGGGCGGGATGTCCAGCGATAAGAACCGCGCGTCGCCGTCGCCGGCGCCGTTCGCCGGCGCAGGCGCCGGCGCCGGCGCCGGCGGCGGATCCGATCGCGTCTTCTTCATCGCGTCCTCCTCCGCGGTCAACGTCTTCATCAACGCGATCGATGCCGCGTCCTCACCCGCGAGAGCGTTCGCGACGTCCCATCGCCCCTCGCGCGCGAGCGCGCGGAGCCGCCGCTCGACGTCCGCGCCGCCCGCCTTTGGGTAATTCGAGGGTCCGTACGAGCGAACGTCGGGGAGGCGTCGAAAGGCGTCAGAAGCGGAGTCGCAAGGCGTCGCGGTGCGCGGTGTGTCGGGATCGAAAGCGAGGGACCCTGGGCGGAGAGAAACGAACGCCGGGCGAGAAAGTCCTTAAGGATCGACGTTCACCACGCGAACGCGGTCGTATGGGGACCAGTGTGAGATAGAACGAACGCGCCTTCGTCGTCGTCGCCGGCAGCCCCAGCCGCGCCAACCGCTTCCATTCCGCGCGCGTCCCCACGCCCGCGTGCGCCCTCGCGTACGCCTCCCTCGCCGCGCGATCGAGACAGCCCGCGAGCGCGTCCGCGAGGACGTCGTGCCCGGCGCGCACGAGCGACGCCAGCGCGGCGGGGGTCGCGAACGCGACGAGGTTGAAGTGTTTAACGAGGGAGACGGCGGCGGCGACGCGCGACGCGTCGGACGTGTGTCCGACATTTCGTCCGACGTACCACGTCAGCGCCACGTCAGCAGCGTCGCCGTCGTCGTCGTCGTCGTCGTCGTCGCGCGTCCGGCGGCGCGCGTCTACTAGGTCGGGAAGATCGAGGCCGACGACCGCGACGAGCCTCGCGACGGCGCGGGGTTCCATCGAGAGATTTAATAATTCGTCGTCGAAATCGTCGTCGACCGCGCCGTCCTCCGTCGTCGCCCCTCCGCCAGTGACGCGTTCGCGTCGCATATCCGCGCGCACGACGCGCATCACGAGCCTCGCCGCGCGCGCTCTCGCGCGCGGGCACGCCACGCGCGTCGCGTTCGCGTCCGTCGTCGCGAACGCGGCGCGCGGAGCCGGCGTCGCGAAGGTGGACAGCGCCGAGAGCATCATCTGCGTGAGAGGCGACGACGACGACGACGACGACGACGCGACGGGCGTCCTCCTCGCGAGCGACTCCGCGCACGCCACGACGAACGCGGCGGCGTTCGTCACGCTCGGCAGCAGCGCCACGAACGCGTCGCGGACGTCCGAGAACGACGTGCCTCCGGGGACGTACGCGGCGCGCAAGGCGTCGACCGCGACGGCCGGGTCGACGTCCCTCGTCGTCGCGCGATCGCGATCGCGTTCGCGATGGCGTTCGCCGTGCCCGCCGTCGTCGTCGCGCTCGCCGACGTCGCCGTTCGCGGCATCGCGCGTCGACGGCGGCTCGTCCGCGTCGACGGCGAGCTGAAGGAGGCGCTCGGTGACGCGCGCGACGCCCGCGCGCGCCGCCGGCGCCATGGGTGTGACGAGGAACGACCGATCTCGGAGCGATTTATTTTGGCAATGGCGTCGCGTCGCTGCAGTGTGAACGCGCTGGAAACGACGGAAACACGTGCGGACGCGACGATAACGAACGTTTATTATTCATCATCATCATCAGCACTCCCCCTCCGGCGGCGTCCCCGGCCCGTCCGTCTCCTCGTCGTCCAGCTCCGGAACATGCTCCATCCTCCACACGATCCCCGGCCCCATGCACGCGTGCACGTGCCTGCAATCCGGCGAAACGCCGCACGCGCGAACGACGTTTTTATCCTTAAAGTCCCTGTCCTGCTCAATCTGCTTGACGCACTCGCCGGACGCGACGTCGAACACGCAGACTACGCCGTCGGCGTCGCCGGCGACGACGAACTCGCCCTTCGCGTCCACGCCGAAATCGCTCAGGTGTGGGAGCGCGCTCGCGCTTTTTATCGGCTTCCTCGCGCCCGGGAGCTTAAACGACGACAGCGTCTTCTCCGCGGCGAGGTCGAACACCTTGATCCTGCCGTCGATGGACTTTGAAACCACGCGGTCGCCGCTCTCGCCGATCACGCGCACGCAGTCGACCGCGACGCCGTCGTGCGTCACCGGCAGCGTCTTCAAGGTTTGAAAGTTTCCCCACGCGCCGCCGCCCGACGGAAACGTCCACTCCTTGACGGTGCCGTCTTGGTGCCCGGTGTACGCCCCGTCCCCATCGCGTTTCATCGCGACGCTCACCGCGTCGTGCGTCGCGAACGACCCGAGCTGCTTCTCCTCGCGCCAGTCCCACACGGTCACGACGCCGTCGCTGGTGAGCGCGGCGAGGCGTTCCGGCTTCGCCGTCGACGCCGGCGAGAGATGCAACATCTTCGATTCGGGCCCTCCTCTCATGAGCTTCACGACTCTCCCCTCCACGAGGGAGATGATCTGCACGCACGCGTCGTCGCCGCCGCCGACCGCGAGGAGGCAGTCCCCGAGCTCGTGCTTCGTGTACCCCGCGCCGTTCACGAAGCAGCACGCGGTGAGATCCCCGCCGGCGACGTGCGTCGTCTTTTCGTTTTTAAACTGCAGGGTCGTTCCATACGAGCGAACGTCAGGGTGGAGTTGAAAGGCGTCAGATGGAGTTGAAAGGCGTCGAGGACGGGGATTGAAACCGAGGGGTGGGCGGAGAGACACGCCGGGCAAAGTCCTTAAGGATCGGCGTTCACGACGCCGACGCGGTCGTATGGGGACCAGTGTATAGAACGCGCCTGCAGGACGACCGCGACGTGATCGCCAAAGTGCGCGTCGTCGTACACCGTCGCGAAGTCCCCGCCCACGGTCGCGAAGAGGTTCTTGCCGCCGTTAGGGAGGTGATCGAACTCGAGCTTCCGGACCGACTCCGCGTGCTGCTCCTTCACGATCGTCTTCGTGATGACTTTCTTCAGGAGATCCGTCTTGAGTTTCTTCAGGGACGGGCCCGCGCGCGCTTCCTCCTCCGCGCGCACGCGGCGGAGCTTCGCCTGGGGGCTGTTCATGTTTTCGTCGTTCGTTTCTTCGCCGCGAACAGACGGACGAACGAAGGGGGAGGGTCTCGCGAGCGCGCGGACGTCCGACGGCGCTCCGTGAAGTGGTCGACGCCTCCGCATCTTTTGAATCTTGCTTGCAGGTTTTTCTTCGATTTTTATTTGGCGCGTGGCGCGCTCCAGTCAGCGCTCGAAGCGAGCCCTAGCTAGAATTTGCCATCGATCGATCGCGACGATCCGCGGGCAGAGCGCAGCGCGCGGGTCGACGCGAACGCCGCGATGTCGCTGGCGACGCGGGAGGTCCCGCCGCCGCCGCCGCCGCCGCCGAGCGCGGGGGGCGGATACGCGGAAACGCCCAACCAAGAGCGAAGCATCGCGCTCCTTCCCGGGATCTCCCTCGCGGGCGACGCTGGGCCCGACGGAAGGCAAGGGTCCGGGTTCGTGGAGGCCGTCGGCGACCCGACCGCGGACGACGCCCTCTCGTGGCACGTGCAGAAGATCAAGGAGAGGCAGAAGGACGTGGACGGGACGGAGGAGGACGTGAAGAAGCGCGCGAGGGCGACCGTCGAGACGGCCGCCGCGGCCGCGGCCGCGGCGGCGGCGACGTCGGCGGGCGACGACGACGCGGAGAACAAAAAGACCGAGAAAGCCGACGACACCGACGACGGCGCGGAGACGATCGCGGCGCCGTTCGCGTTCGGTCCCACGCACGCGGACATCGCGATCAAGCACTACCGCGAGACCCCCGCGCCGCAGACCGCGGAGACGCGCGAGGGGCGGCCGCGGAAGCGTAAATCGCGCTGGGAAGACGCCGACGCCGCGTCCGCGTCCGCGTCCGCGGCGGCGGGCGCGTCGGCGCTCGCGCCCGGCAGCGCGCTCGCGCTCATCGGCGGTGGCGGCGCGGGGGGCGTCCCGAACGCGCAGGCGATCAAGGCGCACCTCGCGGCGATCGCGGCGAGGCACGGCGTGCAGGGAGAATTCTCTGGGAGTCTCGGCGCCGCGGAGGGCGGCCCCACGCCCGCGGACTCGGACGACCCGGAGGTGGTTCGAAGCTACGCGAAGTATAACGACTGCTGCCAGCGACTGAACGCGGGGGACTTCGTGGACGTGAGAGCGGAGCACGAGCGGTCGCCTTCGCCGCCGCCGAGGTACGACAAGTACGGAAACAGGACGAACACGCGCGACATGCGCATGCGGGACAAATTGATCGAGGAACGGAGCGACCTGATCGGATGGCTCGTGACGCGGTGCCCGCACTTGTTCCGCCCGCCGCAGGACTGGAAGCCGAGGAAGAAGACGCGCAAGATTTACTTCCCGTTGAAAGAATATCCGGGGTATAACTTCATAGGGTTAATCATCGGCCCGCGAGGGAACACGCAGAAACGGATGCAACGCGAGACGAACACGCGCATCGCGATTCGCGGAAAAGGCAGCATCAAAGAGGGCGCGTCGAGGGAGCCCGGGACGGACTACAACGAGGACGACGACTTACACGTCGTCATCACCGGTGACACGAACGAGGAGGTCGACCGCGCCGCGGCGATGGTCGAGAGCCTCATGAAGCCCGTGAACGACGACTTCAACGAGCACAAGCGCGCGCAGCTGCGCGAGCTGGCGCTCATCAACGGCACGCTGCGCGACATCGACGGCGCCGCGTGCCGCGCGTGCGGCAAACCCGGGCACAACGAGATTAACTGCCCGGAGAAAGACCTCGGGGGGTTCCGCGCGGACGTCGCGCTCGTGACGTGTAAGATTTGCGGCGACGGCGGGCACCCGACGATCGATTGCCCGATGCGGCGGAGCGGCGCCGCGGGCGCCGCCGCCGCCGCGGAGATGTCGAGCGAGTACCAGTCTTTCCTCTCCGAGCTCGGCGTGGACAAAGCCCCGGGCGGGTTAGGCGGCGGCGGGCTCGGACCGAGGCCTGGGCTGGGGCTCGGCGGTGAGCGACCGGAGAGGGTGATCGATCCCTCGAAGTGTTACGTCGGTTCGTTGCCGGAGAGGCTGTCCAACGACGAGCCGGCGATGCGCGAGATGTTCGGACGCCACGGCGCGATCGAGAAGCTCGACGTCATCCGCAACCCGGACGGCACCCCGAAGGGGTTCGCGTTTATTAAGTTTGGCGACGCGGACTCGGCGAAGCGCGCGATCGACGCGCTGCATCGCGCGCCCGTGGACGGGAGGATGATCCAGGTGAAGATTGCGGGGGATAAGAGTAACGACCGAGACCGCGCCGGCGGCGCCGCCGGCGCCGGCGGCGGGTTCAACCGACCGCCGGGCCCGCCGGCGATCATGGCCGGGATCAACGTCCCGCCGCCGCCACCGCCCTCGATAATGGCCGGCGTGAACGCCCCGCCGCCGCCGCCGCCGGGGATGGGCGGCGGCGGCGGCGGCGGCGCCGGAATACCCGGCCCGCCGGGGCTTCCGGGGATGGCGTCCGTGGCGCAGCACCGGGACCGGCCGCCGCCGGGGCCGCCGGGTCCGCCGATGACCGCCTACGGGCATCACCACCCGGGCGGGCCGCCGATGCATCACCAGATGCATCATCCGCACCATCCGCAGATGATGCCGCCGCAGCAGTACGGGCAACCGATGACGATGCACGTGCCGCCGCCGCCGGGGATGGGGATGGGGATGGGGATGGCGGGAGGGATGGGCGCGGCGCCGCCGCCGCCGCCGCCGCCGCCGTCGAACGACGCGGGGATTCCGCCGCCGCCGCCGCCCGAGATGGGGGGGATCCCGCCGCCGCCGCCCGTGGACGGCACCGCGGGGTTCCCGCCGGGGCACGCGCAGGGGTGGGGTGGGGTGACGCAGCAGGTGCCGCCGCCGCCGGGGATGGCGCAAGCGCCGCCGCCGCCGCCGGTGGATCCGGAATACGAGAGGTTCAAGCAGGAGATGGACATGGAGATGTAATAGAACGTTCGATTCACGTCCGTTACTGCTGGTCTTCACCCTAAACCCTAAAACTACTAGACTAACGATCGTCGTCCGCGCGCGCTTCCCCGCCCTCCTCTGACGGTTCCGGCGCGGTCAACAACCGAACCATCCGCGCGGCTTTCGGCCCGCGGTCGTTTCCTACGTGCGGCAATATCGCGCGCGGTTTCAACCAACGCATAAACGCCCGCAACTCCGTGAAGCTCGAGTGCTCGCTGTACGGCAGCGCGTACTGAATCAACGACCCGCGCTGCGTGCGCTTCGTCGCCCTCGCGGTCTTCGCCGCCTTCTCGAACGTCCACCCGGTCGGTTTAAACGCGATCACGGTGTCGTATCGGTTTTTGTAATACCGCAAAATCGTCTTCATCCGCGCGAACGACGTGCTGCCCATCGGGACGACGTGCAAGTTCGTCTCCGTGTCGTCCGTCGTGACGGAGTCCATGTACGTCTTATCGATCGCGTCCCCGAGCGCGTCTAAGACTTGACGCTTCTGTTTGCCGACGTAGACTTTCTTCCCGAGCGCCTTGGCGGCTTCGAAAAAGACGCGTTCTTTGCCAATCGTGTACGTACCGAAGAGGAACAAGCACTTGGGGTTAAAGTTCTCCGCTTTCACGGCGACGGCGACGGCTTTCAGAACCTCCTCCTGCGGAGGAAACGCGTGTTTCGGGTCGCAGTACGTCGTGTCCAGCATCACCGCGGGTCTCCTTTCCTGGATCCGTAAAAGACCAGGGTCAAGCGTCATCGACGCGTGGAACCGGCAATCGCCCGTCGCGAGCACCGGGCCCCCGCCGCCCGGGATGTCGTCGAACACGATCATCACCGCCCCCGGGCAGTGGTTCGCGTGCACGAACCTGCACTTCACGCCCTCCACGATGAAGTCCCTTCCGACGTCCACCGCGCGGAGTCGGGATTTCGAGATCCCCAAGCGGAGTTGGCAGAGTCGCGCCGTCGGGCGCGAGCACCAGACGACGCATCCCTCCGACGGCGTCGACCTCGTGAGCCCGGCGTAGTGGTCCGCGTGGAAGTGCGTCAAGAACCAGTTCTTACACCACCCGGAGTGGGACTTGCCGTAGCCGCGGAAGCCGTCGACGATGAACGTCGTGCCGGGGACGCGGATCCACGGCGGCGGAGGGGGGAGGTCCTGGGCCGCCGCGGGAACGTACCGCGACGACGACGGACGGGGACGGTCTTTCCTTCGCTTCGACGGCGGCGCGTCGACGTGGCGTCCGGATCCGGACGACGACGACGGAGCCGCGGAAGGCGCCACCGCCTCGCCTCGCGCGAACGCGAACACGGGGGCGACGGCGACGGCCTCGCGCGTGGGGTGCCACCCGCCGGCTCCAGTCGTCGTCGTCGTCGTCGGCGGCGGCGGCGGCGGGGAGACTTCTCGAGCCTCTATCGCCGCGCGCAACCGCTTCCTCGCGCCGAGCGTGCCCACCCCCATCGCCCGCAAGTCCTCGTCCGTCAGTCTCTCCAGCGCGTCGAACGTGAGCTTGCGCTCCACGGCGACGGGCGCGAACGACGGCTGGTCGACGGCGTGACACCACGCGGCGACGTCGTGCCATTCGCCTTCGCCGCCCTCGTCCCACGTCGCGCCGAGCGCGTCGTCGCGCGCGACTTCTTCTTCATCATCTTCGTCGCCCTCCCATCCCCCGGTCTCGTCGTCCAGGCACGCGTTGACGTGCGCGACGCGCGCGAGGGGCGTGTCCGCGAGCGAGCGAAGCGCGCGGTCGCACACGGGGCATCGCTCGTCGTCGTCGTCGTCGTCGTTTGGACGTCCGCGGTCGTCGCCGTCCCCGCCGCCCGCGGCGTCCGATTCGTCTCGGTACAGCTCCGCGACGGACGATATCACCGCGACCTCGTCGTCGTCGTCCTCCTCGTCGAGGTTTTCCTCCGGCGTCGCCTCGCCCTCGCCCTCGCCGTCCCAATCCTCGCGCGCGGTCGGCTCGTCGTCGACGACGACGTCGATGGGTTCGTTTTTGTTGGCACCCCCGAGATCCGCCGCTTCCGCGGCCGAATCCGTCCCCGCGCGGACGTTCGTGACGTCCGCGAGCGCGGGAGTCGAATCCGCGCGATCCCACGACGCCATCGCGACGCGCGTTCGTCCGGCGAGGGCCCGGACGCGCGCGCGGGCGCCGCGGAAGTGAACGACAGCGGAGCGGTCAGATTCGAAAAAATCGATGACGACGCGAGTCGCGACAGCGACATCTGCATCTCGCACAACGAAAGAATCTGATGTCTGTGACGCGGCGCCTCCTAGCTAGTACCCTCTACTCGTCGTCCTCCTCCTCCTCTAACAACGACCTCCCCTGCGCCATCACCCCCCGGAACGTGCACTGATGCGCCTTCCTCTGCGCCTCGAAGAGACGCGCGGTGAGAACCTTATCCACGTCGTCGAACGCGCCGCCGCCCTCCTCCTCCCCCAATTCTCCCCCGCCGCCGCCGCCGCCGCCCCCCGGCGCCTCCCGCGGATCCGGGAACGACAGCTTCGGGCGCTGCTTCGGGCTCTTCTCCGCGGTCGCGTCCTCGTCGTCGCTGCTCTCCCACTCGCCGCCGTCCCCCGCGCCTTTCCCCGGGGACGTCCCCGGGGACGTCCCCGGACCCGCCGCCCCACCGCCGCTCTCGATCTCTTCGAGGCGCGCGGCGACGTCGTCCAACGCGACGGCTGGCTTGGCGTCGGCGTCGGCGTTGATGGCGTTGGCGTCCGCGTCCGCGTCCGCCGCGGGGTCCTCGAAGAGCTCCCTCGGGGGCGACGCCCACGGCGTGTCCGGCTCGTCGATCTTCATCTTCGCCTGCGATGGGGAAGGGAGGGGAGGGGAGGGCGTGAGGACGACGAAGGGGGGTGGGGTCGCGCACGATCGATCGGTCGATCGACGCCTCGCTTCGACGACGGCCGGGGGCGACCGATCGTCGGGGAGGGTCCGCACCGATTTGTTCGCCTCGTTGTAGCTGAGGTTCTGCTCGTTCCACACGATGTGCTTGCGCTTCGCGGAGTCGGTCGTCGCCGCCGCCGTCGCCATCGCGGCCCTCGCGGCGCGTTCGCCTCGCGGGGCGGTCGCGCTACTCTCGGAGCGCGGATCTGGGCGTCGTTCGCTCGCGTCGGAAAGGACCTGCGGTGTGCGATGACGCGCGCGCGCGTGCGTTCGGACGCGTCGCCGCGATCTGTCCGCGCGCGTGCGTGGCGCGTGCGTACGTCGAGCGTCGTAGCGCGCGTCGCGAGTTGTGCGGCCGTCGCGTCGTCCGATATCTTGGAAAACCTACACTCAGCTACGACTCGCGTGTCGTGGCTTTTCTTCTCTTCAATATCCCCAGCGCGGGACGACGTCGGCTCGCCCAGCGATCATGTCGCCAAAGGGAACGGGAAAGCCGTTCATCGAGTGGTGCGCAGAGAACGGCGAGCGCGGTGAGAAGCTCCTGAAGGAGTACTGCGACGCGGACAGGGGGGCGGCTGAAGTGGCGAAGGGGTCGAACTACAGAGCGCTTTGGAAGTGCAGCAGTGCGGGGTGCGGGCACGAGTGGCGAGCTCAGGTAGGTACCCGCACGTTGAGCGACAGACCCCACGGGTGCCCAAAGTGCAACCCTGGAGGTAGTAATGGAGTTACCCCGACCGACAATTTCCTCACGTGGTGCGCGCAGAACGGACGGCGAGGTGCCGAGCTCCTTCGTGAATATCGCGACCCGAAGAAGTTGCCCGACGAGGTGAAGAAGGGGTCGAACTACGAGGCGCTTTGGAAGTGTGCGAAGTGCAAGCACAGGTGGCGGACGAAGATGAACAACCGCACGAGGAGGGTCAGACCCATCAGATGTCCGCAGTGCAACCCTCCTGGAGCAACGAAGCGACGCAAACAGGAATGATGGACACGCGACGAGGACGACGACGACGTTGACGTTGAAATACCGTACCCTTCACGAACGACTCGTCAAAACGCGACTGCTCTCCCTCGCGTCTCCTCCTCCTCCTCCTCCTCCTCCTCCAACCCTCCAAATCGCGACAGATCCACCGTCACGTACTCCTCCGCGGTCGCCACGCCGCTCGCGCCGCCCTTCTTATACACCCTATCCACCACGTCGAACAGGTGCGACGTCGACGAGTCCGCCTGCGACGTGAGCAGCACCGTCCCCACCGGCAGCGACCTGAGGGTGATTCCATATAAATCGTCGGTCAGTTGAAAGGCGGCGCGATCAAACGTTGAAACCGAGGGACGGGTGAAAACGAAACGTGCGCAGCAGCTAGCCCTCGAACGCACCGTAACAACGCGGCGACGCGCGCCACGCCCTCCCCGTCCAGATGCTGCAACACCTCGTCCAACACGAGGAGGTCGCAGTCGACGCCGCCGCGCGAGGACGCGAGGTCCGCGTGCGCGAGCGCGAGCGCGAGCGCCGCGCGGCGTCGCTCGCCGCCGCTGAGCTGACGCAGGGATCGCTGCACGCGGCCGCCGGCGTCGACGTGCGCGTGGATGATCTTTTCAATCTTCTCGGCGGAGGCGGCGGACGGCGGCGCGGGCGTCGGCGGCGTCGCGGCGGCGGCGGCGGCGGCGGCGTCTTCGTCCACGTCCTGTACGTCGTCGTCCTCGGCCTCGGCCTCGTCGTCGCTCGCGTCCAACGACAGCGCGGATTTGGAGGATTTCGACGCGCCCGCCGCCGTCGTCTTCGCCTTGGACTTTTTCGGCGCCCTCCTCTCCCCCGCCTCCGCCGCCGCCGCCGCCGCGGGGCGCAACTCCATCGTCAGCGCCCCCCCCGTCAGCGCGTCCATGTACAGCCCCACTCTGGCGCTCAGCTCCCCGAGCGCGCCCTCGAATAAGTACGACTGTATCCCGCGCGTCCCGAACACGGCGTCCGCGCGCTGCGCCGTGGACAACGCGGCTTCCGCGTCGGCGACTTCCTCGTCCCTCGCCCTCAGCGCCTCGGTCTCCGCTTCGACCTGCGCGCGCAACGACTCGACCTCGCGCTCGTGCGGGTTCGCCGCGGCCGCGGCGGCGACGTTCCCGCTCTCCGCGACGAGCCTCTGAAGCTCGCGCGAGATTCGCTCCGCGTCCGCGACCGCGTTCTCCGTCGCTCGCACGAGCCCCGGGCCCGGCGGTTGTTGGTTCGTCCGTTGGTCCCGCGGCGACGGCGGCGCCGGCGTCGCCGGCGGCACCGGCGACGACGCGATGACCGCGTCCGCGCGCGCGAGCGCCGCCGCGACAACGTGCGGGTTCACCCGCGCGCGGCGAACGGCAGCGAGCTTCTCGTTCGCGTCCCGCGCGCGCCGCGCGTTTGAGGCGGCGGCGCGAGCGGCGAGGGAGGACGCCGCCGCCGCGAACGCGGCGCGCGCGTCCGCGGCGG
>MDSW01143405.1_pt1 | contig 29583 bp, 30 predicted proteins | sample 811171 | NCBI WGS metagenome assembly MDSW01 (sample SAMN05326641, study PRJNA326480) | marine metagenome | isolation source: seawater | place: Atlantic Ocean: North West | collected 2012 | reverse complement strand
CTAATGAGGATGGTCTTGCACTTTTTTTGAGTTTAATGAATTAAGATGAAAATTAATAAAGAACAGATTGAAAAACATGGTTTAAAATTAGAGGAATATAGTAAAATTAAAAAACTTTTGGGAAGAGAACCAAATTTATTAGAACTTGGAATTTTTTCTGCAATGTGGAATGAACATTGTTCTTACAAATCATCAAAAGTACATTTAAAAAAATTACCAATAAAAAATAAAAATGTAATACAGGGTCCTGGGGAAAATGCAGGGATTATTGATATTGGTGATGATGATGCTTTGGCTTTTAAAATTGAAAGTCACAATCATCCTTCATTTATTGAACCTTATCAGGGAGCTGCTACAGGTGTTGGAGGTATATTAAGGGATGTTTTTACTATGGGAGCAAGACCAATAGCACTATTAAATTCAATTCATTTTGGATCTCCTAAAAATAAAAAAACAAAAAATCTTCTAAATGGTGTTGTTTCAGGTATTGGTGGATATGGTAATTGTATTGGAATACCTACTGTTGCGGGTGAAACAAAGTTTAACAAAACATATGACGAAAATATTTTAGTAAATGCTATGGCCGTTGGTCATGTAAAAAAGAAAAAAATATTTTATTCAAAAGCTAAAGGAATTGGTAAATCAGTTGTCTATGTTGGTTCTAAAACTGGTCGGGACGGAATTCATGGAGCTTCTATGGCTTCTGCAGAATTTACTGAAAACTCTGAAGAAAAAAAACCTACAGTTCAAGTAGGTGATCCGTTTACAGAAAAATTACTAATGGAAGCTTGTCTTGAATTGATGAAAGATGACTCAATTATATCTATACAAGATATGGGTGCTGCTGGGTTAACGTCTTCAAGTGTTGAAATGGCTTTTAAAGGTGAATTAGGAATAGAAATTGATCTAGATAAAATACCATGTAGAGAAGAAAATATGACTCCATACGAAATGATGTTATCGGAGAGTCAAGAGAGAATGCTAATTATACTTGAAGATAAAAAAGAAAATAATGCCAGAAAAATCTTTGAAAAATGGGACTTAGATTTTGTCATTATTGGAAGGACTACTAATACAAAAAAATTAAAACTGAATTACAAAAAAAAAGTAGTCGCTGAAATACCAATAGATGCATTGTCTTCTAATGCTCCACAGTATGATAGAAAATGGGAAAAAAATAAATTACCTGAAAAAAAAACAAGTCTAAAAGAATTAAAAAAAATTAATTTTGAAGATTGCTTTTTGAAAATTATTTCTTCACCCAACCAATCAAACAAAAATTGGATTACAGAACAATACGATCAAATGGTAATGTGTGATACAATTTGTAAATCAGGTGGTGATGCAGCTATTGTTAAAATACATAACAAAAGTAAAGCGATTGCATTAACAGTGGACTCATCGGCGAATTATTGCAAATCTCATCCAATTACTGGTGCAAAACAAACTGTTTGTGAAAGCTGGAGAAATTTAATTTCAGTAGGCGCTAAACCTATAGCGATAACTAATTGTTTAAACTTTGGTAGTCCTGAAAATCCAAAAATAATGGGTGAATTTGCAGAAACAATTTTAGGAATTAAAGAAGCTTGTGAATATTTAGACTACCCAATAGTTTCAGGAAATGTATCATTTTATAACGGCACAAATAAAAAAAATATATACCCTACTCCAGTAATAGGTGGTGTAGGTCTAATAAATAAACTAGAAAATAAAGTTAATCATATTTTTAAAAAAGAAAACAATCCAGTTTTAGTAGTTGGAAAAACTTTTGGTCACTTGCATCAAAGTATTTTTTTTGAAGAAATATACTCAATTAAAGATGGTCCTCCTCCAGAAGTTAACCTATTAAATGAAAAAAACAATGGTAATTTCATTCTTAAATTAGTTAAAGATAATCTTCTAAATTCAGTACACGATGTTTCATCTGGGGGATTAATTGTTGCATTAGCTGAAATGTGTATATCATCTAATTTAGGAATAAAAATTGAAAAGCCCAAAAAACTAAATAATCTATTTGAATATTTTTTTGGAGAAGATCAAGGGAGATATCTCATAGAAGTAGAAAAAAACAACTTAAAGAAGGTTGAAAAAATGTTCAAAGATAACAATATTTTTCATGAAATTGTAGGTTTTATACAAAAAGATAATTTTGAATTACCTGGAGAATTAAAAATAAGTACTAAAGATCTATTTAATATTAATAATAAGTGGTATTATAACTATTAATGGCACTATCCATTAACGAGATTAAAAAATTAATTACAGAATCAATACCTGATGCAATTATTGAAATTGAAGATTTAATGGGCGACAATAATCACTATTCAGCTAAAATAACTTCTAAGATATTTAATGGGAAAAGTAAGATTGAACAACATAAATTAGTGTATAAATCTTTAAAAGGGAAAATGGGTAATGAATTACATGCTCTATCAATAACAACCAAAGAGAAATAAAAATGAATATTCAAAATGAAATTAAAAACTCTATAGATAATAATGATGTTTGTCTTTTTATGAAAGGAACGCCAGAAGTCCCTCAATGTGGTTTTTCCATGGCAGTTTCAAATATTTTAAAACATTTAAATGTAAAGTTTAAAGGTGTTAATGTTTTAGAGAGCAATGATTTAAGACAAGGGATAAAAGATTTTAGTGATTGGCCAACTATACCACAACTTTATATCAAAGGTAAATTTATAGGAGGTTGTGACATAGTAAAAGAAATGTTTGAAAATGGAGAATTAAAAAAAATATTAATTGAAAAATCTCTTATTAAATGAGGAATTATATTTATAAAGTAATAGTTCTTGCGGTTGCCTTAATATTTGTTTTTGAATTTACAATAGGCAGAAAATTCAATCAAATTAATGAAAAAGTTGATAGTTTTTATACAAAAGAAGGTAGGGAAAGGATGGTTACAACTTTAAAAAAGGAAATAAAAAAAGCAAATGAAAAAGAAAATTATCTTGATGAAGAAGAGAGAGAACTATTAAGAAACTTTATTTTTAAAATCCGAAAAGAGTTAGATTTAAATTAATCAATCGCACTTAATTAAATTTCCTGCTGTTAAATCTTTTTTATAAAAAGATAACTTAATTTTTTCTTGATGAACAATACTACATTTGTAAGGAATACTCGTACGTAAATTTTTACCTGTCTGTACAGCAAAAAATGGTCTTTTAATATTGGTGTTTAATGCTCCCCAAGGAAAATAACAATTATTTTTTAAATCAAATAAAAAAGGTTTGACTGAATGTTTTGGTGAGACAACAATACATGTGCTTTCATTTATTCCAACCTTTTTTAAAGAATGCGCTAAATTTTTTCCACTTATGCTCCAATAATCTAATTCAAAATTCTTTTCTATGTCTAAAAATCTTGTTGGTAAATTAAACCAGGTATACTGATATGGAAACATCTTAATATTTTCATATATAAAAAAAAATAAGAAAAAAGTTAAAAAAATATAAATTTTTTTTTTAAAAAAATAGTAAATTGATACTAATCCTAAAAGAAAAAAAATGGGAACAATAAAAAGAATTTGTCTTATCTCATTGTATAGTGGAACTTTATTAAATATTAAAAAAAATGGAATAATAAAGGCTGATGATAACAAAGATCCGAAAAAAATTTTATTTTCTGAATTATTCATTATTTTTTTTTCAGTAAAAGGAATTAATATTAAACCAAGTAAAATAAATATTGGTAATTTTAATATTAACCAAGTAGGAATATAAATAGGATCAAGATTTTTTGACTCGATACATTTTCCTAAAGTCATGGTGCACACATCATTATAATGATTGCTCATAAACTTTATTGCATTTAATAACTCTAAAGGATTAGTCCATGATATTGGATAAAGAGAAATAATAAATAAACTAGTAAAAAAAACATAAAATAATATAGTTAAAATAAAACTTTTTAATTTTTCTCTTTGTATTGAATAAACTAAAAAAAATATAATTAAAGTTATTAAAAATTGAAGAAAGATTAATATTCCTGATATTCTTACAGAAATAAGAAAGGCTGTGAAAATACTTAGCAGAAATACATACTTTAAAGAAAAAAAATTTTTATCAATATAAATATTTATTATTTTAAAGGATAAATAGGTACAAACTAACCATGCTGACAAAAATGGTATGTCTTTTAAATTGAAAAAACTATGCCCTAATAAATAAGGGTAAAAAATGTATAAAAAAGTTCCTAAGTAAGAAAAATATGAATTTTTTGTTATTAGATATAGTATCTTAAAAAAAAATATTCCTGATATTAAAAACATCAAAAACACTACTGGATGTTTGGATAATAATAAAATACCTGAATTGCTTACTTCGATATTATCTTTAGCTAATTTTGAAATTAAGATTTGAAATGGCTGAGAAACTATATGAAATCCAATTCCATAATATTTATCAATATAATTTGTCTCGAAGTGTTTTTTTTTTAAAATTTTACTAGCTAAATTTTTATTGAATTCCCAGTTTTTTCTCTCATGTATCTCATCATGTGATATTCCTACTTTTAAAGAAAAAACAGAACCAATAATAGAAAAAATAAATATTAAGATATAAAGATGTTTATTTTTAAATTTAATCATTCTTTTTTAATAAAACAAATATCTGAGTTTTCAGTTTTTCCTTTGTAAATATAAATATGATTAATATTTGTTTTTAAATATTTTTGAAATTCTGCATTTATAATTTTTGAGTTAAATGTCTTTTTTTTTCTTAGATTTTCTAGCATGATGTTTACTTTTATATCATCAATATTATTTAAATGTTCAAATAAATTAGGAAGCTTGTAATCTTCAATTATATAGAAACCACCAGATCTTAAGTTTTGAAATAATGTTTTAAAAGTATACAATATATCGCTCAATTTATGAGAGCCGTCATCTATAATAATATCAAAAAAAGGTTTTTTTTCATCCAAATTAATTTTTTTAAAAAATTTTTTAATCATTTTAATATTAGAAATGTCTAAACCAAAGACTTCAATTTTTTTAGAACTGTATTTAAAATTTGAAATATTAATATCTACACAAAAGATTTTAGAATTGGGAAAATATTTTGAAAAAGATGCAGCTGATGCCCCTGAATAAGATCCTATCTCTAAAATATTTAAATTTTGATTTTTTATTTTTTCGAAGTGATTCTGATAAAATTCTGAATATCCATGTCCTTTTTCAATCGAATTTTCAAACACATTAGCTTTATCAGTTCCATAGTGAATAAACAAATCTTCTAGAGTGTTTTGAGAAGTTTTAGAATCCTTATCAATGTTAATTTTATTTTTAATTTTATATAAAAATTTTCTTTTATATAAACTAAAAAAATTCAATATTATCTCGAATAATATTCAATAACTAAATTTGGTTCCATAATAACTGGATAAGGTACTTCAGAGAATTTTGGAACTCTTATTAGCTTAACTGACTTATTTTTATCATCTAGCTGTATATATTCGGGTACGTCCCTTTCTTTGCTAGAAATAGAACCTTCTATTATATTTAATTTTTTTGATTTATCTTTTACTTCTATGATGTCAGATTCTTTTACTAAATAACTAGAAATATTTACTTTTTTTTTATTAACTTTTATATGACCATGATTTATAAGCTGTCTTGCAGAAAAAACTGTAGGAGCAAATTTTCCTCTATAAACAACTGTATCTAATCTTCTTTCTAAAAGAGCTACTAAATTTTCTGTTGTATCACCTTTTTTCTTAATCGCTTTTCTATATATATTCCTAAATTGTCTTTCGTTGATATTTCCATAATATGATTTTAATTTTTGTTTAGCATTAAGTTGAACACCGTAATCCGTTGGTTTTCCTTTCCTTGCCTGTCCGTGTTGTCCGGGAGCATAGGCTCTTGTATTAAAAGGACTTTTTGGTCTACCCCATAAATTTACTTTTAATCTACGATCAACCTTGTGTTTTGATTTAAGTCTTTTTGTCATGTTTTTGTGTTTATAAGGTTTCTATGGGAATTGTCAATTATGCTTTGTTTTATCTTTTGTTTAATGTGCTTATAATACTAGCTAAAATCCTTGTTTCTTTATCACTTAACTCCATGCGGTAAAATAAATTATTAAAATTTATTAACATAGTGCTTTGTTTTTCTTTATTTTTAAAAAAATTTTTCTTTTCTAGAAGGTTTTTTAAATGTTTAATAATCATGAATGTTTTTTTTTTTGACGACGCCTCCAATAATTTAGTATCTTTTTTAAATTTTTTTGAATTAAATAAACTAAATATTTCATAACAAATTATAATAACTGAGTGTGAAAGATTTATAGAAGAAAATTTTTTCGAAGTTGGAATTTGTATTACATAATTTGAATATGATAAATCTTGATTAGATAAACCTGAGTCTTCAGGTCCAAACATAATACCTATTTTTAATTTTTTATTTTTTTTTAAAATTTTTGAAAAATTAGATATTGAAATATGTTTTTTATTAATATCTCTCTTTCTGGCTGATGTAGAAAAAATTAAATCATATTGTTTTATAGAGTCTTGAGTATTTTTAAAAATTTTTGATTTTTTAATGATGTCATAAGCCCCGACTGAAGTCATCCGAGCTTTTGTGTTAGGCCACCCGTCTCTAGGTTTTACTAAATCCAGTTTTGAGAAACCAAAATTTTTTAAAGCCCTAGCGCAAGATCCTATATTTTCACCTAGTTGTGGGTTAACAAGAATAAAGCCTATTTTATTACTCATTAGAAAGCATATCTGCAGGAGCTTTTTCTTTGTAAAGCTTGTAGTCTAAACTATCAATTAAAGCTTTAAAAGAAGCATCAATAATATTAGGAGAAACTCCTATAGTGAACCAATTTTTTCCACTTTTATCTGTGCTTTCAATTGAAACTCTTGTGGTAGCATTAGTTCCAGTATTTAAAATTCTAACTTTGTAGTCTACTAGCTTTAAATCTTTCAAATACTTAGAATATTTACCAACTTTATCAACATTAGATCTAATAGCGTTATCTAAAGCATTCACTGGTCCATTACCGGAACCTTCACAAATTATTTCCTTACCATCAACAACAATATGAGCTTTTGCAAAAGAATTTATTTTGTTTTTAGACTCTCTTTTAACAGAAACATCATATTTAGAGATAGTTAAATATTTTGGTATTTGACCTAAAAGACGTCTTGCTAATAGCTCAAATGAAGCATCAGCCCCATCGTATGAATAGCCTGCAAATTCTCTGTCTTTAACCTCGTCAAGTAAACTTTGAACTTTTGGATCATCTTTATTAATTTTAATTCCATATTTTTCTAATCTTGACATTATATTTGACTTACCTGATTGATCAGAAACAACTATATTTCTAAAATTTCCTACTAAATTAGGATTTATATGTTCATAAGTTTTTGGATCTTTAGTAACCGCAGATACGTGCAAACCTCCTTTATGGGCAAAAGCTGAAGCACCAACATAAGGTGAGTGTCTATTAGATTTTTTATTTAAAATTTCATCTAATAGTCTTGAACATTCAGTTAATGTTTTAATTTTTTCTTTATCAATATTAATTTCAAATTTTTTAGAAAAGCTATTTTTTAAAATTAGTGACGGAATTAAAGAAATCAAATTTGCATTTCCACATCTTTCTCCTAATCCATTTATTGTTCCTTGTATTTGTCTTACGCCAGACAAAACAGCTATTAATGAGTTTGCTACAGCATTTTCAGTATCATTATGAGCATGTATTCCAAGATTTTTTCCAGGAATAGATTTGCTTACTTTTTGTATTATTTCTCCAATTTCATTAGGAAGTGTGCCTCCGTTAGTATCACACAATACAATCCACCTAGCTCCTTGGTCATAAGCAGTTTTTATACAATTCATTGCATATTCAGGGTTATTTTTATAACCATCAAAAAAATGCTCAGCATCAAACATAAATTCTTTTTTATTTTTAATAAATAATTTTGCTGATTCTTTTATGTTTTCTAAATTTTCTTTTTTGCTAATTCCTAATGCTATATCAACATGAAAATCCCATGATTTTCCTACTAAACATACTGCAGATGTATTTGAGTTTAATAATGCAGATAAACCAGGATCATTTTCGGCGCTTCTACCAGATTTCTTGGTCATTCCGAACGCTGTTAAAATAGTATCTTTTAATTTAGGAGGTTTATTAAAAAAATTAGTATCTAAGGTATTTGCTCCAGGCCACCCTCCTTCTAAATAATCTACACCTAAATCGGATAAGGCTAAAGCAATTTTGTTTTTATCATCAATTGAAAAATTTACACCTTCAGTTTGTGCACCGTCTCTCAAAGTTGTATCAAAAATAAATATTTTTTCTTTACTCATTTATATTTCCACTCTGTTTTGTCTTTCTTATCTTCTATTAAAATACCCTCTTTTAAAAGGTCATCTCTGATTTTATCAGCTAATTTAAAATCTCCACTGTTTCTTGCTTTAAGTCTTTCATTAATTTTACTTAAAATAAACTCTTTAGAAATCTTTACAGATTTCTCTTTGGACTTTTCCCATTCTTCTTTAGTTTGATTAAAGATGCCAATTAACTGACAAGAAGCATTAAACATTTCTCTTGTCTTTTTGTCACCTTTTGAAGCTTTATTGTACAATTCATGTAATTTTGAAATGTAACCAGGCATATTAAGATCATCTAATAAACAATCAAAACAATCAGGTATAATTTTTAAATTTACTTCTTCGTCATATAAATTGTACCATTTATTGAGAGTATTCTTCTGTTCCTCTAACAAATTATCATTCCAGTCTAGGGGTTGCTTATAATGAGAGCTTAAAATTGCAAGACGAACTACTTGCCCATTATATTTTTTAACTGCATCTTTTATAGTAACAATATTACCTAAAGATTTTGACATTTTTTCTTTGTTCATAGTGAGAAATCCATTATGTATCCAATAGTTAGCCATGACATTTGAAGAGTTATTACTACATGATTGGGCTATTTCGTTTTCATGATGAGGAAATACTAAATCTAAACCTCCACCATGAATATCAAATTTTTTTCCTAAGTACTGTTCACTCATGACTGAACATTCTAAATGCCATCCTGGACGACCTCTCCCCCATGGAGAGTTCCAGCCAGGATCTTGTTCCTCGGAAGGTTTCCATAAAACAAAATCTAATGGATTTTTTTTTAAACTAGAAACTTCTACTCTTGAACCAGCTTTTAATTCATTTAAATTTTTATTAGATAATTTTCCATAATTTGTAAATGAAGTAACTGAAAAAAATACATGACCATTTTTTTTGTAAGCAAATTTTTTTTTTATTAATGACTCCGTCATCTTTATCATTCCAGATATATGGTCAGTAGCTTTTGGCTCAATTGTTGGTTTTAAACAATTTAAATCTTTACAAGCTAAATGAAATTGCTTGGTTACTTCACTGGTTATAGAATCAATAGAAAGATTTTTTTCTTTTGCAATATTTATAATTTTATCATCAATATCAGTTATATTTCTCACATAAGTAATATTTTTATCACCATAAATTTTCTTTAAAGTTCTAAATAAAAGATCAAAAACAACTAATGATCTTGCATTACCTACATGTGGGTCATCATAAACGGTAGGACCACAAGCGTACATTGTTATATTTTTTTTATTTATAGGTTTAAATAATTCTTTTGTTCTGCTTAATGTGTTAAAAATTTTTAGATTATTCATTATCAAATTTACAAACAGGTATAGGATTCATCTTGTGAAGATTTTTTTCTCTAATTTTTAAATATTTTTTGTAATTGGAGTCGTTAGTATTTGTCATAGCTTTTTCTAAATCTTGATATGACATTCCTAGTTGTTTTACATCTGATCGTCCATCTTCCCATAAACCATCAGTTGGCTCCGCTTTAATAATCTCCTCAGGAACCTTCAAATATTTTCCTAGTTCCCAAACTTGAGTTTTTGTGCAATCAGCTATTGGAGAAATATCAACACCGCCATCTCCATATTTTGTATAAAAACCTACACCAAAATCTTCAACTTTATTACCGGTTCCTACTACTATTCCTGAGTTAGTGGCTGCAACTTGATATAAAGTAGTCATTCTTAGACGCGCTCGAGAGTTTGCTAATCCGTGCTCATTATTAAATTTGCTAAGTGTATCTTTAAAAGTATTAAAAATATTCTCTAATTCAATTAAATTATATTCAACATTTTTATATTTTGATGATAGCCATTCACTTTGTTTTAAACTTAAATCATGTTGAGATTTAATTTGTCTTATCGGCATGCTTAAAACAATTGTCTTTCTCCCAGTTAAAGCACATAAAGTGCTAACAACTGCTGAGTCTATGCCTCCAGATATTCCCACAACTAATGCATTAGGTGGGGACAACATAGATTTACAATAATCATCTATCCACTTGATTATTATTTCTGCTCTTTTTTTTGTTTCCATAATTTATAAAAACTTATCCTTTTTAAGGATTTTATCTTAATAATTATATAATAATTATTAAGATGCTGCTTGAATAATATTTTTTGAATATGTTGAGTTTTTCTTTATTTCATCTGAAATAAGAAAAGCTAATTCCAGTGCCTGACTTGCATTTAATCTAGGGTCACAATGAGTATGATATCTACTAGAAAGATCTTTTTCAGATATTTTTTGAGCTCCTCCAGTACATTCTGTCACATCTTGACCTGTCATTTCTATATGAAGCCCACCTGCATAAGTGCCTTCAGCTTGATGAATGCCAAATACATTTTTCACTTCTTGTAATACATTATTAAAAGGTCTTGTTTTAAAACCAGTGCTTGCCTTTATAGTGTTTCCATGCATTGGATCACAAGACCAAAGAACATTAAGACCTTCTTTTTTAACTGCTTTAATTAATTTTGGTAAAAATTTTTCAACATTGTCAGCACCAAACCTAGAAATTAATGTAATTCTACCAGGGTCATTTTCTGGATTGAGAATATTACATAATTTAATTAATTCCTCTGGTTTAAGAGTAGGTCCACATTTTAATCCAACAGGATTTTTAATACCTCTACAAAATTCCACATGAGCTCCGTCTAGTTGCCTTGTTCTATCTCCAATCCACACAAAGTGAGCTGAAGTATCATGATATTCTCCTGTTGTAGAATCTACTCTAGTCATTGATTGTTCAAAAGGTAACAACAATGCTTCATGAGAAGTATAAAAGTTAACTGTCCTTAGTCTCCTATTGCTCTCAGGATTAATTCCACATGCTTCCATAAAAGACAAAGCATCACTAATTTTTTCTTCTATTGCTCTATATTTTTTTCCTTGATCGCTTTTTTTAACAAAACCTAAATTCCACAAATGAACTTGTCTTAAGTCTGCAAAGCCTCCTTGTGAAAATGCTCTTAAAAGATTTAAAGTTGAAGCTGCTTGAGAATATGCTTTGAACATTCTTTTTGCATCTGGTTTTCTAAGTTTTTCTGAAAACTCAATGCCGTTTATATTATCTCCTAAATAACTAGGTAATTCTTTGCCATCTTTTATTTCAACTGGGGAACTTCGAGGTTTTGAAAATTGTCCAGCAATCCTTCCGACTTTGACAACTGGCAAAGAAGCTGAAGAAGTCAAAACCAATGCCATTTGTAATATTACTTTAAAGGTATCTCTAATATTATCAGGATGAAACTCTGCAAAACTTTCAGCACAATCTCCCCCTTGAAGAAGGAAAGCTTTTCCTTCAACCACTTGCCCTAAAGCTTTTTTTAATGATCTTGTTTCTCCAGCAAAAACTAAAGGAGGAAAATTCTTGATTTTTCCTAATACCATTTCTAATTCCTTTTCATCCTCATATTTAGGAAGATGTTTTGCAGGATAATTTTTCCAACTATTTAAAGTCCATTTTTTCATATTCAACTCTTGGGTGATGTTTATATTATTATAGTAAATTATTCAACAGTCACTGATTTAGCTAAATTTCTAGGTTTATCTATATCACACTTTTTTAATAGAGCTACATGATATGCAAGTAATTGAAGCGGTACTGTACTTAAGAATGGTGACAGTGATTTTTCAATGTAAGGAAGATTAATAGTAAATCTTACATTTTCACTTATAATATTTTTGTTACTATCAGTTATAAGTAAAATTTTACCTCCTCTAGCGATAACTTCTTGCATATTAGAAATAGTTTTATGAAAATATTTATCATTAGGTGAGATAACAATTACAGGCAAACCATTTTCAATTAAAGCTAATGGACCGTGTTTCATTTCTCCAGCAGGGTAACCTTCTGCGTGTAAGTAAGAAAGTTCTTTCAATTTTAATGCGCCCTCCAAAGCTATAGGAAATGAACATCCTCTGCCTAAAAACATTGAACCCTTCGAGTCTAAAAAATCTCTAGCAACTAGTTGAATTTTATCCTCGCTTTTAAGGCATTGGTCCAATATTTCAGGAAGTTTTTTTAAATTTTTAATTTTTTTTTGATAATCTTTCTTATCTATATCTTTTCTTAAAGCTGCTATTTTTAAACAAAGCATATAAAGTAACAACATTTGACCAGTAAAAGCTTTTGTTGAAGCTACCCCAATTTCGGGTCCAGCATGTATAGGTAAAACCCAATCAGAATTCCTGGCTATAGAACTTTCAACTACATTAACTATTGAGCAAGTTTTTACCCCATTTTTTTTACATAAATCCAGAGCAGCTGAAGTATCAGCAGTCTCACCAGATTGCGATACAAATAAATAAAGATTATCCTTATTAAATTTAAGATTTCTATATCTAAACTCAGATGCGATATCTGCCTCAACGTTTAGAGAGGTAAACTCTTCAAACCAATATTTTGCAACTAGGCAGGAATGGTAAGCTGTTCCACAACCAATAAGAATAATCTTATTAATAGATTTTGGTTCGATTGGAAAATTATAAAAATTTATTTCATCTCTTGATTTGTCTATATACTCATTTATGCAATTTCTTGCAGTTACCGGTTGTTCAAATATTTCTTTTGACATAAAATTTTTATAGTCCCCTTTATTAGTAACGTTCTTATCATCTGATAAAATTAAAACTTTTTTATTAATCTTATTTTTTTTTGTATCATAAAACTCAACGCTATCTTTACTTAAGACACAAATGTCTCCATCATCAAGATATGAAATTTTATTTGTCATTGATTTTAGTGCGTATGAGTCTGAACCAAGATAGTTTTCATTTTTAGAATAACCAACAGCAAGAGGACTCCCTCTTCTAGCTCCAATGATAATATTTTTAAAATTTTTAAAAATAATACCTAATGCAAAACTGCCTTTTAATCTTTTTAAAGTATCATGAACAGCATCTAAAGGTTCTTTGTTTTTTAATTCATCACTCAATAAAATTGTAATAACTTCAGTATCAGTTTGAGATTTAAATTTTTTTCCTTTTTTTTCTAATTGAATTTTTAATTCGTTTGAATTTTCAATTATTCCATTGTGAACTACTGAGACAATTTCACTTGAATGAGGATGTGCATTTATCTCATTGGGAATTCCATGAGTTGCCCATCTAACATGACCAATACCAAGATTTCCACTCGTTGGTGACTTGAATAAAATTTTTTCTAATTGATCAACTCTTCCTGAACATTTTTTTTCATTAATTATGTTATCGTCTAGAGTAGCTAGCCCAGCTGAGTCATAGCCTCTATACTCTAGTTTTTTTAAAGAATTTATTATGTTTGTAGAAACAGATTTATTGCTCGCTATTCCAATTATTCCACACATTTTTACTTTTTCTTTCTTTTTTTATAATTCTTTACTATTACTTGCTGTGATCTAGTAATGGCAAGAGAACCTCTTTTTACATTTTTTGTAATTACTGAACCAGCTCCAATTACAGAATTTTTATCTATTTTGATAGGTGCTACTAATGATGAGTTTGATCCAATAAATACATTGTCAGAAATTTTGGTTTTATTTTTTTTTACTCCATCGTAATTACATGTAATAGTGCCTGCTCCAATATTAGAATTTTTTCCAATATGAGAATCTCCTATATAAGATAAATGATTAACTTTTGAGTTAAAGTTAACTTTAGAATTTTTTGTTTCAACAAAATTACCAATTTTTGCTCCAGATTTTAAATTTGTACCCGGTCTTATTCGAGCATATGGTCCTATCATTACATTGTTTTCGATCTTCGCTCCTTCAATGTGACTAAAAGATTTTATTATAACATTGTTTCCAATTTTCACCTTTGAACCAATAACTACATAAGGTTCTACAATAACATTTTTTCCAAACTTTGTGTCTTTAGACAAAAATATGGTTTCAGGTGCGATTAAATTTACACCTTTTAATAAAGCTTTATTTCGAAGTTTTTCTTGTTCTAGTCTAAATGAGTTAGCTTTTTTAATATTTGTGTTTATATTCATAAAAATTCTGTTTACATTAGAAAATGTTTAGGCATAACTCACAAAATATTTCTTTTTAATACTTGTTTAAATGACTCAAAAATTAACAATACTTTTTGATTTAGATGGTACGATAGTCGATACTGCTCCAGATCTTATGGGAGCTCATAATCATGTAATGAAAAAATTTGGCCTCCATCAAAAGGAACTAGGTGACATCAAACACCTGGCTGGTCGAGGTGCGTGGATTATGATGCAAAGATCTTTTAAAGAACAAATAACTGATGAAAAAATAAAGAAAGAAATGGTTAAAGAATTTTTAGACCATTATAGTAAAAATATTGATAAAGAAAGTAAGCCAATTAAAGGTGTTATAGATTTTTTAAATTGGGCTAAAAATAGAAATATTTTAATGGGAGTATGCACAAATAAACAGGAAAGACTTGCAGTAGACCTATTAAAAAAAATAAAACTTTTTGATTTTTTTCATTATATAGCTGGCTCCGATACTTTTGAATACAACAAACCAGACCCTAGACATTTAACTGATGTAATAGAGATTATTGGAGGAAATATAAAAAAAACCATAATGGTAGGTGATAGCGAAGTTGATTCTATGTCAGCATTTAATGCAAAAATTCCTTTTATATTGATTGACGGTGGTTATACAGAAAAGTCATCAAAAGAAATTCCTCACGATATTTTAATTAAAGATTTTATAAATTTTAATAAAATTGTTGAAAAATATTTATGATATCTTTTTCACTTTGGTCTGCATTAGCGACTTATTATTTTATCATGTTTGTTACGCCTGGTCCAAATAATGCAATGTTAACTGCCTCGGGTATGAAATTTGGATTTATAAAAACATTGCCACATCTTATAGGAATACCTTCAGGACATATTATACAGATATCTTTAGTCTGCTTAGGTTTGGGAAGTTTATTTCTTCAATTTCCTAATGTTCAATTTTATCTAAAAATATTATGTTTTTTTTATTTGATTTATCTAAGTTGGACAATATTAGGGTCTTTAAGTTTAACAAAAAAAGAAAGCGGAAGACCTTTAAAACTATATGAGGCAGCTTTATTTCAATTCATTAATCCAAAAGCTTGGACTATTGCTTTAACAGTTGTATCAGCTTTTTTTCCTACTGAAGAAAATTTCTATATTGCCACTTTTTTTTTAACTTCAACTGCAGCTCTGATTTGTTTTCCTTCAATTTGTATCTGGGCTATTTTCGGAAATAGTCTAAGATTATTCATTAATAATAGTAAAACAAAAAAAATTATCGAATATATACTTGCAATATTGTTGGTTATAACAGCCACTTATATATTAATTAAATAATCTTTGATTTTTCAAATTCTCTCTAATATAAAACTTGTTGATGCATTTCACAAAAAAAAATGCTGGTGAAAAAAGAAAAGATTTTTTGGAAAATCTTAGGAAAAACAAATTGCTTAAATTTCCAGGCGCATATAACCCTTTATGTGCAAAATTAATAGCAGAGATAGGTTTTAATGGTGTTTATGTTTCTGGTGGAGTAATGGCTAATGATTTAGGAATTCCAGATATCGGTTTAACTACTTTAAATCATGTAAGTTATAGAGCAAGCCAAATAGCCCAAGCTACAGATTTACCTTCAATTGTAGATGCAGATACTGGTTTTAAAGATTGTGCGAAAACAATTTCAGTATTTGAAAAAAAAGGTCTGGCAGGTTGTCATATTGAAGATCAAATTGATGAAAAAAGATGTGGTCATTTAGATAATAAAGAGCTCATTCCAAAAGAGGAAATGGTTAAAAAAATTCAAACTGCCGTAAAAAGTAGATTAGATAAGAACTTTCTTATAATCGTTAGAACAGATGCTAACACTGTCGAAGGCTTGGATAAAACATTAGAAAGAATCAAAGCTTATGAAAATGCTGGTGCTGATATGATTTTTCCTGAAGCTATGAAAGATGAAAAAGAATTTGAAAAAATTAGAAAAAATACAAAAGTTTTTTTATTAGCAAACATGACTGAATTTGGAAAAACGAAACTATTATCAAGTAAACAACTTGAAAATTTAGGTTATAACATTGTAATTTATCCCGTCACAACACAAAGATTGGCAATGAAAAATGTTGAAGATGGATTGAGATCAATATTTAAGTATGGTGATCAAAATAATATAATTGATAAAATGCAGACTAGAAAAAGATTGTATGAACTAGTAGAGTACGAGAAATACAACACCCCTGGAAAAAAAATAACTGATTTTTCAACGGAGGGACACGAATAATGAATGAAGATATTAAAAAAGGTCTTTTGGGTATTGTAGTAGATGAAACTACAATTTCACATGTTGTTCCTGAGTTAAGTGCACTTACATACAGAGGATATAAAGTTCAAGATCTTTGTGACAAGTGTGACTTTGAAGAAGTTGCCTATTTAGTTCTTCATGGTGAATTACCAAGTAAAAAACAGCTAAAAAAATTTATCAAAGAAGAAAGATCTGAAAGAAAACTTTCAAAGAGTATTTTAAAAGATATTACTAGAATGCCAAAAAATGCGCATCCAATGGATGTGATCAGAACATGTGTAAGTTTAATGTCCTTAGAAGATAAAGATACCAAAGATAATTCACCTAAAGCTAATATGAGAAAAGCAATGAGAATTTTTGCTAAAACTCCAACAGCAGTTGCTGCTTATTTTAGAGTTCGAAAAGGTAAAAAAATTATTTCTCCTGACAAAAAATTATCTTTCTCGGAAAATTTTTTTAAGATGATGTTTGGCAAAGTACCAGACAAAGAAATTGTAAGAGCTTTTGATATTTCTTTAATTTTATATGCTGAACACAGTTTTAATGTTTCCACTTTTACTGCAAGAACAATAACAAGTAGTTTGTCAGATTTACATGGAGCCATAACAGGTGCTATCGCATCTCTTAAGGGTCCATTACATGGTGGTGCTAATGAAGCTGTAATGCACATGATGAAAGAAATTGGAAAACCAGAAAAAGCAAAAACTTGGATTGAAAATGCTTTAGCTAAAAAGAAAGTTGTTATGGGTTTTGGACATAGAGTTTATAGAACTGGGGACTCAAGAGTTCCAACTATGAAACATTATATGTTTAAAGTAGCAAAACTTTTGAAAAAAGAAAAATATACTAAGATGTATGAAATCTTAGAAAAAGTTATGTTAGATAAAAAAAATATTTATCCAAATGTAGATTTTCCATGTGGACCAACATATTATATGATGGGTATCGATATTGATTTTTATACTCCAATATTTGTGATGTCCAGAATTACAGGTTGGTCCGCACACATAATGGAACAGCATGCTTCAAATAAGTTAATAAGACCTTTATCAAAATATAAAGGTGAAGAAGTCAGGGAAGTGATGTTATTAAATCAAAGGTAATTTTTAAGAAAAAGCTTCAGCCCAAGTCCCTTTAGTGGATGCTTTAGAGTATTCAGTTGCTCTTCCTTCAAAGAAATTCATGTGTTCAACTGCATTTAGCATTGTATCAAGCCAAGTCAAAGGATTTTTTTTAACATCATAGATTGGTTTTAAACCAAGTTGTTCCAATCTTCTATTTCCAATAAACCTGATGTACTGTTTTACTTCATCAGCTGTTAAACCTTCCAATGGACCCATTTGAAAAGCTAAATCTATAAATGCATCTTCGTGTTTGACAATTGTTTTGCACGCTTCATAAATTTCAGATTTTAACTTATCATTCCAAATTTCAGGTTTTTCTTTAATAAATTCTCTAAAAAGTCTAATCATTGAATTACAGTGAAGAGTTTCGTCTCTAACTGACCAAGTAACTATTTGTCCCATACCTTTCATCTTATTAAATCTAGGAAAGTTTAACAAAATAGCAAAACTAGCAAATAATTGTAGACCTTCTGTGAAAGCAGAAAAAACTGCCATTGTCATTGCTATGTTATGATCAGATTTAACATCAAACCCTTGCATATAATCATATTTATCTTTCATTTCCTTATACTTCATAAAGGCTGAATATTCGGTTTCAGGCATACCTATTGTATCAAGAAGGTGAGAATAAGCGGCTATATGAACTGTTTCCATAGAAGCGAATGATGTCATCATCATCAAAACTTCTGTTGGTTTGAAAACTGATGTATAATGTCTTAAATAACAATTATTAACCTCAACATCCGCTTGAGTAAAGAATCTAAAAATATGTGTTAAAAGATTTTTTTCTTGGGTAGATAAGTTTTTTTGCCAATCTCTAACATCATCGCCCAAAGGAACCTCTTCTGGCAACCAATGTATTCTTTGTTGTGTTAGCCAAGCATCATAACACCATGGGTATCTAAAGGGCTTATAAACTGGATTTTCCACCAATAGACCCATCTTTTTTGTTTCAGGTAATTTACCAGATAATTTAATTTTTTTAGCTACTGACATGATAAACACTCTTCATACTTTTCAGCATCATTACTTGATTCTTTGTTTTTTGAATAAACATTCTTTGTCACATCTGAGCTAGAACTATTAACATTTTCAGCTCTTTGAATAGATTTTGACCTGCAATAATACAGGCTTTTAAGACCTTTTTTCCATGCTTGGAAATGAATATCATGAAGTTCTTTTTTGTGAATGTCTGCAGGTATAAAAATATTAACAGATTGAGCTTGAGATATTGATGGAGTCCTATCCGCACCTAGCTCTACTATCCACTTTTGATCAATTTCAAATGCTGTTTTGAATGTTTCTTTTTCCTCATTACTTAAAAAATTTAAATGTGAAACTGACCCTTGATTAGTTGTTATACTTGACCAAACTTCATCGTTGTTCTTTCCATATTTTTCTAAAACTTTAGCCAAATATTTATTTTTAACATTGTATGATCCAGATAAAGTTTTATGGGTGTAACTATTAGCTGCTACAGGTTCTATACCTGGTGAAGCTCCACCGCATATTATTGAGATAGAAGCGGTAGGTGCTATTGCAGTTTTGTTTGAAAACCTTTCTTTAATTCCATATTCTTCTGCATCTGGGCAAGCACCTCTTTCCTCTGCGATAGATACTGAAGCAGCATCAACCTTCTCTTGAATGTTCTTAAAAATTTTATTATTCCAAACTTTGCTCATAACTGAACCAAAAGGTATATTTTTTTGTTGAAAATAGGAATGTAATCCCATCACTCCTAGACCTACGCTTCTCTCTCTCATTGCAGAATATTTTGCATGTTTAAAAGATTCTGGGGCTCTAGTTATAAAATCAGTTAAAATGTTATCTAAAAATCTCATTATATCTTCTATAAATTGTGTATCATCTTTCCATTCATCGTATTTTTCTATGTTTAAAGATGAAAGGCAACAAACTGCTGTTCTTTCTTTACCATCATTATCTATGCCGGTAGGTAAGGTTATTTCACTACATAAGTTTGATGTTTTAACTGTCAAACCGGCTAATTTATGATGCTGAGGTATTTGTCTGTTTACTGTATCAATATAAATTATATAAGGTTCTCCGGTCTCAACTCTGGCAGTTAAAAGTCTGATCCATAAATTTCTAGCTGGTATTGTGGATTGAACAGATCCATCCTTTGGACTTCTTAATGCCCATTGTGAATCTGTTTCAACTGCTCTCATAAAAGCATCTGAAACTAAAACTCCGTGGTGTAAGTTTAAAGATCTTCTATTAACATCGCCGCCTGTAGGTCTTCTCATTTCTATAAATTCTTCTATTTCAGGATGATCAATGGGTAAATAACACGCTGCGGATCCCCTTCTTAATGAACCTTGACTTATTGCAAGGGTTAATGAGTCCATTACTTTGATAAAAGGAATTATTCCAGAAGTTTTTCCAACTTTACCTATTTTTTCTCCAATAGATCTTAAATTACCCCAATAACTTCCGATGCCACCTCCTCTAGCGGCTAGCCAAACATTTTCACTCCATAAATCTAGTATCCCTTCAAGGCTGTCACCTGCCTCATTTAAAAAACATGAAATAGGCAACCCTCTTTCAGTTCCTCCATTAGATAAAACTGGAGTTGCTGGCATAAACCATAAATTACTAATATAGTTGTAAATTCTTTGAGCATGTAAATTATTGTCTGCGTAGGTACTGGCTACTCTTGCAAATAAATCCTGAAAGGACTCGTTATGTCCGAGGTACCTATCTCTTAAAGTTGCTTTACCAAAATCTGTTAGATTAGAGTCTCTAGATCTATCAATTTTTATGGTTATACCTTTATCATTTTGAAAAAGCTCTGTTTCACCAGATAAAGAAAATAAGTCGATTTTTTTAGGACCATTATCTTTAAATTCTCTAACATTGGTAGAATTCAATCTACCCACAGCTTTTTCTATTGCCAAAGATATGTTTTTATTCATAATTATTACTTACTTTATGACCTTTTTACTTAAAAACAACTACATGTTGTGTGATTTTTATACTATTATACTACATAAAGCACAACATCAATAGAACATTATATGAACATTAATTTAATTTTTCAAGTGTAAAATTTTGTTAATAAAAGGCTTAATAAAATATAAAGATATAGGACTTATCGATGCTAATTAATCCAAATGGTTTTAGAGAATATGATGCAAGATGGATCTATAAAAAAGAAATAGATCTACTTGGTATTGAAAGTTTAGGAAAAGGGTTAGGAACTCAAGTCATAAAACATACGAATAAAAATAATCCTAGAGTAATCGTTGGTCATGATTACAGGTCATACAGCTTAGAGATTAAAAATGCCCTTAAGAAAGGTTTGATTTCTACAGGCTGTTATATTGAAGATATAGGTCTTTCGCTATCTCCAACAGTTTACTTCGCTCAATTTAAATTGAATTCAGATGCTATAGCTATGATAACAGCTAGTCATAATGAAAATGGATGGACTGGAGTAAAAATGGGAATTAAAAAAGGGTTGACCCATGCTCCAGAAGAAATGCAAGAATTAAAGGATTTAACTTTGAATAAAAAATTTATTAAAGGCAAAGGTAATCAGAAAGAAATTAAAGATTTCCAAAATATATATATAGATGATTTAGTTAAAAAGAATAAATTAAAAAAAAAAATCAAAGCTGTAGTTGCCTGTGGTAATGGAACTGCGGGTGCTTTTGCTCCGAAAATTTTACGTGAAGTGGGTTGTGAAGTTATTGAATTAGACTGTAATCTAGATTTTAATTTTCCTAAATACAATCCTAATCCTGAAGACTTACAAATGTTAAAGGCTATTTCAAAATCTGTAAAAGATAACAAGGCAGACATTGGTTTTGGTTTTGATGGTGATGGAGACAGGCTTGGAGTAATTGACAATAACGGTAATGAAATTTTTTCAGATAAAATTGGTTTACTTATAGCTAGAAATCTTTCAAAAAAATATAAAAATTCAAAATTTGTTGTTGATGTTAAATCAACTGGTTTATTTTCGTATGACAAAATTCTTCTAGAAAATAATTGTAAAACAACTTATTGGAAAACTGGTCATTCACACATTAAAAGAAAAGTAAACACTACTAAAGCATTAGCTGGTTTTGAAAAGAGTGGTCACTTTTTTTTTAATTATCCTTTAGGATATGGTTTTGATGATGGTATCAATTCTGCTTTACAAGTTTGTCATCTATTAAATGATGGTGAAAAAAAATTATCTGAAATTATAAATTTAATTCCACAGACTTTCCAGTCGCCGACGATGGCTCCATTTTGTAAAGATGAAGAAAAATATAAAGTAGTAGAAGATCTAGTGAATACAATTAACAATTTAAAAAATAAAGTTAAAATAGATGGGCAATTAATTGAAAATGTTTTAACTGTAAATGGAATTCGGTTTACATTGACAGATGGTTCTTGGGGGCTAATAAGAGCCTCTTCTAACAAACCATCGTTAGTAGTTGTAACTGAAAGTCCTACATCTGACAAAAGAAAAAAGAAAATTTTTGAATTTATTAACGAATTACTTGTAAAAACCAACAAAATTGGTGACTATGATCAAAAAATTTAGAACATGAAAAATTTAATAATAAAAGTATTGAAAAAACTTGGATATACGCTTAAAGGGATAAAACCATCTATTAAGCATAATGATTTCAATTCTATAGTTAAATTCCTTTTAGAAAATAAAAAGAACGTTCATACATATTTTGATATTGGAGCAAATAAGGGTCAGAGTATAGAACTTTTCAAAAAAATGAATGCTAATAGCCAAATTCACTCTTTTGAACCAACGCCAAAACTTTATAGAGATTTAGTAAAAAAATTTGAAAATGATAAAACAATTAAAATTAATAATATTGGTCTCGGAAAAGAAAAGGATATACTAACTTTTTATTCTTTCAATAAATCAAGCCCAGTAAATTCATTTTTACCAATGGATAAAAAGAGTAAATTTTATAAAGCTAGACTATATAACTCGAGTTCAAATGATTCCAATTTCACTAATCAAACCAAAATAGATGTCACAAGTGTCGATAATTATTGTAATGACAACAATATTAAAGAAATTGATTTTATGAAAATTGATACTCAGGGATTTGAAGAAGAAGTATTACAAGGCTCAAAAAAAATGCTCCAAGAACAGAAAATTTCAATAATTCAATTAGAAATAATTTTTGGATTCGCTTATGAAAAAAACTCTTCCATGTTTAAAATTGAGGAAAACCTATACCAAAATGGTTATAAATGCATAGGTATAACTAATTCTGGAAATGTATTAAGTTGGTCAGCTTTTCAGTCAGATTTTTTGTATGTAAAAAAGGATATTTATGATCATATAAAAAATTTACATGAAGAAAATAAAGATATTAAAGGGGTAATGAAAAGCATCAAAAAACAAAAAGGACAAGTTTTATATTAAACTTTAAAATCTTAAATACTCAATTAAAAATTTTGTCCCTATAATTAATAAAAAAATACCAAAATATACAGTCATTTTTTTTTTATTAACTTTATGACTTGCTCTTGCTCCAATTCTAGCCATAAAAGTTGTGATAGGAAAAAAAATTAAAAAAGCTGGAATATTTAAAAATCCAATGCTTAAAGGTAAGTTAGCATTAAGATAAAAACCTGATATTAAAAATCCTACAGCTCCAAATAATGCAATTATAAATCCAATAGCCGCAGCGCTTCCAATAGCCTTGTTAATTGGATACCCAAAAAATTTTAAAATTGGGACATTCATAATTGCTCCACCGATTCCCATAGGAGCAGAGATAAAACCACTGATTATTCCTGATAAAGCTTTAGATAATAATCCTATCTTGGCTTCTATATTTGTTTTTTTTTCTTTTAAGAAAAGTAAATAAAAAGCTAATATATAAACTACTAGTGTAAAAAATAAAATTAATGGTTTAGTTTTTAAACCTGAAGCAAAAACTGTTCCTGCGATTACTCCTAATGCAACAAAAAAACCAAAACCTTTTACTATATTGAAATCCACTGCCTTATGTTGATTATGAGTTAAGACTGATACCATAGAAGTAGGAATAATAATTCCAAAAGAAGTTCCTACCGCTAAATGCATTAAATAATCTGGTTCAATATTGGTATTACTAAATATATAAAATAAAATAGGAACTGTGATTAACCCTCCGCCAATACCAAATAAGCCAGCAGCAAAACCAGCCGGTATTGCAGCTATAACCATTATTAAAATTAAATAAAGTATTTCTGATTGAGAAAGAATTTCCAAAACTATCTTTCTAGCGAGAAAGGATTATATTTTCTAACTTGATCCATTATGTGATTTACTTTTTGTAGATCGGCATCCCTAATACACATATTTTTAGAAAGATATTGTTTCCAAATCTTAGAACCATTTTGTCCATGAAATAAACCAACTGTATGTCGCATTATATGATTTAATTGAGTTCCTTTAGAAGTTTCTTCTAAAATATAAGGTATTAAATTTTCCATAATTTCAGTTCTTGTTGGAACATTTTTGTTTCTAAAAATTTCTTTTTCAATCTCGGCTAAAAAGTAGGGAGAGTGGTAAACTGCCCTTCCAATCATCACGCCATCAACTTTTGATAAATGATTTTTAATTTGTTCAATATTTTTAATGCCACCATTTATAACGATTTCATCATTATTAAAATATTCTTTTAATTTATAAACAAATTCATATTTTAATGGTGGAATATTTAAATTTTCCTTAGGACTTAATTTTTTTAATAATGCTTTCCTAGCATGAATTATAAATTTTTGCGATCCAGCATTTTTTGTAGTTTGAATAAACGATATCAAAAAGTTGAGATCTTCTACATCGTTATAACCTATTCTAGTTTTTATTGTGATGGGAAGTTTAGTCGCTTTGGTCATTGCTTCAATACATTTAGCTACAAGGTCTGGTTCTTGCATCAAACAAGCACCAAATTTATTTTTTTGAACTTTTTTACTTGGACAACCTAAATTAAGATTTATCTCTTTATAACCGTAATCTTCAGAAATTTTGCAAGCTTCTGCTAATTCTTTAGGATTTGATCCTCCAACTTGTAGAGTTACTGGATTGGAAATTTTCTTAAAAGATAATAGTTTGTTTCTATTTCCTTTAATAATTGCATTGGCAACAATCATCTCGGTGTACAGATGTATATTTTTACTGATAAGACTTAGAAAATAAATTTCATGCCTATCAGTGCAATCCATCATAGGAGCAACAGAAACTGTCTTTTTCATAATTATTTTTCTGATTTAGAAATCTCTTCTTTTAACTCTAAAGGCTCTTCTTTGAGTTCAAGAGGTTTATCTTCCACTGGTTTCGTGTCTACTTTTTGAACTTTTTTAACCTCAGTAATTTTTCGTGTTCTTTTTGAAGGCAAAACTGCTACGCCGCTTTTAGAGATTTGACCTTTATATAGGTTTTCAAAATCGTCATTTTCTTCCTCTTCTACAACCTCTTGTTCAACGCCTTCATCTGGTTCTTTTCTTAATCTTGTAACTGCACTTTTTTCAAGATCTTCAACAGAAATTTTTCCGTCTCCTATCTCTCTGAGTGAAATAATAGTTTTTTTATCATTATCCTCTTCTACTAACATAGGTAGACCTGAGTTTAACTGCGTAGTTCTCTCTTTTGCTAATAAAACTAAATCATATTGGTTGTCTACTTTGAGTAAACAGTCTTCTACAGTGATACGAGCCATATCCGGTTATTTATTCATTTGTATAGAATAAATCAAGCCTAATTTGATACAATAATTGGCTCTAAAGATTTCTTAGAAAATAAAAGTAAAATTGAAGAAATGGCTATGTATATTGAAGCTATCAAAGCAATATTCTCTATAGAAAAATTATTGTCAATCAAAACGCCAAATAAAAATGTTCCAAAGGCTGTCGAAAAAACCATAAAAGCCGTTGTCATTGCTTTAATACTTCCAATGTGTTTAACCCCATATATCTCAGCCCAAGTCGATGATCCTAAAACATTGGCTAAACCATTCGATATTCCTATTAAACCTAAAAAAACAAATGAAGAAAAAGTATGATTAAAAAAAATTAAAATAATCATAGCCAAAAATAAAGGTAAATTAATCCAAGGCAAAACTTTTCTACTTGTAAACTTATCGACTAAAAATCCAGAAACAAAAAGAGACAATATGGACATAATAGAATAAATCATAAATGATTGAGGAATAGTATAACTATCCCACGATTTAGACTCTGCAATAAATGATTGATAAACAAAAACTCCTGTAGCTATCCAAGGCATTGCGAGCATAGTCAGGGTAATTATATAAAACTTGTAATCAAAAATAACTTCTGACCTAGTCCAATTTTTAATTTTTATGTTATTTGATTTTTTTTTAATAACATTTAAACCTTCTTCTCTTGAGTCAAACTTTATGTCTTTAATAGTAAAAAAAATAGTAATTGGTAAAATTATTAAAATTAATAAAGAAATTCCTTTCCAAACATATTGCCATGAGTATAAAGTTAGAAAAAAAATTATCGAAACTGGTGAAATGAATTCTGCAGTCGATAATCCAAACCATGCTATGCTCAATGATTTTCCTCTAGATTTTTCAAAATATCTTGATACAGCCGTTGTTGAAGTATGATTCATTAAACCTTGACCTGAAAATCGTAGAAAAAATATTCCGAAAAATAAAAAATAAATGCTATTTACAAAAGAAAAAAAAAAAGTTGAAAGGAATAACAAAATTACGACTAAGAAAGAATAATTAAAAAGATTAAATTCATCTATTTTTTTTCCAAACCAAATTAGAACTAAACTAGATAAAATTGTAGCTACTGCATAAATTGTGCCAAATTGTCCGTGGGTAATATTGAGCTCATTTCTAATACTTGGATTAAATAGACCAATAAAAAAACTCTGTCCAAAACTTGAAAAAAATGTAAATATGAATGCAAATAAAATAACTTTTTTATTTAAACTTAGATAAGTCATTAAAAAATTATGAGTTGTAAAGTATCATTTATAGGTTTAGGCGTCATGGGGTATCCCATGGCAGGTTATATATCAAAAGCAGGTCATAAAGTAACAGTTTATAATAGAACAAAATCTAAAGCTGAAAAATGGATTAATGAATATAAAGGAAAATTAGCTGAAACACCTTTAGATGCAGCTAAAGATTGCGATTTTATTTTTACCTGTGTCGGAAATGATAACGATCTAAGGGAAGTAACTTTAGGTGGTAAAGGTTTATTTAAAAGTGCAAAAAAAGGAGCTATATATATAGACAACACCACTGCGTCAGCTAACATTGCAAGAGAACTTTATAAAGAAGCGAAAAATAAAGGTTTTGATTTCTTGGATGCTCCAATATCTGGTGGTCAAGCTGGAGCTGAAGGTGGAATTTTAACAGTTATGGTTGGTGGAGATGAGAGACCTTTTAAAAAAGCTGAACCAATAATAGATTGTTATAGTAAAAAAATAAAATTACTAGGTCCATCAGGAAGTGGTCAATTGACTAAAATGGTTAATCAAATCTGTATTGCAGGATTAGTTCAGGGATTATCTGAAGCTATCAATTTTGGAATGAATGCTGGTTTAAACATGAAAGATGTTATTGAGGTTATCTCTAAAGGTGCTGCTCAGTCGTGGCAAATGGAAAATAGACACAAAACAATGATCGAAGATAAATTTGATTATGGTTTTGCTGTTGATTGGATGAGAAAAGATTTAAAAATTGCAATGGATGAAGCAAAAAAGAATAATTCTCCACTTCCTATAACAAAAATAATAGATGAATATTATGCTGAAGTTCAAAAAATGGGTGGTCAAAGATGGGATACTTCAAGCTTAATTAAAAGATTTAGAAAATAAGTCGTGTCTAAAGAAATTGTAAGCTATTACGAAGATTTTAATGAAATCGAAAAAAAAAATTGGGGTCTGTTAACTAGTGCAGTAACTGATCGAAATTCAGAATTTAGGACTCCTGTATTTATTTGTGGAAATGATAAAGATCTAGATGGAAGAGTAGTTGTTTTAAGAAAAGCAGATCAAAAGAATAATTTCGTTCAATACCACAGTGATATTAGATCCTCAAAAATTGAAAAAATAAAAAAAAACCCTAATTGTTCAATCTTGTTTTATGGTAAGCAAGAAAAAATTCAACTAAGACTTAAAACAGAGTGTAAAATTCATTTTGGCGATGAGATTGCAAATGAATCTTGGAAAAAGACAGGTCATATAAGTAGAAAATGTTATTTAGTTACTAATGGTCCTGGGACAATATCTGAAAAACCCACTTCTGGTTTAGATAATAAATTTGATAACTTTGATTTTACAAAAGAGGAAAGTGAAGCGGGTTATAAGAATTTTTCTGTAATAAGATGTAAAATTAAAAGTATTGAATGGCTGTACTTAGCAGCCAAAGGTCATCGTAGAGCTTTGATTGATCTAAAAGGATCTAAAAAATTTACTTGGCTGGTTCCTTAAGTATGCCTTAAATCTGATTATACTTCTTTAACTTTTTATTTTTTAATTAGTTTTAATAGTTTTTCTTTTTTATTTGTTCTAAAAAGATTGTCGAAATAAATTACCTGTTTAGGATATTTACCATTAACTTTGTCATTCCACCTGCTAATCCAACTATGGTATATTCCAAATTTATTATAATGTTCTCCTCCAAAACTAGTTCTTCCTTCAAATACATTATAAAGAACATCGTCTACGTACATTTTCATAAATCCTTTATCTGGGTTTTTTGACATTTTTGTATGAAATATGATTGTTGTCCATTTCCCCTTCATATCCTTAATCCAAAGATATTTATGAGCCACTCCTCCTGAGTCCATTCCGTTAACAGGAAAATATCTTGGTGATAAAACACCATTTTTTGGTCTTAACATCATCCTAGGTCCTTCTCCTCTCTCATATATTTGAAAAAAAGAAGTACTAACAGGTTCTGCACTTTTAAAATCAGGCGGAATAAAAATGCTTACTGAATGCCACTTCTCACCAATAAATTTTGCAGGTGTATAATATTCACTTCTAGCTCTATCTCCACCCCCATGTTCAACTACAGGATCTCTGCCATTATTTTTACAATCAGAATAATCTCCTTCTCTATCTCTTCCGCAATCTTTAGGTAACAAAGTTATCTTCCAAGCCTTTTTTCCTAAAGCAGGATAGGAAACTGTTTCTCTAAAATTAAAAAGTTTTTTACCAACATTCACACTTTTCTTCCAAGATAGATTGGTGATTTCTTTCGCAAAAACTTTAGAGTGCAGTGCTAAAATTATAAATACAAAAATAAAAAATGTTGAATATCTATTTTTTATATTTTTTATAATTTGCAACATAGTGTTCTGCATTTTCTTTTATGCTTTTAATTTCTTCTTCAGATACTTGTCTTATAACCTTCCCTGGACTACCAAGAACTAGAGACCTTTCTGGAATTGCTTTATTCTCTGTTACTAATGCATTAGCGCCCACAATAGAATTTTTTCCAATTTTAGCTTTATTTAATATTGTTGCTCCTATTCCAATCAAACAATCATCTTCAATTATACAACCATGAAGCATTACTAAATGACCAATGGTTACATTCTTCCCGATTATTGTGGGACATCCTGGATCTGTATGAATAACACTTCCGTCCTGAACATTAGATCCCTCACCTATTGTTATTGGTTCAACATCTCCTCGAATAACTGAATTAAACCAAATATTAGAGTTTTTTTCTAAAGTTACTTTTCCAATTATAACAGCATTAGATGCAACCCATGAATCTGGATGAATTTGGGGAGTATTCTTTTCAAAATCATAAATCATGTTAATATAAATTATTTATAAT
>MDSW01075497.1_pt1 | contig 29583 bp, 27 predicted proteins | sample 811171 | NCBI WGS metagenome assembly MDSW01 (sample SAMN05326641, study PRJNA326480) | marine metagenome | isolation source: seawater | place: Atlantic Ocean: North West | collected 2012 | reverse complement strand
GCGGTGGATTCGGTGTTATTGGTTGAAGGGTCGCATCTCCAACCTTAACTCAATTCACCGCTTTTCTATTTCTGGCTCCCCGCTAATGTGCGAAGAACCAAAAAAAAGCCGGCCCGAGGGCCGGCTAGCACGCAAAGTGCACCACAAGAGAGTAGTAGACCTGGATGGAATCCAGAGTTGCTGCAGCGCCACCGCCCCGGCGGCACGCTCCGTAGGGAGCCGGTGCCAGGCCGTTCGTCCAGGCGACGACGCTGCGTGAAACTTATGACCACCCCCTGCGCGCCGGGTTCCCCACCCGGCAAAAAAAATTTGCGCGCCGGGCGCGGATGGACAGCACCGTGGCGGGCGACTAATCTAACACTGCGCAATTTCCACTCTCCCGAGCACAGACAGCCAACCCAGGACAGGACAATGAGCAAGGTATTCAAGGACAACGCCGAGAGTATCGGCGGCACCCCGCTGGTGAAGATCAATCGTATTTCCGCGGGCAATATTTACGCCAAGCTGGAAAATCGCAACCCGGCGATGTCAGTGAAGTGCCGCATCGGCACCAGCATGGTGCTGGCCGCCGAGGAAGACGGCAGCCTCAAGCCGGGCATGACCATCGTCGAGCCCACCAGCGGCAACACCGGCATCGCGCTGGCGTTCGTCGCCGCCGCCCGCGGCTACGGCTGCGTCCTGACCATGCCCAACACGATGAGCCTGGAACGGCGTATGCTGATGAAAGCCCTGGGCGCCGAGATCATTCTCACCGACGGCGCCAAGGGCATCCCCGCGGCGATCGCGCGCGCCGAGGAACTGATCGCCTCGGACCCGGACAAGTACTGGGGGCCGCACCAGTTCGAGAATCCCGCCAACCCGGCCATTCACGAGCAGACGACCGGCCCGGAAATCTGGCGCGACACGGATGGCGAGGTCGACGTACTGGTGTCGGGCGTCGGCACCGGCGGCACCATTACCGGAATCGGACGCTACTTCAAGCACAGCCAGGGCAAGAACGTACACTGCGTGGCGGTGGAACCGGACTCCACGACCATGATCACCGCCGCCATGGCGGGAGAAGAGCCCACCCACGCGCCGCACAAGATCCAGGGCATCGGCGCGGGCTTTGTACCGCAGAACCTGGACCTGTCAGTGGTCGACCAGGTGGAGCAGGTGTCCAGTGAGGAAGCCATGGAATGGGCGCACAAACTGATGCAGCAGGAGGGTATACTCGCGGGCATATCCTGCGGTGCGGCCATGGCGGTCGCCGACCGCATCTCGCGCCAGGAGGAGCACCGCGGCAAGACCATCGTCGCCATCCTCCCCGACTCCGGCGAACGCTACCTGAGCACCGCGCTGTTCGCGGATTCCTTCAGTGACAACGAGACCGTGCAGACCACCGTCACCTGATCGCGCGCGTATCCCGGGGCGCCTGCGCCCCGCCTAGCCCCGGCCGGGCGCCGGCTCCGCCGCCAGTGCCTGCAGGTGCTGCCGCACGGTGACCCACTCGCTGTCGACGATACTGAAAAAGACCGAGTCGCGGGCGTACTCACCCTGTACGATCATGTGTTTGCGCAACACGCCTTCGCGCGTCGCGCCGATACGCTCGAGGGCGCGCTGGGAGCGCTCGTTGCGCGCATCGGTCTTGAATTCCACGCGCACGCAGCCCAGGCGTTCGAAGGCGTGGGTGAGCAGCAGCAGCTTGGTCTCCGTATTGACACCGGTACGCTGCCACTCCTGGCCCAGCCACGTCCAGCCGATCTCCAGCCCGCGGTGCTCCGGCCGGATGTTCAGGTAACGCGTGCTGCCGACGACCTTGCCCTTGCCCGTCTCGACGATGGCGAAAGGCAGCTGACCCGGGGTGGCCAGCGCCTCGTCTATCCATTGCCGCGTATCGGCCAGGTCGATAAAACAGGCCCGCGGCAGGTAGGCCCAGTCATCGCGCGCGCGGCCGCGGTTGTACAGACCCTGGGCGTGGTCCTGTGACAGCGGTTCCAACCGCACCAGCTGTCCCTTGAGCACCACGGGCCTGGCCAGCAGGCTCACGGTATCAACACCGAGGAACCACTGGTGGCACGCCCCTCCAGGTCGCGGTGCGCCTGCTGCACCTGATCCAGGCTATAACGCTGGTTGATTTCGACCCGCAGGGTGCCGTCGGCGACCCGGGAGAAGACATCGCGCGAGGACTGTTGCAACGCCGCCGCGTCGGCGGTGTAACTGAACAGCGTCGGCCGGGTGATGTACAAAGAGCCCTTGGTGGACAACAACTGCAGGTCCAGGGGTTCGGGAGCGCCGGAGACGTTGCCGAAGCTGACCATGAGCCCGCGCGGCCGCAGGCAGTCCAGCGAGGCGGCGAAAGTATCGCGGCCCACGCCGTCGTAGACCACGGGCAACTTCTCCCCACCGGTAATCTCCAGCACGGCGGCCGCCACATCCTGTTCCCGGTAGTTGATCACGTGGTGATAGCCGTGTGCGGACGCCAGCTCGGCCTTCTCCGCGGAGCCGACCGTACCGATCACCGTGGCGCCCAGGGCGCTGGCCCACTGGCCGAACAACAGCCCCACCCCGCCCGCCGCGGCGTGAAACAGACAGGTCTCCCCTGCCTTTAGCGGGTAGGTGCGCTGCAGCAGGTACTCCACGGTCTGTCCCTTGAGCAGCGCTGCCGCCGCCTGCTCGAAGTCGATGCCCTGGGGTATCCGCACCAGGCGTTCGGCGGGCAGGTTGATCGCCTCGGCATAGGCGCCGAACCCTGCAGAGCAGTAGGCCACCCGGTCCCCCTCGGCGAGGTCCACGCCCGCGCCCACCGCCTGCACCACGCCGGCCGCTTCCATGCCGATGCCCGTGGGCAGCGGCAGCGGGTACAGGCCGCTGCGGTGGTAGGTGTCGATGAAATTCAGGCCGATCGCGCGGTGCGACACCGTGACCATACCCGGTCCCGGTGCCTCCAGGCTTACCTCCTCGAACTGCAGGACCTCAGGACCACCCGTCTCACGCAGCACCACCGCCTTGACCATCGCGCGCCTCCTTTTTTACCGGCTGTTTTCAGGCAGGCGACAGTGTGCCCCAGGGGGGCGATCCCGCGCAACGACAGCAGCGTATGTCTCAGGGGTCCGTGCCCTGCGCCTCCTCGAGTATGAGATCGCGCCGCGCCAGTATCGCCTTGATCTGTCGCGGGTGCAGGTAGGCGCCGAGCTCGCGCTGCAGCCCGGCCTCGTCCAGCGACTCCAGTCGCCTGCGCAGCAGGTCGGACAGTTCGAGATCCACCTTGCGGTACTGGCCGGGCCGCTTCTCCCGGGAGCGAAAGGCCAGGCTGTGATCTATGAAACGCAGCATGAAATCATCTTTCGTCCACAGGATATTGGTGAGATTGCGGTCCTCGTTGTAGATGAGGATGTCGAAGATAAAACGCAGGCGGTACTGCTCCCACTGTTTGCAATAACCGCCGAAGGGTATTTCCTGCTGCAGCCGGTCGCGCTCGTTGATTGCGCCCTCGACCCAGTCCGACAGCGCGCCGTCGTCACCGTCGACGCTGGCGAGCACCGCGGTCGGCACCATCTGCCAATCCAGCATGCGATCCAGCTTGTAGGCAGCGACATCATAGACGTAGCGGTCCGCGTCGTCAGCGCGCCGCGGGACATACCTGGCGCTGTCCTGCAGGCCGGCGTGGGTATCCGTGTACTTGAACACCGCGTCGTTCCGCACCTCGCCGCGCGCCTGGGTGACCCGTTTCGGCCGGGTGACCCCGGTACCGATATCCTGGATATCGACCACCGGCGCGCTGCGCATGAATTCTTCCAGCTGTGCGTCGCTCATGTCCGAGAGCTGCCGCGCGAGGCTGCGCTCCTGGGCGAGCGGGACGGACGGCTCCGGGTCCCCGAGATAGTGGATACGGTCGCGTCCGCCCTCGACAACCAGGGCCGCGGCGCGTCCGTGGTAGACGCTGCTGAGCATGCCGGTGTCCAGGCGGATGACCAGGCCGTCCATACGCTGGCGCGCCATGCCCCGGGTCGGGGTATGGCCTACAACCAGTTGCCGCGCGCCCAGGCGCTTGAGAAAGCGCTCGGTATTGAAGGATTCGGCATAGGGATGGCACAGTGCCGTACCGCGGTACCAGTTGGGACTGTCCTGGCTGAACAATACTGCCTGTTGCGCCTCAAACACCCTGGTGAGTGGCTCGAACCACTGCGCCCCCTCGCCGGGGTGGGCCGCGGCGAATTCCTCGGCGCGCGCATTGAGAAAGCTCAGCCTGTCCTGGTAGCCCACATGCCAGGGCATCACCCCGGCGTCGCGCAGCGCCGCCATGTTGGCCAGGAAATCGCGCAGCTCGCCCCGCAGCTTGGCGTTGATGCTGTCCAGGGACTCGCCACTGAGCTGCGCCGAAATGCCACCGTGCAGGTAGACCTTGTCATTCACCTTGATGGCGAAGGGCTGGCGCAGCAGCCAGTCACCCAGCCTGCCACCGGGGGAATAGGCCTTGCGCAGGGCGAGAAATCCGGGCGGGTAGCGCGCCTCGAACGCGCTGCGCGCCGCCGCCTCCTCACCCGCGGGATTGAACCGGCGATACTGCGCGTACAGGGCCTCGCGCTCGGCGGGCGACTCGTCCGCGGCGAAAGCCTGGAATTCCTGCGCGGACACGTAGCGCAGGTCGCCGGTCATGACCATCACCTCGTGATTGCCCAGGACCATGTGCACCGCTCCGCCGACGGCGGCGGCCTGCTCTTCCAGCTGCATCATCAACTCGACCACCTGGCGCGAGCCGGGACCGCGGTCGATGAGATCGCCCAGGGATACCAGGTGCGTGCGCCCGCCGCTCCAGTTGTTGTCGGCGTCGATGACGCCCAGTTCCCGCAGCAGGCCGGTCCAGTCCTCGAACGCCCCGTGCACGTCGCCGAAGGCGACGACCCGCTCCGGCGTGGCGACCTCCCAGTCTCCGGCGGCCCGCGCCACGGCGCTGCAGAAAGCCAGGCCAACGGCGAGTAACAGTGCGATACGGCGCATACGACAACCTCCGGTCAGTGTCGGCGAGTTCGACGCCAGTGTAGCGCCTGTGCCGCTACCTGCCATCACTCCACCCAGCCCAGCACGTCGCGGATCACCGACCAGCGCACCTGCCGCGTGCGCGCAGCCCCGCCCAGCATCCAGTAGCGGTACAACCTGTCCACGGTGCCGTCATGCTGTTTCAGGTAGATCCAGTTACTGACGAATTCCATCATCTCCACGTCGCCCTTGGGCACCGGGTAGGCGGCGGGCAGGCGCACCGGCGGGTCCTGCACGCGCACCACAGCGTAATGCGGATAGCGATAGGTGTAGGCGGCCCCCTCTTCGGCGGAAAGCAACAGGGCGTCCGCCGGCGGCGCCTGGCCGCGAAAAAAGTCCTCCGCCGCTTCCAGTTCCACCAGCCTGGCCCCGGGCAGCAACTGCCGCACGCGGTTCCTGAAATAATGGGTACTGACCATGGCGACGCTCAGGTCCTGACGCTCGCGTAATGCGCCGGGATTGCTGTACAGCTTGCGCTCGTGGTCGCGCACGATATAGGCCAGCGAAAGGTCCAGGTAGGGACGCGAAAAGGAGACATAGGCAAACCTGTCGGGCAGGCTGGCGATACAGGACATGGCCAGGTCTATCTGCCCCGAGGACAGCATGCGGCCCAGGCTGTCAAACTCGAAGGGCACGAACTCCAGGGCCACATCCAGGTCCTGGGCGAGTATGTGCGCCATCTCCACGTCAAAGCCCACCAGTTCACCATCCGCGCCGAGAAAACTGCAGGGCAGGTTGTCGGGTCGGTAGCCGACCTGCAGCACCCCGCTACGCAGAATGTGGTCAAGCCGTGTGCCCGCGAGTTGCGTCGCGCTGGCCTCCGGCACTGTCGCCGAGACCCGCGCCGGCACGCGCGGCTCCATCAGCGTAATATTCGACAGCACCTGTTCGCGGTCCGGGGGCTGCGGCACGAACAGGGCAAAATACGCGCGCAGGGCGGTGACCAGCAGCACCATGGCGAGGGCGCTGAGCAGGAGGTAGCGCAACACCGCGGCCCAGCCCAGGCGCAGGCCGCCGCACAGGGCCAGCGTGCCCAGCACACTGAGCACCACGATATGCAGGGCGGCGAGCATCGCGCCAAAACGCCCCACCACGATGCCGGTCACGAGGAAGAGCTGGAACATGTCCGCGGGAACGTGCAGCGTATCCAGCATGTACGGCACGGCGACATTGATACTGCCGAACAGGCTGAACAGGCCGTTGACCGCCAGCGCGAACTGTTCACCGACGCTCACCTCGGTGTCGGTGAACCAGGCGGCGAACAGCACGAACAGCAGCACCAGCAGCTTGCCCAGCGAGGGGAAATTGAAGGACACCGGCACGATGATGTCGATGGAGGAATCGGCCTCTGCGCTGCCCAGGCGATGACGCCGCAGCAGTTGCTTGCAGCTCTCGGCTATCTGCGGCAGGACCACGAACTGGTTGCCCGTGGCGAAGGCCGTCACCAGGGAATCCTGGAAAGAGCGCAGGACTTCCCGGAAAGGAATCCCGCTCAGGGCGGCGATCAGGCCGGGAAATACCCAGAAGGTGATCAACATCGCCAGCGCGATGTAGGTGACCAGGTAAACCTGCACCCGGCTCACCTCCTCGATGGTCATGGTGCCCGCCGCAGCCGCGGCGATGGCGAAAATGCCGTAGGGGGTCAGGCGCACCACTGCGGCGTTGATACGGCTCATGGCGCCGGCCAGGCCGTCGAAGAACAGCAGCACACTCTCGTTGCCGTCGACGGAGATCAGCGCCACGCCCACGAGGATACTGAACAGCACCACCGCGGGCACCAGGTTGTTGGACAGGGAATAGAAAATGTTCGCCGGCAGGTACAGCTCCAGCAGGTCCGGCGGCGCCTGCTCGGCGGGGGCCGGGCTGCCGAAAAAGGAGGCGATCTCCAGGTCGGGGAAGGCCATCGCAGCGGCGAATATCAACGCCAGCGCCAGCCCCCAGATGAGCAACAGGATAGCGCTGACGCGCAGCGCCAGGCGCCTGGCCTGGGACAGCTGCATACGCCCGAACCCGGCGATCAGCGAGGCGACGATATAGGGCAGCACCGTGACCTGCAGCAGCTTGACAAAAATATCGCCAAATACCTTCAGCCCGGCCACCATCTCGCCGAAGAAGAGACCGGTGGCGACGCCGGCGGCAAGACCGATGAAAATTCTCGCGGAGAGGCCCATCCTGTAGCTGTTTCCTGTTCGCGCCGGGGTAATCGCAATATACCAGCCCGGGGCAGGCCGCCCAATTCCCCGCCACTTCCGTTACACTGGTCTCCCGCCATTTGGCACACTCCTCGGAACTGGCAAGTGTTCGAAGATCTGCAACTGGACCGCCGCCTGCAACTGGGGCTCGAGGCCCTGCAATTGTCCGCGCCGACAGAGGTGCAGGCGCGTGTCGTACCGCGCGCGCTGCAGGGCGTGGACCTGTGCGTCAGCGCCGAGACCGGCAGCGGCAAGACCCTGGCCTACCTGCTCCCCGCGGTACAGAATATCCTGCGCGCGGATTACCGCGGCGAGGGCGGCACTCTGGCCCTGGTGCTGGTGCCGACGCGCGAACTGGCGCGGCAGGTACTGCGCGAATGCCGCAAGCTGCTGCAGCGCTCGCCGTTGACAGTACAGGCGATAACCGGGGGCGCGGATTTCAGGTACCAGAGCTCCCTGCTGCGCAAGGACCCGGAAATACTGGTCGCCACACCGGGCAGGTTGCGCGAGCACTGCGAGCGCGGCAGCGCGCAGCTCGGGGCGCTGCAGACGCTGGTGCTGGACGAGGCCGACCGCATGCTCGATATGGGGCTGCGCGAGGACGTACTGGCCATCTGCGCGCGCTGCGCCCCAGGACGGCAGGTCATTATGCTGTCGGCGACGCTGCGCCACCGCGGCGTCGCGGCGGTGGCGCAGGAACTGCTGCAGGCGCCCGAGACCATACAGGTGGGCGAGTCGCGGCAGGCCCACGGCAATATCCATCACCAGCTGGTGCTCGCCGACGGCCAGGAACACAAGGACCAGCTGCTGCCGGCGCTGTTGCGCGCCACCGACTTCCGCCGCGCCCTGGTGTTCGCCAACAAGCGCAGCGCGGCTGCGCGGCTGGCGCGCTTGCTGCAAGGCCTGGAGCTGCGCAGCGAATGCCTGCACGGCGAGATGAGCAGCGAGGAGCGCAAGCGGGTGATGGACGCGTTTCGCGAGGGGCGCACGGCCGTCCTGTGCGCCAGTGATGTCGCCGCGCGCGGCCTGGACGTGCCCGGCATAGACCTGGTGATCAACTACGACATGCCGCATTCGGGCGACGACTACGTACACCGCACCGGGCGCTCGGCGCGCGCCGGCGAGAGCGGCCTGGCCGTATCTTTTGTCAGCGCGCCCGAGTGGAACCTGATGATCAGCATCTCGCGCTACCTCGGCCTGGACTTCGAACGGCGCGCACTGCCCGGCCTCAAGGCGCGCTACCACGGCCCGAAGAAGACCAAGGGCTCGGGCAAGGCGGTGGGCAAGAAAAAAGGCCGCAAGGAGCGCACGGCCAGTGGCAAGACCCGCGCTGGCAAGAAGGCGCGTAAGCCCGGCGCCACACCGCGCCGCGCCGGCAGTGAGAATGACGGCTTCGCCCCGCTGAAGCGGAAAAAACCCGCCAGCTGATGCGCGTATTTTTCGCCTTCGGCCCTGAGCCGGACTGCGCGCTGCGCATCGCCGACTGGCGCGACCGGCATGCCGCCTGCGACGGCCGGGCGGTGCCCGCGGCCAACTTCCATCTCACCCTGGCCTTTGTCGGCGAGCTCGAGGAGCGCGCCCTGGAGGAACTGTGCGCCGCGGTCGACCGCCGTGCGCCGGGCTGGGCGGCGACCGGTCTGACCCTGAACCGGGTGGGCTACTGGCCACGGCCCGGCATCTACTGGCTGGGGCCGGCTTGCTGGCCGGCGGAACTGGACGCCCTGGCCGCGACCCTGCGGCAACTCGCCGTGACCGCCGGGGCGAGGCGCGAGCGCAAGCGCTTCACCCCGCATATCACGCTCTACCGCAACTGCCGCCAGCCGCCGCCAGCGCCGCAACGACCGCCGCACATCGAGTTCCGCTGCCAGACACTGTGCCTGTACGAGTCGCGCCGCGGCCGACACGGCGTCAGCTACCACCCCCTGTGCGAGTGGCCGCCGGGTGTTGCCCCCGCGCATATCGCTGCCACGCCAGGCGACAACAATGGAGATAACGATACACGATGACCAACCCACTCCTGGAATCACACGACCTGCCGCCCTTTTCCCGCATCGAACCCGCGCACGTCGAACCCGCCGTGCGCAAACTGATCGAGCGCAACAAGCAACGCGTGCAGGCACTGCTGGACGCCACACAGGACTACTCCTGGGACAACCTGCTGGCGCCCATAGAATCGCTGGAGGACGAACTGGCACAGGCCTGGTCGCCGGTCTCCCACCTCAACAGCGTGTGCAACAGCGAAGCACTGCGCGCGGCCTACAACGCCTGCCTGCCCCTGTTGTCAGAGTACGGCACCTGGATAAGCCAGCACGAGCCGCTGTGCCGCGCCTACCAGGCTATCGCCGACAGCGAGCAATACGCGCGGTTGGGCGCAGACCGGCGCAAGGCCGTGGACAACGCCCTGCGTGATTTCCGCCTGGCCGGCGTGTCACTGCCGCCCGCGGACAAGGCGCGCTACGGTGAGCTGCGCCAGCGCCTGTCGGAGCTGGGCAGCAAATTTGCCGAGAACGTACTCGATGCCACCAATGCCTGGTCGCGCCAGGTGACCCGGGAACAACTCGACGGCCTGCCCGAGACGGCGCTGGCCAGCGCCCGCCAGGCGGCGCAGCGGGCCGAGGTCGAGGGTTACCTGGTCAACCTCGAGTACCCCTCGTACATGCCGGTGCTGACCTACTGCCACGACCGCGACCTGCGCCGCGAGGTGTACACGGCCAACTGCACCCGGGCCTCGGACCAGGGCCCCCACGCGGGCACCTGGGACAACAGTGCGCTCATCGAGGAAACACTCGGGCTGCGCCACGAACTGGCGCGCCTGCTGGGCTTCGACAACTACGCCGAGCTGTCGCTGGCGACCAAGATGGCGGACAGTCCCGCGCGCGTCATGGAGTTCCTGCACGGGCTGGCGGAGAAATCGGGCGAGCAGGCGCGCGCCGAATGGCGCGAACTGCAGGCCTTCGCGCGCGAGGCCGGCGGGCCCGACAGGCTCGAGGCCTGGGACATGGCCTACTACGCCGAACAGCTGCGCCAGCAGCGCTACCAGGTGTCGCAGGAGGATATCCGCCCCTACCTGCCCGCGGATCGCGTACTGGCGGGACTGTTCGAGGTGGTGCGGCGGCTCTACGGGCTGCAGGTCAAGGAGGTCGCCGACTTCGATCGCTATCACGAGGACGCCAGGCTGTTCGAAGTACTGCAGGACGGGGATGTCATCGCGCGCTTTTACCTGGACCTCTACGCCAGGCCAAACAAGCGTGGCGGCGCATGGATGGACGACTGCCGCGTGAGGCGCCAGTCCGGCCAGGCGCTGCAACTGCCCGTGGCCTACCTGGTCTGCAACTTCACCCCGCCGGTCGGGGATGCGCCCGCCCTGCTCACGCACACGGAACTGACCACCCTGTTCCACGAGTTCGGTCACGGGCTGCACCACATGCTGACCCGGCAGACCGTCGCCGCGGTGTCCGGCATCAACGGCGTGGCCTGGGACGCGGTGGAGCTGCCCAGCCAGTTCCTGGAAAACTGGTGCTGGGAGCGCGAGGCACTGTCGTTTATCTCGGCGCACCACGAGACCGGTGAGCCACTGCCGGCCGAGCTGCTCGACCGCCTGCTGGCAGCGCGCAACTTCCAGGCGGCCATGGCCCTGCGGCGCCAGCTGGAGTTCGCCCTGTTCGACTTCCGCCTGCACCTGGAATTGGGCAGCGGCAGTTACGCGTCCGTGCAGGCGTTGCTGGACGAGGTGCGCGAGCAGGTCGCGGTCGCGCCCGCGCCGCGCTTCAACCGCTTCCAGCACGGCTTTACGCACATATTCGCCGGTGGCTACGCCGCCGGGTACTACAGCTACAAATGGGCGGAAGTGCTGTCGGCGGACGCCTACTCGCGTTTCGAGGAAGAGGGTATTTTCAACGCGGATACCGGCGCCGCGTTTCGCGCAACCGTGCTGGAACAGGGCGGCAGCGCAGACCCGATGGAGCTGTTCGTGGCGTTTCGCGGCCGCGAGCCGGATATCGAGCCACTACTGCGCCACAGCGGCATCGCCGGCTGAGCCGGACGGGGACTCAGGCGCGCCAGGTGGTGCAGCCGCGCTGTCCCGGTCCGGAGGCGACGCACAGTTCCACCTCGCGCAGGTCCTGGCCGGCGCTGTCGCGCAGCAAGCCGTCCAGCAGGTAGCGTGACAGCTCTTCCACGGTGATGTTGCGCAGTGGCAACACTTGCGTGTCGCTGCGCAGGAAGCGCATCTGCCGGCCATCGAAGGTGACCAGGTACTCCTCGCCCTGCTCCGCGATCTCCAGGTAGGGAGACGCGGCGGGCAGCAACATGTACTCGTCCAGCGCCGCGCAGAGTTTCGCCAGCAGGGATTTGTACACGTTGTAATCGGCGGCGAAGCCGTTGTCGCCCATGGGCGCGACGATACGCGCGGACACGGAGTAGTTGTGGCCGTGCAGGCGCTCGCGCTCCGCGGCGGAGAAAATCGTGAAATGGGCAGCGGAGAACTTGTGGCTCTCCTTATCGATATACAGTGTCGTCAACGCTTCCATCGCCACAGTGTAGCCGACCCTCGCGCTCGCCGTCACCGCAGAAATGGCTGGGCTGGCAGGCGGCGCCGGGTATACTGTGCGCAGCCATTATTCACGCCACAGGATTCGTCATGGATGCAGCGATCATTACCGGCGCCAGTGTCGGCATCGGGCGCGCAGCGGCCGCCGCGTTCAGCGCCGAGGGATTCAGGGTCTTCAACCTGTCCCGGCGCGAGTGCCCGCTGCAGGATGTCACCAATATCACCTGCGACCTCACAGTGCCGGCGGCGATCGAGGCCGCCTGCGACGAGCTCGCCCCGCATGTGCAGCAGGCCGGGCGTGTGGCGCTGGTCTACAACGCCAGCCAGATGCGCAAGGACAGCGCCGACGACTGCAGCAGCGACAGCCTGCGCGAGGTGCTGGAGAGCAATGTGGTGGGCATCAACAGCCTCAACCAGCGCCTGCTGCCACTGCTGCCGCCAGGTTCCAGCGTCCTCTACGTGGGATCGACCCTGGCGGAGAAGGCCGTGGGGGGCACCTTCAGTTACGTCGTGAGCAAACACGCCCAGCTCGGCATGATGCGCGCCACCTGCCAGGACCTGTTCGGTCGCGAGGTGCACACGGCGCTGATCTGCCCCGGCTTCACCGATACCGAGATGCTGCGCACGCATATCGGCACGGCGCCCGAGGTGGAGGCGGGCATCGCCTCCATGAACAGTTTCAACCGCCTGATAGAGCCGCAGGAAATTGCCGAGCTGATCCGCTGGGCGCACCACAACCCGGTGATCAACGGCGCCGTGCTGCACGGCAACCTGGGTCAGCGGGAGAGCTGAGCGGTGCTGACGACGGCGGCCCTGGCGGAGCGGCGCGAGCGCACCTTCCTGGTACTGGCGGGCATCTTTCTCTGCGCCATGACGCTGCTCAATGTCATCGGCATCACGCGCTTCGTACAACTGGGCCCCATGGCGCTGGCGGTCGGCGTGCTGCCCTACCCGCTGACCTTTCTCTGCACCGACCTGATCTGCGAGCTGTACGGCAAGTCCCGCGCCAACTTCCTGGTCACCGTCGGGCTGGGACTGAACTTTTTCATCCTGCTGGTGCTGGTGCTGGGCAACGCCATGCCGTCGGTACCGGCGGAGAACATGCCGCCGTGGCAGATCCTGCAACTGGCGGCGCCGGTCGCACTGCCCAACGGTGAGGTGGTGGAGCAGAGCGTGGGCCTGTACCAGCTCATCTACGCCACGACCTCGGGGGCGGTGTTCGCCTCCATGATGGCCTACATCGCTGCCCAGTACTGCGACGTGCAGCTGTTCCACTTCTGGAAACGGGTGACCCGGGGGCGCCACCTGTGGATCCGCAACAACTTCAGCACGCTGATGAGCCAGATGGTGGACTCCGTCATGGTCATTGGCGTCACCTTCGGCGCGGCCTTCCTGCGCGGGGAGATGGCCTTCCAGACCCTGCTGGTGCTGGTCGGCTCCAACTACCTGTTCAAGGCCACGATTGCCCTGCTCGATACCGGGCCGCTGTACCTGGCGGTGCATTACTTGCGCCCCTTCCTGCAACTCAAGCCCGGCGAGACCGTGGGTCCCGGCGACAACTACGCGGATTATGCTGCACAGTAAGCTGCCCGGGGTGGGGACGACGATCTTCACCCGCATGTCGGCGCTGGCCGCCCGCCACGGCGCACTCAACCTGTCCCAGGGATTCCCGGACTTCGACCCGCCACGGGCCCTGCTCGAGGCGATGGCGCGGCAGGTGTGCGACGGCGACAACCAGTACGCGCCGATGACGGGCCTGCCCGGCCTGCGCGAGCAGATCGCCGCCCAGCTGCAACTCTACCGGGGCGTGTCTTGCGACCCGGACACGGAGGTCACCGTGGTCCCCGGTGCGACCGAGGGCATCTTCTGCGCCATCACCGCCGTGATCCAGCGCGGCGACGAGGTCATCCTGCTGGACCCGTGTTACGACAGTTACGAGCCGGCGATAGACCTGGCGGGTGGCCGCGCCGTGCACGTGCCCCTGCTGGCCCCGGACTTTCGCGTCGACTGGGAGCGCGTGGCTGCCGCGGTGGGACAGCGCACCCGCATGATCATCGTCAACTCGCCGCACAATCCCAGCGGCAGCATCCTCGATGCCGCGGACCTGCAGGAGTTGCAGCGCCTGGCCGAGCAGCACGACCTGCTGGTGGTGAGCGACGAGGTGTACGAACACCTGGTATTCGATGGCCGGCCCCATCACAGCGTGCTGCAGTACCCGGCGCTGCGGAAGCGCAGCTTTGCCGTGTTTTCCTTCGGCAAGACCTTCAGCGTGACCGGCTGGAAAACCGGTTACTGCGTCGCCCCGCCCGCCCTCACTGAGGAGCTGCGCAAGGTGCACCAGTTCGTGAGTTTCGTGGCGGTGACGCCGGTACAGGCGGCGCTGCAGGAGTTCATGGCGGCCCAACCGGATTTCCCCGCCTCGCTGGCCGCGTTTTATCAGGCCAAGCGCGACCTGTTCTGTGACGCCCTGGCCGGGTCCGGCTTTGGCGTCATCCCCAGTGCCGGCACCTACTTCCAGCTGCTGGACTACAGCGACATCGCCGATACCGCCGACGTGGCGCTGGCGCAGGCCTGGACACGCGAGCATGGCATCGCCGCCATCCCGGTGTCGGTGTTCTACCGGGACCCGCCGGAGCAACGCTACCTGAGGTTCTGTTTTGCCAAAGGCGATGACATACTGCGCGAAGCAGCGAGGACACTATGCGCGATCTAGCCGTGACACTGCTACAGTGTGAACTGGCCTGGGAAAGCCCGGCGGACAACCGCGCCCAGTTCGAGCAGGCGATCGCCGCGCTGCAACAACCGACGGACCTGGTTGTGCTGCCGGAGATGTTCACCACCGGCTTTTCCATGAACGCACTGGCCAACGCGGAACAACCCGGCGGCGCGACGCACGCATGGCTGCAGGACACCGCGCGCCGGCACGACTGCGCGGTGTGCGGCAGCATCGCGGTGCGCGAGGGCGAGCAGGTGTTCAACCGCATGCTCCTGGCCACGCCCGACGGCATACACCACTACGACAAGCGCCACCTGTTTCGCATGGGCGGGGAGCACCGACGTTACGCGGCGGGCACACAGCGCGTCGTGGTGCCCTGGCGCGACTGGCGCATCAACCTGCAGGTCTGCTACGACCTGCGCTTCCCGGTATTCAGCCGTAATCGCCAGGACTACGACCTGCTGGTCTACGTGGCCAACTGGCCGGCGCTGCGACGCTCGCACTGGCGCGCGCTGCTGGCGGCCAGGGCGATCGAGAACCAGGCCTGCGTGGTCGGCGTCAACCGTATCGGCAGCGACGCCAACGGCCTGGACTACAGCGGGGACAGCCTGGCCTTCGCCGCGGATGGCGCGAAGCTGGCGGATGCCGGAAACGAAAACGGCGCCGTCAGGGTTGTCCTGGACGGCGCCGCTCTACAGGCCTACCGGGAGGCCTTTCCCTGCCACCTGGATGCCGACGGCTTCCAGCTGGGCTAGCGGGTTTTACTCCTCGTATTCAACTTCCAGGGTGGCCATCACGCGGCGGTTCTCGGCGCGGCCTTCCTTGGTGTCGTTGCTGGCGACCGGTTGCGTCTCACCGTAACCTTTCGGCTCCAGGCGGCTGCGCTCGATACCGTACTGGTTGACCAGCACGTCGACCACGGCCTCGGCGCGGCGCTGGGACAGGCCCATGTTGTAATCGGCCGGGCCGGTGCTGTCCGTGTGACCCTCGACATCGACCTGCAGGTCGGAGAAGCGCTTGAGGAAGTCAGCCAGCTCGGAGAGGTCGGAGAAGTACTGCTCCTGCACCTCGGTAGAGTCGAAACCGAAGTTGACCTTGAGCTTGACGGAGGCAACCTTCGCCACCGGCAGCGGGCAACCGTCCGCGTCCACGCGCGTGCCGGGGGCGGTGCCCGGGCAGCGGTCGCGATCGTCCGGCACACCGTCGCCGTCCTCGTCGCCGATTTCCTGCACGACCGGGTCGGGATCGACCTTGCCGAGGTAGATATTCAGGCCGGCGGTGGTGAGAATATCGGTGTCGCTCTCGTCCAGGCTGTACAGCGCGCGCGCTTCAAGGCGTACACCGACGCGGCGGCCGAGCATCCAGCGCACACCGAGGCCGCCGTTGACCGTGGTTTCCACGGAGTCGTAGCTGTCGGCATCGACATCGATTTCACCGGCACCGAAGGCGGCGTAGGGGCGCAGGCGGAACGGCGCGCCGATATAGCTGCCGCCGTAGTACAGCATGCCCACCTGCCAGGTGGTCACGTCAGCGTCGCCGCCGCCGTCCAGGTCGGCCTCGTCGTCGGCGAACATCACCTCGGCGGCCCAGTTGTCATTGAACGCCCATTCCGCGCCCACCACGGGCGTGGCGGTATCGTCCAGGTCCTGGCCCTTCAGGTCGCGGTCGAAGAACCAGTAGCCGCCACCGGCGTTCAGGGTGATGGGAATTTCAGCGGCCGCGGGCTGGCTCAAGCCTGCGAGCGCCATGCTGGTTGCGGCAGAAGCGGCGATCAGATGTTTTTTCATTCTTCTCATACTCCGTTGAGGGCGTGCGTGTAAACGCAAAGGATAGCACTCATTTAGAATGCTCCAACATCGATTTGTGTGAAATTTCCCATTGCCACGGGCTCACCAGCCCAGGGCCTGCTTGACGAAAGGAATGGACAGGGCACGCTGCTGCGCCAGCGAGGCCCGGTCCAGTTCGTCCAGCAGCGCGAGCAGGCGCGCCATCTCCCGCGGGGCGCGACTGACAATATAGCTGGCCACGCCGGGCGACAGGCCGAGGCCGCGGCGGGCGGCGCGGAAACGCAGTATTTCCGCCTTGTCCTCGTCCGCGGCCCGCGGCAGGGCGAACACCGGGCCCCAGGTGAGCCGCGACAACAGGTCGGGCAGGCCCACTCCCAGGGCACGCGGCGCGGCGGCAGCGGAGAACACCAGGCGGCAACCGGACTGCCGGGCGCGGTTGCACAGGTTGAACAATTCCAGCTCCCAGGCGGCGTCCCCGGCCACCGCGTCCAGGTCGTCGAGACAGATGCGCGCTAGCCGCTCCACCCCCTGCAGCACCTCCGCGGGGGCATAGGTCCGCAGGTCCGCCAGGGGCAGGTACAGCGCCTGCTCGTCCGGCAGCTGGCAGCAGGACTGCAACAGGTGGGACTTGCCGCTGCCGGGCGGCCCGTGCAGGTAGAGGGAGGGTTCCCCGCCGTCGGCCAGCTGCCCCTGCAGGGCGTCTATCAGGGGTTGCAGCTGCGGCAGCACGAAATAGTTGTCCAGCGTGGCCTCGTCGCGCAGGCGCACCTCCAGCGGCATCTGATGCGCGGTCACTGGTGCAGCCACCGGTAGCTCAGCAGCGCGCCGCCGGCTGCGGCGGGCACGGGTTGCAACCGCTCGTTGAGCTCGATCAGGGTGGCCAGTTGCGCCGCCTCGGCGCGCGCCCACAGGCGCAACTCCACGCGCTCGCCGGCGACGTGTTCCACGTTGGCGCGATCCACCAGTTCCAGGCTTTCCAGCCAGCTGACGATGGCGGCGTAGTCGGCGTACGCCGTCACCCCGCTAACCGACATGCGCAGGCCCTGGTCGCCCCCCAGCGACGGCGCCACCGCGTAGCGCGCCGCCATGGTGGCGGCGACGATAGCCGCGCCCTGGCGCGCAAAATCCTCGGCATCGGTGGCGGACACGGCGCGGTCGAGCCGGTCGTCGGGACTGAAATAGCTCCAGTCGCCGACCACGCCGCCGGCACTGACCGCGGCCAGGCGGCCGGCGACTATGTGCTGCGCCGCGTAGCGGTCGGAGGCGGCGCGCAGGGCCAGGCCGTCCAGGCGCCAGGCGGTGTCGGGCGGCAGCGCCGCGGTGTCGGCCAGGTCGAACAGCGGGAACTGCAGCGTCACACCGCGCCGCGCAAAGGCCTCGCGCAACAGGCGCGCCTGCTGCGGTGTACGATCGTCGGCGATGAAGTAGCGTCCCGAGGGGCCCTCGGCCACGACCCAGGCGAGCACCGGCGGGCGGTTTGCGGTCCACAGGGGCGCGCCGGCATCCACCACCAGCGCAGTGACATACCCGGGGTCGAACTCGTAGCGCGCCCACAGGGTGTCGTCCTCGCCCTCGCCCTCGCGACGCTGGTAGGCGTACTGTTGCACATGCTGGCGCGCCTCGCCCAAAGCCTCGACGACCGGCGCCATCTGCAGCACCTCGTGGGAGCCGGACACCTTGACCAGCACCTCCGAGAGGGCCTCCCGGGCCCCCACCTGCAATGCCCGGCTGCCCTGGTCCGCCACCGGCACACTGGCCGTGTAGAGGTCGCGCGTGGTCTGCGCCACCGCGGCAGCCGCTAGCAGGTACACCAGGGCGGCCGTGACAGCCGCCACAAATCGCTTGGCCAAAAACCTTCTCCGTTGACCGCTGGGCGTGGGAGGGGCATTGTAACAGGGCGCACCGGGCCCGGCACACCGGCGCGCCGAGGATGCGCGCCGGCAAGAGGCACGCTAGAATAGCGCCCGCCGAACCACTCATCCCCGACCCTCCAGCGGACCCGACCCCCATGAGCGATGAAAAAAAATCCAGCCTGAGTTACAAGGACGCCGGCGTGGATATCGATGCGGGCAATGCGCTGGTCGAGCGCATTCGCGGTGTATCCAGGCGCACCAGCCGACCCGAGGTGCTGGGCGGCCTGGGCGGTTTCGGCGCCCTGTGCGAGATTCCCGCCGGCTACCGTGAACCCGTGCTGGTCTCGGGCACCGACGGCGTCGGCACCAAGCTGCGCCTGGCCATGGACCTGGGAGTCCACGACAGTATCGGTATCGACCTGGTGGCGATGTGCGTCAACGACCTGGTGGTGGCGGGCGCGGAGCCGCTGTTCTTCCTCGATTACTACGCCACCGGCGCCCTCAACGTGGACACGGCCGCCGCCGTGGTAACGGGCATCGGCGCCGGCTGCGAACAGGCCGGCTGCGCGCTGGTCGGCGGCGAGACCGCTGAAATGCCCGGCATGTACGAGGGCGAGGACTACGACCTGGCCGGCTTCTGCGTCGGTGTGGTGGAGAAGTCGGCGATCATCGATGGCAGCAAGGTGCGCGCCGGCGACGCGCTGCTGGGCGTCGCCAGCAGCGGCCCGCATTCCAACGGTTACTCGCTGATCCGCAAGATCATCCAGGTGAGCGGCGCCGACCTGGGCCAGCCCTTCGGCGACTCCACCCTGGGCGCGACCCTGCTGGCGCCGACCACCATCTACGTGAAGGCGCTGCTGGCGCTGCGCGAGCAGGTGGAAATCCGCGCATTGTCCCATATCACCGGCGGCGGGCTCAGCGAGAACCTGCCGCGCGTACTGCCCGCCGACTGCGGCGCCGTCATCGACACCGGCAGCTGGCAATGGCCGGCGATTTTCAGCTGGCTGCAGGAGCAGGGCAACGTGGCCAGCGACGAGATGTACCGCACCTTCAACTGCGGCATCGGCATGGTGGTGTGCGTGGCACAGCAGGACGTCGACGCGGCCCTGGCCGGCCTGGCCGCGGCGGGACACGAGGCGCGCCTGATAGGCCGCGTAACGCAGGGCGAGAACCGGGTCGAACTCACCCCATGAAGCGGCCCCGGCTGGGCATTCTCATCTCGGGCCGCGGCTCCAACATGCTCGCCTTCATCGACGCCTGCGCACGCGGCGAGTTGGACGCGGACATCGCCGTGGTCCTGAGCAACAAACCCGGCGCCGGCGGGCTGGAGAAAGCCGCGGCGGCGGGCATTCCCACAGCCTGTATCGATCACCGCGACTACGCTTCGCGCGAGGCCTTCGACGCCGCGCTGGTGGGCGAACTGGAGCGCCACGACATCGACGCGGTGGTGCTGGCCGGCTTTATGCGCATCCTGACGCCGGTGTTCATCGAGCCGTTCTACGGCCGCCTGTTCAACATCCACCCGTCACTGCTGCCGAAGTACCCGGGGCTGAACACCCACCAGCGCGCCCTCGACGCGGGCGACGCCGAAGCCGGCGTCACCGTGCACTTCGTCACCCCGGAACTGGACGGCGGGCCGCCGGTGCTGCAGGCGCGCGTCCCGGTGCTCGCCGGCGACAGCGCGGAGACCCTGGCCGCGCGGGTGCTGGAGCAGGAGCACCTGATCTACCCGCTGGCCATTCGCTGGTTCCTTGAGGGACGCCTGCAGCTGCGCGGCGACGGCGCCTGCCTGGACGGCGAACCGCTGCCGCCGACGGGGATAGATTTCTGCGCGCAGCCGCGCTGAGCGGATCAGGCTTTCGGCAGGGTGACGCCGACCTGGCCCTGGTACTTGCCGCCACGGTCCTTGTAGCTGACCTCGCAGACCTCGTCCGACTCGAAGAACAGCATCTGCGCCACGCCCTCGTTGGCGTAGATCTTCGCCGGCAGCGTCGTGGTATTGGAGAACTCCAGGGTGACGTGACCCTCCCACTCCGGCTCCAGCGGCGTCACGTTGACGATGATGCCGCAACGCGCGTAGGTGGACTTGCCCAGGCAGATGGTCAGCACGTTGCGCGGGATGCGGAAATACTCCACGGTGGCGGCCAGCGCAAAGGAGTTGGGCGGGATCACACAGACGTCGCCGACCACGTCGACGAAGCTGTCCTGGTCAAAGCCCTTGGGGTCGACGGTGGCGGAATTGATATTGGTGAAGACCTTGAACTGGTTTGAGCAGCGCACATCGTAGCCGTAGCTGGATGTGCCGTAGGAGATCAGCCGCTCGCCGTCGCGCTCGCGCACCTGCCCCGGTTCGAAGGGTTCGATCATGCCGTGCTGCTCCGCCATGCGGCGAATCCAGCGGTCTGCCTTGATACTCACGTCACACTCGTCCTGTCACCCGGGCGCACGCCCGCTGCCGTTGTCAATCTTCGGAGATGCGGATTTCCGGGAACTGCCGCACCACCGCGTCGGTTTTCTGCGCCAGCGCGGCCTCCACCGCAGCGGCGGCTTCGAGGTACAAGCCAGCCTCCGTCGAATCCGGCGCGGCCACCACGGTGGGCGTTCCCGCGTCGGTCTGTTCACGAATGGACAGCGCCAGCGGCAGGCTGGCGAGCAGGGGCACACCGTAATCGTCGGCGATACGCTGCCCGCCGGCGCTGCCGAATATGTGTTCCGCGTGCCCACACTGGCTGCACACGTGCACCGCCATGTTCTCCACGATGCCCAGCACCGGCACGTCGACCTTGCGGAACATCTCGATCCCCTTCTGCGCGTCCAGCAGCGCGATGTCCTGCGGCGTGGTCACGATGACCGCGCCGGACACCCTGGCCTTCTGCGACAGGGTGAGCTGGATATCGCCGGTACCCGGCGGCATATCGATCACCAGGTAGTCCAGTTCGCCCCACAGGGTCTGCTCCAGCATCTGCGTCAGGGCGCCGCCGGCCATGGGCCCGCGCCAGACCATCGGCGTGCGCTCGGTGACCAGGTAGCCCATGGACATCGTCTGCAGGCCGTGGGCCGGCACCGGCAACAACCACTGCCCGTCCTTCTGCTCCGGGCGCACACTCTCGGCTATGCCCAGCATCAGCTGCTGGCTGGGACCGTAGATATCGGCGTCCAGCAGGCCCACGCGGGCGCCGCGCGCCTGCAGCGCGAGCGCCAGGTTGACCGAGGTGGTGGATTTGCCCACCCCGCCCTTGCCGGACGCGACGGCGATGATGTGTTTGATGTTTTCCATGCGTACCCCGAATCCGTTGGCGAGAAAAGCGCGCCGCGTCGACCCCCTCTCCGGGATCGGCACGGATCGTTGCAACTCGTCGCCGCGCGCGACCGCCACGCCAAACGCGCAGCGGCGAGGCCCGCTAGTATAGGGACAAGGCTGTCGCACAACAATGCCAGTGCAATGCCGCCGCGTGAAAACACCGCGCAAACAGGCTATAGTAGCGCCCCTTTTTTCGAGCCTACCCACGAGCCATGGCAGGACAACCGCCCCGCAAGATACTGGTGACCAGCGCGCTACCCTATGCGAACGGCTCGCTGCACCTCGGCCACCTGCTGGAGCAGGTGCAGACCGATATCTGGGTGCGTTTCCAGAAATCGCGCGGGCACGATTGCACCTATGTCTGCGCGGACGACGCCCACGGCACCGCCATCATGCTCACCGCGGAGAAACTCGGTATCAGCGCGGAGGAACAGATCGACCGCGTCAAGCAAGAGCACGAACGCGACAGCGCCGGCTTCCTCATCGGTTTCGACAATTTCCACACCACGCATTCCGAGGAAAACCGCCAGTGGTGCGAGCGCATCTACGGGCGGCTGCGCGACAACGGGCATATCGCCACCCGCGAAATCACGCAGGCCTACGACCCGGAGAAAAACCTGTTTCTCTCCGACCGCTTCATCAAGGGCAGCTGTCCACGCTGCAAGACACCGGGCCAGTACGGCGATAACTGCGAGGCCTGCGGCGCGACCTACAGCCCGCTGGAGTTGATCGACCCGGTGTCGGCCCTGTCCGGGGCCCGGCCGGTGGAGAAGGCATCCACGCATTTCTTTTTCCGCCTGCCCGAGTTCCAGTCCCTGCTCGAGCGCTGGCTCGATTCGGACACCCTGCAGAGCCAGGTGGCAAACAAGCTGCGCGAATGGCTGCAGGCGGGCCTGCAGGAGTGGGACATCAGCCGCGACGCGCCCTACTTCGGTTTCGAAATCCCCGGAGAGCCGGGCAAGTATTTCTATGTCTGGCTGGACGCACCCATCGGCTACATCGCCAGCTTCCAGAACTACTGCGAACGCACCGGCCACCCCTTCGAGCCCTATTGGGAGCGCGGCCACGACACCGAGTTGTACCACTTCATCGGCAAGGACATCGTCAACTTCCACGGCCTGTTCTGGCCCGCGATGCTGGACTCGGCGGGACTGCGCGCCCCGACATCCATTTTCGTGCACGGTTTCCTCACGGTGAACGGCACCAAGATGTCCAAGAGCCGCGGCACCTTCATCAATGCGCGCACCTACCTGGACCACCTGGACCCGGAGTACCTGCGCTACTACTTCGCCGCCAAGCTGAACGCGAGCGTGGACGATATCGACCTCAACCTGGACGATTTCGTGCAGCGCGTGAACTCGGACGTGGTCGGCAAGGTGGTGAACATCGCCAGCCGCTGCGCCGGCTTTTTACGCAAGGGTTTCGACAACACACTGGCGCCAGACTGCGCCGGGCATGAGCAGGTGCAGGCGTTCATCGACGCCGGCGAAGAAATCGCCGCGCTGTACGAGGCGCGCGAATTCAACAAGGCGATACGCGAGATCGTCGCGCTCGCCGACCGCGCCAACCAGTACATCGACGAGCGCAAGCCCTGGGTACTGGCGAAGGAGCCGGGCAACGAAAAGGCGGTGCACGACGCCTGCAGCGTCGGTATCAACCTGTTCCGCGTGCTGATGACCTACCTCAAGCCGGTGCTGCCGGCGATGGCGGAGAAAGCGGAAACCTTCCTCAACGTGTCCCTGGACTGGACGGAATTGCAGGGGCCCCTGGTCGGTCACAGGCTGAACAAGTTCAAACCACTGCTCACCCGAGTCGACCCGGAGCGGGTGGAGGCGATGATCGAGGCGAGCCGGGAGGCCGCACCGGCGAGCGCGCAGGAGGCGAGCGCGCAGGAGGAGACAGTGCAGGACGATACCATCGGGTTCGACGACTTCGCCAGGGTGGACCTGCGCGTGGCCGAAATCGTCGCCGCCGAACACGTGGAGGGCGCCGACAAGCTGCTGCGCCTGACCCTGTCGCTGGGCGACGGGCAGGCGCAGCGCCAGGTGTTCGCCGGCATCAAGGCCGCCTACGCGCCACAGGACCTGGTCGGGCGGCTGACCGTGGTGGTGGCCAACCTGGCGCCGCGCAAGATGCGCTTCGGCGTCTCGGAGGGCATGGTGCTGGCGGCAGGGCCCGGTGGCGAGGACATCTTCCTGCTGCAACCCGACCCCGGCGCACGGCCCGGCATGCAGGTCAAGTAGGGCGGGGCTTTGCGACCCGGGTAACAGATTGGCAAGACAGCACTAGACTAATGGTCGTTAGTTTGTTAAATCAAACTGCGCTGGGGAAAGGTAAGCGCTAGAATAGCGCCCTGACGCGACATTGCGCCGGGCGGTCCCCCAGCGGCGCAACGAGAGAACACGCATGTTTGCAGACTACTCCGTACTGTTGATCGGCGCGATCCTGGTCAACAACTTCGTACTGGTCCAGTTTCTGGGCCTGTGCCCGTTCATGGGCGTGTCCAACAAGCTGGAGACCGCCATGGGCATGTCCATGGCCACGACCTTCGTACTCACTCTCGCCTCCGCGGTGAGCAACCTGACCTACCATTTCATCCTGCTGCCGCTGGGCCTGGCCTACCTGAAGACCATCGCCTTCATCCTGGTCATCGCCGTGGTGGTGCAGTTCACGGAGATGGTGGTGCGCAAGTCCAGCCCGCTGCTGTACCGCGTACTCGGCGTCTACCTGCCGCTGATCACCACCAACTGCGCCGTGCTGGGCGTCGCCCTGATCAATATCAGCAAGGACCACAGCTTCATGCAGGCGTTGTTCTACGGCTTCGGCGCCGCCGTGGGGTTCTCCCTGGTGCTGGTGCTGTTCGCGGCCATGCGCGAGCGCCTGGCCGTGGCCGATGTGCCCGTGCCGTTCCAGGGCGCAGCAATCGGCATGATCACCGCGGGCCTGATGTCGCTGGGCTTCATGGGCTTCGCCGGACTGGTATAGCCACACGATGATCGAGACGCTCACACAGTACCCGTTGCTCGCCGCACTGCTGGCCCTGGTCGGCATGGCCGCCGTGTTCGGCGCCGTGCTCGGTTTCGCGGCCATTCGCTTCCGCACCGAGGGCAACCCGATTGTCGACCAGATCAACGACATACTGCCGCAAACCCAGTGCGGCCAGTGCGGTTACCCCGGCTGCAAGCCCTACGCCGAGGCGATCGCCAATGGCGAGGCGATCAACAAGTGCCCGCCCGGCGGCGAGGCCGGCATCCAGGCGCTGGCGGACCTGCTCGACCAGGAGTTCGTACCGCTGGACGAGGAACACGGTGAAGAAGACCCGCGCCCGGCGATGGCGTTTATCCGTGAGGATGAGTGCATCGGCTGCACCAAGTGCATCCAGGCCTGCCCGGTGGACGCGATACTGGGCGCGGCCAAGCAGATGCACACAGTGATCGCCAGCGAGTGCACCGGCTGCGACCTGTGCGTGGAGCCCTGCCCCGTCGACTGCATCGACATGATCCGCGAGGAGGAGTCACTGCAGAACTGGCACTGGCAGTTGCCCGACCCGGTCAGCCGCAAGGTGGAGATCATCGCCACGGACAATCCCGACGCCCGGGATCGCGCCGCATGAGAAAAATTTTCGATTTCCACGGCGGCATTCACCCGCCGGAAAACAAACACCAGTCCGTGCGCACGCCGATCGCCGACGCCGGCATACCCCCGGAGCTGGTCATTCCACTGTCGCAGCACATCGGCGCGCCGGCGGTACCCAGCGTCGCGGTCGGCGAACGCGTCCTGAAAGGCCAGGTAATCGCCCAGCCCCGGGGTTTCGTCAGCGTACCCAAGCACGCGCCCAGTTCCGGCACGGTCAGCGCTATCGAGGACCGCCTCATCCCGCACCCCTCCGGGCACAGCGCGCCGTGCATCGTCATCGCCACCGACGGCCAGGACGAGTGGATAGCGCACAGCGGCACCCCCGACTACCGGCAGCTGGACAAGGCCGCGCTGCTGGAAAAAATTCGCTGTGCGGGTATCGCGGGCATGGGCGGCGCCGGCTTTCCCAGCGCGGTGAAGCTGTCTATCCAGCCGCACCACACGATCCAGACCCTGATCATCAACGGCACCGAGTGCGAGCCCTACATCACGGCTGACGACATTCTCATGCGCGAGCGCGCACAGCAAATCATCGCCGGCGCGCAGATCCTCGCGCACCTGATCGAACCCGGGGAGACGCTGATCGGGGTCGAGGACAACAAGCCCGAGGGTATCGCCGCACTGCGCGCCGCCGCCAGCGGTACCGACATCGAGGTCGTGGAATTTCCCACCAAGTACCCCTCAGGGGGCGAGAAGCAGCTTATCGAAATCCTCACCGGCAAGCAGGTGCCCAGCGGCGGCCTGCCCGCGGATGTCGGCGTGGTGTGCCAGAACCTGGGCAGCACGGTGGCCATCCACGACGCCATCGTGGAGGGACGCCCGCTGATCTCGCGGGTCACCACGGTGACCGGTAACAGCGTGCGCGAGCCGCAGAACTTCCAGGTATTGATCGGCACGCCGATGCGCTACCTGCTCGACAGGGCCGGTTACGAGCCCGCGAGGGGCAACCGCCTCATCATGGGCGGCCCGATGATGGGCTTTACCGTGCCCGACGACCGCGTGCCCGTGGTGAAAACGACGAACTGCCTGCTGGCCCCCACCGAGGAGGAACTGCCCACGCCGCCGCCGGCCCAGGCCTGTATCCGCTGCGGCATGTGCGCCGAGGCCTGCCCGGTGAGCCTGTTGCCGCAGCAGCTGTTCTGGTTCGCCCAGGGCAAGGAGCATGAAAAGCTCGAACAACACAACCTGTTCGACTGCATCGAGTGTGGCGCCTGCTCCTACGTCTGCCCCAGCAATATTCCCCTGGTGCAGTATTACCGCGCCTCCAAGGCGGAGATCCAGCAGCAGCGCCGCGACCACGAAAAAGCCGAACACTCGCGGCAGCGTTTCGAGGCGCGCCAGGAACGACTGGAACGCGCTGAGCGGGAAAAGGAGGAGAAGCGCGCCGCTCGCAAGCGCGCCGCCGAGGAAAAGGCCCGTCAGGCTGGCGGCGACGGCGAGGAAGACCCGATACAGGCGGCGATAGAGCGCGCCAGGGCGAAGAAGGCCGTACAGCAGGCCGGCGGCGGCGAGAGCGAACTGGAGAAACTGGAAAAAGCCGTGGTCTCCGCGCGCAAGCGCCTGGAGACGGCGAGCGCGAAACTGGCCGAGGCGCAGGCCCAGGGCTCGGACCTGGTGGATGCCCTGCAGACCGGCGTGGACAAAACGCGCGGCAAGCTCGAAGCGGCGGAAAAAGCCCTGCAGGACTACCAGGCCAGCGATAGCGCCGCGGCGCAGGACGCCGCGCAGCCGGGCGATGCCGCCCAGGCCGCCATCGAGAAAGCGATGGCCGCGCGCGCCGCCGAGGCGAGCCTGAGCCCGCAGGAAAAGGCGCGCAAGGACCTGAAAAAACTTGAACAGCGCCTGCAAAAATCGCGCGACAAACTCGCCGCCAGCCGCGAGTCAGGGGAGGAGGAAAAAATCATCGAGGCACTGGAAGCCACCGTGACCCGCCTGCAGGACAAGGTCGAGGAAGCACGTATCGCCGTGCAGGACGCGGAGGAAGCATAAGTGGCCCTGTTGCGCCTGTCCTCTCCCCACGCCCACGGCCCCATGAGCACCGCGCGCGTCATGCAGAACGTGCTGTTGGCGACCGTGCCGGGAATCATCGTGCTGACGCATTTTTTCGGCTTTGGCACGCTGGTGAATATCGCCTGGGGATGCGTGGTAGCCGTGGCCTGCGAAAGCCTCGCACTGAAGCTGCGCGGCCGCCCGCCGGGCTTTTACCTGCGCGACTGCAGCGCGCTGGTCACCGCCTTCCTGCTGTGCATCGCGCTGCCGCCCTACTCTCCGTGGTGGCTGATCGCCATCGGCATCGCCAGCGCGCTGTTCCTGGGCAAGCATTTCTACGGCGGACTGGGCTACAACCCCTTCAACCCTGCCATGGTCGGTTACGTCGTACTGCTCATCTCTTTCCCGGTGCAGATGACCACGTGGGCGGCGCCGCGCGGCGTGGGCGAACTCCCCGGCCTGCTCGAAGCACTGCAGGCCTGTTTCAATCCGGCCTCCTTTGACGCCGTCACCGCGGCGACGCCACTGGACGTGATGCGCCAGAACAACAGCCTGCTGGTGGAAGACCTGTGGCAACGCACGCCGCAGTTCGGTCGCTGGGCCGGCATCGGCTGGGAGTGGGCCAACCTCGCCTTTCTCGCCGGCGGCTGCTGGTTACTGTACCGGCGCATCTTCACCTGGCACGCGCCGCTGGCCATGCTCGCCAGCATCGCCCTGCTCGCCGCGCTGTTCTACGACGGCGGCAGTTCCGCCAGCGGCGGCTCGCCGCTGTTCCACCTGCTGTCCGGGGCCACCATGTTCGGCGCCTTCTTTATCATTACCGACCCGGTGAGTTCAGCGGTGTCGGTGCGCGGGCGACTGGTATACGGCGCCCTCATCGGCGTGCTGGTCTACACGATACGCGTGCGCGGCAATTATCCGGACGCGGTGGCGTTCGCGGTCCTGATCATGAACTTCGCCGCGCCCTTCATCGACCACTACACGCAACCGCGCACCTACGGGCACGCCCGCGGCGGCAAGGAGGACTGACATGCTCGGACAGTCCATCACCCGCAACAGCGTCCTGCTGGGCCTGTTCGCCGTGTGCACCACGGTGCTCATCGTCGGCACGCAACTGCTCACCGAGGACGATATCGCCCGGCAGGTGCGCATGGCCGAGGAAAAGGCGCTGCTGGAGATCGTACCGCGTGACCGCCACGACAATTCCATGCTCGACGACACCCTGCCCGTGGGCCCGGAGGCGAGCGGCCTGGGGCTGCGCCAGGACAAGCAGATTCACCTGGCGCGGCGCAATGGCAAGGTCGTCACGGCGATCATCCCCGCGGTGGCGCCGGACGGTTACACCGGTGACATCGACCTGATCGTCGGCGTCAACCGCGACGGCAGCCTCGCCGGCGTACGGGTGCTCGCGCACCGGGAAACGCCGGGCCTGGGCGACAAGGTGGACCTGCGCAAATCCGACTGGATACTCGGCTTCGCCGGGCGCTCCCTGCAAAATCCGACAGTGGAACGCTGGGCAGTCAGGAAGGACAGGGGTGAATTCGACCAGTTCACCGGTGCCACCATCACCCCGCGCGCGGTTGTCGCGGCGGTTTTGCGCACCTTACAATACGCCCAGGCGAACCGGGGCGCCCTGTTCGCACAGCCGGAGCAGCAACCGGCAGGAGGTAAGTCATAGTGGCCACACCCAGTTACGGGGAGCTGTCCCTCAACGGCCTGTGGAAGAACAACCCGGCCATCGTCCAGCTGCTCGGCCTGTGCCCATTGCTGGCGGTCACCGGCACGGTCGTCAACGCCATCGGCCTGGGCCTGGCGACGATCCTGGTGCTGATTTGCTCGAACACCGCGGTCTCCATCATTCGCAATATCGTCTCCGACGCGGTGCGCCTGCCCGCCTTCGTGATGATTATCGCGGCGGCGGTTACCTGCATCGAACTGCTGATGCAGGCCTTCGCCTATGAGCTGTACCAGATCCTGGGCATATTCCTGCCGCTGATCACCACCAACTGCGTCATCCTCGGGCGCGCCGACGGCTTTGCGGCGAAAAACAGCCTGGCACCGGCCATGTACGACGGGCTGATCATGGGCGTGGGGTTTACCGCCGTGCTGGTCGTGCTGGGCGGCCTGCGCGAGCTGTTCGGCACCGGCGTGCTGTTTGCCAACATGGACCTGCTGTTCGGCCCCGGCGCCGCGGCGTGGAAGGTCGTGGTGTTCGACAACTACCAGCCCTTTTTGCTGGCCATACTGCCTCCCGGCGCGTTTATTTTCACCGGCCTGCTGATCGTGCTGAAGAATCTCATCGATGACCGTATCAAGAAATACCAGGATGCGCTCAGGGAAAAACCGGTGAAAGGTTCCAAGCGCGTGCGGGTTACGGGAACCATTTCCTAGAGTATCCGCGGGCGGTCGTCCCGCGGTTGCTTGTTTACCTCTTTTTTTCTGCCCTCTTTCTGCGCTGGCGCGGGGTTTGGTGATAGGTCGCTGGATTCCCGCTTGCGCGGGAATGACGGGGGAGTGCGCGGGAATGACGGGGGGGGGGGG
>MDSW01218100.1_pt1 | contig 29588 bp, 14 predicted proteins | sample 811171 | NCBI WGS metagenome assembly MDSW01 (sample SAMN05326641, study PRJNA326480) | marine metagenome | isolation source: seawater | place: Atlantic Ocean: North West | collected 2012 | reverse complement strand
GCGGCGCGACCGTCGCGGCGTTGGCGGTGGCGAGCGGGCGGTGCGCTCGCGCGTTCGCGACGGTGCGGCCGCCGGGACACCACGCGGATTGCGGTCGCGCGACGGGGTTTTGCTTCTTCAACAACGCCGCCGTCGCCGCGCGGGCGGCGCTTCGCGAGCCCGGCGTCGAGCGCGTCCTGGTTCTGGATTGGGACGTGCACCACGGGAACGGGTGCCAGGACATTCTGTACGACGATCCGAGGGTCATGTACGTCTCCCTGCACCGGTACGGCGAGGGGTTCTACCCGGGCACGGGCGCCGAGGACGAGATCGGCGCGGGCGCGGGCGCCGGGTACAACGTGAACGTGCCCTGGCGGGAGAAGGGCCTCGGCGACGCGGATTACCTCGCCGCGTTCGACCTCCTCATCGACCCAATCGCGTCGCAGTTCGACCCTCACCTCGTCGTGATCGCCGCGGGGTTCGACGCCGCCGAGGGCGACCCGCTGGGGGGCATGCGCGTGACGGAGCGAGGGTACGCGCTGATGACCAAGAGACTCCTTCGCCTCGCCAACGGACGCGTCGTCGCCGCGCTGGAGGGCGGGTACGGGCTCACGTCCACCGCCGACGCGGCGGCGGCGACGCTCGAGGCGATGCTCGGGTTCGAGGCGGCGCCGCTGAGCCTGCGGAGGCGACCGAGGAGGAGCACGGTGGAGCTGCTGACGCGACTCGCGGGGATACACGCCGATCGATGGCGCGTCTTGGCGACGCCGGAACACGCGGCGAAGATGCGAGCCGCGCTGGACGCGACCAAGGTGGTCGGGGTTTCGGGGGGCGGGTCGGCCAAAGGAACGAGGGTCGGCGGCGCGAAGACGCCCGGCCGAGACCCTCGGAAAACCGCCCAGCCTAATCGCGCGGTCGTCGCGCCCGAGACCCCGAGCCGAGAGAGCCGAGAGAGCCGAGAGAGCCGAGTGAGCCGAGACCCCGAGCCCGAGAGGGAGGGCGGGGGGGGCGACGGAGAAGCGAAGAGGAGCCCGTCCTTCCTCTCGGGGTGACGAGACCGAGGTATTGTACCGGGGACATATAGGGGACGAAGGGGAGGAACTAGGGCGGCGAACGGCGGCGACCGAGTGGCGAAGAATCGCGAATACGTAGTACTTGTCTTCTCAAACGCGCTCTCTTCTCGCGCCGCTGTGCTCACGAGAAGAACCTCTCCTTTGCGTGTCCGACGCCTCCGCCGAGGACCCCCCTGTTGTGTTCTCCCTGGTTCCCTCCCACCTCCTCGGCGGCTTTTTCCTTCTCCTCGCTCTCGAGCCCCGGCGTCAGCGCGGCGTACGCGTCAGACGCGGTGATTCTCCCCGAGTTCCACGGGTCCAGCGCCAGCAGCGCCTCCTCCGCGTCGCGCTCGCTCATGTCCGGCCTCGCGAGGGCGCACACCTCCTTGAACCGGCTCGAGGGCACCACCCCGGACCTCAGGCACCCCACATGGCGCAGCGCCTCCGCCACCGGCCGGAGCGCGTCCTCCCTCGTCGCCAGGCCGTGGAAGAGGCAAATCTGCGTGAACTCGCGCGCGGCGATTTTGGGCCTCGACGCCTCCTCCGCCTCCTTGCGCAGCGCCTCCGAGCTCCGCCGCTCGACGCCCTCGCGCTGGTTCTCCAGCGTCAGGCGCCGCATCGCGGATGCGAAATCGCGCTCCGAGCGCTCGCGTTGCCTCCGCCGCGTCGCGCGGACGATCGCCGCGCCGTCCGCGCGCCCGTACATGAACCGCACGACGTCGAGCCATTCCTCCTCCAGCAGATCCCCGCGCATCTTCCGCTCGTGCGTCGCCTTGATCTCCGCGTCGCTCGCGCCCGCGCGCGCCCTCGACCGGACGCTCGCGAGCACGAGCTGGTCCACCGCGCTCGAGACGACGCGCTGCTCGCGGACGAACCCCTCGTCCACGAAGTTGGCCAACGCGCGGCCGAACGCCGCCGTCTCGCAATCCGAATCCGCGTGCGCCTCCGTCGCCGCCACGACCGAAGCCGCCCACTCATCGACGATGGCGCGCACGCCGAACTTCTGGTTCAGGTACGTGAACAGGTGCTCGCGCATCGTCTCGGGGGGCTGCTTGTGCGCGCGCCGCGTCGCGTCGGATTTCGCCTTGGCGGAGACGACGTCCTCGAGAACCTCCTTGAGCTGTTTCAGCGACCAGCGCTTCACCGAAGGCGCCTTCTCCCCCTTCTCCCCGGGCGCGCGATCGCCCCCGCGGCGAGTCGGGGTGGGACCCGTCAAGCTTCCCGGCGAATCCGTCCGGACTCGGGCATTGGCACTCCTCGGCGGTTGCGTCAAGCTTCGGTCCGGGCCGAACTGGCCGGCGCCGCCTCGGCTCGCGCCGCGCGCGGCGGCGGCGGCGGCGGCGACGGGCGCCGTGTCGATGGCCCACCTAGGCGGGGGTCGGCCTCCGTCGCCGGCGTCGTTTTTGTTCTTCTCCTCGAACGGCGCGCGGAGGGCGGAGTCGCGGAGGGAGGCGGCGCGCGCCTGGAGCAGGGACGCCTCGAGCGCGGCGCGGCGCGACCGGCGGTCCACGTCGGCCGATTTCGATCGCGTCGTCGTCTTTCCCGCGGCGGCGGCGGAGGATTCCCTCTTCTTGGCGGCGGGCGAGACGGTGGACGGCGCCAGGGGACTCCGCGGGGTTTTGTTCGCACGGTTCGGGGAGGCGTCGCTCGGGCGGGACCCCGCGTCGTTCGCGTCGCCTCCCGCCGCGAGCCTCGCGCGCTCGGCGTCGTCCCTCGCGGCGGCGGCTTCGCGCTCGGCGTCCGCGACGCGATCCTCGAGCGCGGCGCATCGCGCCATCGCCTCCTCGGCGTCCGCCTCCGCGCGCGCGAGCTTCGCCTCCGCGTCCTCGAGCGCGGCGCGGTGGGTCACGCAGAGCTCGCGCCAGTCGTCGCATATGTCGCGGAAGATGTCCTCGATCGCCTCGAGGACCGCGCCGGAGTCGGGCGCGTCGCCGGATTTGAGGAGGTCGACGACGCCGCGGAACGCGAGGAGGTAGAGATCGCGCTTCGCGACGAGGAGCAGGGACGCGCGGCCGGCGTCGGAGCGGTCGGCGGAGGCACCGCGGCGGGCGGCGGCGATGATTTCCTGCGAGAGGGAGGGGGGGAGGGTCGGGGGGGAGCGAACCGGGAGCGGAGGGGTATCGGCGACGCCAGCGCGTCCGGGGGGGGGGGGGGCGCGACGGATCGGCGCCCGATCGATCGGGAGCCCGGCGCGCGCTGGGCTCCCAGACCCGAAGAATCGTGGGGTGCGAGGGTGGGGGCCTCGCGCGCGTTCGCGCGTACCTCGACCCTGGCCTCCGTCTCCGCCGACCACCGCGCGGTGTCGATGCGCTCGCCGTCCGGACCCTTCGTCGCCCGGAACGCGTCGAACATGATCCTCGCCGCCTCCACCTCGTCGGCCGCGAACGAATCCGCATCCTCCGCGGAAATCGACGCGTTCGCGGCGGATCCCCCGCCGGACCAGCCCGAAGCCAGGCCGAGGCCCGATGCGGGCATCGCGCGGTGCCGAGGGCCGAGACGCGCGCGAGAAGAGCGGGAGCGCGCGGGCGCGTGCGCGACGACGGAAGCGGCCGCCTCCGAGCGCGCGCGGGTGTGCGGGACACACAATTCAAAGACGCGCCTAGTCATCCGGAAGACAGCAGCAGCGCCACTCTCGATGCGAACCCCCGGCATCACGTGAATCAGGAATCGACGAGTCATCACGATCCGGCCGCGCGGTGTTTCTTTAAAACTGTCACGCGTTCGCGCGTTCCCCCTCTCGCTGCTCTTCGGCTTTCTTCCCTCACCCCCTCGCCTCCTCTGCATCCCACGCGTTCCTTCTCACGAGCTCCGCCTTCATCCTCCGCGCGAGCTCCGCCCTGAGCGCCTCGCGCTTCCTCTCCTGCTCCTTCTCCGACGCGCCGCCCGCGACCTCCGCCGCCTCCCGTTCGACGCGCGGCGTCGCCGTCCCCGAGGAGTACAGCGGGTTCGAGTACGCCGTCTGACCGTTCGCGGCGAACTCCGCGAGCTCCCTCTCGCGCTCCGCCGCCTTCCGCGCCACGAGCATCGCGCGCTGGTCCTCGAGGTGCTGCTGCCGGCGCACGAGGTCCAGGCCGGAGGACGGCGCGTCGCGAACGAGCGCCGTCTGCGTCTTCGCCGCGCGCTCCGCCGCCGCGCGAACCGCCGCCGCCGAAGTCGCGTTCGCGTTCGCGTTCACCTCACCCGCGGAGGGTTGTTTGTACCCGGCGGGGCGGGCGAGCGCGGGGAGGACGCCGCGGGACGATTTCGAGGCGTTCTGCGGCTTGCCGAGGGGCGGGAGCTTCCCGAGCGGCGGCGCCGAGAGCCGGTCGACGACGCGTTCCGTCGCGGGATCCGCCGCGGCTTTTTCGTCGCGCGCGTCGCCGACGACGTCCGCCATCGGGGTCTTGCCCTTCCCGGTCGGCGTCGCGGTCGCGCTCGGCGGGTTCCCCGACCCCGACGCCACGTCCGAGGCATCCGAGCTCACGTCTTCCGCGTCGCCTCGCCCTCGCGGAGGTCCCCCGCCGACGGCGAGGGACTCCGCCATCGCCGCCTCGAGCTCGGCGCGTTCGCGCGCCTCCGCCTCCGATTCCTCAGCCGCGAGCTTCGCCGAGAGCGCCATCGCCTCGCGGAGCTCCGCGTCCTCCTCGGGGTCTAACGCGGAGGCGTCGTCCAACGCCGACGCGGAGGCCTGCCCCCCCGCGCCCGCGCCCGCGCCCGCGCCCGCGCGCGCCGCCTCCTCCGCGGCGATTTGGTGCGCTCGGATGAACGCTCCGGCGTCGAAGTTCGGGTCCGCGGCGGCCCTCGCGCGCACCGCGCGCTCCGTCGCCGCCGCCGCCTCCGCCATCGCCTTCGCCGCGGCCTGGTCCGCGAGGCGCTGGCGCGCGAGGCGCTCCGCCTCGGAGACAGCCTCTTCGCGCCGAGCCTTCGCCCGCGCGCGGTCGAGCTCGAGCGAAGCCTCGGACGCGCGGATCGCCGCCTGAATCGCCGCCTCGTCGAAGCCGTCGTCCGAGGGAGGGTCCGGTCCCGGTCCCGGTTTCGGTTCCGCCGCGGGACCAACGCCGCCGAACCCTGAGGAGGGTTCGGGTTCGGGTTCGGGTTCGGGTTCGGGTTCCGCCACTTCCGCCACTTCCGCGCGGGTCGCTTCGGCCGTGTCTGGGGTCGGGGGCCCCGCGTTGGCGGCGTCGGCGTCGCGCAGCGCGTCGGCGGCTTCGCGGTCGAGCTCGGCGTTTCGACGCACCATCATCGCCTTGAACTGCGGGAAATCGTCCACGGTGAGGATGCTCGCGAGGACGAAATCGTTGAGCTCGTCGTGCGCGCTGTTCGCGAGGACGTCCACGAAGCGCTCGGGCGGGACGCCCACCTCGCGGAGGAAGTCGCTCAGGAGGGACTCCACGAGCCGCTTGAACTCGGCGTGCACGACGGTGAACTCGAGCTTGTTCTCCTCCTCGTCGTCGAACACCGCGCAGTGCTCGTCGATGAAGCCCATGACGGGGGTCGTGTACATGGGGCCCTGGGCGTGGGAACGCGCGGGGGTCGGTGAGCGATGCGCGCGAGGGGGGGGGGCGATGAGGACGACGGCGCGGAGACGAGGGTGACGCCGCGGCGCGGGGTGCGGCGAAGCTCGAGACGCGTGGGGGGGCACGGGGGGCGTCGGACGCGGGCGTGTCGTTGTTGGATGAGACGCGCGTCGAGACGTCTTCGCCGGGGGGCGGAGGTGGGCGAGGGCGCGACGCTCGCGGGCGAGGGACGCGCCGCGCACCTGTAGGAAGCGAATGACCGCCTCGTAGAGCCACGAGGCGGTGTCGTCCACGTCGGGGGTCGTCATCGCGCGCGCGAGGGTCGAGTCACGCGGCGCGCGCGCGACCGAGGGTGCGCGACGGGTGACGAGAGAACGGTCACTTTGCTGCGCCACAACAGCTGACAAGACCGCGCGCGCCCCCGACGCGCAATTCATCGTCATTTGTGATTCGCCGACGCGAGTCTCCCTCCGGTTCTCGGCGGGACAACACCCCGCGCCGGCGCTGCGATGGCGGAGGCCGGGGCGGACCGCGCCCCGCTCCTCCCCCCCGCGGACGACGCGCCTCGAGGCTCGCGCGTCGCCCGCGTCGCCTCGGTCGCGACCATCCTGGCGACGTGCGCGTTCCTGGCGGGCGCGTCCCTCGGCGGGTTCGCGTCCCATCTCCCCGCCGCGCGCCTCGGGGACGCTCGCGCGAACCACCCCGCGAACTCGTGCGCGCCGGCGTCGGACTTCCGCGCCACCTCCTGCGCGGCCATCTTCGGCCCCGGCGCGGCCGCGACCGAAAAGACGGTCGAGGCCTTCGCCGCGTGCGCGCAGGGCGGGCCGATCCCCCGCGGGCGCGCCGCGACGTCCTCGCCGACGACGTCCTCGACGCCGTACCGCATCCCCGCCCCCGCGTCGTCGCCCTCCCCCTCGCACGCGAACGCCTCCTCCGCCGGTCCCGGCCCCGGTCCCTTCGCGTACGCGTTCGTGCACATCCCCAAGACGGGCGGGTCGACGCTCGCGACCCGGTGGACGATCCTGGCGCGGCAGTCCGGCGCGTGCGTCTCCGAGGCCGAGGACCCCGTGCGCCACGCGGGGTCGTTCCCCCTGGATCCCGCGCACGAGCTGTTTCCGAGGCGGTGCGTGTTGGACGCCAGCACGCGAAACGCCCCCGTCGCGTTCGCGTCGCTCCGCTCGAACCTCGGGCACGGGCCCGGCGAAGCCGGCGCTCGGGCGCTCGAGCGGGACCGCCTCGCCGGTCGGCGGGTGTGGATCAAGGGCGAGTTCGCGATGGGGGCGTGCGACGAGCTCGACGCGCCGTGCGCGTACGTCACCGTGCTTCGCGACCCGGTGGAGCGCCTCCTGTCGCACTGGAAGTACGTGTGCCTGGCGGGGGCCGAGGGGAGGGAGGGATGGCCGAGGCGGTGGCTGGAGAGGGACTCGTGCGATCTGGACCCGTACCAGTTTTGGATTCGCGGGAGGGCGATGCCGTGGGGGCGGAAGAATAAGCAGGGGCACCCGGAGGCCCTCGTCGCGCGCTTGGCGCCGGGGGCGGATCCGAGCGGCGCGTGCGCGCTCGACGCGGCCTTGGCGAATCTCTTCTCGAGGTGTTCCAAGTACCTGCTCACCGACCGCGTGGACGAGGGGCTGGACGCGCTCGAGGCGATCGCGCCGGGGGATTTCGAGCCGAGGCTGGATGATCTGGGGAGGCGGGGGTTCCGCGCGGCGACGAGTCAGCGCTCGATGCGCGTGAACGACGGGGACGCGCTCGGGTTGAGCGAGGAGGCGAAGCGGCGGTTCGACGCGTACGCCGACGATCCGAAGATGCGTCGGAAGCTGGAGTCCCTCGTGCCGAACTCGAGGAAGCTGTACGAGGCGGCGCTGGAGCGGTACGACGAGCAGTGGAAGACGCCGTTCGGGACGTGCTGAGGGCGAGGGGAGGCGTGCGAAAGAGAGCGCGCGGAGGTGCGGACGATGGAGACGAAGACGCGAGACGACGCGAGAGAGCGACAAGTCCCACTCCATAATCGCGTGACGAAACTGCGAAGAGCTCGCTGTCGTCCGTTTCAATAATCAAGTGCTGCTCTCTGACGCGTTGACCCGCGCGCGACGAGTCTTTCCCCGCGCGTCGTCGCGCGCCCCCCCCCGTCTCGTCGCGATGAGCGCGTTCGGGGACATCGCCGCGATGTCGCGGCTTCTGGGCGCGGACCCGGACGCGGACCCGGACGACACGGAGGCGCCGCGCCCTTTTCGCCCGACCCCCGCGTCGCTCCCCGCAGGGAAGGACGACGGCGTCGCGATCCCGGCGGTGCGGCCCGGGGGCGACTCGAAGGCGATCTGGGACGTCTCCGAGCTCGAGGACGACTTCGAGGACTCGGACGAGGACGACGTCGGGCTGCTCCAGCCCGAGTACGAGTTCATGTACAAGCAGGCGGTGAGCACCGCGGACGCCTACCTCGGCATGGCGCACAACAAAGATCCTGGCTCGCGGAGCTGCGAGGACCTCGTGTTCGTCGCGCACCTCCCGGGAACGACCGCGCTCGCCGACCTCGACCTGGACGTCCAGGCGGACAGGCTCAGGCTCGTCTCGCAGCGACACAAGCTCGGCGTGTACTTGCCGCACCGCGTCGACGCGGACAGGGGGAAGGCGGAGTGGGACGCGAGGACGGAAAAGTTGAAAGTCACCCTCCCCATCGTCGACGAGGACCCGACCAGGTTCTAGCGAGCGACGACGAGGGGGAGGCGGGCGGGAATCCATCGAGCGAGCGCGAGAAAAGGAAAGATGCGCACAACGCGCGCGGTACTCGCACTCCCCGCCGTTCCCCGCCCGCCCCATACTCGTATATGATAGTGTAGTCAGTCCGTCAACGGCTGTAGTCCGGCGCGGGTCCCTCGCTCGGGTCGTCTCCTCCTTCCGGCCTCCCAGGGTCGCTCCCCGTCGCCTCCCTCTCCTCCCTCGCCGCGTCTCCGTCCCTCGCCTCCCTCGACCGGTTTCTCACGATCCACGCCGCCCCGACGGCGCCCGCGAGCGCGGCCGCGGCGACGTGCGGCCTGTGGCTCACCCAGCTCGCCGCGACGACGCCCAGAGCCGAGCAGAAGGCGACGGAGACGGAGGCGAAGGCGACGCCGAGGTGCGCGAACGTCGCCGCCAAATCGCCGACGAGCGGGACGAACCGAAGCGCATCCGCGAGCGCGCCGATCGGCTGCGCCACCAAACTCGTCCCGAGCGCCGCGCCCGCGAACCCGGCGAGCCGGAACCCCCACCGCCGCGCCGCGTTGGACGTCTCCAGAGACGCCAACACGTCCTCGAGCGGCGCGACGCCCCGGCGGACGTCCCAGACGGATCGGCCGCGGCAGAGAAATCCCGAACCCGAACCCGATCGCGGTGGGATCCACGGCTCCAAGACGCCCTCCGGAGTCACCCGCGCCAGGATCGTGTGCGTCTCGCCGCCGGGGAGGACGGCGTGCGTCACCCTATGGTCGCCGACCGCGGGCGACGCGGGCGAGGACGCGAGAGGAAGGAGAGCGGGCGCGTCCGCGTTCGCCTCGAGCTCCCTCCGCGTCTCCGCCTCGTCCGATTCGTTCGGGACGGATTCGGCGCTTCGCACCGTTCGCCCGGGGAACGACGCGTACGCGACGCCGTCGGCGACGCGGTACCCGCGCGGCAGGTCCGACGCGGCGTCCACGGCGATTTCGACGACGAACTTGCCGTCCTCGCGAACGGCGGCGAGATTTTTTCGTGAGTGTTCCTCCGACGACGACGTCCGACGGTCCGCCCCGGACCCGCCCCCGGCGTCCACGAGGCGCACGCGCCGCTCGCCCTCGACGCGACCCGCGAGCTCCGCGCCCAAAGCGAGGCCGTTCGTGAGCGAAACCGTCCCGGCGTCGAACGAGACGTCCCCGAAAAACGCCGCCGCCGCGACGGGCGTTCCTTTTAATCCGTCTGAGTCTCCTCCGGGCGGCGACGCGTACCGGTACTCGTCGTCCCTGGGGTTCCTGTGTCCCGCGGGGTGCTCGAACCGGTCGCTGTTCACGCGCTTCGGGCTCCACCGCGTGTCGTACGTGATCGTGGTCTCCACGCGGACGTCCTCGCCCTCCTCCGTCCGCGTCTCCCTCTTGTGTTCGAACCACTGGTACGTCTCCGAGCGGCGCGTCAGGCGCAGCGCGTCCGGGTGCGACACCCCGAAGTCGGCGTCGGCGAGCGGCGCGCCCTTCGTCTTGGCGGCGAAGTGCACCAACGCGCCGGCGTGGCGCGCGGGGTCGATCGCGTCGGCGTCCGCGAACGTCACCGCCTCGCGCGTCGCCGCGTCCAGCGCCGCGGTTCGCGCCACCGCCTCGCCCTCGTTCCAGTACAGGAACGCCATCGCCGCCCAGAAGACGCACAGGCCCGCGGCGACCGCGGCGACGGGGGAGGAGGAGGGGCCGCGCCCGCCCATCCGGGAGGAGGCGCGACGGGAGGCCGAGGCGGCGCGGGCGACGGTCGAGCGAGCGGCGCCGCGCTCGTAGTGCACGCGGCGGAACGTGTGTGCGCCGCGGCGGGCGAGTCTGAGGGGGACGGGGGGTTGTAGGGGGGGAGGGAAGGGGGGAGGGGTCAGCGGGTGTCGCGCGCGATGCGACGCGTAATGAGCGATCCTTTCCTCGCGGCGGGAGACGATGACGCGACGTGACGCGATGGTTGGCGAGCGCGAGCGCAGCAGCCCGCGCCGCGTCGAACGCCGCGCGGGTGTGGGGACGGCGACGATGGGGTATTCAAACGCACCCGCCCGCGCTCCGATACTCCGAGTTGGTCGTCATGCCGTCGGACGGCGCGCGTGGAAGTGGCGGAGAGGACGCGCGTCGTTGGATGGACGAACTGATGCATTTCCGCCGGGCAGAAACTCGACACGCGGCGAAAAAAAAACTGTCGACACGTTGAGTCGCGTTCCAAATAAAACGTGACGACTCACAAAGCGTGGCGACCACTCTTGACTGTGTTCCCTCTCGTCAGTACTCGAACCCCCCCTTGACATCCTCGTCCCTCCTCCCCCTCCCCGCGTACGGGTTCGGCACGACGAGGATCGCCAGCCCGAGCGCGCCCACCAGCACGAACACCGCCACGCTCCACCTCCTCTCCCTGGCGATGTCCACGAGGTGCGGCTCGAACGGGTGCGCCGCGGCGAACGCGTCCGGGTCCTCGGCGAAGCCCGCGAACTGCGCGATGGTCCGACTCACCCCGACGGGGCTGGGATCCGAACCCGCCGCGCCGTTCACGGGGACGACCAGTAACCGCTCGGCCGGGACGCTCGACTTCACCCGCGCGACGTGCGCGACGTACGCGTCCTTCCACGCCTGCGCGCCGTCCGCGCCGGGCGTCGCCGATCCCAGGGACCGCTCCCACACGCACGGGTACGCGTCGCAGACGTGATGCATCGCGTCGCCGCACGCGGAAGACGTCGACCGAAGCGCCAAATCGGCACCGCCGCACCCGCACTTCGCCCCGAGCCTCGCCGCGGCGCCCGCCTCGATCGCGGCGGATCGGAACCACGCGTCCGGCGGGGACTCGAAGAGCAGGAACTTCGCCTCGGGGAAGGTCTGCGCGAGCTGGTCGACCACCGCGGGCACGGGAAGCCAGTTGGCGAAGTCGTAATCGCGCGCGACGGAGACGTCGCCGTCGCCGACGCACACCGACACCGCCAGCCTGGGGTCCGAGTGGCGGATGACGCCGCCCCAGAAACCCTTGTCGAAGCGCTCGTCGCCGGTGAGGGTCCGGTACCCGAGGGACTCGAACCACTCGCCCGCGGTGCGCTCGGCGTCGGGGTCCAGGCCGACGCTGAAGAGCTGGACGCGCGAGGTGACGAGCGGCGCCAGGGGGGGATCCGACGCCGGGGCGGGGGGATCCGACGCGTCGCCGAGGGGGGAGGAGGCGAAGGCGAAGGCGCGCGCGGAGGAACCGGCGCCCGAGGGGTCCTGCGCGAGGGAGGGGAGCGGGGAGGGGGATGGCGGGGGTGAGCGGGACGCGAACGGGAGGGGTGAAGGGGGGGTGATCCCCTATTCCGCCCGCGCGCGGCGATGAACGGGCCGAGCCGATCGTTCATCGCCGAGGTGGTTATCGTCGAAGGAGAGAGGGGCGGACGAGCGAGGGACGCACCGCGCGTCCGGCGTGCGCCGCGGTGGCGCCGAGCGCCGCCGCGAGGACCGCGATCGCGAGGCGAGGGTGAGGCATGAACGCTCGTTCGAGGCGCGGTCGACTGTGCGCGCGGGAGGGACGACGCGGGGGGCGAAGGAGCATCCTGGACGGCGGAGCACGCCGAGACGATGACGACCGATCGTCGGGAGACGCGAGAGCTCGATCGATCGGGCGGCGATGAGCCAGTCAGCCGATCGCGGCCGATCGACGCGTCGTCCATGCTGATGACGATGATTCTGCGCGCTCACACGTATTTCTCGGACGACGAGAGAGGCTCGCGCGTTCCCGTCCCACCTCTCCTCGCCCCCCGCGCACCACACGCCCCCGCGCCGCTCGGCCGGCGTCCGCTTGATGTCGGTCTTGCTCCGGCACGTCCTCCTCCTGCAGCGCGACGTCCCCGCGGCGGCGAAGTTCTACACCGAGGGCCTGGGCCTCGTCGCGCACGTGTGCACGGATCGCTGGGCCGAGCTCGGCGACGCGTCGAGCGCCTCCTCCTCCTCGGACCCGCCGCGGACGCTCATCGCGCTCCAGGCGGTGGACGGCGAGGCGCACCGCTCGACCGGGTACTCCCCCATCCTGAACTTCACCGTCTCGGACCTGGACGCGACCGTGAACAGCCTCCTGAGGGCGGGCGCCACGCTCGACGGGCCCATCGGGTACCCCGCGCGAGGCAGAGTCGCCGCGCTCCGAGCGCCCGACGGACACATGCTCGGCCTCTACGAACCCGCCGAGGGCGGCGGCGGCGGCGGCGGCGGCGGCGGCGCGTGAGACCCCCCCGTCGACCGGCGCGTCCGCGGACTCGAAGCGCGCTCGGCTCTCGACCCATCGCGCCCCACACCGATGAGCTCGTCGCCTCGACCGGCGTCTCCTCCCCGCGGCGCGGGGTCTCGCAAACGCGCGCCTCTCGACGACGCGCCGCCTTCGTCGCGTTCTCGCGCGCGTCGCGCCTCGGCCTCCGCGGCGTCTCCGTCTTCCGCCGAGAAGGAAAAAGGAAGCCTCCCCCTCCCCCCCGCGGGCGAGCGCCGCGTCATCCTCCACGCGGACGCGGACGCGTTCTTCTGCCAGGTCGAGCGGCTCCGCGACCCGTCGCTCGCGCGCGCGCCCGCGCTCGCGATTCGGCAGCACGGCGACGTCATCGCGGCGGACGCGGGCGCGCGCGCGGCCGGGGTGAGTAAGCGCGACGCCCCCGCGGACGCGCTTCGAAAGCTCGCCGAGGTCCGGGGCGTCCTCAGGCACGTCCCGACGACGGAGGGGCAGAGGGTGACGTACCGCCCGTACCTCGCCGCGTCCGCGCTCATGCACGAGGTCATCGCCGCCGAGGCGACGAAGCGCGCGATCCTCGACGCCGTCGAACGGGTTCTTCCGAATTCTTCCGGATCGCGCGACGAAGGGTCGACGCCGCGTCAAGAGACGAATAATCCACACCGGCGCGTCCTCGGCGTGGTGGTGGAGAAGGCGTCCATCGACGAGGCGTTCGTTCAGCTCCCCGCGGGCTCGACGCTCGCGCGCGACGCCGAGAAGGCGGCGCGAGCGCTCCGCGACGTCGTCCTCGAGCGCGCCGGAATACGTGTCTCCGTCGGCGCGGCGTCGAACAAAACGCTCGCCAAGTTCGCGTCCGCGGCGGTGAAGAGGCGACCGATCGTGGGTGATGGGTCTTCACGTTCCGCCTCTCGCCGCGACGTGGGCGTCGTGTCTCGGGCGCCGGGGGACGACGCGCGGGAAGACGGCGGAGCGCGAGCGGGACCGATCGCCTCCGCGCGGGAAGACGGCGGACCCCTCGGGTCGTCTTCGCCCGGGGTGTTGGCGGTGAAATCCGACGAGGACGTCCGCGCGCTCCTCGCGGTCACTCCCGCGACGAAACTCCCCGGGTGCGGCGGGTACGGCTTCGACGCGAAACTCGCGGCGGCGATCCACCGCGGCGGCCTCGAGCGGGACGGGTCCATCGGAGCGTCGCGATCGGTCCCCACACAAAAAAAGTCGCGCGCTCAAGTTCCCTCCGCCGCCGATTTCGCGTCTTTTTTCCGCGACGACGCGTCGCGCGTCGTCGCCGCGCTGGGCCTCGCGCCCCCGGCGGCGCGCTCGGCTCTGGACGCGGCCTCCGGCCGGTGCGCCGCCCCGGTGACGCCGCGCGGGGTCGCGAACAAATCGATCGGCGTGCACACGTCGCTGAGCGAGACGAGGAGGCGCATGCCGGCGGAGGCGTTCGAGCGCGGCGAGACGTCCGCCGCGGGCGGCGCCCCCGGCTTTTTTGAGCCGCTCGCGACGCGCGAAAAAGAGAGACTGGCGCGACTCGCGGATGCGATGGCGCGGGACCTCGCGGGGCGCGTCCGGGACGACGCGCGCGCCGCGCTCCGGGCAGCGAGCGGCGAAAGAATCGAGGGGGGCGAAGAGAAGAGCATTATTGCCGCGTCTTTTTCGTTCGGCGGATACGGCGGCGTCTCGGATTCGAACCCGTCGCGGCGTTTGCGGCGGCGGCCGAGGACGCTGACGGCGACGGTGGCGCATCGGCCGCCGGCGCGCGGAACGGGCGGCGCGCCGCCGGCGATCCGGACGACGTCGCGGTCCGGCGCGTTCCCGGATGAGGCTTTCGGCGACGAGGAGGAGGCTTTCGCGGCGGCCGTCGCGGAGGCGGCGAAGGCGCTCGTGTTCGCGGCGGCGGCGGGGATCCACCCGAAGGCGCTCGTGACGAGAGTGTCGCTCGTGGCGTCCAAATTTCATCTCCGAGGCGGACCGGACGACCGAGGACCTCATCATTCGCGCGGCGTTCTTTCGAAGGCGCGCGTCGTCCCTTCGCGTCCCTCCCCCGCGTCGTGTTTCGCGGCGAGGGGTGAAACCGAAAACGAAAACGGAAACGAAAACGCCGCCGAGGGGGGCGAAGAGAAGGGTGGGGCGCGTTCGGGCGTCGGGGCGTTCGATCGCGGCGCGGCGGCGGCGGGCCCGGACGACGGCTCGAAAACGGCGGCGGCGGAGGACGGCGAAGATGGCGGGCCCTTCGCGCTCGACGCGTCGCGGCCGCTTCCGGCGGCGGCGATTCTCAGAGCGCTCGCGCGGGGGGACGTGCGGGGGGAGGACGTCGTCGACGCCGTGAGAGCGCGCGAGGCGCGGCGGGGGGAGGCGACGAGGGTCGGGGAGGGGGCGTGAGAGCGAGTCCCGAGAAGCGGCGCAAAATTTTCACGCGACATCCGAGTTTTCCCGGAACCCATCGCGAACGTCGGCGAGCGCGGCCTCGTCCATGCCTCGATCTCGTCGGAATTCGAGGGTTCTCGCGCTCGGCGCATCACACCCCGCGGCGCTCGCGCCGCGACCCGAACGTCGTCGCGATGGAGAAATCTGCCTCTCTCGAGGCGGGGAAGAAGAAGGTGCGCGCGCTCGCATTCCTCGCGCGTCGCTCGGGGCGCCGACGCGTTCCGTTCGCGTCGGCGTCTCGATTCCTTCCCCGCGGAACCCATCCGATCGACCCGCGCCTCGATGCCCTCCCCGCGCCCTCTCACACCCCTCCCCCTCCCCTCGCGCGCAGCTGGAAGAGTTCCGGCTTCGCAAGGCGGCGATAAAGGGCGCGAAGGCCGCGAAGCCCAAGCCCGCGTCCACGGCGGTGATCACGGAGCTCGAGACCTCGGGCGCGGGCGAGTCCCCGGCGCCTCCCGCGCCCGCGCCCGCGCCCGCATCGGCACCCGCGGCCCCGCCGCCCGCGCCCGCGCCGGCCCCCGCGGCGGACCTCGCCCCCTCCCCGCCGCCCGCGCCGCCGGTATCCGCGCCGGCCCCGGTCGTCGAGCCCCCCCCGCCCCCCCCGCCGGTCCCACCCTCGGCCCCTCCGCCTCAAGCTCCGCCCGCGGCCGCGCCCCCGGCGGACCAGGTGGCGGACGTCTCGGCCGAGTGGCGTCGCGTCACCGACGCGCTCGAGGCGGATCTCGCCGCGGCGCGACGCGACGCCGCGGCGGCCAAATCCGAGGCCGAGACGCTCGCGGCGAGCCTCGAGTCGCTTCGCGCGGAGTCAGACGCCGCCTCGCGGCGCGCGGCGGAGGACGCGGCGGCGCGCGAGGCGGCGGCGACCGAACGCGCGGAGGCGGCGGCGAGGGGTCTCGTCGAGGACGCGCGCGCCGAGCTCGACGCCGCGCGGGCGAAGAACGAAACCCTCGCGTCGAAGATCACCAAGGCCGTGAAGAAGGGCAAGGCGATCGAGGAGGAGAAGAAACGCCTCGAGGGCGAGCTCGAGGCCGTCAAGGCGGCGAACGCGAGCGCCGATTCGGACGCCGAGAAGGCGGCGAGCTTCGAGGCGGCGGCGGCGGATTCCGCTCGCGCGGCGGAGGCGGCGCGCGCCGAGTCGGAGTCCTCGCGGGCCGAGCTCGAGTCCGCCCGAGCCTCGGCGGCGTCGGCCGAGGCGGCGGCTCAGGCGGCTCAGGCGGCGCTCGAATCGCTGCGCGAGGACCTCGACGCCGCGCGCGCGGAGGTGGAGTCCGCGCGGGCGGAATCCGCCGCCGCGACGGCGGACGCGGAGGCGGCGCGGCTGGCTGCGGCGACGGCGGCGGCGCAGGCGTCTGCGGGTCGCGACGCGGAGTCGAAGGCGTCCGAGTCGGAGGCGCGCGCGAACTCGGCGGAGGCACGCGTCGCGGAACTCGAGGCGATCGCCGCGACCGCGAACCAGTCCGCGTCCGCGCTCGAGTCCGAGCTCAAATCCGAGCGCGCCAAGGCGGCGGCGGCGGCGGCTGAGCTCGAGATGGTGGAGAAGGCGGCGGAGGAGGCGTCGTCGGCGATGGACACCGCGGAGGCGCGCGCCGTGGCCGCGGAGGCGCGCGCGGCGGAGGCTGACGCGCGTGCCTCCGCGGCCGAATCCGCGGCGTCTTCGGAGTCCGCTTCGCTTCGCGAGGCGCTCGAGGACGCGACGAACCGCTTAGCCGCGGCCGAGGCGGAGTCGGCGGAGGCCAAGGAGCGGGCGAGCCAGCACGACGCGGTCAAGGAGAAGCTTCGGCGCGCGATCGAGAAGGGCAAGGGCATCGAGAAGGAGAAGAAAGCCGGGGACGCGAAGGTCGCCGAGCTCGACGCGGAGCTCGCGCGCGTCGCGGCCGAGCTCGACGCGGCGAGGAAGGACGCCGAGGACGCGAAGCGGTCGAGCGAGGCGGCGGTCGCGAGCGAGGCCGAGACGGCGGCCGCTCGGACGGCGGCGGCGGAGGCCGAGGCGGAGTTAGCGCGGCTCAAAGCCGAGTTGGACGCCGCCCGCGCGGAGATGGAATCCGCTCGAGCCGAGACGGATGCCGCGCGAGCGAACGCCGCCGGCTTAGCCGCCGAGCGCGACGCCGCGCGCCAGGAGACCGCGTCGTCGGCGGCGGCGGCGTCGGCGGCGGCGCAGGCGGAAGCGGCGGCGACTTCGGCGCTCGAGGCGAAATCGGCCGAGGCGGCGGACGCGGCGGCGCGGATCTCGTCGCTCGAGGCGACGCTCGGCGAGAAGGTTTCTGCGCTCGAGGCGGCGTCGGCGAAGGCGTCCGAGTTCGACTCCGTCAAAGAGAAGCTCCGGCGCGCGATCGAAAAGGGCAAGGGCATCGAGGCGGAGAAGAAACGCCTCGAGGGCGAGCTCGAGGCCGTCAACGCCGCCGGCGCGACGTCTTCGGCGGCGGAGGTGGAGGCGGCGAAGGCGGCGTCGGAATCGGCCGAGCGCGATGCCGCGAGCGCCAGGGCGGAGTTGGAATCGGTCAAAGCCGCGGCTGAGTCCGCGCGAGCCGAGCTCGAGTCCGCCCGAGCCTCCGCCGCGTCGGCCGAGGCGGCGTCGCGTTCCGCCGAGGCTGAGTCCGAGTCTTTCAAGGCGCAGGCGGAGGCTTCGCGCGCCGAGGCTTCCGCCGAGGCTGAACGAACGCGCGCCGCGCTCGAAACGCTCGAATCCGCGCGCGCCGACGCGCAACGCTTGCACGACCAGGTCGGCGAGCGAACGAGCGAACGCGACGCCGCGCGAGCCGACGCGTTGGAGGCACGATACGGAGCCTCCGCGAAGGCGTCGGCGCTCGAGGCGTCCCTCGCGGAGTCCGCCGCCGCTTTGGCCGCCGCGCGCGCGTCCGCGTCGGACGCCGAGCGACGCGCGGAGGCGGCGGAGGCGTCCCTCGCCGAGAAGGAGGCCGCCGCCGCTTCGAACGCGTCGACGTCGGGTCCAGAAGAGTCCGCGACGTTCGCCGCGCGGGTGGACGCGCTCGAGGCGGCTGAGCGTTCGGCGCGCGATCGCGCGGAGGCGGCGGAAAAGGCGCTCGAGGAGGCGCAAACGCACGCGCGCGACCAGGCGGAGAAATTTGACCAGGCGCACACCGCGGCGCAGGCGGATGCCAGGCGTTACAAGGAGTACCTCGACGCGAGGGCGAAGCAGGTGGCGACGCTCGAGTCCGACCTGCAGCGGGCTCGCGCGGACGCCGAGGCGGCGCGTTCCGCCGCGCAGCCTCCCGCGCCGGCGATGCCTCCGCCTATGGCGCCTCTTCCTCCGCCCGCGCCCGCGGCGGCGACGCAGCGGACGCTTCGCGGCGGCGGCGCGAGCGGCGACCTCGCGCTGCTGCACGCGAACGTCGCGGGCTCGAACCAGGGTCTTTTGGGTTCGTACACGAACAAGAAGAACGAGGACGTCGGGGTGGACATCGAGGGCGCGATTCTCTCCGGCGGCGGCGGCGGCGAGAACTTCGCGCCGCTCCTCGGTCGGGTGAAATCCATGGGCGCCGCCGCGCCCGCGCTCCGGTCGCCCGCGGTGTTGCAAGCCGCGGCGCGCCTCGATAAACTCAGCGTCTACCTCCAGCGCCGGCCCCTCGTCAGGCTCGCGCTCATGGTCTACGTCATCATCGTCCACCTCCTGTACTTCTTCGGTTAGACGAGCGGGTACGAGTACGGCGCGGCGCGAGCGCGGCGACCTCCTTCTCGAGAGGCTCGAGGGTTTTTTCGGGAATGGGTACACTTGTTTTGTCCCACTAATAATACGACACAAACTGTCTACTAAAAGTACCACGGTTCTCTTTTCACCTCGCGGGCGCCGCGGCCGCTTCCACGGCCCCCTCGCCCTCTCTCACCCCCCCGCTCACCTCCCGTTCCGTCGCTTCCTCCGCCCCCAGCCTCGCGTCCCTCGGCGTCGCCGTCACGTGCACGCCGCGCGGGAACGTGATGGTGGTGTCGTAGAAGAACGGAATCTCAAACCCCGGGTCCTTCCCCGCGCCCTTCGCGACGCTGAACTCGAACCGCTGCACGACGCTCGCGAGGCTCACCGTCGTCGCGAGCAGAGCGAACGTGCCCCCGATGCAGCTCCTCGGGCCCGACCCGAACGGCGTGTACGTGAAGTCTCGCCCCGCGGTGATTCGGCTCTTCATCCGCTCGATCTGCACGCGGAGTTCCTCGGGGTCGGCGTCCGCGCCGGCGGATTCCCGCGCCAGGCGCTCGGCGCTCAAGCGCAGATTCTCCTCCGTGAACCGATCCGGGTCGAACGCATTCGGGTCGGACCACACGCGCGGGTTGCGCCCCATCGCCCACGAGCTCAGGAGGATGAAATCCCCGGGCTTCACCTCGTGGCCCGTGGGTAAGACGTCGGCGTCCTCGACCAGGCGAGGGAAGAGGTTGATCGGCGCGTACTTGCGCAGAGACTCCTTCACCACCCGCTGCGTGTACTGCAGCTTCCCATCCTGAACGTCCGCGAACGTCGGCGGCCTGCCCCCGAGCTTCGCCACCTCCTCCGCGACCTTGCGCTGGATGTCGGGCATGCGCGCGAGGTGGTGCAGGTTCACGGTGAGGTTGCTCGCGGTCGTCCTGTGCCCCGCGGCCATGATGTCGTTCACGTCGCCCCAGACGTCCTCCTGCGGCAGCGGGTTCCCCTCCGCGTCCGTCGCGCGTAACAGCGAATCCAGGAGGCAGTAGTCCCGGTCGTCCCCGTTCCGCGCGTTCTCCTCGAGCTGCTCGCGGCGCTCGCCGATGATGTGGTTGATGCCGACGTCCTCCAGGATGGCGTACCCCCGCTTGAGCTCCCTGACGCGGCCGACACCGAGAAAGTTTTGCAGGCGAAGAATCGGCACGGGCGTGATGAACAGCTCGCCCATGATCTCGCTCGTGTCGTTGTACGCGTCCAGAACCTTCGAGATGATGGTGTCGTCCGGCTTGGGCCCGCCGTTGAGCTGCGCGTCGATCCCCTCCACCTGTTTGAAGTCCTTGTTGAACGCCAAGCTCGTGACGATGTCCAGCGTGAGCCGCTGCGAGTGGTCGTCGACGTCGACCTCGAGAGACCCGTCCCGGCGCCCCGCCTTCTCCCACGCGTCGCACAGCTTCGCGACGCGCTCCTCCACCTTCACGCTGAACTGCTCGAGAGAAAAGGCGTTCATGAACGGTTTCTGGCACATCAGCCTGTGCTCGCGGTTGTACGCGCCGTCGCTTCCGGTGATGCCCTTGTTCTTGATGACGTACCGGAACGCGTCGGGGAGCATCCTGAGGCGGTAGTTTTTGGCGTTGGTGTGGCACACGTACTCCACCACGTCGGGGTCCACGGTGGAGACGCACAGAGGGCCGATCGCGTTCTTGATCCCGACCGTCTCCTCGCCCGTCATCGCCGTCCACTCGAGCATCGCCTCGGGCATCCCCACCGGGGACGTTCCGGCCTTGAGCAGGGACTCGAAGAACACGCGCGAGGGGAGCATCGTCGGGCCGCCGGGCGGGACCTTCGACGAGGACTTCGTCGGGAGCACCCCGCCCAGGGCGTCGTTCAGCGCCGTGTACGGGCAGTCGGAGGAGGAGGAGGAGGAGGAGGAGGAGGGGGAGGGGGAGGTCGTCGTCGTCGTCGCGGACGACGCCGCGTCCTCCGTCGCCGAGGCGTCCCCGTTCCCGCCCTCGGGCGCCGCCGCGCGTGCCGTCGTCCAGCCTCGTCGGCGGACGATCGGCGAACGACCGGCGCGGCGCGCGCGGGTCGCGCGCGTCCTCGCCGCGATATCGCCGCGAGCGTCGCGACGCGGGGCGGCGCGCGAGTCTCGTTGGGTCGTGGACGCGATGGGCGCGCCCGCCCTCGCGCCCGCGAGCGAGCAGCACGTGGACGACATCGCCGACGCGCGCTTGTGCGAGTGCCGCGCGAGCGACGATGGGAGGCGCGCCTATCTCGCTCGAGTCGGCGCCAATCAGGATTCGGGCAGCCAATCAAAACGCCGCGTCGGGGAGATTTCGCGAAGATCGATATTGGCCGGCGACTTTGGAGACTACTGAGACTGAGAAATCATACGAAGAAAATGCGCTGAGCGCACCTCGCTCCCTCGTAGATTCTCGCCCACCTCGGAGCGTTTGTGCGTTTCAGCCCGTCTCGAACGCCCGAACATTTTCGCCGAGAGGGGAAAGAACCGGCGTTTTTTGTGCCGCGACGGGTGAGCCCGCCCTCCCCCCGCGCGAGGGCACCACACACCGAGGCGCTCGCCGGCCGCTCTCGACGCTCGAAGGCGCTCGCTCACCTCCGCCCGCCGCGATGGTCGAGCAATCCGGGATCCAGGTCGTCGTTCGGCTCCGGCCGATGAGCGAGCGCGAGCTCAAGGGGAACGCGCTCCCCGTCGTGACCGCGAGCACGGAGAAGAAGGAGGTGACGGTGATCAAGGGCACGGGCGCGCGGACGCTCCGCAACACGTTCGCGTTCGACAACGTCTTCACGTCGTTCAGCTCGCAGAAGGAGGTGTTCGACCAGACGCTCGCGCCCGTGATCGACGACGTCCTCGGCGGGTACGAGTCCACGGTGTTCGCGTACGGGCAGACGGGCACGGGGAAGACGCACACGATGGAGGGCGACATCGCGGACTCCGCCGAGCGCGGCGTCATTCCTCGCGCCGCGTTCGACGTCTTCGCGCGGCTCGCGGACGAGTCCTACGTCGAGCACTCCGTCTCCGCCTCCTTCCTGGAGATTTACAACGAGGAGCTGTGCGATTTGCTCCAGGACGTCGACGTGGAGGACGTCGCCGCGATCAAGGCGAAGAGCAAGGAACTCAGGCTCGTGGAGGATCCGAGCACGCCGAAGCGGAAAGGCCGCGGCGTCTTCGTCATGGGCCTGACGGAGGAAACGGTCACGAACCCGCAGGATGTCCTCGAGCTGATGCGAAGAGCCGCGGATCGCAGGCAGGTCGGGGAGACGAAGATGAACAAGCAGTCGAGCCGCTCGCACTGCGTCTTCACGCTGAGCGTCCAGAGCAAGCGAAGGCTCGCCGACGGGTCCCAGATGGAGTGCTCGGGGAAGCTCCACATGGTCGACCTGGCCGGGTCCGAGTGCGCGAAGAGCGCGGGCGGGGACGCGGAGAAGGACGCGGGGCGCGAGCGCGAGCGCAAGAACATCAACCAGAGCCTCCTGACGCTCGGGCGCGTCATCACCCTCCTCAAGGCGGGCGGGAAGGCGAAGGGCGAGCGCATTCCCTACCGCGACTCGAAGCTCACGCGGCTGTTGCAGGAGTCCCTCGGCGGGCGGTGCAAGACGTGCGTCATCGCCACCGTCTCCCCGAGCGTCATGAGCGTCGACGAGACGCTCAGCACGCTGCAGTACGCGCAGTCCGCGCACGGGATCATCAACAAGCCCACCGCGAGCAGCATGCTGAAGCTCAACGTCGACGGGCACTCGAGGCCTTCCACCGCCGTCGGGCGCGACGGCGCGCCGCTGAGCGGGCAGTCGCAACAGGACTGGGCGGAGATGGAGTGCCGGATGCAGTACCTGGAGACGCAGGCGGAGGAGGCGGCGGCGGCGCTGGCGAGGAAGCACGCGGAGCAGACCGCGCTCGTGGACCGCGCGGAGAAGGCGGAGGCTGAGGTGAGGCGGCTCGCCCCGCTCGAACAGGCGCTCGAGCGCCAAAAGGCGGAGACGGCGAGGGTCGGCGCGCTGCTCAAGGCGCGCGAACGCGTCGAGGCGAACTTGACGGAGGAAGCGACGGCGCTGATCGCGGCACTCGACGACGCCGCGGCGATGAACGAAGCCGCGCACGAGGCGCTCGTGCGGAGACACGCGGCGGAGACGGAAAAGCGGCGAAAGGCGAAGGCGTTCGGCGCCGCCGCGGAGGAGGCGGTGAGGGCGATGCTCGCGCGCGCGTCCTCCGCCGCCGCGACGCTCCGCGCCGCGCACGAGGCGGCGCGGAAACACGCCGACGAAGCCGCCGACGACGCAAAGACGAGCGCGGCGGCGTCCAACGCGAAGCTTCGCGCCATGATCGACGGCGTCACCGCGTCGATCGAGTCCCAGAAGTCCGACGCCGCGCACGACGCGGCGAGCGCCAAAGCGCGCCGCGATAAGCTCGCCGCGAAGCTCAAGGCGGCGGGGAACGCGGCGTCCGACGCGGCGAAGGAAGGCGCGGAGAAGGTCGCCGCGGGCGCGGACGCCGTGATGACCAGCTTCCGGAGCGGCGAAGAGGCGATCGACGCGTTCGTGCGAGCGACGGAGTCGGCCGTCGCCGCGGCGCGCGCCGACGCGCTCGACGCGGCGGAGGCGCACGCGGCGAGCGCCGCCGCCGGCGAGTCCGCCGTCGCCGCCTCACTCTCCGACGCGTCCGCAGCGCTCGACGCGCAGCGCACCACGCTCCTCGAGATGCGCCGCCGCGTCGAGGAGTCCGCGGCGGGGCGCGATTCGGACCTGGAGGCGCTCGCGGAGGAGGAAACGCGCGCGAAGGCGGCGAGCGACGCGGCGGCCGCCGCCGCCGCCTCCGCCGCCGCCGCCTTCGCGTCGGAACGCGAGGCGCGCGCCGCGGAAGCCGCCGCTCTTGAAGCGTTCGCGAAGCGCGCCGCGGAGATGGCCGCGGCCGCGCGCTCGGCGGGCGAGAAGGCCGACGACGCCGAGAAGGCGTCTAAGGCAGCCGAGCTCGCCGCGATCGAGGAGGGTCGACGCGTCGCGGAGTCGTTCGCGGCGCTGAAGGCGTCGACTCGGGCCGGCGCCGAGCGCGACGCGGCGCTCGCGTCGCGACTCTCCGCCGCCGACGCCGACGCGCGACGGCTCGGCGACGCGCACGCCGAGGTCGGCGAGCGGGCGAAACGTTCCAAGGGCGAAGTCGGCGAGAGGGCCGCGGCGATGAAGACCGCGTTCGTCGCCGCGTTGGACGGTTTGGGCGCGTCCGCGGCGGCGCTCGAGGCGTCCCGGCCGGCGACGTTCGCCGCCGCCGACGCGGAGGCGGCGAAGGCGAGGGCCGGCGCGGAGAGGCTCGCCGCCGACGTCGCCGGCGCGTTCGGCGCCATCGCCGCCGCCGTCGCGAAGGCGGGCGCGAACGAAGACGCCGCGTCGGAGGCTGTGGAGAACAGGATCGCGGCGGAGGGGTCGAAAACCACCGCCGCGCTCCGCGACGCGGGCGACGCGGCGGCGGCGGAGAGCGACGCGGCGGCGACGCGCGTTGAGGTCGCCGGCCGCGGCGTCGTCGCCGCGACGGCGGAGGCGGGGGACGCGCTCGAAACGCACGTCACGAAAGCGTTACCCGCGGCCCTCGACGCCATCCTCGGCGACGTCGAGACGCACGTCCGGGTCGTGGACGAGGCGCACGAGGTGCTGGCGCCGGTTCCGCCCGCCGCGACGTTGGCGTTTTCGCGCGACGTCTCGACGACGCCCGCGGACGAGGAAGAAGTCCTCGCGGGGAACTACCCCGTCGCGAAACGCATCGGGAAATCGAACGCCGCCGCGGCGCGACCGGCCGCGCCGACCGGTCCCGCGCCGGCCGCCGAGCCCGAACCCGCGGCGACCGAACCCGCGGGGGTCGCTCACGACGCCGCCGCCGACGCCGCGGGCGCCCCTCCGGCGGGGAAGAAGCCCTCGATGGCGGCGATGCGCGCCAACTTTTCGAGCAAAATCGAGAAGCCCGCCGCCGCCGCCGCGCCGACCAGGCCGAGGCCCGGCGCGCTCAAGGAAATCAACTGAGGGAGGGAAAATGCATCGCCGAGGGGTGAGTGAGGGTATACACGGGGGACGCCAGGCGCGCGTTCGCGCGACGCGCGGGTACACGACGAGGGTATCGTCGACGCGACGGTTGTAGTCTATTTTTTCGTCGCGCGTTCGCCCTTCTTCGCTCTTTCCGCGTCGGATGCGAAACGTCGTTCGTCGCCTTCACCTCACTCCGCGCGTTCGCTCCCGGCCGTTCGTTCGCTGCCCGTGTGTGCGTTCATCCCTCCACGACGACTTCGTCGACGCAGATTTCCCGGTCCCGCGGTGATGCTCGTCCGAGCTCGAAGAAGATGGCGTTCGAGGCGGCGGCGCGGCGCCCGTCGCACTCGAGCGCGCTCGCCGGCACGCGGACGACCGCGAAATCGCCCCGCTTCGCTTTCGTCGCGTACCCCCCGAAAACGTTCACCTTCCGCCCGCACGCCTCCTCCGCCCTGGTTTCGTTTCGCGCGTAATCGAACGGGAACCGCCGCGCGACGCCGAGGTACACCGGCGGGGGACCATCGACGTCGTCGTCGACGCCCGCCTCGCGCGACACGCGAATCGACGCGCGCGCCACTCGGAACCCGGCGAAGGGTTTCAGCGTCTCCTCGCACGCGCGACAGTGCGCGAGAAGCCGCCCCCCCGGACTCACTCGGAAACACGTCGCGACGACGACGGCCTCTGTGCCGTCGTCGCTCTCATCGCGCGTTGTTTCCGATTCGCGGTGGAACAGCGCGACGCTTCGGTCTCTGTACGCGGAGAGTCCCCACCCGGGCGCGGGGCCGCGTCGGAACGCGACGATTTCCCTTCGCCCGTTTCTGTCTTCTCCGCCCTCCGGGCTCCCGCGGAATGACGCCACGCGCTGGTCCGACCCGCCTCCGACGATCAGGACGCCGTCTTCGGTCCGCGCCTCGCGTGTCGCGAGCCGAGCCGCGGCGCCGAGCCGCGCGTCCACGGGCGTCTTCGTGTCGCAGCGCACGGGCCGGAACCGTAACATCGCCTTCCCCTGAATCGGGTGCGCGAGCGTCTCGTGCGCCCAGTAGCTGAGGTCGAAGTGCGGGATCGGACCGCAGCACACGTCCTGGACGCCCCACGAGTACGCGCACGGGCAGATATCAACGACGGTGACGAAGATGGACCGCGACTCGTTCCAGCACCGCGCGGTTTCGAACTCTCGCCGCGGGTCGGCGGGGTCCGCGCCTTTGAATCCGGCGTTTCGCGCGGGAATCTTCCGCCCGCGCGTGTCCTTCGCGTCGGGGGCCACCTCGTAAAACCCGGGGGGGTCCGTGTACGGCCACATGGTCCCGTCGAAGTCCTCGAGTATGGGACCGGAGACGCACCTGATCTCGTAGCACGACCCGCACGCGGCCTCGTGGAACCGCGGGTCGAAATCCGCCACGGCGGCGACGGCGTCGATCGGAAACGGGAAGTCGTCTCGCGTCTCGAGGCCCTCGTGTTTGTTCACGTATCCGCACCCGTTGCCGTGGAGGTCGCCGAAGATCTGGCGGTCGAATGTGCGCTTCCACGCGTCCGGCGCGTCGAAGTACGTCGAGCGGCCGAGGAGCCACGCGCCGGGTCGGTACGCGGGGTCGTCCACGCGGAGAAGGACGTCCGGGGGGTAGGCCCGCGGAAGGGGGGGCAAAGGGGGGGAAGTGGGGGGCGCAGGGGGAGTGCTGCGACGGGCCGCCGCGCCCCACTCCAACGCGGGCTCCGGAGCGAGCGCCGAGGACGCGATCGTCGAGCGATCGCGCAAGTGCACGTCCTCTTCGTAGCTCTCGTCCGCGCCGGGGGGCTCGTAATCGTCCTCGGCGGCCCGCGACGCGCTCGAAGAGGGCGGTCCGCGCGCCGAGCTTGTTAGGGGTTCGCGCGCACCCCGCGCGAGCCTCGCGAGCGACGCGAGGAGCACCGCCGCCAGGCGCGCGAGGTTCGCGCGACGCCGCATCGCGGAGCGTGAGGGAAGCGGCGCGGAAGGCGCGCGGCGGCGCGACCGGCGGCGCGACCGGCGGCGCGTGGCGTGCGCGAGCGCGGAGGTGGCTGTGAGAGAGAGGCCCGCGCGCGCGAACGTCCGAAGAGGTTTGAAAATAAAAGGTGAGAAATACTGTACTTTTACGTCACGAAAGTATACCGCGCTCAGAGTCCCCGCGCGCGCGCTCGCTCGATCTCGGTTCCGCGCCGACTCCTCGGGCGGGTCGCTTCATCTCTATACAGTTCCGACGCTCACTTATCCGTGGCGCCGTACCCCGCCTCGGGGTCCTTCGCGTCGGGCTTCTCCTCGTCCTTCTTCTTCCCGTCGTCCTTCTTCGCGGTGGTGTTCTGGATGAACACGCCGGCGACGGCGCACACCGCCATGGTCGCGATGCACACGAGCGTGGTCCACTTGTGCGGCTCGATTCCGACGCCGTTGGAGACGAGGTTCTCGAGCCAGAGGTCACCCTGGGACATGCGCTCCTTCCAGAACAAGTAGGACAGCGCCGAGCCGACGAGGACGCCGCCCTTGATGCTGTAGATCACCTTCAGCGCCGCCGCCTTGACGATGTTGGAGCAAAAGTACCCGACGACGACGCCGACGCCGATGGTGATGAACATGTAGTAGTCCGGCTGGGGCGGGATGTACTGGATGACGATGGAGTACCCGACCATCGTCACGCCGCCGCCGATGGCCATCGCGAGGGAGTTGAACACGATGGACTCGACGAACATCACCGCGATCCACAACGCCAATCCGAGCGCAAGGGACACCGACCACTTCGGCTTCATCTCCGTGATGTTCATCTGCTCGCACAGGAACAGGCCGCCGAACGTGCCGATGCACATGCCCATCGCGCAGATGAGGTACTTGTGCAGCTTCTCGCCGGTCGTGATGAAAATGAGGCCCATCAGGCACACGCCGAGCGCGATGACGTCCGACGCGCAGAAATCCTCGCACGGGTAGTGGGGGAGCTTCGGGACCTCGACGGGGCCGTTACCTTCAGCCTGAAAAGAGAAGAGACGACGACGGGAAAGAGCGGATGGGCAGGGGGTGACGGTGAGCGGATGAACGCATCGCGGGGCGACGGTCGGCGGAGCGCACGAGAGGAACGAAAAAACGTTCGACGCGAGGCGAGGCGCGCGTTCGAGTCGGGCTGTTGGAAAATCCGTCGGACGGTCACGCACCTGAACCTCCCAGTACTCCGTGCCGTTCTGCATGGACTCGGTGAGGCGAACGGAGGCCTCCTGGAGCATGTCGAGGTCGCCCGTCTGCTCCGCGGTGTTGACCTGCTCTTTCGTCGCGACGAGCATGGTGATCTGTTCGTCGATAGACAGGCGGAGGGCGTCGTAGCCGTCGATCTCGGTCTTGGGCTCGATGGTGGGATCCTCGTTCGCCTCGGCGAAGACACCGGCGGCGGAGGCGATGTCGTCGGGGGACATCTGCGTCAGCGTCTTGGACACCGCGCTCGCGATGAGGGAGTCGGTGAAGGTGCTCCAACCCATTGTGTGCTGTCGGGGGCGGATGCGCTCGCGACGGGGGAAGTGCACGCGCGCTCGCGTCGCGCGGTCGACGCCTCGTAGTAGAGAGAAGTGGGGTCGGGCGTAGTCAGCACGCTGAACCCCCGCGAAATCGACTCGTATGCGCAAACAGTCTCACGCGTCGAAAATCGAACATTCGGGTGTTACGGCCCAGCCACCTGGAGGGACGAGGGGCTTTAATCCAGAAACGTCGGTCAAAATCGACCCGACTCGGTCGAAAACGCGTCGATCTCGGAACCAGCAACGACGTCGATCGCGCGTCATATCGTCCGAGAAAACGAAAGAAGAAGTAACCTCTCCCGGGAGGATCCGAGCGCGGCGTCCCGGGTCCGCGCACGCGCACTCCACCTCGCGCGCGCACGCGGTCGATCACCGTCCGTCGCCGCGACCCCCCACGCTCTTCTTCCCCGAAGAGTGAACCCGCGCTTCCGTCGAAGCGTGTTCTCTGTCGGTCTCGCCTCCCGGCGCGATGAGCTCCGTTCAGGCCCCCATGGACAACACCCTGGGCGAGGGCGCCCCTCTGCTCGCCTCGTCCAGGAGGAAGCAGTACGCCGCCTCCGGCTCCGTGCGTAACGCGGTCGCCGCGACGCTCGTGGCGGGCTGCGTCCTCGCGGTGCTCGCCGTCTCCGGCGGGCTCGGCGCGTCCGAGGACGCGGCGGCTCTCGCGAGCGCCAAGTCCACCGCGTCTCGCGTCTCCGCGCGTCCCTCCGTGGGCGCCGAGCGCAAGCACCCGGTCCGCTCCAAGGGCAAGAAGGTGGGCGTTGAGCCCTCCGCCGAGGAGGGGAACATGTTCACCGAGGCGTTCGACACCCTGGACGTCATGGACGTGGTCCCGGACCTCACCCCCGCGCCCCCCGACGCGTACGCGCCCGGCCCCGGCGGCCCCTACGACGACGACGTCCCCGATTTCGCGGACGACGGCATCGCCACCCCCGCCGAGAAGGCGTGGTACAAGTGGAAGCACGGCAAGAACGCCCACGGCGCCGCCCTCGGCGAGACCGCGGCCACGCGCGAGGGCGACCCCGCGATGATGGAGGACGAGGCCAACTCCGAGAAGTCCCACGCCGACAAGCGCACGGCCAAGCAGGGCAAGTCCGACGGGCGCGCCACGGCCAAGGAGGGCCAGTTCGACATCGTCACGAGCGCCAAGATGCTCTTCGACAAGGCGGACATCCTCGACGTCGTCCCGGACCTGATGCCCGCGCCGCCCGCCGCCGAGGCACCCGCGCCCGCGCCGGGCCCCGAGGGCGACGACGGCTACCCCGGCGTGCGCGGCTGTGAGACCACCTGCGAAGGCTTCGACGTCTCCGAGGAGGACTGCAACAGCATGTACTACTGCGCGTGGGATCAGGGCCTGTGCTGGTCCGCCGTCGGACCGGACCCCTGCCCCGAGGACTCCTCCTCCTCCTCCTCCTCGAGCAGCAGCAGCAGCAGCAGCAGCAGCTCGTACCCCTCGAGTAGCAGCAGCAGCAGCTCGTACCCCTCGAGTAGCAGCAGCAGCAGCTCCTACCCCTCGAGCAGCAGCAGCAGCAGCAGCTCCTACCCCTCGAGCAGCAGCAGCAG
>MDSW01223864.1_pt1 | contig 29589 bp, 30 predicted proteins | sample 811171 | NCBI WGS metagenome assembly MDSW01 (sample SAMN05326641, study PRJNA326480) | marine metagenome | isolation source: seawater | place: Atlantic Ocean: North West | collected 2012 | reverse complement strand
TGGTGGGCCGTGTTGGTTACGCTCCAACTACCCCTGCAATGTCAATGCAGTACTCTACTATTGAGCTAACGGCCCTAATATTAAAAATAAATCAATTTAATTTATTTTAAAAGTTTTTTTTTTGAAAATATATTACTCTCATTGTTAATTGCATACATCAATGAAAAATTAATCATAAATAACGTAATATTAAAGTCACTGAAAAAAGCTCCACTAGGTAAAAGTGGTATAAAATTAATTATAACATAAACAAATGCTCCACATTGAATATAATTTTTTGATAATGATATTAATTTTAAAAGCCTAAAAGTTAAATAAAATATTATAGATAGTATGATAATCGTACCTATTATTCCATGCTCAGCTAAAAGTTCAAAGTAAATCTGATGAGGATGTGTATTGCAATCATATTTTGGATATTTTTCATTATTCTCTGAGTTGCATGTTTCTATTCGGTAGTTCTTGTTGCCTACACCGAATAATGGATGATTTTCAAATACTTTATATCCTGATTTATAAAGTTTAAAATAAAAATGATTAAAAAAAGAGGCTCTTTTCTCCTTATCAATTAATGGTTTTATTATTTGACCATAATATCTTACTTTAAGATAATCTGAAGAGATAACAGACAATAAAAAGATAGAAATAAAAGCAATTAATATTAGTAATTTTATTCTAAAATTTACGTAATCAATCAAAAAAATAAAAATAAAAAAACCTAAAAAAACTTTTATTGAGTTTGACCTCTCTCCAGTTAATATTACACCGACTATTAACAAAGTTATTATCAAAAAAGCATAAATTTTAGAGAGGTTTTTTTTTTTGAAGAGCGTAAAAATATATCCACTTATTAAAAATATAAATCCAGAAATATAAGCTCCTGCAATTGCTTCGTCTTTGAAAAAACTAACAACTCTTTTTCCATCGGGTTGAAGCACTCCATTGATTTCAATTTTTCCAAAACCTAAAATATTGCTTCCAGTAAATCGTTCTATATAAACATCAGTCACAAATATTATCAGAATGAGTAACCAAAATTTAAATATTTTTTGAGAATTTTTAAAATAATACAAGAAGTAGTTAAACGCTAAAAAATAAATAATAAATCTAATAAAACCAAAATTTCTAAATATTCCTGAGTTAAAATCGACTGAAATAAGCGAATTAAAAATTAAATAAATATACAAAAGTAAGAGGCCTAAAATCACTTCTGATTTAAATATTTTTGAGTCAGATTCACCGAAGTTATAAATACAGTAAGTCAAACAAATTAAGATAGTATTTATCAGTGAAATAGCAGGTCCTAAAATAATCGAAAAAGGAATTACCGAGAAAAAAAAAATGAATAAATTTTTCTTAATATCTTTTGTCATAATTTATAAATAATTTTTACAAACTATTCTTTTTGATTTATGTACAGTATTTGTATCTTCTTTAATGATTTCTACATATTTAAATATTCTTTTAAAGTACTCTGGTCTTATAGTATCAAATATAAGTAGAGAGTTGTTTCTCATTACTTTTTTGAGATAAGTGGAATATATATCAAAACTATAATGATAATCTAAAGAATAAATGGATATAAGAACATCGAAATCATGAGCTGGAAATTTCTGTTCATCAAAATCAAATATTTGGTACCTTTTTTTTGAAATTTCATTGATTTGGAGAAATTGATCTAATTGATTTAAATCATTATACCCCTCCTTGTTAGAATTATCCCAACCGTACCTAATTTTATTTGATATATAATTTTTTTCTATAAATGAAATATTAGATTCCTTTATACTTTTCAATATCAAAAGTTCCAAACCTCCAATACCTGCTCCAATACTTAAAAATTTTTTTTTATCTTTAATAAAACTCTGAATAGTTTTAAATTCGTTATTCATTATATTTGTATAATTTTCTGATAATTGTTTTACATTTATTAGGTACTTAGAAAATATTTTCGAAAATAGATATCTTCCAAATAACTTTCTAATTTTTTTTAATTTTAAGTCTGCTAGCTCTATCCTTTGTAACAATGCTAGTTGAGCCAAATTTTTATTTAAAATAAATGGTTTCATAAACTCTATGATTATATCAATATAAGACAAAAATAAATATTATATAGATTTAATCCGACCTAATGCTCTAATAATTTTTCTAGACCATTTGTGTATTTAGAGAATCTTGACCTAGGAATAGGAAAGTCAGTTAGTAATTCGTTTAAATTTTTTTGTATTGGTGCTTTAAGTTCAATAATTTGATTTCTGTCAGATCCTAAAAATTTTCTATCTTTTGAAAAATAATTTATTTCTTTATCAATAGTTATTCTGATGTCATTAAATTTGTAATAGCTTCTAAAATATTCTACATAAAGAACTGCTTTACACGGGCCATAATCATTATCAAAGAAGCCAGCATTTTTCATTAGATTAGTTTTTTCCTTACTTATTTCATTGCTTGTTTTAAACCTTCCCTCGGTGCTTGATATTTTAATTTCCAAAAAACTTTTTTGGTCAGTGTAGTTTCTAAGTCTTATTTTTTTCCTTGGGAGACAACCTTCAATTGAGTCATGATACATCTGAAACTGGGTGTTATCAAAATATAAATTATTTATCTTTCTTGTGTTGTAAAGTTGTTCAACACCTTTTGAAACGAGATACTCTTTGAACTCTGATAGTTGATATTTGTTAATTAATATTTTTTCTTCAATTCTAAAACTCATAAAAATTACTCTAAGCTTGAAGTAGATTGGACTATTTGAGAGAAATTATCAACTTCAATTTTCTTTGTAAAGTTTTGACACAAAAAGTTTTCAACTTTAATGTAACCTCCGAAAAATTCTTGTTTTTTATTATAAGCAGACAAACATGTATTTAAATTTTTAAAATTATTTTTTTTAATATTAACTATTGATCCATCTTTCGATGCTACACCAGTGTAAGAATTCAATACTACTATTTCATTAACTTTTAAATTTGATTTTTCTCCGACTGAGATTGCTTTATCTCCACAATTATTTAAATCAACTTTTTCTATGCTATAATTTCCATATGAAAAATCTGCACAATCATTATTGGATGACTTTATTTTAAGATTTTTTAAATTGATGTTAGAAAAATCAAAGTCTATTCCATCACTGTAGGCATCTTGTACTTGAACAGATTTCATAATGCCATTTGTATTTATCAAATTTATTGTATCCTCGCAGCTTCCCTTTGATGCTTGTATACTTATTAAATTTATACTCATATTTATAAATGACAAACAGCCAGTTAAACCATTTTCATTAATAATCGGATCTTTAAAATTATCCTCTTTTACAATAGGTTTTAAACCTACAAATTTGATGTTTAGATTCTCAATATCGCCATCCAAAAAATAAGCTCTTGCATCTGGGTTTATTTGATAAATATTCAAAATATTATCTTCTTCTTTATAATCAATAGTTATATTTTTATCGTAAAAAAAGTTTGAGTTTTGAATTTTTACACTATTATAATCTGTTGATTTTATTTTTCCTTCGAATGCCTCGTAAATTCCAATATATTGATAAGTGGTACCGTCTTTTTCTAATTCGTCTGAAATCAATTTAAAAACTTCCTCCTTATTTAAAAATATTCCTTTGCAATTATAGTTTTTAATTTCACATGATAAATATTCACCATTTAAGTTAGTAAAAATAGCCTTTATATCATTTGTGGTGGTTTTTGTTTTTTCTAAGTTAGTGTAATAATTTTTTAATATTTCCTTTTTAATATTACTTGATGGTGTTTTCTTATTTAAGATCTTTGTTTTAATTGATAGAAGATTATTTGTTAATTCCTTATAAAAATTTTCATAATCTTTTTTGCTAAGTAAGCCATTTGCACTTTTAAATTTTTTATAAAGTTTATTTTTATCTATTTTTTTAATCTCTGATAATGTTGTCTCAATGTCTTTATTGCTTATGATTGTATACTCAATTGACTCATCTTCAAAAATTTTAATTTGATCTTTAGCTTTATAGATTTCAATATCACCATCGTAATATATTGGCTCAAAATATTTTCTTATAGAATTCCAATAAAACTTTCTATTATGTGGTGACATGCCATGTCTAGCACCAACACCGAACATCAAGGAGTTGAATATGCCAAATTTTTCTGAGCCTTTTTCATCACTATTACTTAAAATCTCATTATTTAAATTATAGTGTGAAAGATTAACATCACCGTATTTTATTTCATAAATCCATTTTAAATAAATTTTATTCAATTTTGTGAGAGCCAGATTTGATATGTTTAAATGATTTATTGATTTACCAGCCCAATTAGAGTTTGTAATTCTAGAAATCTGGTTGCTTAATCCTGCATTAAAAAAAGGGTTATTATCTCTAAAGAAATCAAACATGTATCTTTCACTTCCCTCTAACAATGGTCCCTCTACTCTGTTATTAAATTCTAACATTTCCTTTTTAATTTTTTCTTGAAATAACATTTTTTTATCAAGATTATTAATTTTTACATCAGTAAGAAAAGTCCTCGGTGCTAATATATCTAGTTCACTCATCATCTGAGTAAAAAGTATTTCATAATCAGGATTTTTTCTAGTTTCGGGTATTAGTAATTTAAAGTCAACGATTCCATTTATATTACCGTTATCAAGTTTTACATCTACTGATGTAAAAAAATTTCCATCTACTATCTGTATGTGATCTTTTAAATCACCACTTAGTCTAACTCTTGAATTAAATTTACATTCTACGCCATTTTTATATTTTGCTTTAACAATTGATCTAAATCTTTTTTTGTTTCTTTTTGGAACTGAGCTATTGTTTGCATACTGGTTTGCTTTGTTTTCTCTCTCAACCAAAACCTCAAAAATATTAGTATGCCAGGATCTTGAGTTATTAACTTCAATTATAATTTGTGAAGGGGTTGAATTAAAGATATCTTGAGCTTCAAAATTTGATATTTTAGAATAACAATTGTCATCTAAAGATTTTGCGGTATTTGTTGTTAGTGCAATGAAAAGTAATATTAAAAAGTATATTTTTTTTTTTAACATCGATTAAACATATGAAACATCAATTTTATTTATACCACTTTTGTCCTTAATTGAATCTTTGAATAAATTTAGTTCTTTAGAGCTTTCAAACGATAGTCTGTAAATTATTTCATTAGTATTTTTCATAATAACAATATTTTTAATATTCCTGTTTTTTTCAATTTCCTCTATTACATTAGATGAGTAGATTTCTATCGTGTTGAGCGACATACCTTCATTGAAAGAAACATTATAGAAAGGTTGCTTGAAAAATTTTTTCAAAAAAAATTGAATAATCCTTGTGCCGCCAATAATTATAATACAAGTTGCTAGCAAAATGTAAGCGAATTCAATATTCACACTAGCAGCTATACCTAAAGTTATTAGAACAAAATACATTACTAGTTCAAGTGCACTTTTTACTGGATTACGAAACCGTACAATTGATAATGCTCCTATCATTCCTAAAGATAAAGCAATGTTACCAGTAATAGTTTTCGTAATTACGAATGTAACAACTGGCAAAACTAAAAAAGCAATAGTTTGTTGATAAGTTTTAACCCAATTTTGACCAGTAAGACTTAGGGAAAACCTTAAAATTAATCCAGAAATTATTAAAAAAGAAATATTTTCAATCATAGTTTAGTATACAAATTTATAAGACATATTAAACAACTTATATAACCTTTTTGAGCCATTTAACATTTGTTTCAGTAATTATATTGATAGAAGAATATTTTGTTTTCCGATTTAATAGTCATAGTATACATAAAACTGTTATTTATGAAAATTCTTTTATTATCTACCTTTGATTTTAATGGTGCGGGTAAAGCAACTTACAAAATATTTAATGCCTTAAGAAATGAAAGAGTAAATTGTGAGCACAGAGTATTAATTGCGGACAAAGATAAAAGATTATCAAATAAAATATCAAAGTTTTCTTATATGTTTAAAAACAAGTTAGAGTCATTAGTTTACCGTTTTGAGAATAAAAAAATTAATGAGTATAAAAGTTTATCTCTTTTCCCTACATTCAAATTCACAGAAATAAACAAATCAGATTTTGATATCATTCATTTAACATGGATAAACAATTTTATAAATATAGAAGATATAGGAAAAATTACTAAACCAATTGTTTGGTCGCTTTGTGACATGTGGCCTATCTCTGGAGCAAATCATTACGATGATTATTCAGAAAATGCATTTTGGAGAGAAAAAAATTTTTCTTCTTTTAATTTCCCTAATTTTAGCATTGATAAGTGGATTATTGAGCGAAAAATAAATGCTTGGAAAAATAAGATTAATTATGTTGCACCTAGTGAATGGCTTTATGAGTGTGTTCGCGCTAGTAAAGTTACTAGTGCATCGCCCGTACATAAAATACCTTGGCCTATAAATAGAAATATTTTTAGAAGAATGGACAAAATTCAAATGAGAAAAAAATTTGGATTACCTTTAAACAAAAAATTAATTTTATTTAATAGTTTTTCTGGAGTTTATAATTCAAGAAAAGGATGGGATATATTTTTGGAGGCTGTAAAATTAACAAAAAATGATTTTGATATTATGGTAATTGGGAGTTCAAATACTGGTAATTTTAAAAAATATTTGAACAAATCTATTTATTGGATGGGAAAATTTAATGATGATAATAAAATTGCAGAATTAATAAATTGTGCAGATATTTTTTTACTTCCTTCTCGATTAGATAATTTACCGCAATCTGGTTTAGAAGCTCAATCTTGTGGTCTGCCAGTTGTAGCATTTAATGCAAATGGTCTAAGTGATTTGATTGATCACAAAATAAATGGTTACTTGTCTGATCCTTTTGATGCCTCTTCATTAGCTAACGGTATTGATTGGGTTTGCAAAAATTTGAAAAATTTATCAAAAAATTCAATTACTAAAGCTATTCATAATTGGGATTCTAGGTTGGTTGCTAATAAATATAAAAAGTTATACAAAAGTTTACTAGTCAAGAAATAATATCAATTAACAATTTACAAAATTTTTTCAATAAGATTTGAAAAATTTTTGTAATGTCTAAAATATGAAAACTTTTTGGTATTTTTTTTACTATTTATTTTATTTAAAAAAATTTCATCTTTTTTCATTTTTTCAAATTTTATTAATGATTGCATCAAACTCTTCTTATCATTTGATTTAAAAAGTATTCCATATTCACCATTATTAAGTATTTCTTTTGGTCCATTTTCGCAATCGCTAGAAATTATTGGTATATTCATGTATGCAGACTCAATTAATACGAATCCTGGATCCTCCCACAAAGAAGATAAAATAAAACATTTGCTATTTTTAAGATATTTAAAAACATTTTTTTTAAAACCTAAGAGTAAAATTTTATTATCTAGCTCATTTTTTTTTATAAATGATGTCAAATTATTCCTTTCCTCTCCGTCTCCTAAAATAATCAGTTTACTTTTATTAAATTTTGAAAAGTCTTTAAAAACATTTATCAAAAATTCAAAATTTTTTTGCTTTGTGAGCCTACCGATAGCAATATAATATTTAGTACCGATAAGCGAATTATCAATTTTTTCTTTTTTTTTCAGCATTATGTCTTTGGAATTTATTATTGGATCGTATAATAATGAAATTTTATCAATATCGACTAATCCCGATTTTTGCATGAATATCTTGGTTGATTTAGTTGGACAAGTAATATGACACATCTTTTTTAATGTAATTTTCCAAAAAATTTTTCTAATAATATTAAATCTCGGAAATCCAGAAATTCTTAGTATAAATTTTGTTTTCAAATTGAAAAGTGAGTTAACTATCATCGGTAAAGGTGTAATTAGATGAATAACAAAAAAGGCAGGTGGATTTTTTTTTAATAGATTTATTAGAGGTAGAAAAGATATTATCGAAATATATAAATAAATTGCTCTACTTTTAAAATATCCGGTGAAATTTGAATTATTTATAATTTTTGAGTTAGTGAGCTGGATTAGATTGATGTCTTTTTCTTTTAGAATATCTTTGTACTGATCCCATTCACCAGCTACATTTATTAAAGATGTGTTAAATTTTTTTTTGGAGTATTGACTAAACGCTGATGCTGAATTCAATACAGCATTTACAGTTGCTACATGATTTATGAATGGAGACCAATAATAGATGCTAATTTTTTCTTTCATTCGTTTAATAATTATTTATACATTAAAGATACTTAATAGTTTATAATCTATAAATTAAATATGGCTAAAAAAAATTCACCTCTTTTTTCTATTATAACTCCAGTTCTAAATGACAAACTAGGATTAATTCAAACAATGGAAAGCTTAAAAATTCAAAAACTTAGAGATTTCGAACATATTGTCATCGATGGTGGTTCTACAGATGGTACATTACAGTTCATCAAAGACTCTAAGCTAATAGATTTTTGGATATCTGAAAAAGATGAAGGCATTTATGATGGTATTAACAAAGGTATTAAGATTTCAAATGGAACATACATCAACACAATTAATGCTGGAGATTTTTATAGTTCTGAAAATTCTCTATCCACAATTAATGAATATTTCAACAAAAACGATGTGGACTTTATTTTTGGAGCCGTAAAAAAGAAAAAAATCTATCATAAATACAATCCCGAAAAAATGTACTGGACCTTTAATTTTTATCCTGCACATTCAGGAGGTTTTTTTATAAAAAGAAAAGTTCATGAAAAAATTGGTTTATATAGCTTAAAGTTCCCATGTTCTTCCGACTATGATTTTTTCTGGAGATTAATAAAAAATAACAAGTCTAAGGGAATTTCAACAAAAAAGGATGAAGTTATTAGTGTGTTCAAGAGTGGAGGTTTTTCTGCGAGATATGGGGTGTTTAAACATATTTGGGAAGAAACTTTAATTAGATACCACAATAAACAGAATAAATTTTTTGTAACATTACTTTTAGTTTTAAGATTATTTAGAAATTGCTACAAAATTTTTTAATCAACTATAATAATTTTTAAACCATTTAATAGTATTATTTAACCCAACTCTATAATTAATAAATTTATATTTTTTTACTAAATTTTTAATTTTAGTGTTGCTTCCATGAGTTTTAAGAATTTCGGTTTTTTGTTTAGGTAATTTTTTTATTTTACATTTTTTTCCATAAACTTTTTCAATATAACTCAAAAAATTCATTAAGTTTACAGGTTTGCTAGAACAAATATTATAAATTTTATTTTTAAAAACTTGTTTGTTTTTAATTTTAAGAATTTTAAATAATATCTCTACTACATCATCGATATATGTAAAGTCTCTGGTGTGTTTTCCAAAATTATAAAGATTTATTGTTTTTCCTCTTTTTATTGCATCCAAATATTTTAAATATAACATGTCAGGTCTGCCCCACTCTCCATAGACTGTAAAAAATCTTAAACCTATTAAAGGAATATTAAAATTCTGATGATATATACTTGCGAGTTTTTCATTCATTAACTTTGTAGAAGCATACAAATTTTTTTGAGTACCTGAATATTCCTCTAAAATTGGAAATTTTTTTTGATCACCATAAACCGAACTTGATGAGGCATAAATCAATTTAGTTTTGTTAATTTTTGCAAGTTCTAGAATATTTATAAAACCTTTCAAATTACTTTTTATATAACTATTTGGATTTACTAAAGAATATCGGACGCCAGCTTGAGCGGCAAAATTATAAATTACATTAATCTTGTTATTAAAAAAAAATTTTTGTACTTTTTCATAATTTGATATATCAATTTTTTTGAAGAAAAATTTTTTGTGTTTTTTTAATTGTTTCAACCTGTCTTTTTTAAGTTTTGTGGAGTAATAATTATTTAAGTTGTCAACTCCTATAACTTTATGATTAGAAGCTTGCAGGATTTTTTTACATAAATGGAAACCTATAAATCCTGCACAACCTGTAATCAATATATTCATAAATTAGTTTACTTAAATTTTAAATTTCTATATTTTTTATTAAAAAAAAGTAGTATTTATATATTACAAAATTAATAACTTGTAACACTCTATTTTAAATTTAAAAACGTGCTAATTCTGTAAACCAAGTGAAAATAAAATATAGATCTATAGAATTTTTTGGTGTTTCTGGAAGTGGAAAATCATTTTTAAGAAAAAAAATCAAAAAAAACTTAGAAATAAAAGGCTATAAAGTTTTTGATACTAGAGAAATTATCATCTCGTTTATTGGTAGATATGTCTTATTGAGTATGAGTCAAAAAATTAACTTACTAATATTTAAACTTTTGTTATTGATTAATATAAAAACTACATTATGGAACCAATCTTTAAATCATATTTGCAACATTTATAAAAATAATAATTTAAAAAAATTTTATTATTATCAGAATAAAATAAATTTTTTGTACAAGGAAAATATTAAAGTTTCCAAATCAACTACTCGTATTTGGCTAGATGAACTTATTCTAGCTTTAATGATATTTCAAACAATCAAAAAGCATAATGAAAATATCATTTACTTTCCTGATGAAGGATTTTTGCAAAGACTGATGTTATTGGTTTTTTCAGAAGAAAAAATTGAACTTAAGTTAATAAAAAAATATCTAAAAAATAAAATTTTTTGCGATAAAATTGTTCATATTTATGCACCTCAAAAAAATCTTTATGAAATTAATGAGCGCCGAAGACTAAATAATGATAGGTGGTCAATGGATAAAAAAAGTATAAAAAAAATGATTTATTTAAATGAGAAAATAAAAAAGATTATTTCTTTTAAATATGTTAATTACAAAAATGATCGTATTAAAAATTTTGAAAACTCGGGTTTTTTAAAATTTTTTTAAGAATTTGAAATTATGAATAAAAAAATTAAAATTGGTAAATCAATTATTAGTAAGAACAGCCCTACATATTTTATAGCTGACATTGCTTCCAATCATGACGGTTCTTTAAACAAGGCAAAAGAATTAATACACATGTGTGCTGAAGCTGGCTCTAATGCAGCTAAATTCCAAAATTTTACTGGTGAAACTTTGGTTTGTGACAAAGCCTTTAGAAAAATTGGTAACATTGCCCACCAGTCTAGTTGGAAAGAAAGTACTTTTGATGGGTACAACAAAGTTAGTGTTCCAATTGATTGGTCTCAACATCTAAAGGAAGAGTGCGATAAATACAAAATTGAGTATTTTACCTCACCTTATTGCCTAGATTTCATAGATGAATTGGAAAAATATGTAAGTGCGTGGAAGGTGGGTTCAGGTGATATTACATTTCACGACTCAATAGAAAAGATGTCTAAATCAAAAAAACCAATTATAATCGCAACAGGGGCATCAACTGAACGTGAAGTTAAAGATGCAGTCGAAATAGTAAAGAAAAATAACGATGATTTAATTTTAATGCAGTGCAATACAAATTACACTGGTTCGAATGATAATTTTAAATATATAAATCTCAATGTTTTAAAAACATATGAAAAATTATTTCCAGATGTTATTTTAGGACTTTCAGACCATACACCTGGTCACGCGACAGTATTGGGCTCAGTAGCAATTGGAGCAAGGGTTATTGAAAAACATTTTACAGATAATAATGATTTAGAAGGGCCAGATCACAAGTTTTCTCTTTCACCAAAAGATTGGAAAATAATGGTTGAAAAAACACGAGAACTCGAGTCATCGCTAGGAGGTTTCTCAAAAATTGTGGAGGAAAATGAGAGAGAAACTGTAGTAATACAAAGGAGAGGAATTAGATCTAAAAAGTTAATAAAAAAAGGGGAAATAGTAAAAGAAGAGCACCTCAATTACTTAAGACCTTGTGATGATGATTGCATACCGCCTAGTCAGAAAATTAAAATACTTGGAAAAAAAGCAAAAAAAAACATTGAAAAAGATGATCCTATTAATCTTAAAAATGTTGAATGAAAAATATTTTAATAGTTATACCTGCATATAATGAAGAAAATACAATAGGCATATTGGTAAAAAAAATAAATAAATATTTTAAAGTGTTAGTTGTTAATGATGGCTCGACTGATCAGACAAGTTCAATAGCAAAAAAAAGTGGTGCGAAAGTGATTAGCTTAAAAAAAAACTGTGGCGTAGACTCTGCAATAAATGAGGGTTTTAAATTTGCAAAGAAAAATAATTTTAAATACGTTGTTACCATCGATGCTGATGGACAGCATTCAGTAAAAGACTTAAAAAAAATTACTAAAATCATAAAGAGAAATGAAAAAATTGACATCGTTATAAGTGAAAGGAAGAATTTTCCGAGATTTTCAGAAAAAATATTTTCACTATATACACTTTATAGATTTGGGGTTAAGGACCTCTTAAGTGGCTTAAAAGCTTATAAAATTATTATATTTAATAGATATGGGTCCTTCGATACGTTTAAATCAATCGGAACTGAATTATCATCCTTTGCTATTGAAAATAATTTCAACTATAAAACTATTAAAATTAGTATTCTTGAAAGGAAAGATAAGTCAAGAATAGGTGGGAAAATTATTGGAAATTTAAAAATTTTAAAAGCACTTATTAATTTGATGTTTAAAAAGTTTTAATGAAAAAAATTGCAATTATTGGCTTGGGATATGTAGGTTTACCTTTATCGCTAGAATTTTCAAAGAGGAACCTAGTTGTTGGATATGACAATAATAAACTAAGAATTAAATCTCTTAAAAAAAAAGTTGACTCAAATAACGATCTTCAGCCTAATGAAAAAACTGTTCTAAAAAAAAATAAAAATTTAATTTTTACAGATAAGCACAAGGAGATTTCAAGTTGTAAGATTTTTATTATAACGGTGCCTACACCAGTCAAAAGAAACAAAACCCCAGATTTAAGTTATTTAGTTGGCGCTACTAAAGTTGTCTCAAAATATTTGAAAAAAAATGATTTAGTAATTTATGAGTCTACAGTTTATCCTGGAGCAACTGAAGAAGTCTGTAAGCCAATCTTAGAGAATCTAAGCAAACTCTCAATTAATAAAGATTTTTATTTAGGATACAGCCCAGAAAGACTATCTCCTGGGGATTCAAAACATGGATTAAAAAAAATTGTTAAGATTACATCAGGATCAAATTATAAAGCTGCTAAAATGGTTGATAGTTTATATAAGTCAATCATTCCCAAGGGGACATATTTAACTAAAACTATTAAAATAGCTGAAGCTGCAAAAGTTATAGAAAATACTCAAAGAGATATAAATATTGCATTTATAAACGAGCTGGCAATAAATTTTTCAAAATTAGGAATAAATACTAATGAAGTTTTAAAAGCAGCATCGACTAAATGGAATTTTGTAAAATTTCAACCAGGTTTAGTTGGGGGTCATTGCATAGCAGTTGACCCTTATTATCTATTTTATAAATCAAAAAAAGTTGGCTACATAAATAAGTTAATTCCACTAGCCAGAAAAATCAACGATCATATGAGCTCATTTGTAGTAAAAAAATTTACTTACCTACTCAAAAGAAATTTTTCGAAAAAAAAATTAAAAATTTTAATTATGGGATTAGCATACAAAGAAGATAGCTCGGATGTGAGAAATTCACCAGTTTTTGATATTTACAACCAACTTAAGAATAAAACAAACATTAAAATGCTTCATATATATGATCCTTTAGTAAAGAATAAAGAAATAGAAAATAAGGTAAAAAAGATTGATAAATTAAATATAAAGTATGATGGAGTTATTCTTGCGGTGCCGCATCGTAAGATAATGAGAGATTACCATAAACTTAATAAAAAATTTACGCATGAACGAACAAAAATTCTTGATATAAAATACATGCTAAAAATGAAAGACAATAGAATTTGTCCATTATAAAATATGAAAAAAAAAAAATACTGATTACTGGGGGTCTAGGACTAATAGGATCGACTCTGGCAATAAAACTGTATCATTTAGGGCATAAGGTTAGCATAATAGATGATTGTTCTACTGGTAACATAAAAAATATTCCTAATAAAATTTTAAGAAAAATAAATTTTAAGAAAATCAGTATCTTAAACGAAAGTATTGTTAAAAATGAAATTAAAAAAAATGACATTATATTTCACTTGGCAGCATCGGTAGGAGTAAAGAACATTTTATCAAATAAACTTAAATCTATAGAAACTAATGTTTCTGGGACAGAGAAAATTTTAAAGTATAGCAGTAAGTACAGAAAAAAAATTTTCCTCGCATCTTCAAGTGAAGTCTATGGAAAAGGTAAAAGAAAACCATTAGAGGAAAAAGATGGTTTTAAATATGGAAATGTCCAAACTTTTAGATGGAGTTATGCAGTTTCAAAATTATTAGATGAATATTTATCCCAAGCATACATTTTAGAAAAAAAACTTAATATTTTGGTTATAAGATTTTTCAATATTGTAGGCCCAAATCAAACTGGAAGTTATGGAATGGTATTTCCACAATTTATTAAATCAGCTTTAAATAATAAAGATATAAATGTTTATGGAACAGGGAAGCAAACAAGGTCTTTTTTGCATGTGGAAGATGCTACAGACGCACTAATAAAACTTATGAACAAAAATTATTTCAAAGATGTAATAAATTTAGGGGGTGTAGAAAATATTTCAATTTTAAGTTTGGCAAAAAAAATAAAAAAAATATCAAAAAGTAAATCTAAAATCGTAAAACTTAATTACAAATTTGCATATTCATATAAAAAAAGATTTTCTAATAACTATGAGGATATCATGTACAGACACCCATCTACAAAAAAATTAAGAAAAATAATAAAGTTTAGTCCTAAATATTCTCTAAAAAAAATAATCATAAATCTTTTACAATCTAATAATTCAGTAAATTGATACACATTTTTATTCAGTGCAGACTAAGATCTACAAGACTACCAAATAAGGCGTTGATCAAATTTTTTAATGAAACAATAATTGAAAGATTAATAAGAATAGCAAAAAAGACAAAATTCAAAAAAAAAATATTTCTTTTATCAGGAAGCAAACAAAACAATTTAAAGCTAATTAAGTTTGCAAAGAAATTTAAAATTAAAATTTTTTTTGGAAATGAGTCAAATGTTCTTGAAAGATATTATAATGCGATCAAACATTTTAAAATAGATAATAAAGACTTTATAATGAGGTTAACGGCAGATAACTACTTAATACAACCAAATATATTGAACAAACTTTCAGAATACAGAAAAAACTATGAGTATATCTCATTTGATCCTCTTTCACATTATAGTGGGGAGCTCTTTAGTGTTGAAAGTTTTACTAAAAAGATTATGAAAAAAAGTTTGTCCAGACTTGCAAAACAACACGTTACTTGGGATTTTAGAAGACAAAAGAATATAAAAAGGAAAAAGTTAAGCTCTTCACTACTTGGTATAAACCACCTACACAAAATTACACTCGATACTCAAAAAGATTATAAATATCTTAAAAAGATTGAAAAAAATCATAATTTTAAAAAACTTGATTGTTTAAAAGAGTTGAGAGAAATAACCAACAGAAAATGAGATAATTCACGCCTCTTTTTAGTCACTTTTAGTCAGTACGTTCAAAAAATGAACACTGATCCAAAAAAAGATGAATTATTTGAGATATTAAGAATCTTAAATAAGAAAAATGTTTCACAAAGAAAATTAGCAAAAGAGTTATCAATGAGTTTAGGGAAGGTAAATTATTGTTTAAAAGCTCTGCAGAAAAAAGGTTTGATAAAATTAAAAAATTTTAGAAATAACAAAAACAAAATACAATATCTATACCTCCTTACACCAAAAGGTATTTCCGAAAAAACAAGACTTACTATTAATTTTTTAAAGAAAAGAGCTGAAGAATATAACAAGTTAAAACAAGAAATGAAATCAGATGGATAAAATTTTAAAAATTAATATTTTTAGATTTTTTAGTGAAATTCTTTTTGTATTAGAAAAAAGAACAAAATCATTAATATTTTTTTTAATTTTAATTCTTGCATTAATTTCATTTCTAGATGTTTTAAGCATCGGGTTATTGGCTTTTTTTATAAGTGTTATTACAAATCCTGACACTGTAATTTCAAAGATTCCTTTTTCTAACATTAGAGAGACAGCAGAACTGATGGCTACAACTGATTTAATCTATTACTCTTCTCTAATAATAATATCGCTCATATTTTTTAAAAATTTATGTTTATTTGGAGCGACAATTTTTGAAAATTTTTTAAGAAAACTTGTAACAACACATAATGGCAAAAAAATTTTAGAGATAACTATTAAAAAAGATTACAATTTTTTTCTAAACTCAGATATTGGAAATATTAAAAATGAAATATTTGAAGAAAATGATCGTACGACTGCTTATATTTTTTATTTCATTTCTATTTTGAAAGAGTCTTTACTTTTAGTTTTTATTTTATCTGTATTGCTTTATACAAATCTAAAGATAACATTAATTGTTCTATTTAGTTTATTGTTTTTGACTTATCTTATTGTAAGCTTTATTAAAAAAAAAATATTTGATTATAGCATCTTAAAAAAAAGAAATACTGGTAAGGCCTTTAAGGTTTTGATTGAAATAATTGAAAACATTCAATTTATAAAAGTTTCCAAAAAAAGTAATATTTATATTGAGAAATATTTTAAATATTTAAATAATTTAACTTTTTACTCACAAATTTTAAAAGTCATAAATTTAATTCCGAAATCTATTTTAGAAATTTTTTCAATTTCAGGGTTACTCCTTTTTGCATACATTTTACTAAAAGATGGTACTAGTACAGATATTATTATCGCTACATTGAGTTTTTTGGTTTTAGCAACTATTAGAATATTGCCGTCTTTAACAAACTTAAACACTCAACTGAATGGTTTGATTTATACAAGGCCAGCATTAAAAAGTTTTATTGAAAATATTAAAGCTAACACAGAAGGAAAAAAATTCGATCTTAAAAGCGATATTCAGTCAATTGATTTTTGCAATGTTAACTTTAAATATAACAAAGATGAAAACTTGCTTTTAAAAAATATAAAATTTTCAATTAATCTCAATGAAACCGTTGGTTTAGTTGGAAAGAATGGATCAGGTAAAAGCACTGTATGTAACCTTTTGTTAGGTTTATTAAAACCCACTAGTGGAAAAATAAAAATTAATGATAAACATGATTTGTCTGATTTATCAAACAACTGGCACAAGTATATCGGTTTAATACCTCAAAATATATTTTTATTAGACGACACAATCGAAAACAATGTTGCCTTTGGAGTTTCATCAGAAAATATAGATAAGCAAAAACTTGATAGAGCACTTGAATTATCATTATGTACTGAGTTATCAGATAAGTTTAATTCAAGGACCAATTTAACGATTGGTGACAAAGGAAATAATCTATCTGGTGGTGAGAAACAAAGGTTAGCAATTGCTAGAGCTTTATACGACGACCCAAAAGTTCTTATTTTTGACGAACCTTCCAGTGCGCTTGATCAAGTATCAAAAGAGCTATTCATAAAAATTCTTAAAAAAATAAAAATTAATAAAATTGTTCTAATTATTAGTCATGATGCCGAAATAATTAAACATTGCGATAACCTAATTTCCTTAAAACAAGGAATTTTATCAAATATAGATCAAAAAACAAAACAGATAGCGATTGATAAGGACCAGCTAGGGGGGTTAATTTGAAATTTAGAGAAAAATTACTCAAAATAAAAGTCCCTTTTAATAATAAAAAACCAAAAAAAGTCTATTCAATTTTGTGTAATAGGAATAGATTTGACCCAGTATTCAGAATTATATTAGCAGGTGAAATAGTAAATAAAGAAAAAAGAGATAATCTAATACTATTTACATCAAGTAAAAATAATTATTTTAATAAAGTATTTGAAAATTTTGGAATTAAAAATCATTCATATCTAAATCATAGCGAACTTTTGCGCTTAAATTTCACAAAATCGTTTTATTTTTTTTTAAAATCGATTTTGATGATTATTTATTTTAGTTTTTTTAATATTAATTATTTTATTGAAAATTTTTCAATTAAAAAAAATAAAGTAGGTAGACTAATATATGAAGATTATCATCGAAGAAATTTCAATTATAAAAAGGGAAAGAAATTAATTTCAATAAATTTTTTTATTAAAATATTTTATGCTTATCTTTTAGTTAATTACTTAGAAAATTTTGTGAAAAGACATCAAATAAGGTATATCTTTTTAAACGACAACAGTTATTTGAGCCCTCAAAGTATTTTGTTTTTACTCAGTAAAAAATACAGAATAAAAACTGTTTTGTTAGGCCAAGAAAAAATAATTAAATATTCTAAAAAAAGGGATTACGATAAAAGATTTTATGTTCTAGAAAAATCTGATTTTAAAAAAAAAGTTTCTCAAACTGAAATTAACAAATATTTAAAAAAAAGATTTGATGGATCTGTAAAAAATAAAGACCATATTAGCGCATTTAAAAATAAGAAAATTTTAAATAGGTATATCTTGCAAAAAAAACTTAAAAGAAATTTTAGAAATTATAGAAAAACTATTTTATTTTGTCCTCATACATTTTCTGACACTACAATGGGTTTAGGTGATTTCATATTTAACGATTATTATGAATTTTATTGTGAATCATTAAAAAAGATGAGTTCCATTAAAGATATCTTATGGATAGTAAAACTTCACCCAACACGAAAATTTTATAATGAAATTGGTATTGGTGAAAAATATTTAAATGATTTGAAAGCAAAAAATTTAGTAATTTGTCCAGACAAAATCCATACTTTATCATTAATTAAATGTGTTGATGCTGTTGTAACTGGAAGAGGTACAGTGGCATGTGAAGCTGCATCTGTTGGAGTCGAGTCGTTAGCTTTTAGAGTAAATCGTTTTCAAAACTTAAACTTTTATACCAAGTATAAAAATAAAAAAGATTATTATAATAAGTTACGATTTGTGCACAAGCCGCCAATTTTAGATTTTAAAAAAAAGAATTTTGCAAAAAAAACTTTGTTTTTAATGAATCAAAAATATTTTACCTTAAAAGATAAAATATTTTTGGATGAAAGAGAGCTTAAAGATACAGAGGAATATTTAAAAAATGTCATTAGTTTTTTTGTGACAAAACCAAAAAAAATTTATGACTCATTTTACTACAAAAAACTAAAGCAAGTATTGATATAATTATTATGAGAATAGCAGTTTGTTTATATGGTTTAGTTGGAGGCACGGGAAAAAAGTTTGGACAAGGTAAACCTCTGGATCCTAAAACAGCATTTAATCTATATAAAAAAAATTTTTTTAAATATTACAAAAATTTAGATATTTTTATACACAGCACATCAAAAAATTTTGAAAAAAAAATCGTTAAAATTTATAAACCGAAAGATTATTTGATAGAGCACTCAAAAAATTTTACATACAAAATATTTTTACACAGACAATTTCTTTTCTCTCTAATTACTTTACCTATACAAATTTTTATAAAAAAAAATGCACTCTCTAAGTTTGTCGGTAAATTTAAAATGGTCAAAAATTCTTACAGCAGATATTACAGTATGTATAAAGTGGTCCAATTAAAGAAAAATTATGAAAAAACAAATAAATTTAAATACGATTATGTTTTTCTAGGACGATTAGATTGGAGTTTTTTTACACCTGTTAAGATTAGCAACAAAATGAGAGGTAAGTTCGTCTTATCTCACAACAACGATATTCCCTCTCCGAGGGATAATTACACAGTTAAATTAAAGAAAAACAATAATATTTCAAGAGGACTTGCGTGTGATTGGTTTCTATCATCATCAAATAATATTAATAAATTTTCTAGCTTATTTTTTAGATACAAATATTATTTTGTTAGTGCCCATATGTGTTCTAAACAACATTGTGAAAAGTTGAAATTAAAATATTTTTTTTACAAATATAGGGTATATGACCATAATGCAATTAGAAGGATGTCAAAAAGTGAGGAGTAAAATGGAAAAAAAACTTATCAATATATCTAAATATTATTTTAGAATTTTTGCAAACAAAAATTTAGATAAACTAGAAAAGTTGTTTACAAAAGACAAAATTTTGGTCGATTGGGAAAATAAAATTATTGGAAGAAGAAAAGTTCTCAATTTTTGTAAAAATCTTTTTGAAAAAAATGAGATAAAGATTAAAGTTATAAAAATCTATACACTCAAAAACAGATACACAACAAGTTGCCAAATCGAAATAACGTTGAACAAAAAAAATTATCTCAGAGTTGTCGATATAATTTATTTTAATAAAAACTATAAGATAAAAAAAATCGAGGCATATAAAGGGTAATATGGATAATTTTAAAAAATTACATCAAGCTGTTAGTCAGAAAAAAACCCTTTTGGGTGTAGGGCCAATGAGTAAAAATATTGTGGATGCTTCAATAGAATTAAGTGATAAACACAATATTCCAATTATGCTAATTGCAAGCAGAAGGCAAATTGAGTCACATATTTATGGTGGTGGATACGTTAACAATTGGACAACAAGCGACTTTTCAAAATATGTTGAACGAAAGCAAAAAAAAAATAATATTTTCCTAGCAAGAGATCATGGCGGGCCATGGCAGAGTCAGATAGATGTGGAAAATAAATTAAGCTTAAAGAACGCGATGAAAATGGCAAAAAAATCTTTTGAGGACGACATTTTAAATAATTTTTCACTTATACATATAGACACTAGTGTTAGTTTAAATAATTCAGTCAGTTTTAATCAAGCACTTAATAGATTATTTGAGCTTTATGAACACTGTTTTATTTTTGCAAAAAAAAATAAAAAAAAAATATTGTTTGAAGTGGGTACAGAGGAGCAAAATGGTTCTACAAGCAGTCTGGAAGGACTTGAATTAACACTTAATAAATTAAAAAATTTTTGTACAAAAAATAAATTTCCGATGCCAACATTTGTAGTCGTTCAGTCAGGTACTAAAGTTATGGAATTAAGAAATATTGGCTCTTTTGAGTGGCCAACAAGAATTAAAAATGAGCTACCTATAGAAATTCATTTATTGAAAACATTGGAAATTTGCAAAAAATATAAGATTTATATGAAAGAACATAACGCAGATTATCTCTCTACAGAGTCACTAAATTGGCATCCTAAAATTGGAATACATGCTGCAAATATAGCACCTGAATTCGGAGTTGCAGAAACAAAAGCGCTAGTAGATATTTTAACAGAAAATAACCTAAAAGAAGAAAGAGAGAAATTTCTAATTATTTCACATAAATCAAATAAATGGAAAAAGTGGATGATGAAAAAAACAATGGCTTCAGATTATGAGAAATCAATAATTAGTGGTCATTACATTTTTTCAAATAAAGAATTTTTGGATTTAAAAAAAAATATAATATCAAAATTAAGTAAAAAAGGTATCAACCTCGACAATTTCCTTAAAAAAATAGTAAGTAATTCTATTAAAAGATATTTGAAATCCTTTAGGTTAATATAAATGAAAAAAGTAGCTACAATAATTTTAAACAGAAATCTTCCTAAAGTTACTGATAAACTTGTTAATAAGGTAAAAAAAGATTACCAAACTGATGTTTATGTTATAGAAGCTGGTTCAGACAATAAACTGATTTCAAATAATTGCACAACTCATGTCAAATCAAAATTTGTAAAAAAAAATGGTCTTAGATTTCCTAGGGGTATGAATTTAGGCTTATCTAAACTTTGGGAAAACAAAAAATTTAATAAATACGATTTTTTTTTACTTTTAACAAATGATACAGAGATTCATACAAAAAATTTTTTTAAGAAAGCAATTAAAATATTTAAAAACCACCCAAGATTAGGGATTTTGTCTCCGTGCGGAAAAGATTGGGGTGAAAAAATTTTATTAAAGAAAAAGAAAATTTTATATTTTTGGTTTGTTCACAATACTGCTGTATTTTTAAGAAAAGAATTTATCTTTGATGTTATGAATATCCAAAAACCAGGATATTTAAATTTTTTATATGATGGAAATAATTTCAGAGGTTATGGAACTGAAAGTGAACTTATTGCAAAAGGGTACTCTAATTATTGGGCTACAGCAATAACTTCAGAATTAATGATATCAGAAAATGAAAATTACTTATTAAAAAAATCAAATTTGATAAAAACTGAACCTCATGATTTAAATCTAAAACTATACATAAAAGAAGGATTGGAATGGATGAAAAAAAAATATGGATTTAAAAGTAAATGGTCTATGCAAATGTATGTCAAAACATTTTATGATAAATTTTTTGAATATTACCCAGAATATAAGAAATATATGATCTAGTTATGAAAAAAAAGATTATTAATAAACCCTGGGGACGAGAAGAAGTTATAGAAATTAATAATAAATTTATGGTTAAAAAACTTTTTATGAAAAAGGGACACAGATGTAGTCTTCAATATCATGAAAAAAAAAAGGAAACTATTTATATATTAGAAGGTAAGTTGAAAATATATATTGGAAAAAATAAAGAAAGCATGAATGAGAAAATTTTTTTAAAAGATGAGACAATAACAATTGAGTCAGGAGTGGTTCACAGAATGGAGGCTGTAGAGGATTCGGTCTACTTAGAAGCTAGTACACCAGAAATAGACGACGTTGTTAGAATTAAAGATGATTATAATAGAAAATGAGCTTAAATATATTTTTACCTACTGCTGGTATAGGATCAAGGCTTGGAAATCTTTCAAAATTTAAAAATAAATCTTTACTTACAATATCTAATAAACCAATAATCTCACACATTATAGAAAATTTCCCCAAAAATTCTCATTTTGTAATTTCATTAGGATACAAAGGGAATTTAATAAAAAATTATTTGAAAATTGCTCACCCAAAAGTAAAGATAACTTATGTAAAAATTAAAAACTTTTCAGGTATCAATTCTGGCCTTGGTTATACTTTAAACCAATCCAGAAAATACTTACAAAAATCGTTTATTTTTTGCTCATGTGATACATTGGTAAAAAACAAAATTCCAAAAATTAGTGAAAATTGGCTTGGTTATAGCAAAAAAAAAGTCAATAAGTCAGACTTTAGATGTTTAAGTATTAATAAAAAAAAATACGTTTCAAAAATTTTAGAGAAAAATAATCATTCAAAAAAAGACTTGCCTTATATAGGTTTGGCAAACATCAAAGATTATAAAGCCTTTTGGTATCAGTTTGATAAGAACTTTAGTTTAAGCTTAAAAAAAGGAGAGGTTGTCTCTATAAATAATAACCTATCAAAAGATTTCAAAGCTTTAGAGTTTGATTGGTATGACACTGGTAATCAAAAAAACTATATAGAAGCATATAAAAATCTTAACGTGGATAAATATAATATATTACCCAAAGAAAACGAGGATATATGGTTCGTTAGTGGAAAAGTTATAAAATTTTCAAATAATAAGAATTTTATTAAAAACAGGTTTTTAAGATCGAAGTATATAAAAGGGTTTGTGCCAAAGACAAAACTATCTGGAAGTTATTTATATTTTTACCCTTTTGTAAAAGGGCATATTTTTTCAAAAAAAATTACACCTTCTAATTTTAAAGATCTTTTGAGGTTTAGTAAAAATTTTTGGAAAATAAAAAAATTAAATAACAAAGAAAAAAAACATTTCAAAAAAATTTGTCTAAATTTTTATAAAGATAAAACAATAAAAAGAGTCAAAATGTTTTTTAAAAATGAAAATATTAAGGATAAAGCTGATATTATTAACGGTATTAAAATACCAAGTTTGCAAAATTTATTAAAAAAAATAAATTGGTTAAAGTTGTCCGAGGGAATTCCCTCTAGATTTCACGGTGATTTTCACTTTGAAAATATAGTAATGGAAAATAAAAAAAAATTTAAATTTTTAGATTGGAGACAGGACTTTGGAGGATTCATTAAATATGGCGATGTTTATTATGACCTATCAAAATTGTTTCATGGTATAATTGTAAATCATAAAGTGGTTTTAGATAAAAAATTTTCAATTATTAAAAAAGGTAATAAGATTAAACTAAGAATTGATAGAATTAAGAATTATAAGTCTATTATAAAATATTTTTTTTATTGGTTAAAAATTAATAATTTCAGTATAGAAAAAGTAAATTTGATTACTTCATTAATTTTTTTAAACATTGCACCCCTTCACCATAAACCATATAATAAATTTCTTTTCTTTCTTGGTAAATTAATGTTGTTCAAATATATTAAAATGTATGAAAAAAAAAATTAAGGATATAGAATATTTTATTTGTGACGTAGATGGTGTGATGACTAATGGCCAATTTTTTTATTCATCTAAAGGGAAAATTATGAAAATTTTTGGTCCCCACGATTCTGATGGTTTAAAGATTATTAGGAAATTTTTAAAAATTATATTTGTAACGGCGGACAAGAGAGGGTTTAATATTTCAAAAAAAAGAATTGTTGATGACTTAGGATATAAATTATTTTTGGTTAGTGAAAATGAAAGATACAACTTTTTGAAAAAAATGAATTTTGATAAAATAGTTTATATGGCAGATGGATATCATGATGCAAAATTACTTAAAAAATCAGCAATAGGAATTGCACCAAAAAGTGGAAGAAAAGAAGCAAAAAAAAATGCTAACTTTATTACTAAAAATAACGCAGCTGAAGGGGCTGTTTTAGATGCTGCAATTATTTTAAAAACTAAATTTAAATTAAAGAATTAATATTATAAATGAGCACTATTGAAAACTTCATAAAAAATAAAAATAGGAGAAAAATATTATTTACCCCGGGGCCAAGTAGCTTGAGTAAGGAGAATATATTAGGTTTGGGACCTTTTTTTGGAAGGGGTGACTCCGATTATCTTTCAGTTGAAAAAAACGTATTAAATAAATTAAAAAAAATGTCAGGTCAAAAAAAAGTGGTTCCATTGCAAGGCGCCGGATCTTTAGCAATTGAGATAATGTGCTACAACTTTCTCAAAGGTAAAATATTGATAATCGATACTGGATACTATTCTGAAAGAGTAAAAAAAATTTGCAATAATTTATTAAATCTGAAAAGAATAAAAGTTTTAAAAAGTATTAGCTGGAAAAAAATTGATCAATTTTCAGGAAAATATGATTGGGTTATTTGCTGTCCTACAGAAACGAGTATTGGATTAAAAATCCCAATTAAAGACGTAAAAAAATTGTCCCGTAAGTTGAAGGCAAAAATTATGCTGGACTCCACAGCATCGTTTGGTCTTGAGAACCACCATAACTTTGCTGATGTTTTATCTTTTAGTTCTTGTAAGGGATTGTTTGGTCTTACGGGAGCGTGTTTTATTTCATATAAAACAAAGCCATTATATTTTAAAAATTCATTTTATTTGAATTTAGAAAATCATGAAAATAAAAAAATGACAGGTCCTTATCATATTATCGCCTCACTTCATAATATCCTTAAAAACTACAGTAAATTTAAAAAGTCAGTAATACAAAATAAGAAAGTTTTTTCAAAAAAATTTGAGAAATTTTTAGTTCATCCAAAAAAAAATCAACCCTTAATTTGTACTTATGTAAATAAAAAAATAAAGTCAAGCTCTAGGAAAGTTATATTATATAAATCAAGGGGAAAAATAATGGGGAGTGTTGTTTCTCATTTAGGGGAAGCACATTTAAAATCTAAAGCAAAAGGTAAAATTTTAAGATATTTAAAATAGATTTATGAAAAAAAAAAAAATTTTAGTAGATATGTCTTCAACTTTAATTCACCATGGACACACAGAAATCATAAGAAAAGCTAGTAAATTAGGAAATGTAACTGTTGCTTTAACAACTGACCAAGAAATAAAAAAAAGGAAAGGGTATATTCCAGAACTGAACTTCAAACAGCGATCTAAGCTCATTTCTTCAATTAAAAATGTTAAAAAAGTTGTTCCGTCAAATTGGAACATTGATGACAATTTTATTAAAAAACATAAAATTGATATTTTAGTACACGGTGACGACGACTTTAACTCTGCTAAAAATGTAAAAAAAAAAATATTTAAAAGGACAAAAAATGTAAGCTCAAGTCAATTGAGATATAGAGCTTACAAAAATTACAAAAAGATTTATGAAAAAAAATAAAACAGTTTATCTTACACTTGTAGGTGACAATTTTAATGCTGGACATAGAAATATAGTAAAAACAGCAAAAAAGTACGGCAAAGTAATTGTGGGTCTAATGACTGACAAAGCTTGTGTTGAATATACATCTTTGCCTCATTTTTCATTTGAACATAGAAAGAATACTATATTAGATAGTTGTAATTACATTCATAGAGTTATCCCCCAAAATTCATTAGATTATTCATCAAATTTAAATTTATTGAAACCAGATTTTGTGGTTCATGGCGATGATTGGAAATCTGGGTTTCAAAAAAAAATAAGAAATAAGGTTATTAGACAGTTAAAAAAGTGGAAGGGCAGACTTATCGAAGTTCCCTATACCAAAAATATACCTTTTTCAGAAAATAGAAAACAATTTCTTCAGAGTAATACTACAGCTGATGTAAGAAAGCTTAAATTAAACCGTTTGTTGAAATCTAAAAAAATTGTAAAAATTTTGGAAGCTCATAATCCTATTGGAGGAATAATTATTGATAATATTTCAAATAACACGCATTTAAGTTATGATGAATTTGATGGAGTATGGTGTTCAAGTTTAACTGATTCTTCATCGCGAGGAAAACCAGATAATCAATCTCTAGATTTAACAACGCGAATAAATTGGATCTCAGAAATGTTTGAGGTAACTTCAAAACCACTAATATTTGATGCGGATAACGGCGGTGGTATAGATCACATAAAATTTTTAATTAGGAGACTTGAAAAATTAGGGGTTTCGGCAGTTATAATTGAGGATAAAATTGGTTTAAAACAAAATTCCCTTTTTCAAGATCAATCTAAAACAAAACTAGATTCTATCTCTAAATTTTCAAAAAAAATTAAAACAGCAGTTGAAAGTAGATTATCTAGTGATTTTTTTATTATAGCAAGATTAGAATCTTTAATCGTAGGTCAAAGTATTAAGCAAGCGTTAAAAAGAGCTAATAGCTATTCAAAAGCAGGTGCAGATATGATATTGATACACAGTAAAAAAAATACACCAAAAGAGATTTTTAAATTTGCAAAAGAATTTAAAAAATCTAAATTTTTTAAACCTTTAGTTGCGGTACCATCCGCTTATCCTTCTGTTAAAGAAAAAGAACTGGTGAAAAACGGATTTAAAATCGTAATTTACGCTAATCACTTATTAAGGTCCTCGTATTTATCTATGTTGAATACCGCAAAGAATATTCTAATTAATAAAAGAGCAAAAGAATCGGAAAAGCACATGATTTCAATTAAGAAAATTATTGAGCTTATAGAATGATTGATACTAAAAATTTATTTTCATTTTTAAAAAAAAACAAAATTGATTTTTTTTGTGGAGTCCCCGACAGTGTCTTAAAAGAAACCAGAGACAAATTTTCAAATTTTAATAAAAAAAAACACCTTATTACTCACAACGAGGGAGGTGCCATAGCCCTTGCTTCAGGTTATTATTTAAAAACAAAAAAAATAGCATGTGTATATCTTCAAAATTCAGGACTAGGAAATATTGTAAACCCACTTTTATCCATGGCACATAAAAATGTTTACTCAATACCTATGGTATTGATGATAGGTTGGAGAGGAGCACCAAATCAAAAAGATGAACCACAACACTTAGTTCAAGGTAAAATCACTAGAGAACTTCTTAAGTTATTAAATGTTGAATATTGTATTCTTTCATCAAAAAAAGACTTTAAAAGTTTCGAAAAGTTAATAAAAATTTCGTTAAAGAAAAAAAAACCAGTTGCTTGCCTCATCAAGAAAAACATTCTCAAAAATTTCTCCAAAAAAAAATTTCAATCCAACAAAATAACAAATAAATTTAAAAGACATGAAGTTTTGAAATTTATTATTGATAACACCAAAGAAAAAATAAAAATATTTTCCACTACAGGATTTACCTCGAGAGAATTGTACCAATTAAGAAAAATTCAAAATCAGTCTTCGACAGATTTCTATAATGTTGGAGCAATGGGACATACAAGTATGTTGGCATTAGGTTATTCAATTTTTAGTGATAAAAAAAACATATTATGTTTAGATGGTGATGGATCAATATTAATGCATATGGGGTCACTTGGAACAATTGGGGAATTTGCAAACAATAACTTCAAACATATAATGTTTAATAATAAACAACATGAGTCAGTTGGAGGTCAAATGACACCTGTGAATAAAATTAATTTTAAAAATTTATCTTTTGCTTGTGGATACAAAAGATATTTTTATTCTAACAACATCAGAGATTTCAAAAAAAAATATAAATTTTTTATAAACTCAAAGGGACCTAGTTTTTTTGAAATCGAGATTTCTTCAGGCACATTGAGTAACCTTGGCCGTCCTAAGGACCTTATTGAAATTAAAAATAAGTTCCAAAAATAAATGATTGGTAAATTAAAAAATGAAGTAACATTTTTTTACTCAAGAATTGAAGAAAAACAAATTTTTGAATATCTTGCATTAGAGCTAAATAAAAGAAGATTCAAATGTGTATTCACAAAAAATTTGAAAAAAAAAGCAGAAATTGGATTTTATTGTCAGAGTAATTCTAATCCAAACAATTCTCAGATATCAATTATTTTATTAGGAGGATTGGACCAAGGAAGAATAATTTGGCCAAATATTTGGAAAGAACAACCTTGGAATAAATTTGATTTGGGATTTTTGCCGGGTAAAAATTGGGTAAACAGATGGAAGAGAAGTAGTCACGATTTTAGATCAAGAACCAAGTTTGGAGTTTATAATGTGGGATGGCCAAAAGCAGATTTCTTATTTAATAAAAAAGTAAATTTATTAGAGAACATAAAGATACAAAAAAAATATAATTTGAACAAAAAAAAAACATATATTCTTTATGCACCATCTTTTGAATGTTTTGAGAGACAATTGGATGTTGTTAATGCTGTAAAAAAAAATGATCATCATCTTTTGATAAAACATTGGCTAACAAAAAAAGAGGTTGTTTATCAAGATTTATGGAACAATATAGTTCAATCAAATCGAAAAACTAAAAAAATTTACGGAAAAAAAGCTGTTATAATAGATCCTAAAGAAAACTTTTTAACATTATTAAATTTTTGCGATCTTGTAATAACTGATGAGTCGAGTGTTGCTTATGAGGCATTACTACGAAATATACCAACACTGTCTGTAAAGGATTGGAAAATTCAAAGACATAAAAAAGCAATAACTAGGCTTGTAAAACCTGCAAAAATTACTTTTAAAACAACAAAAGGAAAGCTTGATAAATCCATAAAAAAAATTTTGAATACAAATACAAAAAAAAAACTTAAAAATCTTTTAGATAAGGAAATATCGTATTTAGGACATTCATCAAAAATAATTGCAGAATTATTAGAAAAGTTCGTTGAAAATAGGAAATCAATTTATAACTCCAAATATCTCTTGAAACCTGACTCAAAAAATTTCTTAGATCACGTAAGAAAGTTTTTGAGATAAAATCATCAATAAATATGTTCAAAATTTTTTTCAGTGCATAAATCAAGCCAATTGAGCTATTAGTACTGGTCAGCTACATGCGTTGCCGCACTTCCACACCCAGCCTATCAACGTGGT
>MDSW01044168.1_pt1 | contig 29595 bp, 26 predicted proteins | sample 811171 | NCBI WGS metagenome assembly MDSW01 (sample SAMN05326641, study PRJNA326480) | marine metagenome | isolation source: seawater | place: Atlantic Ocean: North West | collected 2012 | reverse complement strand
TCCGCAGAAAATTTCTTGAGGTGTGACCACAGTCCAACATTTAGATCACGAGTAACTGCATTGAACAGTCTGATCTTACCATCCCACTGCTTACGTTTAAATGCCGGCATAAACCTGTAGCCTGGCACATAGAACGAAAAGTGTTCTCGCAGTTCTTGGACTTGGTGCGGTTCACAATCAATCGACATCATTGAGTGATCTTGCATACGCACCGTGATGGTGTTGGGGATACTCATAACCCTTCTTGGAAACTTCTCCACTTAATAATATTGCCGATAGTCTGGTGTCTCCACTTAAGATTATCAACGATTTCAGTTAGAGTATCTATCATCGTTTTAAAGTATACGATCCTCTCTTCACTCTGTTGTATGTCAGTATCAGTGTCGTACCAATATTCCTTTGATGCTTTGGTTGTAATGTTATGTCCTTCATATGGATCGTACTTCCATCCCTTTGCATCAGTTTCTTCTTTAGACATCTTGCCTTCGTAATACATCCACTTATCCTTCAGAAGTTCTTTCTGTTTGAACTCTGCTTTCTTTAGACGTAGTTTGGTAAGAGAGAGATACTCTAGATATTTTGCGTGTAACGCTGGTGTGACTCTGGAATCTTCATCCAGTTGATTAGTCGATAACTTAGAATCTTCTTTCCATTCCTCAAGAATGGTATCAAGTTCTATCATAATAAAACCTCAAATTATAAATTTTTTATTTCAAATCTCGAAAAGTTAAAAGTGGCGTTGAAGGTTAACACTGAAGCATCACCTGTAGTTGTCAGTGCAACTGTACCTAAATCTGTAGGTACGCAATCCAGATATCTAATCTGTACCTTAGTGTTATTGTGACTACTTAAAACCGCAACAGTTATATCTGCATATGTAGGGTTTTTAGTATCCCTTAATCCCGCAGATGTTTCACCTTCATTAACAATACGTTCTAACCAGTTGTGCATATCTTGGTAACCTGACATATTCTCATCTAAGATAATAGACATACCCAACTCACCATACGAGATTTTATCTCCCGCAAGTGGAACTTGTGTTACTCTACGTACAGGTAATTGTACTGGATTAACATTGACGCTAGGATGATCTACCGACTGTGCAAAAAACTCCAAGTTAGGATATCTTGTTCTATCAATAAGAACACGGAAACCCGTAGGTTGGAGATAATTCAGATTAGTCGTTAGTTCCTGATCGTCTATTTGAACTGTACTGTCAACTGCCATATAAAAACCTCTTTAGAACTATTTATATGTTTTTTTCAGTTCAGTAATAGTTTTCTTCCAGAAACGTCTTCCCCACGATCTAGGGGCGCACCTCAGTCTTGCCTCTTCGCAAGCTTTTATTCTCCTGTCAAGTAACTTTTTACCTTCTAGAAGATCAGTGTAATATTCGTATCTATGCGCTGGCATATAACTCCTTAATGAAGTGGTCTTGCGACTCCACCGACTACGATTTCTTCTAGAAAGTAATTACCTTCTATCTCGACACCTAGTCTATGTTTCACAGACTCACACATCAACTCCCAACTCTCATTGACCTTTGGGCCATTATCAAGTGCAAGTTGCATCTCTTTACTATTTAGTGCAATCACTTCAGGGATACCTGTTGCGATATGCTCTAACACTATACCGTTTATAAGATTCTCTTTAATCATCTTGCAGCCTCCTCAAATTTTTTATTTGCAAATTCCTCAGCTTCTTCATCACTGAGACCCATTTCAAGACCCTCTTCGAAGAATCTCTCTAGTAACATTTCATTATTTTCATTACTCATTTTTTTACCTCTCTTTCTAATTACACTACTATTATCGCAAATTGGGCAGGTTTTGTCAAGCGCTTATTATAATAAAAAGCATAATATTTTACGAAAGTTCTTGACAATTCTTGCCCCGTCCTGTAGAATGTTAGGTAATTTTATGAGAGAAGTTTATGTTATTATCTAAAGAAGACGCTCTATACGCATCGAAAGTATTCAATGATTACTTCGGTCAGTTTGATCGTATAGACGCATACAATCGAAAAATCAAACTAGAAAGAATGGAATCTTTTCCAGATTCTCTGCCTGGCTTCGGCCCTGAGAATGACTTTTTTAATACTGTCGATGTTCATCCATCTGAAATGAACTTTAAGATAGACAGTGTACCAATGCAACAGTTTCACCAATATCTAGAAATTGTTACATCTGCACCTGTAGAGATGTCAATTCCAGGCAAACAGATGAATCTGATAGTCAAAGAAACAACTACTAACACGGTAGTCGGTATGATTCGTTTCGGATCACCTACTATTAATAGTAAACCAAGAAATACGCTGTTGGGACAACCTCTCGACACACTCAATCCTGAAGTAATGAAACGATTCAACGATTCGGTTATTATGGGATTCGCAATTGTTCCCGTACAACCTTTTGGGTTCAACTATCTTGGTGGTAAACTACTTTCCGCCATATGTTGTTCACACGAGGTTAGGGAACGCTTAAACAAGAAGTATGATTCAAACATTTGTATGTTCGAAACAACTTCCCTGTATGGGTCTACCAAACAAATGTCACAGTACGATGGTATGAAACCCATACTCAGGTTTAGTGGTCTGACAGACTCGAAGTTCTTACCACTCATCAATGATGATACTTTTCGTTCCTTGCACCAATTCTTTATAGACAGAAATGGTGGTGAACCTCTTGTACCTAAAGAGGCATCTTCACGTAAACTCAAGGTACAAACAAAAATGATTGGTATCATCAAAGCTTCTCTCAAAAATAATGAGGGGTATGATGAGTTCTGTCAGACCATTTCTACTGCACTAGACCTTACACAAAGAAAACGTTCCTTCTATTCAACTTATGGATATGAGAACGTGATGGATTATTTGAATTTAAAAACGGACACATTGATCAAGAAAGAAAACTTCGATAGATTCTACTTCGATAATCAAATTGAATGGTGGAAGAATAAAGCATCAAAGAGATATGATTCATTGAAATCGGATGGTAGACTACGAACAGTTCTTGAAACTTGGAATACTAACCCAGAAGATATTGACATTATCCGTTAGTATGTGTTATAATATAATAGTATAAATAAGTGAGGTATTATGCGAAGAAATTTTAATAAAAACAGAAGACCTCAACGTCCTAAAAAGAAATTCTATCCTAAAGACGTTGGGTTAAAGGTTACGGTCAGAGACGGAAATGTCGATGCCGCCCTAAGAGTATTGAAGAAGAAAGTCAAGAAGGCGAATCTAATTCAAGAAATCAAAGATCGAGAATTTTATCAGACTCGAAATCAAAAGCGTAGGATCGCAAAACAGAAAGCGATTAGACGTGCCAAAAGAACCAGAGAGAAGGAACTCGAAGCAGCTGCAAATTATCGCAGACAAGCAAACTGGTTATAAATCCAATTTGTTTCTAAGAATACACGTTGCACACTTAAAGAAACAAATTAAAAAGGGGGACTTAACGTCCCCTTCTTTTTATTCAGAGACAAAAAAAGGGAGTCCGAAGACTCCCTTAAAAATGTTAGGTTAACCCTAATCTTTTTCTTATTACAGACTTATGTCAAGATGTTAGTTACCTTGAAGATTCTGTAGTAAGGGTTGGTCTTAACAGCAGCAAGACCGTTAGCAGGTGTAGAACCAACAAATGGGTTTGAAGCCATTCCGTAACGAGTTTTAAACCCGATACGTGGTTGGAAGTTATCTTCACCAATTGCCTTAACCATTTGCAATGGTACGTAAGGACAATAGAACACACCAGCGTCATAAGGGTTAGACCCACGGTAACCAACAGTTACATAGTCAGTATTTGCATACGGATCGATGTAAACTTTGATACGTCCGTTAAGTGTACCAGCGAATGTGTTACCAGTGTCATCAACGTTTAAGTTGGTATTCATTGCAGGGCTGTAGTCAAGAGAACCTGAAGCTGCAAGTGCAGTAGCAACGTCTGAAGAACAGATAATAACATTACCTTTTCCACGTCTTGTTTCTTTTGCAATTACGTTTGCTTCACGATCAATTTGTACACCCAAGCCTTTGAATTTCTCAGCAGACCAACGACCATCAGCATCAGATGACATATTGAATATACCATTAGATGTAACGTTTGCTTGTTGAGCACCAGTTTTAGCTTGTGAGTTAATTGTACGAATTACTTCACGGTTGATTTCTGCAAGAATTTCTGTAGACAGAATATTTGCAAGTTCTGTCTCAGCGTCAAGACCGTGAATTGCTTTAAGGTCTTGAGCAAGTTCTACAGTGTATTCAGCTTTAAGCGCACGAGAAACAGCAGTCACAGTTGATTTCTCAATTGTGAAACCCATTTCGTGGAAAGATGAACCACCAGAAGAACCTAATGCTTCTGCATCATCAGTAGGCATACCACCAGCAAAGATGTCAGTAATACGAGCACCTTCTGAGTCTACGCCATTCCAACCTGAAGCGTTATCTGAATCGTGTGTTCCAGAACTATCACCAGAGAACTGAGTTTCAGCTTCGTTGAATAGTGCTTCACGGTTTGAAGTTGAACCACCTTGGTATCTTGCCTTCATAGCGAAGATAAGACCAGTTGGGCCATTCATAGGTTGAACACCAGCAACGTCATATGCGATGAGGTTAGGCATAGCACGGCGTACTAGTGAAATCAACACAGGGTTAAAGTTTGCAACAGATGAAGTGCTGTTGGCAGGAGCAGCGGCGTTCTCAGTTAAGAACCCTTGCATTGCAACACCTTCTTCGATCATTGCTTGTTCTTGGTTTTCAAGAACGGCAGCGGTTACGGCTTTTCTATAGTGATCGCCGATAACGCCAGCGGACTCTTCGTTAAGAACGGGAGACCACTTTTCGATCAATCTATCGTAAGATTCCATTTCGTTTTTCCTTATTTGGGTGAAATTTTGCGAATAGCAGAAACGTAACGTTCCATATTTCCACTGACTTCTACTGTATCAGCATCGTCAGATTCCATAATAGTTTCATCACTTACTTCTGCCACCTCTTTCTTGAAATAACTTTCTTTGACAGTAGATACTTTTTCAGCAAAAGTTTCTTCGTCTTCGAAAATAATGTCATTTACAAGAGATTTTAGTTTTTCTACTTGAGTTTCGGCAAGGTCACGTGACGCTTCTCTGATAACAGATTCACGCTTGTAAACTTCCAATTCCTTAGTAGCGTCTATAACTTTCTGAGTAGATTCGTTGAGTTTACCCTCAAGTTCTTCTACTGATTCAGCAAGTTCGTCAACTAGATCAACTTTAGACTCAGGTACGTCAATGTAAGACTCTTCGAAAACACCTTTCAGTTTTTCCATAAAAGTCTCAGCGATTTCAGTACGTAAACCGTTCTGAATTGCTAATTGATTTTCCTTCATCCAAGATTCAACTACGTAATTAAGGTAGCTGTCTACTTTCTCTACAAGTTCTGACTTAGTTGAAGATACTTCTTCTTCTAACTCTTCCTTGTACTGTGCTTCAAGTCTGTCAATTTCAGATGAAACTTTAGACTTCACAGCAGCTTCAAAGATAGTTGCGGTTTTAGCTTTGAACTCATCACTGAGTGTAGCTTCAGACTCGACTAATGCATCAAGTTCAGCAGTAGTGTCAACTTCAGGAGATTCTGAAATGACTTCATCTTCTTCCATTTCTACTGACTCGTTATGATAAGATTGATGTAACTTCAGCATTTCTGCTTTGTTCATCTTCTGCATCTTATCAACCATTGCACTAATCATACCCGCCTTTGTCTTAGGAGCAGGAGCTTGTTTTTTAACTGCATCTTCAGCGCCGTCTACAGTCTTCTCAGACTCATCTTCGTCACTACCCTTATCGAGTAATTTAGAATCAGCAGCTTCTTCTACAGTTTCCTCTTCGAGAGCCTCTTCCACGATGTCGTTAATATCTTCATCGGTAGATTCGACTTCGACTTGGTTTTTTACTTCTTCAGTCATAATCGACTCCTTAGATTTGCGATTTAATTAACGAGAGGAAATTTTTAAACTCTCGAATTTGCACTTCTGGACGAAATGCCTTCGGAGCGTTTTTAATTTCAGTCTCCATATTTTCAATTACCTGAGGCGAAAGAACACCGTTATCCCAAACCCACTCAACACCTTCCATTATACCATTTACAAATGCTTCTGGTGCTGACGGGTCTTGTACGATGTCAACCGTACTAAGCATAAAGTCGTCTTTGACGTACATTGCGCCGTTCTTCTGCTCAAGGCTACCCATACCACGAGTTGACACACCTAGTTGCACGCCACCTTCGAGAAGACCTTCAACGATCTTACCCATAGGAGTCGGCAATATTTGTGCCTTTCCGATCACATTATTTCCCTCAAATTTAAGTTCTTTAATGAGATGCGAAACTTTGTCTAAGTTAACTGTCGGCCCTTCAGGGTGGTTTAGTTCCCCAACTGCCCGTTTCTTAGAAACTTGTTCTTTAACGTATTTGTTTACCGCCTTTTCCATAATTGCTTTGGGGTAAACACGTCCATTGCGGTTCTTTTTGTCCGCTTGTGCGAATACGCCTTCGATGACGTAATTTTTCTCGCCGTTTTCTTTCTTTTCAACGATACACTGGATATCGTTTTCTACGTATTCACTAATTAATTTCATTTAGGTTAATTCCCTTATTACGGTTTCGATTGCCTTCTCGGCATCTTTCTGAGACTTGAAAGCGTCTAATCGATCACCGTCTACATATGCGACAAAGGGTAGATTATCCCTTCCCTTTTTGTCGGGACGTTGATATATCTCGACAGGGATTCGTTTAATCTTTTTCTTGTAGACAACGTTACCTTCAGGTTTTTTGTCTCTAATTTCCTGAAATGTTTTCACAACAAGTTTTTCCCTTTACCAATTATTTATACGATTAAGAATCTTCAGAAGGTTCTTCTTCTTCGATTTCATCGTCTAATTCGTCCGAAACGACTTCTTCATCGTCTAATTCGTCCAAAATTTCCTCATCGGTGATGTCATCCACGGGTTCATCGTTGTGATAATTACCCGCAACTGCCACCTTCTCTGCTTCTAATGCAGAGTGTACTTTGTCTTGAATGATACTATTAAATGAACCTTCCGCTTTGTTAAGTTCACCTGTAGTAATTTGATTGACTAAATCTTCTATCGGATTTGCAACCACTTCGTCTTGCTTTTGAGTTTCTTCACTCATTATATTTCTCCTTTAATTAAAAGTCTTCATCCTCACCATCTTCGGAGTTAGCATTTTCTGCTTCAACTTGATCCTTCATAGTTTGGATGTCTTCATCTGTCATTCTCATTACGTTCTTCATAACCCATTCTCTAGAGAAGTATTCGCCCACGTAGTTCGATACCGCATCAAGAACGTTCAACCTATCTTGCAATAATTCCATATCTTTAAGTTCTGTAAAATGGTTGTCACGTAGAAAATCTACATTGATGTCATTCTTCCACTCTTCCCAATCCTGTTCAGTAATGATACCCTTTAAGAGTAACTGTTTACGTAGGATTCCAAGGAATAAGTGTGAGAATCTTTTACGCAACCTTTCAATAAACTTGTGGAACTTCACTTCGTCTCTTGTGATCTCTGTGGATCGTCCTAGAGAGAATTGTGCTTCCTGTTCTAGTCTATTAATAGGTACGTTTAATGCACGATACAATCTCTTCTGGAAGTAGATAATATCGTCAATCTGTCCTAAGTTCTCACCGCCTGGCAATGTTGATATCTCAGTACCTCTACCACCTTCTCTACGAGGCAACCAGAAGTCTTCCAACATTGACATATGTTTGCGGTCATCTTTTAGGTCACCAGTTGATGCATCGTACACTAACTTATTTCTATAACGAGTCATAATGTCTTTCATATATGCTTCGGATTTATTTCGAGGCATATTACCAACATCGATATAGAATATACGTCTTTCAGGCGCACGTGCGAGACGGTAGATGACTAGAGAGTCTTCTAACATTCTCAACTGGTTAATTGGTTTGAGTGCCTTATGTAAGTAAGACACAACGGTTTTCTTAGATGGGTCAAGTAATCCAGATGTTACATATGATACTGCATCGGGTGCTAACTTGACGCCTTGGTTTGTTCCTGCTTTCTCTTGGTAGATAAAAAATTCGTTTACCTTATCTACAATCTTTGCATCCGTCTTTTGATCTTTCTTATATTTTACTTCTTTGACTTTACGGATTTTAGCCGCATCTATTGGACGGATTTCTTGAACCCCTAGTTTGAGGTTACCTTCATCAACAACTAAATGATAGAACAATCTGCCGTCTACGTAAAAACTTCTAAAGATATCGTGACCTAATTCACTGAAGTTTAACATAGAACAAACACCATCAAATTCTTCTAGCATTTGTTTCTTGATTGAATCTGAAACTTTATCAACACTGTCTAAATTTAATGTTACGGGTGCTTCGTTTTCACCCCCAACAATAGATTCATTAACAATGTCTTCAATAGCGGCATCTACTTCGGGATGTTCAGCGACCCCTCTGTATTTCATAATAAGTTGGGAATTGTCTTTCGCTTTACCGCCTTCAAGGTCAATGTATTGACCGTAATGAGAACCAGACGCAGTTACATACCCCGCACCATCTTCATCGGTGGGAGTTACAATAGAAGGGAGTTTTTCCTTTTCTTTCTCTTTTTTCTGAACACGTTTAAGTTCAAATCCAAAGAGTTTTAGTAGTGCGTTGTCTTGTTCTGCCATAATGTTTTCAATTCCTCGTTGTGTAATAGAACGAGATGTAGGAATTTCTTCCTACACCTCTATCTATATGCCAGATAACACCTTAACTTGTAGTGTTACTTTCCCAGTATTGGACTGCAAATTCTACGGTGAATTCCTCAACTGTATCTACTGTCTCGTATGAAACATCGATAGCAGCTACGTTAATTGGAAAACATCCACGGAAGTTATAAGTCTTAATAACAGACTCATCTCTGTCCAATTGCTCAACAACTAAGTCAGCTTGATAATCCACTGGATTAGTCAAACCTGTGTTGTTTTGGTGTGCATTGATACCGTTCATCCATCTTTCCATTGCGTCACGGACATTAAAGTCTGTGTCGTTCAGGACGGTAACAGTCCAACTTTCAAATGTACGGTCACCCGCAATTTTCAATTGTCTGCCTCGGAATGGTACTTCAATAACGTTCATTAATGAAGCAGGTAATTGTGCAGCTTTGCACAAGAACGATGTCAGTTCAACGTCTCCACCAGCATAGCCAGGGAAATTGACAGTTGCTTTAAACAGGTTAGGACGTGCGCCCCCACCTCTCAACTTCGATTTGAAGTCATCTACGCCTAAAATTGCCATTGTTTTCTCCTAATCGTTCCTTATACCGTTCCGACTACTTCTTCAAATTCCACACCAGTTCTAACTGCAACAAAGTTCAATGTTACGTAGTTAATAGAACGTGCGGGTTTGATGAAGATAGATGCAACGAATTCGTTTCTATCGACCACAGCAGCGGTGTTGTTTGTTGCGTCACATACAACACGGAAATCTGTGATCCCCCTTCGACCTTTGATCTCTCTCAAGAATGGTTCGACAATGTTTACGAATTCTGCACGAGTAAACTCGTCATTGAATTCAAACATAACATTTCGTCCAGCGATTGCAATGGCTCTTTCGATACCAAGGAACAATCTACGAACGTTAATGCGGTCAAACGCACTTGGTCTAGATTCATTAGTCTTATCACCAAATAACATTATTCCATCGCCTGGAATATTTGCTATTGGGTTAATACCAGCTTTGTACAATGCATCCCTTTCAGCTTTACTTGGGGAGAGTACGATATCCGTAACTCCTAAGTAACGTCCACGTCTTGCACCAGCAGGTGAGAACCAAGGAGCAGCTACTAAGTCTGTTGCAGCCATCAAACCAGCGGTTGATGAAGCAGCAGGAATCTTAATATACTGATCGTTGTATTTGTCAAACACCTTTAGGTAGTTGTTATCGTGAACCAGATAAGAGGATTTTGTATAAGTGTTATTACAAGCTAATACAGCATCGTTAGTACCAGTTGTTACTACTGCGGCTCTTGATGGAGACGCAACAACAACACAGTCCTTACGTGTTGAACCAGCGGTTGTAATAAGATCGTTAACTATCGTAGTTGCTGGAGTATCTGTCAATGATTCAGGTGCGATTAAGAAGTCTACTTCGATATTGTCCTTATCTTCGAACTTATCGAAACCTCTTAGGATATCATCTGTACCTAATGTACTTGATGATACACCACCGCCTAATGATACTTTAAATGTACCTACTGCGCCGTCTCGGTTACCCGATTTGCCACCGTGGTCAGCTTTAAAGTCTTCATTACCTGCTTGAGTTGCAGCTGTATCCCAGTTGCTTCCACACAAATCAGAGTTGTCAGAATCACTTGAACTTCTGTGGAATTTACCGTAGTAAATCCATTCAGATTGTAACTTAATTACATCTTTCCAGTAGTTCGATGTTCCATCAGCTCTCTTTGCATTAGATGCTACTGATAGGAATGGGAAGGTTTCGAGAACTTCACCAGCAGTACCAGTGATCTCTCCATCTTCATCAACTACAACAACGTGTATCTCGTCATTCTTTCCACCTAACTTACTTACGTAGTCAGACGTTTTTGGAGCTGCGTCAAACTTACCTTTATAAGTCCAGTTATTGAATGCGGCTACACCGCCATTGTCAGAGTCTACAGTTGTGCAATACGATACCTTTAATGAGTTACCCAACTCGCCTGGATATTTTGCGATGAATATTCCGTCACTGCTATCAATTGTAGCAGATTCGAAAGCATCCAAATTATTCAGTGCTTGGGCAGCTCCGCCTGCGGAATCTGACGCAAAGTAAGCATTCGTAGCATCGGAATCTTGCTCACGAACGACTTGCAATGAGTTAGAATAACGCAAGAAATATGCGGCTGAATGAAAATCAACCGTATTATCAGTTGTTGGCGCAGAAAAACGAGAAACTAATCCAGATTCATCTGAAACTAGAGTAACCTCGCCTACGGGCCCCCAACCGAAATTTCCCACAAACGCACCAGTAGAAGTTTGAACGTTAGGTACAACACCTGTCAGATCAATTTCTTTTACCGTTACGGCAGGGGAAGCAGAGGGTGTAAATAGTGCCATAGCTCTTTCCTTTTCGTAATCTAATTATAAGTTGTCATAATACGGTTATTTTCACATACATTTATTTATAAATAATCTTTTTTCTACCACTCTTCGATACTACCATTCTGGTATGGTATCCATCTTTCAGCGTCTTTTAATTGTTCTTGTTCTCGTAAAAAGTCTGTTCCATCGTCTACAAACCCTACAGGTGGAACATCGTCTTCTATTTCTTTCATTTGTTTTGCAAACATCATCTCTTTGAGGTTGATATCTGTAAGGTCAGCAAAGTATTGGGTAGAAACAAAGTAACCAAACAATACGAGATTCATCATTAAATCATCGTGGTTACCATCTGACGCTTCATATGACTGACCCTTTGACACAAAGGTTGATATCTCGAATATACTATTCTCATCACAGATATCTAATTTCTTATTTTCTAATATATCTTTGATAGATGAACAACCGATCCGTTTTACTTTACGGTTCATCTCGATACCGATTCGATCTGATTTGATTGCAGATTCCATATGCATATTTTCATACTCAAGGTCTTGATATAGTCCCTGACATACCAATTGTCCAGAATCATTTGATTCAACTATCACATATGCGTTATTGTAGAAACTTGCGTACTTATATATAAAATTAGGTAAGAGTATAGGAGATATAGTGTTGTTGCGATAAACAGCAACCTGTTTGAAAGGTCTTGTGCTAATGTCGATTACCGTTGCGGTAGAATAATCCTGACCTCTTCCCTTTGACACGTCTACAGTCATTATATAATCGTGTTTTGGTTGTGGTAGTGTATAGATGTGAAAGTCACCTTCAACTTTTTTAGGTGGTTTTGCTCTAAATGACAACAACGTTTCTGCGTTGATTAGGGTATCATCCGTACCAAAGAAGGTGTTACCAAACTCTTGATCGAACTGCAATTGTGAAGTGTTCGCAATAGTCTGTTCCTTCCATTTATCGTCCCTGCCTGGCACGTCATACCAATTAACTGTAAACGGTTTAAATTCATTTATACCCTGTATCGCACCTTCCCAGATTTTATGGTAGGTATTACCGATCCCATTCGCAGTTGAGGTAATAATAACTTTGGTTTCTTTACCCGCTGAGATAACTGGATATGTTGATGTGTAAAACTCGTTCGCTCTTTCCACGAACGCAAACTCATCCATATAAAGTAAATTAACAGACATACCACGAATAGAACTACCAGAGGTAGCACTAGCAATAATCCTACTATTATTACTAAACTCCAACGACCCTTTGTTAAGTGCCTTGCAGCCAGGTTGTAAGAAGAAAGGTAGGTTCTCCAACATAAGTGTAACACGAGATAACATCTCCCTTGCGGTTGCACCCTTATTAGCAAGGATCGCAATCGTCTTTTCTGGATGGAAACAGGCGTACCACAACAGATATCCTACACACGATATAGATTTACCTGATTGTCTACACGCAAGAACAATACTAAAACGATGTTCATTAAAGTGTCGAAACATATCTTCTTGATATGGGTACAAGTCAAAAGGTACAAGTCCTTCATCTAAGGAGATAACTTTGAGGTATTTCTTACAGAAGTATACGGGGTCTTTAGAACACTTAACGTATTCCTTTACCTCATCTTCTGTAAAGTTGTGTTGGACTCCATCTCTCTTGACATTTATATTGCCAAGATAAGAATCATTCCTGTTCGGGTTCTGCATCAATTACTACGCCTTTCTCTTTTTGAAGTAATCTTTGCAAGTCGGTTGTTGTTCCCACAAAAAGATTGTTTGTTTGATGTTCAATCTTTTGCAGTTCGTCATCCTTGTTGATATCTTTGTGCTTCTTATTCAAATCCATAAGTTTATCATTCACATCTGAAATTCCCTTAATCATATTACTAAGAACTTCAAATGCACGAGGATGCTCTGACTCACGAGCTACTTCAATCATCAAGTCCAAAGACTCTCGACCTTTTTCGATTAGATCGTAATAGGTGTCTCTGGAATACTCATAATCATCTTTAATTTTTTTCTCTTCACTCATTATGCACTATCCAATATAGTTTCATTAAATCCATAATCACTATCAGCACTTACACCAACAGGTGTTGGAGTAATCTTCAGTGTTTGTAAATATACATCACTATCCGCAAGACCGCCGTCTTGAATAAACATATTGTTACGGACATCACGGATAACACTTCCTTCACCTTTCGGCCCATAGAATGATATTTTCATTTCGAACGATAGTGTGTATACAATTGTTCTTCGTTGTTCTATTGCACCTTCGAAGTCATCATTGAAAGCAACCCCTGTAAGTGTAATCGGTACGTCTTCAGTTAGACTTGCGATATCACTGAAAGGTTTCATTGACAACGTGTATTGTGGTGCAAAGTATGGTAGAACTTGTTCTACTATCTGTAACGCATCGTCTTGAGATTTCGCATAGATGTTTAAGTCGAATCCCATTTGATATGGCGTTGCAGTAAATAATTTTGTTCGTTTGTTTACCGATCCATCCAAAGGTTTTGATATTGTTTGAGTTTTATTTAATTGTCTGGATTGATCATATGCTAAAGAAGTAATCTCAAAAGACATACGTGGTAACTTAATTGCAACTCTACGTTCTGCAGCTTCACCCCTAGACATCTCTTCCAGACGTGCAAGGAAGTTTCTTTTAGGTGCGTATGATAGAGGTACTTTTACTTGGGACACAGTTTCACCTGAACTGTTTTGACGCAGTACATATAGATTATTGAACAACGATCCAAAAATGGATACCGCAGTTCTTACTCTCTTGTGATAAAACCAAGTTCCAAACATTATTGTATATCTCCAAACGGATTATTTTCTGAGAAGTCTAAGAAGTCTCCTTCAAAGTCATCGAATATCTGGTTCTGGAAATCATCCTGAATATCTTGCAATTCTTTTACGAGAGTCGGTGTTCCAGAAGCATCTGCACCAGATACCAGTTTAGTTGTAGTGAACGTATGGAATTTACCATCTGTAGCTCCTGCGTGTGCCAGTTCGAGTCTATTGTCGGAATCACTCCAGTGAGTGACTTCTCCTTTCATAGTATATGTATCAAATACTTGCGATACTGTTTCACCAATAGTAAATCCACCATTTCCTGAATCGAGAATAAGTTGATACTTGTAAGTGAAATCTTCTTCGATTTCTTGTATCTCATCGATACCAGTATCAAAGTCTTCATCGTTGTATTCGAACAACTCACACGTCATTCGGAACGTTGGTAGATTTTGTAATTGATAGAATGGTGTTTCGGTTTCTACCTTGTTGATCTGAAATAAAGATTCAGACATAGGCAAGAAAATTAAGTCACCTTCACGTGGTCTAAAATTATTTTTTGATAGGTTTTCACCAATCAACTTAGTCCAACGTTTACGTGCGACAACAAAAGTTGCTTGATCTCTAAGTTCTATACCAAACTTAGTAAAGATATCCCCTTCACCTTCGAACCCATCTTGGTTCTCGATATACATCTCTACCTGATACGCATCACTAAATCTAGACGGAATATCGTCTAAGAATATTTTATCTTTATTCTGAACTTCACGAGGTAGGTAATAGACATCTTGTCCATACATTTGAATTGCCTCAATGGTGAGGTCTTCGTATAGATTTTGTTCTGCCTTTACATTACTGCGAAAGTGAGAGTTTATCGCCATTTATTTTACCCCAAGAAAAAACCAGGCGGGGTATCATAATCGTTTAGTAATCTTTCTCTTATTCTTTCTAGTTCGGTGTTTGCTTCTTCTATGATTCTAGCGGCGTTGATTGTTACTCCGCCAGGCAACTGCATTCCTTCAAACTTAGAAAGATTTTCACCCCATTGTCTTTTGATAAGTGCGGTAGCACATTCTTTTATAAAAATATCATCATATAGATCAGTTGATCCTGAATCGTTTTGTCTTACATAACATTCAACGATGATATAATCACCAACCTTAAGATCACCTTTACTCCAAAGGTCACCGTGGATATGTAAAACGTTAGTTCTACGGTTATAGTCGATCTGTGGATGTCCAGTAAGTTTTAGATCGATTAGTGACAAGTATTGTTGTAACTGTTCGAAGTATGCAAGATCACCGATACCTGTACCGATATCTGTAGTGTCATTTAGTCGCATTTGATATTTTACATCAAAGAAGTTAACACCTTCGGTTTGTGAATCGATAGGAAATACCTGAACTACTGATACTATTCGATCACCAACAGCACCAAGATCGTTATTATCCTCTAACGCACCAGCAGGATTATCTGCAATTACGTTATCGATTTTTATACTTTTATCGTCTATAAACTGTTGAGTAATCTTAACAGGAATGTATCGTCTTTCTTGACCATCTCCGTGAAACTCAAAGTACATTTGTAATGCATCATCGATACGATCATCGATCTGATCATCACTTACGTTTATTTCTATGACAGGATGTCCAAGTCTACGTAAACAGTAGTCCTGTAAATCATCTCTTTGTCTTATTGTACTGTATCTTGCCATTTACTTAATCCAGTGCATCGTCCGCTACATTGTCGGACAGTCTATATTTATTTATACGAGTGTTGAGTGTCTCTTCTTCATCTTCCCACTTCTGTTCTCGTTCTCCAGTATCAATGGAGTGTCCTGTATAATAACTATCCAAATAGTTTTGCATAGCAGTAGTATTATTCACATATTTGATCGTCATATGTTTCAATCCATTATCTCTCATCCATTTACGCATTGCGTGTTTCATTGGTAATGGATCACGTACCAAATATCGTCTACTGTTATTTTCGTCAGGCCCATATATAACAAACATTATGTCAACCGTACCTTGATCTCTATCAACATTACCACCCATATAAAAGGTTGGTAAACTATCTTTATAATATAATGCAAGAAACTGGTGTGGATGACTTACAAATCCTCTTGCACGAGATAAAAGAAAATCTTTCTTCGCATCATCATCGGCAAAATCTCCACGACTCCAAGGGAACGCTTCCTCTAGTGAACTCCAAGAGGACTCTATACACCTGTTCCAGACTTCCATATCGATATCATCTACATTCGATATTTCCGACATTATATAAGTTGACATAATCTAAATTCCTTAGTTGAGGAGTGTACCAGAATTATCATATACATTAATTCTATAGTATGCTCCGTGTTGTCCGTCTAATAAATCCGCATCTAATCCTGTACCCGCACCATCTACTGTTTTGATTGCAGTCATAAGTTCGGATGCGTTTGAGTAGGTCTCACTAAATGAGAATGCACCTGTTCCTGAGTTGTATGATAAATCACCACCCGCACTAAACAGACTTCTTATTGATGCGATACTTCTATCTGAGTCAGTGTAACTAAATTCACCAGTTGAACTGTTGTAACTTAGGTCACCGCCAGCAGAGAACATACCCAAGACATTCGCAGAGTCGATCTGAATATCATTTGCGTTTGCGGTAATACCTTTACCACCAACTACATTTATTGTTCTTGTAGATGCAATTGTACCACCACCTGTTAAACCAGCACCCGCAGTAATCGATACACTACTGTGATCTATGTGTTCGTTTGCAACAAATCCTGATAAGTTATCGTGGACAATATCTCCATCGGTTGTGGATATCGCACCTGTAGAATTATTATAGGTGATACCTGTTCCACCTGAGAACATCGCACGTATTTCAGCAGATGTATGTTGGTCAGATTCGGTTATAGAGAACTGTCCAGTTGAACTATTATATGACAAGTCTCCAGCAGCACTAAACATTCCACGAACGTTAGCAGAGTCAATGTTAAACTCACCAGATGAAACACTTAGACCCTTGTTTGCGGTTAAATGTGCTCTAACCTCAGATGCAGAAGGCCCAGTGTATGTTAAAACACCTGTTGAACTATTATACGCAAGTGATCCATCCCCACCAGCATCGGTGACTGATATTGATCCTCGTGCAGAGTCTTGATTTAATATGTCGTAATATGTTGAACCATCATTAGTGAATTGCCATTTATTACCAGTTTCGTTCCATCTCAACAGTACGTTAGTGTCATCACCACGTTCTACTTCGATACCAGCATTTTCAGATGCACTACCTGTTGCGTTGTTGTTAAGAACTATGATATTGTCATTAACGGTCAACGTCTCAGTGTTGAGTACAGTCTGAGTACCTGAGACGGTTAGATTGCCGTCAACTTGTAAATTATTAAATTGGACATTACTGTTTGTTGCAACTGCCTGACCAATACTGATTGCACCATCATTATATGTTACACCAGTACCACCACTAAACAATCCTTTGATTTGTGTTGCAGTCCTATCGGATTCGGTTATGCTAAATGCACCAGTAGATGAGTTGTAAGACAAGTCGCCACCAGCACTAAACATCGCACGTATTTGTGCGGATGTATGTTGTGCAGAATCAGAGAAACTAAATTGTCCTGTACCTGAGTTGTAACTTAGATCACCCCCCGCAGAGAACATACCTCTTACGTTGGCTGAATCAATATTAAACTCACCGTTGGATACAGATAAACCTTTGTTTGCAGTTAAGTGTGCTCTGACTTCAGATGCAGATGGCCCAGTATATGTAAATATACCACTGTTAGAATCGTATGTAAGTGATCCATCTCCACCAGCGTCTGTTACCTCTAGTTTACTTCTTACCGCAGAATCATTAATTGATTGATCTGAAACAGTAATACTAAATGCACCAGTTGATGCATTATAAGATAAGTCCCCACCCGCAGAGAACATCTGACGTATTTCGGCAGATGTGTGTTGATCCGATTCTGTGATACTGAATACACCAGTTCCAGAGTTGTAACTCAAGTCTCCACTTGCAGAGAACATTCCTCTAACATTTGAGGAGTCGATATTGAACTCACCACCTGTTAGACTTAAACCTTTATTGGCAGATAGATGCGCTCTTACTTCGGTTGCACTTGGGCCCGTATATGTCAGAACACCTGTACTTGAGTTATATGCAAGTGATCCATCCCCACCAGCGTCTGTTACAGATACCGCACCTCTTGCTCTTGCGTTGGTAAAGTATTGATTTGTACCTTCGGTGAGGTCGGTTGTTGTGTATGGGTCTAGGGTAATTACATCTGTAAAGTTACCCCCAGTTGTTTGTATTGTAATTGTACCATTTGAACTATCAAAGTCAACCCCAGTAACACCCGCAATAGTAATATTCTTTGCAGAGTCTATTTGACCTTGTGCATTTACTGATATCTGTGGTACTTGTGTAGAAGAACCGTATGTACCCGCACTAACACCCGTATTAGTAATACTAATTGTGTCTGTACTTGAATCATAGGTAATACCTGTACCACCCGCAACAGCAGCTCCAAGATCACTCTCGAAGTTTGCTTGAGTATACGATGTTTCTACATCAATAGAGAATACACCAGTAGATGCGTTATATGATATGTCTCCAGAACCAGAGAATAAACTTCTTATAGATGCTTCACTTCTATCTGAATCTGAATAACTAAATTGTCCTGTTGCAGAGTTATAACTTAAGTTACCTGCAGCTGAGAACATTGCTCTGACGTTAGCAGAGTCAATGTTAAATGTACCATCTGAGTATGAGAGTCCTTTGTTACCCGCAAACATCCCCTTGACATTTGACGAGTCTATGTTAAACTGTCCACTGGTATTGTCATATACTAGACCTTTATTACCAGTAAATATTTCTCTTACTTCTTGATCTGTTCTTTGTGTAAATGATATTACGCCTGTAGAACTGTTGTATGCAAGTGATCCACTCGCAGAGAATAAACCTCTAATCTGAGCAGCAGTTCTGTCGGATTCTGTTATACTGAATACACCCGTAGAACTGTTATAGGAAAGGTCTCCACTAGCGGAGAACATTCCACGGACATTAGATGAATCAATATTGAACTCACCATTTGTTACTGACAGACCTTTATTCGCTGTCAGATGTGCTCGTACTTCAGAGGCGGATGGGCCTGTGTATGTTAGAACACCCGTTCCTGAGTTATAACTTAAACTTCCATCTCCACCCGCATCGGTGACTGATACAGCACCCCTTGCTCTTGCGTTGGTGAAGTATAAATTAGAAGACCCTTCTGATACACTATCTGTTGAAGTTGACGCAATAATAACAGAGAAGTCACTATCGTGACGTGCAGTAGTATAATACAGATTTGACCCTTCTGTCAAGTCTCCTGTATTATGATTTGATATATCTGATACTTGTCCTGTTACGTTACCGATCAATGTACCCGCAACAAGAGTTTCTGAACCAAGAGTCCATCTATCATTTGTTTCATCCCAGATGAAAGTTTTATTGGTAGATGTACCACGTTCAATTTCTATACCTGAGTTCTCACTCGGAGTGCCTGTGACATTATTGTTAAGAACTATGATATTGTCATCAACGGTCAGCGTCTCGGTATTGACTTGTGTTTGCGTGCCTGACACCGTTAGGTTGCCTGAGACAATTACGTCATTAAACGTTACATTACTTGATGTTCCAACTGCCTGTCCAATACTTACTTGACCTGAACTGATTGCAACACCAGTTCCAGCAGTAATATGCGCTCTGACTTCAGATGCAGATGGCCCAGTGTAAGTAATTACACCAGTGCTGTTGTTATAAGAAAGAGAACCATCACCACCAGCATCCGTTATAGTAATTGCATTCTTAGCATCTGAGTCTGCACGAGCAGAGGTGTAATATTTATTAGTACCTTCACTTAAGTCGGATGTAGTTGACGATGTTTCGTCTAATAGTTTATGCCAAGAACCACCGTGTGCGAAGTAACCTTTACCAGTTCCGTGAACGTGTGCGAACATACCGTGATATGTTGATGCACTAGGTAGGTCACCTTCTGTCGAATATACGTTACCGAATAGAACCTTTTTACCACCCATATCAAGGTCTTGACGTGTGACATCTGAATCAACACGTGCAGTGGTATAATACTTGTTTGCCCCTTCGGTTAAGTTTGCGGTAGTAAATGGATCGAGTGTGATTACATCGATAAAATCTCCAGTAGACGTTGATATTGTAAGTCTACCATTAGAACTATCGAAGTCAACTCCTGTGATACCTGATACACCAACTGTACCAGCAGAATCAAGTTGTCCTTGTGCGTTAACGGTAAATACTGGAATTGCTGTTGCTGATCCGTATGTACCCGCAGTTACTCCTGAATTTGTTATAGAGATAACACCTGAAGAACTATCATAAGTGATACCAGTACCACCAAGTAAAGATGCTTTTGCATCACTGTCTGCTCTTGCAGTTGTATAATATTGATTAGACCCTTCCGCAAGATTACTTGTTGTTTTCGTACCAAGTCTAGCATCAAAGTCTGAATCAACCCTGACGGTTGTGTAATATTTGTTAGTGCCTTCTTGTACGTTTGTGGTTGACTTGCCAGCAAGTCTTGCATCGAAATCACTATCTGACCTTGCAGTTGTGTAATATAAATTCGATGATCCTTCTGTTAAATCATCGGTAGTTTTTGGTATAGCGGTTTGTGTACCATCTGAATCTGTTGCAACGAATACACCATCACTGTCTTTAAGAGTTGTGTTACCAAGGAAGATTGTATTCCCACCAACATAAATGTTACGGAATTTTTTAGAAGTAGAACCTAGATCGTAGACATCATCGGTATCTGGAATGATTGAGTTTCCAACTGACAACGCATCGGAATCAAATGTTGCACTACTGACTACGTACTTGTTATTATCACTATCATATGTTACAGTAGTTTTACCAGAACCTTCGATTGTTGCCATACGAAAATCTGCACTACCAGCATCATATGCAAATATATTTCCTGTAGATTTTCCACCAGTATTAACACCTGTTAGAGTATCAATATTGAATCCGCCAGAAGTAACGTTTTTAATCGGAGTACCGACTACTATCTTCTTGACTACTATAGTTTTTTTCGACTGTGACATATACTTCTCGTTCCCCTTATGGTTTAGTTACAGAAGGCGAAACCTCAATGTTCCCCTCAAGGACACGTTCTATAATAGTATTACTGTCACTGTCTACAAAACTAAATTCAACGTCATAGACGTATCTTCCTCTGGTTTTCAGAGCATCGGTTTGTGAATTCGTTAATGTTAGGGTTGCGATTCCATTCGAGGGCGGATTTGCTACAATTCCTGTAAAAGAAACTGTATTAGGATCGCCATCGGAATCACCGTATGACCGCTTCATCATTGCGGTTACGGTGTAATTGGTAAGGTCTTTTTTAGAACCGTCTTCGTTTTCGCAGTGAATTTCTATTGCGATATCACTGCCTTGTTCTATTGTTAAGTCTCTATAAGTTGCCATCCGTTATAACCCATATAAAAAAGAATCTGTTTAGTTTTATTTATATGAATTGAAACGGGTAACTTCTAGTATTCTGCTTTTATTTCCGCAATAACGTCTTCTTGCATATCAAGAGACAAGTCAGTTCTATCCAACATAAAGGATATTGTCATTCGCCAACAGTCAGTTGACGCACTATGATATACCAAATTTTCCATTGGTTCACCATATGCACCAAAATATCCTGCTTTACATTGCCAGCCTGGTTTGTCTTGGACAATAACAGTTTCCCCTGTCATTCCGTCCACGTATTTAAAACAACCTTCACCTGTTTCTGACCACGTAAATATAAAATTGTATGCGGATGCATTAGCATTATTATGCCAAGAAATATAACCGCCTGGCGGATATAATACCGCAAGTGCATTATTTCTTACACATAATATCTCAATAATCTCAGAGTTCCACTCACTATAGTTTTTAGTTGCTTCTGCTAACCAACTCTTTTGTTCGGTTTCTATCACATCCCCTTGATGTTGAAAATCTCGAACTTGATGAATAATTTTTTCAGCATCAAGTTGATATGCGACCAAGAAATCTGGAAACCCTTCGTGACCCTCAGCTTGATCCATAATTTCATTTAGGTGTTTTTCTGTTGTCCAACGTTCTTTTTGTCCAACATCACCCTCACACGTTACCCGTATATATTTGTCAATATTTTCTCGTTCTTTATAAAACCAAAGAAATTTATCTAAAGTCTCGATCAACTCCTCATTGTTGATAGGGACATCAATCATTCTACTCATACAATATAGTCATCCTTATGTAATGATCCTGAATAGTGTCTCAGAATCGGGGGTTTACCTTCAATCGAATATAACCCCTCATACTGATATTGAGTGAAATAATTCCACCTGATATCATCTTTAAATATGCCGATCTTAAGGTCTTTATATTTGTCCATCTTTTCTGTCATATACCACAGAGTTGTTTGGTCAAAGTCCCTTAGATCATCCCAAGTTCTATCATCCATACCACTAATACGCCACGCACCTGACGCTTGTTCTGCAAACATTTCCCACCAATCTTCCATAAACTCTTTGACTAATGGTTTGGTCAAATCGTATAGACAGACACCACCACACAAAGTAAACGTTTCTTTTGTACCGTGGACATTGAAATCTTTTATGGTATAATATTTGGAACGTTCTTCGGTGAGTTCGTGAAATACTACATCACCTTGTTCAAATTCATCCCAGACTTTTGCGATGTCTTCGTGTTCGCAATCCATATCGGCATCTAGATACATTGTTTGATCATAGGGTGAACGTGACAATGCCCATAGTTTTGCACGATAGTGACTATCGCAAAAGAAAAGATCATCAAAGATATCTTCTCTACCGTCTAGGAATCTTTCTTCAGTGCAAAGACATATCTTTGCTTCTGGATAAAAATCTTTTACTGCTTCCGCAAGGTTGACTGCATACGTATAAAAATTAGGATTACGAGATGCAACAATTAGAAAACCTTTAGTCTTTTTCTTCGGCATCGTTCAATCCTAGTTCTTCAGTCATAATAAACATTGCATAGACATTTGCTTCTGGAATAGATTTTGCTCTTCGTAGTCTTGCTTTTAGTTTACGGTTTTTGGTGTTTTTGATTTCGTCAACCTCAAACAACTCTAGTTTGTACTCAAATAGTTTTTCTAACTTTCTTGCACGTTGTTCTTCGAGTTTACGGTTCTTTTCAAACTCAAGTTCAGAGAGTTTTCTTTTCCTTCTCTCTTCTGTTGACCTTGCAATTGCTTCTGCGCCAAGAAAATTCAGACATTCAAAGAAATCTGGATTCTCGTCTCCGTTATCGTCATAACGCCTCATTTTCATAACTTGACGAACTTGGCGTCCGTTTTCGTCAAATTCACAAATTGCATTTAGGACATTCTCTTTTGGAGTTTCCCAGAATGCATTATCTAACCACGTTCTATTATTCACGTCATTCTCCTATGATAAACCTACTATTATATATCAATCAACTAAGATTGTCAAGCGACTCTTACATATAATGTATAAGTTTCTATGGTTTCATTTCCACTTGCTATTGCATCGGATGTGTAGTTTCCTACAAAGTTCCTTGCATAGTTGGATGATCGATCTCTAGTATATGCCGACACCCTTGTTCTCGCATATTGCGATGTTCTTGTTCTGTTGTATGCAGATGCACGACTTCTTGTGTAATCCACACCCACAAAGTTCTGTGTATAAGTTGAATCTCTGTTTCTGGTATAATTAGATATCCTTGTCCTTGCATATGCAGAACTTCTTATTCTGGTATAGTTTCTGGTATAGTTACCCAAATATTCACCAGCGAAGTCCCTAGAATAGTTTCCAGTATAGTCTCCAGCAAAGGTTCTACCGTAATCACCAATATAGTTACCTGAGAATATTCTTGTATAATCTCCAGTATAATTACCAGCAAATCCTCTAGTGTAATCTCCAGTATAATTACCAGCGAAGTCTCTACTATAATCCGCAGTGTAGTTTCCTACAAAGTCTCTTGTAAAGTCTCCAACATAATTTCCTACAAAGTTTCTACTGTAGTTTCCTGTATATTCACCAGCAAAGTCCCTAGAATAATTACCAGTATAGTTTCCTAAGAATCCTCTTGTGTAGTTTCCTGTATATTCACCAGCAAATGCACGAGCATATTCACCAAGATAATCTCCTGTGAAAGTTCTCGCATAGTTACCAGTATAATTACCAAGATAGTTACGTGAGTAATTACCTTCAAAATCCCTAGTGAAGTTACGTGTATAATCACCTACGAAGTTACCAGTATAATCACCAATAAAGTCTCTAGAATAATTACCAGTATAGTTTCCTACAAAGTCCCTACTATAATTTCCTGTATAGTTACCTAAGAAGTCCCTACTATAATTTCCAGTATAATTACCTTCAAAGTCCCTAGTGTAGTTTCCAGTAAAGTCTCCGACATAGTTACCCGCAAACGTTCTCGAATAGTTTCCTACAAAGTCGCCTGTATAATTACCGACAAATCCTCTACTATAGTTACCTGTATAATTACCAGCAAATCCTCTAGTGTAATCGCCAGTGAAGTTACCAACATAATTACCTTCGAAGTTTCTACTGTAGTTTCCAGTGTAGTCACCAGCAAAGATTCTGCTATAGTTACCTGTAAAGTTTCCTACATAGTTACCAACAAATCCACGAGTGTAGTCACCAGTGAAGTCACCAACGAATCCTCTAGTATAATCGCCAGTGAAGTTACCAGTGTAGTTACCAGCAAATCCTCTAGTGTAATCTCCTGTAAAACTTCTGGTTGATATTCTGGTATAATCACCCGTGTAGTTACCTGTATAATCTCCAACAAATATTCTTGCATAGTTACCAGTGTAGTCACCAGCGAATCCTCTAGTGTAATTACCAGTGTAGTTACCAGCGAATTCTCTAGTGTAATCACCAGTGAAGTTACCTGTATAATCTCCAACAAACCCACGGGAGTAATTAGAAGACCTAGCACGTGTAAAGTTACGTGAATAGTTACCTACGAAGTTCCCTGTATAATTACCTACGAATCCTCTTGAGTAATTAGAAGACCTAGCACGTGTAAAGGCACGAGAATAGTTTCCAGTAAAGTCTCCTGTGTAGTTACCTACAAAACCTCTAGAGTAGTTAGAAGACCTAGCACGTGTATATGCACGTGAGTAGTTACCTACGAAGTTACCTGTATAATTACCAGCAAAAATTCTACTATAGTTTCCTAAGAAGTTCCCGACTGATATACGAGTATAATTACCCGTGAAGTTACCAGCAAAGTCACCCACAAATCCACGTGTATAGTTTCCTAAGAAGTTTCCGACTGATATACGAGTATAGTTACCAGTATAGTTACCAGTAAAGTCACCAGCAAACGATCTTGAGTAGTTACTGCTTCTGTTTAGAATACTAATACGAGTGTAGTTTCCAGTAAAGTTACCACCAAAGTTACCAGCAAAACTACGTGCATAGTTTGCTAATCTGTTACGTGTAAAGGCACGAGAATAGTTTCCTAAGAAGTTGCCTGTGTAACCCCCAGTTCTAGTGTAGTAACCAATCCTTGTATAACCCGCAAGACGTGTATAACTTTGACTCTGTGCCCTTCTTCTAACCGAATAGTATTTTACTTCTGGTGCAAACTTATCGCCTGGAATTGTTTGTTGAAGCGGGCCACGATTATAGTCATAACCACCGTGACTGACATCTGTAGTATTTACCCCGATTGTTGGGCTAGGCGTTAGAGTTGTACCATTCCAAGTAATTGTACCGTTACCGCCAGAAATCGTTACCCATAAATAATGTGGCGCTGAATTACTATAGTAATATGGGGTATAAGTCCCTACTCCTGTGTAAGACAATGTTCTACTATAGGTAAGTGTTCTAGTATACGATAATATTCTTGTAGATGTTCTTGTGCTATCACGTGTATATGCACGAGAATAGTTCCCCGTGAATATCCTTGCGTAGTTTGAATTCCTAGTACGTGTCGATGTACGTGTAGATATACGAGTGTAATTACCAGTATAGTTTCCAGTAAATATTCTTGCGTAGTTTACGGTACTAGTACGATTCGAATCCACAATGGATATACGTGTATAGTTACCAGTATAGTTCGTAATACGAAGTCTAGTATACGCAGATGTACGAGTTCTAAGTGAAGTTCTAGTTGAGATACGAGTATAGTTACCAGTATAGTTCGTAATACGAAGTCTAGTATATGTACTCGATCTATTTCTTGTAGATATTCTTGTGCTATCACGTGTAAAGTTACGTGAATAGTTACCAGTAAATATTCTTGCGTAGTTAGACGTTCTAGTACGTAACGATATCCTTGTGCTGTTACGTGTATACGCACGTGAATAGTTTCCAGTAAATATTCTTGCGTAGTTAGACGTTCTGGTTCTTAGTGATATTCTTGTGCTATCTCTAGTATATGCACGAGAATAATTACCAGTGAATATCCTTGCGTAGTTAGACGTTCTGGTTCTTAGTGAATTCCTTGTACTAGTACGTGTATAATTTGATATACGAGTCCTTGTACTAGTGCGGTTATAGTTTGATATCCTAGTCCTTGTAGAATTTCTGGTATATGCACTTGATCTATTCAGAATACTGTTACGAGTTGAGATACGGGTATAGTTACCAGTATAATTAGAAGAACGAGCTCGTGTGTAGTTCGATATACGAGTCCTCGTAGAAATTCTAGTTGATATACGAGTATAATTTGATATCCTAGTTCTTGTAGAGTTTCTAGTATAATTAGAAATACGAGTCCTAGTATAGTCTGTTGCACGAAGTCTAGTATATGCAGAACTTCTGTTTAAAATACTGTTACGAGTATATGCAGAACTTCTATTCAGAATACTGTTACGAGTATATGCGGATGATCTGTTTAAGATACTATTTCGTGTATACGCAGATGTACGAGTTCTAGTAAAGGTTGCAATACTATCTCTAGTGTAGTTTGATATTCTAGTTCTTGTAGAAATTCGAGCATAGTTTGATATACGAGTCCTAGTAAAGTTAGAATCTCTTTCCCTAGTATATGCACTTGATCTATTTCTTGTGAACGTATCTGTACTGTTACGTGTATATGCGCTTGATCTGTTAACAAGCGAAACCCTAGTATATGATGATGTACGTGTGCGTTGATAATCAGCAGAGTATGCAGATGTACGTGTACGAGTATAATCAGCAGAGTATGCTGATGTTCTAGTCAAAATACTAGTTCTAGTCGAATCACGAGTATAAGCACGTGCATAGTTTGATGTACGTATTCTTGTAAAGTTACGAGAACTTGTTCGGGTTGAATCTCTGGTATACGTACTGATTCTATTTTGAATGCTTGTTCTTAAATAGTTTGAACTTCTGCTTCTAGTTGATTCACGTGTGTATGAAGATATACGTGTCCTTTGTGAATCACGAGTATATGTAGAAGCACGAGTCCTTGTGTAAACGTCACTATATGCAGACGTTCTAGTCCTTGTAAAATCCTGAGTGTAATTAGAAGTACGTGTACGTGCAAAGTCTCGTGTATAATTAGATGCACGTGTACGGGTACTTGTACGAGTATAATTAGAAATACGTGTTCTTTGTGAGTCACGAGTATAATTAGATACTCTTGCTAGAATACTGTCACGTTGATAAGTTGATGCACGTGATCTGGTTGATGTTCTTAAGTAATTAGATACTCTAGTCCTTGTTGATTCACGAGTAAAGGCACGAGAATAGTTACCTTCAAAGTTCCTTGAATAATTACCAACGAAACCACGAGTATAATCACCGACAAACGTTCTAGTAAAGTTTCCTACGAAAGTTTCTCCATAGTTACCAGTAAATATACGGGAATAATTACCTACAAAGTCCCTAGTGTAGTTACCCGCAAAATCCCTTGTATAATTTCCTTCAAACGTTCTTGCATAATTACTTGATCGAGTCCTTGTATAACTTGTTGCTTCAACAAGATTCCTTGTATCGGTTGCAGTTCCCTTTGCAACCCAAGTACCTGAATAACCTTGGTTTGATGGATCACCTTGAGTTGAACTTAATAGTAAATATGTACCGACACCGTTACTACCATTCATCACTCTGGTTTTTGCTAGTTGTCCAAAGGTTTCTCTGATCTGTTGATCGGACATTTCCTGAATACCTTGGTACGTACCAGAACCACCACTCGATCTTTTTATTGATACAGGACGGAATGCAGTCGGAGCACTCATAGACTGTCTTTGGTAAATACTAAATGTTACAGAATTACCGTCTGTACGAGTGTCTTCAAAAACATCTTCTAAGTGAGTATCATAATCTCCACTAGGCGAAGACGATCCTAAACGATAAGTGCCTGGATAATCAGATGTATAAATTCTACCTATGAGACGATCCGTTAAGGTATTCATCTCAGCGTCTGTCATTTCATTTGCGTGATCCTGAGTTGAATCAAATGAAATTGCATATCGATGATTCGATGTTGTTGACGCAGTGCCTTCAGTCTGATATAATGTTGTGTTAGTTGTGCTAGTAGTTAAGGTTGTACCGTGTGTACCTACTGCTTGATCATATACGGTATTACTGTATGTACCAACCGTAGCATTACCTGTAGAATTTGTTGTTAAGGCACCAGCAGCACCCACCGTCATATTCGACAAACGCTGTCCTGCTAAATACGCAAGATAGTTCTCTTCGGTTGTGGACATCTCCTTGAGATCACCACCTGTTCCGTCTAGTCTTAAAGGTGTACTGCTCATAGGAGTATTTATGCCGTCCTTACATACAATGTGTAGGTTTCTACTGTAGTATTACCTGAATCTATTTCTTCACCAGTATAATTTCCTGTGTAGTTACCCGCAAATCCTCGTGTAAAGTTCCTTGAATAGTTACCCGCATAGTTACGTGAGTAATTACCAGCAAATATTCTAGTTGAAGTCCTTGTATAATTCCTAGAATAATTACCTTCGAAGTTTCTACTATAATTACCAGCAAAGGTTCTACTGTAATCACCAGTAAAGTCGCCAGTAAAGTTACCTAGATAATTTCTAGAGTATTCTCCCGTAAATATTCTTGAGAAATCGCCAGCATAGTTACCCGCATAGTTACCAGCAAATATTCTAGAATAATCACCTTGGAACGATCTAGTGTAATTTCTACTAGATGTTCGTGTTGATGTTCGGTTTGAGTCACGAGTGTATTCACGAGTATAATTACCTTCGAAGTTCCTAGAATAATCTATTATACTGATACGTGTAAAGTCACGAGAACTATTACGTGTGTAATTGGATTCTCTGTTTACAATACTTGTCCTTGTAGAAGTTCGGGTTGATGTTCTGGTACTGGTAACACGTGTATAATCACGTGAGTATGCAGATGTCCTTGCACGAGTAAAGTTTCTGTTATAACTATTATCACTTCCACCACCAGTATAGTTACCTAAGAAGTTACCTAAGAAGTCACCAGTATAATCACCAGTAAAACTACGTTGGTAATTACCTTCGAAGTTCCTAGAAAAACTACGTGCATATGAACTTGTCCTTGTGAAATTACGTGTATAGTATAGAGTACGGGAGTATGAGGTGCTTTCGCTTCTACGAGCTACTCTGTAGTAAGTATAACTATCTTTTCCAGAGCCTCCAGT
>MDSW01171490.1_pt1 | contig 29603 bp, 30 predicted proteins | sample 811171 | NCBI WGS metagenome assembly MDSW01 (sample SAMN05326641, study PRJNA326480) | marine metagenome | isolation source: seawater | place: Atlantic Ocean: North West | collected 2012 | reverse complement strand
TAGATAAAAAAATTCTGTAATAATGGAAATAAATTTGAATTCCAATAAAAATAAGAATTAACATTAATAAAACCAAAAGGTCTCTTAAATTATATAGAATTAAAAGATTTGTTATTAATAATAAAGGCGTTAAAGTAAATAATAAACTTATACTAAAAGATAAAAACGTAACCTTAAAAAGTGTAGATATTTTCATTTCTTTATTTAGTTTTTTTTGAAGATTAATAAATCTCATAAATCTTGATAAAATCTCTTTAAATCTTTTTTTCATTTTAAATTCTCCAAAAAATTTATTGCTTCATCAAAATTACTTATCGGAATAATTTTTGAGTTTTCAACTGAATTAAATATTTCTAATTGAGAAGAGGGAATCATAAAAAAATCTGAATTCGAGTAGGCAGTATAATATTTTTGAATTAATCCTCCAACTGGTTTAACTTCTCCGTTTAATGAAATAACTCCTGTACCTGAGATCTTATATTCTAAAACTAATTGTTTTAATGATGCATATATCGATAGTGCAGTTATCAATCCTCCAGATGGACCTCCGATAAAATCTAATTCGTTGCTTAATGAAATTGCAGGCATCGATGAATTGATTTCATAATAAGAATCTAAATATAATTTAATATCAGGATTTTGATTTTGATATTCTAATCTTACCATTTTATTTTTTCTTATCAATTCAATTTTATAAATATTGATCGACTGAAATTGTTGAAAGTCAATTCCCTCAACTAGTTCAATATCATTTATTGATCTTATTATATCCCCAACTTTGATATCATTTGATGAGTTTGACAAATTTACATATCCATAAAAACTATAATCAATAAACTTGTTTGCCTTTTTATAAGCTAATATTGCACTTTTATTAAAGGAATTTTGTTTTTGAATTTGTCCAATTTTATATTTTTCAATGTTATTATTTTCTTTATTAAAATCATTTGTTTTTGAAATATTATCATTACTAATAAATTCAATGATCGATTTTTGTAAATAAGTCAGAGGACTATACGTTATAACAAAAATTGTATCCATTGAAAAGACATTATGGTTTTCAATTTTAAATATTTCTTCAGTAGATTTGGTATCACCTGGTAATGTAGTTGAATAATCAGTTGGATAAACTGAAACGATAAAAAGATAAAAATATGCAAAACTTAATATAATTAAAGTTTTTTTTAATATTTCATTATTTTTTTTCTTCATTTGATGCTAAGCCTAAATCTACATGACAATACCCATACGGGTTTTTATCTAAATAATCTTGATGATAATTTTCCGCTAGGCTATAATCTTTGGATTCTTTCACTTCTGTTCTTACTTTTCCGATATCATCTAGAAAATATTCCTTCATGAAATTATCAATGATGTTTTTATCTTCAGTATTATTGTAATAGATGCCTGTTCTATATTGTTTTCCGACATCATTACCTTGTCTAAATTTTGAAAATGGATTAGATATTCTAAATAAGTGATCACAAATCTCTCTCAAGGAAATTACGTTTGAGTTGTACGTAATCTCGCATGCTTCTGTATGATTTGTAATTCCAGAGCAAACTTCTTCATATGTTGGATTCATTTTATTTCCGTCAATATATCCAACAGTGGTTTTAATAACTCCTTTTAGCTGTTTATAGTATGCCTGAACTCCCCAAAAACATCCTCCAGCAACAACAATAGTCTTCATTTTTTCACCTTTATTCCCAATTCTTTTAATTGGTTTTTTTCCACTTCATTTGGTGAATCCATCATTAAATCCCTTGCGCTTTGAGTCTTTGGAAATGCTATAACATCTTTTATATTTTCAGTTCTAGTCATTAACATAACTAATCTGTCCAAACCAAGCGCAATTCCTCCATGAGGAGGTGTTCCATATCTGAGTGCCTCGGTAAAAAACCCAAATTTAGAAGATATTTCTGATGGATTCAAGTTAAGCATCTCAAACATTTTTTGCTGAACTTCTTCTTTAAATATTCGTATTGATCCACCACCAATTTCATATCCATTCAACACAAGATCATACGCTTTTGATTTTGCTTTAAGGGGGTTCTCTATCATTTCTTTTTCATTTTGTGGTGCAGTGAAAGGATGATGTCTCGCATACAAACGTTCATCCTCTTGGCTATATTCAAATAGTGGAAAATCAGTAACCCATAAAAAATTAAATTTATTATTATCGACTATTTCTAACATTTTTCCTAATTTTGAACGAACCGTTCCCAATGGTTCAAAAACCTGATTGAAATTACCTGTTGATAATATCAATGTCTGCTCTTTTTTTCTTAGTAATGTAAGCAATTGTTCTTCTTTAAGGTGTTTCGTTAAAGGACCGCTAAATCCAGAAGTACTTTTTTTGACGTAAGTTAATATATTTCCACCATGTGTTTTATGAATTTGTGATAAGTGTTCTAAATCTTTTCTTGCCAATAATTTATCAACAATTATATATGCCTGTTTTTCCTGAGAGAAAAGAGGTGAATCAGAATCTTTATAAGAATTATCAAGCTCTTGAATTAGCAAATCAAAACGAGTATCTGGTTTATCAGTACCGTATCTTTTTAATGCATCTTCGTATGTTATTTTTAAGAAAGGAGATTCAATTTTCAATTTTAAAACTTCTTCAAACGTAAAGACCATAATTGTCTCAATCAGTTCAATAATGTCTTCTTGATTAACAAAAGAAGCTTCAATATCAATTTGAGTAAATTCAAGTTGACGATCAGCTCTTAAATCTTCATCACGAAAACATCTTGCAAATTGAAAATATTTTTCAAAGCCAGCAATCATATATAATTGCTTAAATATTTGAGGAGATTGTGGCAATGCGTAAAATTGGTTTTCATAAATCCTTGAAGGAATAAGAAAATCTCTAGCTCCTTCAGGAGTTGATTTACCTAATATAGGCGTTTCTAATTCGTGAAAATCTTTGCTTAAAAGTGCTTTTCTGATAGCCTGAGAAATTTTTGATCTCATGATTATAAACTTTTTCTGTTCTAGTCTTCTTAAATCTAAATATCTATACTTTAGTCTGGTACTTTCTAAAGATTCAGTCGTATCAATGACTTGAATTGGAGGATTCTCACTTGAATTGATGATTTCAATTTCATCAATCTGTACTTCGATTTCTCCAGTTCTTAGTGATAGGTTTTTTGATTTTCTTTCCACTACAATTCCCGTAATATAAACTACGAATTCCTGTCTTAGAGATATAGCTTTTTCGTAACAATGTGATTCATGATCTATTGTTAATTGTGTGATGCCATATTGATCTCTTAAATCAATGAAAATCAATCCACCCATTCGTCTAGATTTAGATACCCATCCTCTTAGAGAGACTTTTAAACCAACATCAGCAATATTTAATTGATTATTATTATGAGTTATTTTCATTTTTTTACCTCAAGATTTTCTCTTAAATATGCATCTAATTCTTCATATTTCAATTCAACTTGACTATGCTGTTGCAAATTCCTTACTTGAACAATACCTTTACCTGAAGTCTTTGAATCAAAAATTAAAAGATATTTAGAACCTAGTCCCAATGCATTTTTAATTTCAGTTTTAAGAGTGTTTGATTTATATCCAAAATATACATTAAAATTCTGCATTCTTAGATTACTAAAAATAATGTAAGAATCCATTGAGTCTACATCATCTATATATGTTAAGAAAATGTCGATATTTTCAGGCAGAGAATTTAAACTATTTTTTAAATTAAGCAGTCTTTCAACTCCAAATGCAAATCCAACTCCTGATACCTTAGGTCCACCTAATTCATTTACCAAATCATTATATCTTCCTCCGCCTCCAACAGCATTATGGCTAGATGAATTCAATTCAGAAGTTTGAAATTCAAACACAATTTCTGAGTAATAATCTATTCCCCTGACTAAGGTATGATCTATTTCGTATGAAATATGTTTTTTATCTAAAATTTTTAAAGTTTGTTGAAATTCTTTAGCTTGCTTCTGAGATATATAATCTAAAGTTTTCGGAGCATTAATTAATAATTTTCTATCTGTCTCAGATTTTGAATCCAGAATCCTCAAAGGATTTTTTTCAATTCTTAATTGTGATTCTTTTGATAAAGATTCTTTTAAAGGTTTTAAATAATTTGATAGGTCAATCTTAAATTTGGAAAGCTCTTCATGATTTCCTAAATAATTAATCTTTAATTTGAAATCTTCTATTCCAATTCCTTTAAGAAAATTGTATGCCATAGAGATTATTTCTGCATCTTGGGTAAAATGTTTATTTCCAATTAGCTCAGCACCAATTTGATAAAACTCTCTATATCTATTTTTTTGAGGTCTCTCATATCTAAAAAATGGTCCGATGTAATAATATGAAGAAAAATGTCCTGGACTAAATATTTTGTTTTCAACATAACTTCTTACTATTCCAGCTGTTCCCTCAGGTCGAAGAGTCAATTTTCTATTTGCTCTATCTAAAAAGTCGTATGTTTCTTTAGTAACCATATCAGACAGTTCACCATTTCTATGAAATAATTCATACGATTCAAAGATTGGAGTTCTTATAAATTCAACATTATATTTTTTCATAAATTTATGTGTAAAATTTGTAAGTTTCACAAATTTTTGGCTTTCTGTTGGTAGTAAATCATTCGTTCCTTTTGGTCTGGATATCATATACATTACTCCATTTCTAATGTTATAGTTACGGGCCCAACATTTGTATAATTTACACTCATGTTTGCTCCAAAATTACCACTTAATGTTTTAATTTTATTTTTGAATTCTTTGTAAAGATTATAGTAGATTACTTTTGCCTGTTCAAATTTAGCACTTTTTGAAAATGATGGTCTATTACTTGATGATACATCACCAAAGAGAGTGAATTGTGAAATTAACAAAACTTTTCCATCTACATCATTAATATTGAGGTTTAACTTCTTATTTTCATCTTCAAATATTCTTAAATTTAAAATTTTATTGACAATCTTATTATAATCTATTTTAATATCATTTATACCAATTCCAACATAAATTAATAAACCAAAGTCAATTTTTGCTATACATAAATGATCTTGAAGAATTTGAGCATTATTTACCCTTTGAATTACAAATCTCATATTATATCTCTCTCAACTTCAATTATCTCTTTGATTTTTTTCAAATTAACCATAGTATTTTGAATATCAAGTAATTTTTTAACAGTAATTCTTACTTTAACTATTGTTTCTAAATTCTTATTGTGATTAACATTTAATTCAATTATGGCCATTCCAGATGCATTTATGTTAGCTACTATTCTCTCTAAGATATTTTCTCTATGTAAACATGTTACTTTTAACCAAACAGAATACTTTCTTTCGATTTTATTTGACCACAATACTTCAATGAATCTTGTTGAATCAAGAGCTTTTAAGTTAGGGCAGAAATTTGAATGAACAACGATGCCACTGTTTTTACTAACAAACCCTACTAAATCATCACCAGGGATTGGTGAGCAGCAATTAGCAAGTTTAAGTTGTGGTTTATCTATACCTTCAACTATAACACCTGATTCAGAGTGCGTTACTAATTGTCTACTTGCTTTTTCCATTTGCCTTATCAACATTTTTTTTGAATCTGGAACAATACCTAATATTTTTGATGCTATAGTTTTAACACTTATTAATCCTTTCCCAACCTCTAAATATAACTCTTCTAGAGACGAGACAAGATTCTTTTCAAAATTATCTTTTGCAAATTTATCATCAAGTGAAAATTTAATCTTTTGTGAACTTAATTCTCTCTCGATCATAGATTTACCTGAGGATATATAATCACTCTTATTTCTTTTATTTAAAAAAGATCTTATCTTATTTTTTGCATGAGAGGATTGAACAATATTAAGCCAATCTTCACTTGGACCAATAGATTGTTTATTGGTTATAATACTTACAATATCTCCTGTTTTTAATGAATATGATAAAGGAACTATTCTATTATTGACTTTTGAACCTACCATTTTATGTCCAATATCAGTATGAATTCTATATGCAAAATCAATTGGTGTGGCTCCCTTTAATAACTCAATCACTTTTCCTTGAGGAGTAAATACATAGACGTTTGCATCTAAGATATCTTCCTTAACAGTTCTAACAAACATTTCCGCACTATCATTGTTATCATCTTCATCATTAGTAAATTTTAATAAGTCTCCATACCAATTTAATCTTTCTGCAATTTCAAATTGTTCTTTGTCTTTTGAGTAAATTTTATTTTCTTTGTATGCCCAATGCGCTGCAATTCCATATTCTGCAACTTTATCCATTTCTTTTGTTCTTATTTGAATTTCAAAAAGCGTTCCGTCTTCTGAGAGCAAAGTAGTGTGTAATGACTGATACATATTTGGTTTTGGAACAGAGATATAGTCCTTAAATCTTCTTGGTATTGGTGTAAAATTTGCATGAATAATACCTAAAACTCTATAGCAAGTTTCTATTTCTTCAACAATTATACGTATTGCTAATATATCATATATATCTTCGAATAACCTTTGATCTCTAACCATTTTTTTATAAATTGAGTATATATTTTTTACTCTGCCTATAATCTTGTAATCATTCGTGTGGTTTTCATTAAGTAATGTTTTTATAGATGATATGATTCCTTTAATGGAGCTTTCTCTTTCAATTTCTTTGGTTTTTATTAAATTTGAGACCCTATTATACATTGTTTGATCGGTATATCTTAGTGAAATATCTTCTAATTCAGCTTTAATTTTGAATATTCCTAGCCTATGTGCTATTGGAGCATATATATCCAAAGTTTCTCTAGCAATTGAAACTTGTTTTTCTTTAGGCATCACGTCCAAGGTCCTTATATTGTGCAACCTATCTGCAATCTTAATCAATACAACTCGTATATCCTTTGCCATTGCAAGAAGCATTTTCTGAACATTCTCTGCCTGAGTAACTACAGAACTAAATTCAATTTTAGATATTTTTGTAACTCCATCTACTAAGAGAGCAATATCTTTACCAAATTTTTCTTCAACATCATTAAGTGAAAAATTTGTATCTTCAACAACATCATGTAATAATGCTGCGATGATAGTTTGTGGTCCTGCATTTAAATCAGCTAAAATAATTCCCACCTCTACAGGATGGGTGATGTATGGATCTCCAGATCTTCTTTTTTGACCTTGATGATATTTTTCTGCAATCTTAAAAGCTAGATGTATCCTATCTATACTTTCAGTTTTTTTAATATAATTTGAAAATGAATCTTTTAATTTTTGAAATAATTTATCCATTTTTTAAAATTAATAATGTATCAAACTTTGTACATTATATCCTTTAATTTTTTCTCTTCCTTTTAAATCGTCTAATTCTATAACACAAACAACTCCGGCAACAATAGCGCCTAAAGACTCAATCAATTTTATAGTTGCTAAAATTGTTCCTCCTGTAGCTAAAAGATCGTCTACAATCAGAACTTTATCACCTTTTTTAAAAGCATCATGATGAACGCTTAGTATATTTTCTCCATACTCTAATTCGTATTTATGTGATACAGATTTTCTAGGTAATTTTCCTGGCTTTCTAATAGGAACAAAACCAACTCCTAAAGAATATGCGACTGGAGTACCAAAAATAAAGCCCCTAGCCTCTGGACCACAAACAACTGTTGTATTATTATCTTTAGCAAAAAGACACATCTTATCAATTGTATTTTTTAGTGCATTTTTGTCTTTAAGAAGAGGAGTAATATCTCTAAATAAGATTCCTTTTTTTGGAAAATCTTTTACTGCCGCAATATAATTTTTTAAATTCATATTTACCCCTTATAATCAAAAAAATACTCTTTTATTTTATTATATATGTGATATATTTACAAGTTTATATAGATTACATGAAGAATTAATTATCATCTACAGAAATTAAAACTGGAATTGTTATTGGTTTTCTTTTAGTTTCACTGTATAAAAATCTATTAATTCCATTTCTTGCTTCTCTCTTAAAATCATTCCAATTTATGTATTTAGATGTTAAATGCTTCTTGGAAATTTTTTCAAATAGTTCTTTAACCTGATTTAATAGCTCTTCTGATGACTGGATGTATACAAATCCTTTAGTAACAATTTCTATTTCACCTATTATCTTTTTTTGCTTTGGATTGACGTGAGCAACAATTAGTAATGTCCCGTCTTCAGCAAGAATCTCACGATCTTTCATAACATAATCGTTCGTATTTCCAATTGGAGTTCCATCAATTAATATTTCTCCTGCTTTAATGTCTCTTTTTCCAACAAACATATCTTCATTTTGAAAGTTAACGGCATCTCCATTTTCTAAAATCAAAACATCATCTTCACTATATCCCAAAGAAACTGATAACTTTCTTAGACCATATTGGTGTCTATATTCTCCAATTATAGGAATAATATATTTTGGATTAAAAAGCTGAATCATCATTTTTAACTCTTCAGCAGATGCATGATTATAGGAATGCAACTCTTTATTTACTGGGATAATTTTAGCCTCGGTTCTAAAAAGAAGGTCTAAAGTTCTAGAAGCCATTTTTTCAGTTCCAAATACCGGTGGGGTTAGTAACATAACTGTATCATTATCTTCAATATGAATCAACCTATCTTGTTTTCTGCACATTCTTTGAAGCATATAAAATGGTTCATGTCTAGAGCCAATAACAATTGCAACAATATCATGATCATTATTTTTATTTTTTTCATCTACAAATTTTAGTTTAATTAAACTCTTTTTCGGAATCTTTAAATAACCTTCAGAAATAGCAATATCTACTATTCTTTGAGCCCTTCTTCCGACTATGGCAATTCTCTTTTTATTATTAACTGAAAAATCAATAACCTGTTGGATTCTATATAAGTCAGATGAAAAAAGAGAAACGATTATTCTGCTTTCAGCATTTGTAAATGTTTTATGTAATTGCCCCTCTAAATTTTCTCTAGATCCACCTATAATATGTCTTGATGAGCCTACAGATTCAATTAACAAAGCTAATACATTTTTTTCAGATAACTCATTGATTTTTTTGAAATTTGTTTTATAAATTGGATTAGAAGTTTGATCTAAAGTAAAATCACTAGTATATACGATCAATCCTTGAATTGTATGTATTGCTATTCCGATAGATTCAGGAATATTATTTGTAGTATTAAAAAAAGTAATCCTAACATTTCCAAACTTAATTATAGAATGTTCATGAATAACGTTAAATTTATATTTATCTAAATTTAACTTATCCTCTAAAAGTCTATCTTTTAGAACATTCATAGTAAATTTAGTTGCATATATTGGTACATTTAATTCCTTCAGAATATGTGGTAGTGCACCTATATGATCTTCGTGAGCATGCGACAAGAAAATCCCTTTGATTCTATTTTTAGCTCTTATTAGCATTCGATAGTCAGGAATGATTTCATCAACACCATATAATTCCTGAGAGGGATATTTTATACCAGCATCTAATATATATAAGTTGTTATCAATTTCAAACACATACATATTTTTTCCATATTCACTTAAACCACCTAATGCAAAAAATCTTATTTTTGACATATATATCCTTTGAATCGACTAATTTAACTTAATTATAACACATTTTATTCTTTTACCACACAAAAAATTAGTTCATGATAAAATATATTTAGAGCCTTTAGGAGTAGATATGAAATATCCCATTAAAAAAAAATTGATTGTAAAAAAAAGAAATTATTCAAAACTAGGTATGTCTTTAGAGAAAGATATAAATCAAACTAATAATTTTTATTTAATTAATGATATTGCAGTAATTCATAAAAAACCAACACCAATTCAACTAGTTTCAGTCAAATATCCATCGAGAACTAAAGCAAAAATTACCGAAGCTTACTTTAAATCCCCATCTACTACTGATTATAATGGTCTTTATAAAGGTTTTTACATCGATTTTGACTGTAAAGAATCAAGTAATAAAACTTCCTTTCCACTATCAAACATACATACTCATCAAAGGGAGCATTTAAAAAAAATCCATTATAACAAGGGTATTTCATTTTTAATTATTCATTTTAAATTTCACAAAACATATTTTCTATTACCTTATAAATCTTTAGAAAAGTTTCTTGATGGGACAGAAAAAAGAAAATCAATACCTTATGAAAAATTTAAAAAAATTGCTTATGAAATTCAATATGGTCTAATGCCCAGACTTGATTATTTAAAGATTATTGATCAACATTTACTATTTTAGATAATCTTTTAGAAATTAAACTTGCCAAAAGTATGGAAACAACAAATGTTGTTATTAAGTAAGAAAAATTATAAATAAAACTATAAAAATAAACATCATTACCAACAAATTCAAAAATACGTGTTGCAAGATTTGGCTCCATAAGACCTTCTTCTACTGAGCTTACGGCATATCTGATTGAGCTTGACCATAAAAGTATTCCAGACAAACTCGAAGATATAAGTCTTACCAAACTAACAAAACTAAATGATAAAATAATTTTCTTTGTATTTCCTTTGATATTAAAAAATAATCCTGATAAACCAAATGCTGTAAAAGGTATTCCATAATCAAGCAAAAATAACAATACTATCTTGAAAAAAGACCATGTCTCTCCAGTCCATGATTCTAACGTTACTCTTAATGTATCAAGATAAATTATATAATCAGAACCGAAATTATACATTGCATATATAAAACAACCCATCAAACCATATTTTAAACCAAAATTTAATCCTATGAAAACAAGAGGAATCATTGAAATTCCAAAAAAGCGACCACCAAATGGCATACTAAGATTTAATCCTGGAATGATTGACACCAATACGTCAATTGAGATAGCTAAAGTTACTAACATTGCTGTATAAACTAATTTTCTAATATTTTTCATAATTTCCTCCAAAAAAAAATATCCAAAAAGGATAATACACTATTCTAATCCAGCATTACCTGGTCTAGATTACGAATCGATCCTATCCTCTCAGCTTTACGCTCTCCGTAGTGTAATTTTATTATACCACATAAAAATCTTATTAAAACTTATAAATAATAATATCAAATAATTTTTTTGTAATTTAAAATAATATATGATATAATTTATATATAGGAGAAATATTTATGTCGAATTTTAAATGGTTTAATGAAAAACCAAAAGAAGTAATTGTTACTATGGCATCAGGTCACATAACTCTAAATAAACAAGGATCAACCTTTTTTGAACATGCATATAACGTCTTATTAGGTGTAAATGAAAAAGAGAATCAAATTGCTATAAAACCTCTTAATAAAGATGAGGCGATGTCACAACAATACCCGGGCAATAAGAAGTATAAGATTACTGTGAGAGCATCATATGCTAGAATAACTAGTAAAGCGTTTATGGAAGAAATCATGAGTCTCTCAGGACATAATTTTGGAGAACAACCTATGAAATTTCCAGCAAATTGGAATAATATAGATCAAATGTTAATAATTGATTTGAAAGGAGGAGTTGATAATGTTTAATTCAGAAGCATTGGTTTGGGTATGGTTAGCTGTTTTTATTCTTTCAATTGTTTTAGAGGCTGCTACTGTTGATTTTGTAGCAATATGGTTTTCAATTGCAGCATTACCTTCATTTGTTATGGCTCTTTTAAACATAAGTTTTGAAGTTCAATTAACTTTTTTCGTACTAGTATCTATTCTTCTACTAGTTTTTACAAGACCATATATGGTAAAATACTTTAAAACCAATAGAGTAAAAACAAATGCGCAAACTGTAATTGGAAAAACAGCTGTTGTCACAGAAAAGATTTCACCCAACGAGATTGGAAAAGTGAAATTAAGAGGAATTTCGTGGTCTGCAATTTCAAATGATGAAATTGAAAAAGGATCAAAAGTAAGAGTTCTAGACATAGAGGGCGTAAAGTTAATCGTTGAGTTATTAGAAAAAAAATAAAGGAGATACAAAATGGAAGCAATTTTTATTATTCTGTTAGTTGCAATTGGTTTGTTTGTTTCGAGTTTTAGACTTGTAAGACAAACAGACATGTTTGTTGTTGAGAGATTAGGTGGTTACTTTAAGACTTGGGATACTGGTATTCATTTACTAATACCTTTCATAGATAAAGTCGCAAAGCAAGTTTCTATGAAAGAACAGATAAGAGATTTCCCTCCACAACCTGTTATTACAAAAGATAATTTAACAATGCAAATTGATTCAGTTGTATTTTTTCAAGTCACTGATCCAAAGCTATATGCTTATGGAGTAAACAATCCAATTGCAGCTATTGAAAATTTATCTGCAACTACTCTTCGTAACATCATTGGTGATTTAGACTTAGAACAAACATTAACTTCAAGAGAATTAATCAATACAAAAATGAGAGATATTTTAGACGAAGCGACTGACCCTTGGGGTATTAAGGTTAATAGAGTTGAAATAAAAAACATTATTCCTCCGAGAGATATTAGAGAAGCACTTGAAAAACAATTAAGAGCAGAAAGAGAAAAAAGAGAAAGTGTCTTGCTTGCTGAAGGGCAAAAAAGAGCTGAAATTCTTAAAGCAGAGGGTGAAGCTGAAGCAGTCATAGTAAGAGCTAATGCAGATAAACAAAGTCGAATCTTAGCTGCTGAAGGTGAAGCTGAGGGTATATTGAGATTAAAACGAGCTGAAGCAGATGGTATTAACTTGATCAAAAAAGCCGGTGCAGATAATGCAGTATTACAAATCAAAAGCTTTGAAGCGTTAGCAAAAGTGGCAGACGGTCAATCAACTAAAATTGTAGTTCCATCAAATTTAATGGACTTATCTTCAGTTGTCTTGGCAGCAAAAGAAATCGCTACAAATGAACCACCAAAGACGCCAGCCACTCCTAAGAAAAAATAAAAAACCACACTAGAATAATAGTAATGTATAAAAAAATAAGGTATTAATAACCTTATTTTTTTATTACTTTATATATCATTTTTTGTTTTTTACTGGGCGATTCTTTAATGACTATTGACTCTCTTAATAATTTATCTGACTCTTTTAAGCCTTTATTATTGTGATAAATAGTTGCAAGTAAATTTCCTTTCTTAATCTTCATTCCAACTTTTACGTTGAGCTGAATACCTACTGAATGATCAATTTTATCTGATTTAATTTGTCTTCCTGCACCCAATATCATTGCAGCATTACCAATTTTCAACGCATTTATTTCATTAATCCAACCGTCATAATCTGAATATATCTCTTTTTTATTAATTGCAAATTGTTTATGAAAATCTTTCAAACTTGCAACATTCCCACCTTGTGAATGAACCATTTTTTCGAAGTATTTGTATGCTTCCCCTGACTTTAGAACATTATCAACATCAATTGAGGCAATTTTTTTATTTTTGAAGACATTTGAATTAATTAAAATTTGAACAACAATTTCTTTAACCACTTCATTCAAATCCTCTGGTCCATTACCTTTAAGTGTATTAATCACTTCGAAAATTTCAAGTGCATTGCCAACATAATTTCCTAGTGGCTGATTCATATTTGTTAATACTGCACTGACTTTTTTGTTTGCTTTGTAACCAATTTTTACCATTAGATTTGCTAATTCTTCTGCCTTTTTGATGTTTTTCATAAATGCTCCTTGACCTACTTTAACATCTAAAACTATGACGTCTGAACCTGATGCTAATTTTTTACTCATTATTGAGGATGCAATTAAAGGCATTGAATCAATTGTTGCAGACACATCTCTAAGCGCGTATAATTTTTTATCTGCCGGTGCAATATTTTTTGATTGTCCGATAATAGCGATATTAATTTTTTTAACTTGATTAATAAAATCGCTTTTTGATAATTCAACTTTAAATCCTGGAATAGACTCAAGTTTGTCTATTGTACCTCCAGTATGACCAAGTCCTCTACCACTCATTTTAGCAAATTTCAAATTGTAATGAGCAATAATAGGACCAATAATCAAAGAGGTTTTGTCTCCAACACCCCCTGTTGAATGTTTGTCAACTTTTATTCCATCTATGTCAGTTAAATCAATAATATCTCCTGAGTCTTTCATTGCTATCGCAAGGTTACTTGTTTCTTCATCCGTCATCCCATTCAATAATATTGCCATCGCCATTGAACTCATTTGATAATCTGGAATTTTTCCTGAAGTATAATTTTTTATCATATAGTTAATCATATCTTTCGACAATGTTTTTTTTTCTTTTTTTAATTGAATCAAATCTGTCATTTTCATAACTATCACCTACCTTTATATTATCATAAAAGTCTTATGCTATAATATTTGTATGAAAATTATTGCATTAAGACACTCATATACAAAATTAAATGAAGAAAAACGTATTCAAGGAAGATTAGATATAAAATTATCAAAAAAAGGTATTTTAGCGGTCTACGAGAATATAGAATATATATCAAAAATTGATTTTGATTTGATTGTAAGTTCTCCTCTTATGAGAGCTTTACAAACTTCTTTGATAATAGGGGAAAAAACTAATTATAAAAACCCAATAGTCTTACTTCACGAATTTGTAGAAAGAGATTTTGGTAAACTTGATTATACTTTAGTATCTGAATCAAAAAAATTATACAATTCTACATTAAGTATTGACGGTTTTGAATCAAATGAGTCCCTTGAAAAAAGAGTTAATAACGGAGTTATAAAATTGAATTCTATTTATACTGATAAAAAAATACTATTAGTTGCGCATTCTCACATTATTAAAGCTCTGATGAAATTGGCCAATTTTCCAAATCTAAGCTATTCAAATACAGAAATTGATCATAAAAAAGTAACTGAATTCGAATTTATAAAAGGTAAATTGAGATTAATAAAGTAGATGAATATCTAATTAATTAGAATTTATTCTATCAATAAAAATTTTAGCTATATTATTTGTATCCATATTTGAGTAATCCTTAAATGAAATTTCATCTAAGATTTTTACTTTTTTATCTGTATGAAAGAATGGGAATCTTTTTCTAACTTTTTCATTTCCATAAATTTTTACTGGAATTATAGACGCTTCTGCCCTAGCTGCAATTCTGAAAGATCCAACTCTAACTTTAATTATTTCTTTATAATTTCTATATTTTGTTCCGCCCTCAGGAAAAACTACAAATGATAGACCATTCTTTATTTTTGAAACTACATTATCTAATCTTTTTACAGTATCCCTATTATTTGCTCTATCAACCTTAAAACAACCCATTGCATCCAGCCAACCTGATATTATAGGGATTTTAAAAAGTTCTTTTTTTGGTGTAAATGCAACTGGTCTTTTTATTATTGATAAAAGAACAAAAACATCTGAATATGATTTATGTGATGAATAAAAAACTATATTCTTGTCTTTAGGAATTTTTTCAGATCCAACGATTGTTAATTTCATTCGCAATAAAAACATATTTATAAATTTGGATGCACTTCTTGTAACATAAGAAAAAAATCTATTGTTATTACCTGAAAATTTATATAGCGGTGTCATTATCCATACTAGAATTAGTATTATAAATATTGCAAAAACTGGAGATATAATAATCCATAAAGGAATTAAATCAGAATTAAAATTGATAGTTGCAGTTAAAATAAAAGTAAAATAAATTACTAAAAAAATTGTTGTAATCATATTTTCGTTCTCTCATAAATACAAAATATCAATTTTGGTTTCAACCAAAATTTTTTTAACCTAAAAGATTCTAATGAATATTCAGAAAAATAAGTGTCCCCATGATATCTTCCCAAAACATGAGTTATATATAATACGTCTGCATATTTCATTGATTCTTTGTATAATTTTGATCCACCGATTACGTAGATATCCTTATTATTATTTTTAAAAAATGAATCAAGATCATCTACAAGAATAAATTTGTTTGATTCTTTTAATGTTTTGCTTAGTATATATATTTTTGAAAATGGTAGATTCCCACTTGGATAATATTTCAGCATCGATAAATAAGTTTTTCTACCCATAATCACTTCCTTATTTCTTGTGATCTTTTTAAAGTGCTCAATATCATCTTTAAATGTCCAAGGTAACTTATTATTTGATCCAATTAATCTATTTTCATCCATAGCCCAAATCAAATTAATCATACTGAAACTTTTCCTTTGATTGATGGATGAAAATCATAATCTAAAATTTTTATATCTTCATATTTAAAATTCTCAATATCAGTCACATCAGGATTAAGCCATAATTTAGGAATTTTTTTCGGAGTTCGTTTAATTTGCTTTTCAATTAAAGGAATATGATCATTGTAAATATGTGCGTCACCTAAAGTGTGAATAAATTCCTTTGGAACCAAGCCTGTAACATGAGCAACCATCGCTAAAAGAAGTGAATATGAAGCAATATTAAAAGGAATACCTAAAAAAACATCAGCACTTCTCTGGTAAAGGTGTAATGATATTTCTCCATCATTTACGTAAAATTGCATAAATGCATGACAAGGAGGCAGTGCCATGCTATCAACTTCTTCAGGATTCCATGATGAAATTATAAGCCTTCTTGAGTTTGGGTTATTCTTGATTTCATTTATCACATTTTTTAATTGATCTACACCATTAAAATTTCGCCATTGTTTACCATATACTGGACCTAAATCTCCAAATTTACGAGCAAATTCATTATCGTTCAATATCTTTTCAATAAATTCATCTATAGTTTCGTTATTATAATAATCACTCTTTTTAAATTTTTTAAAAGGCCATTCATTCCATATTCTTACTTTGTTTTCAACTAAATATTTTATATTTGTATCCCCTTTAATAAACCACAACAATTCATAGATTAATGCTTTATAATATATTTTTTTTGTAGTTAAGAGTGGAAATCCTTCTTTTAAGCTGAACTTCATCTGATAACCAAAAATAGATCTCGTACCTGTGCCGGTTCTATCTGATTTATTTTTACCCTCATCTAAAATTTTCTTTGCTAAATCTAAGTACTTATTCATAGTTGGCCAACCTATACAGTGCTTCTGCATAAATAGTTGTTGCTTTTAATAAATCTTTAATGTAAATGAATTCTTCTGGTTGATGAATATTTGATTCTGTTCCTTTAAAATGTGCACCATATGCTACAGAATTCTTCATTGATCTCGCAAAAGTTCCACCACCAATTGTAAACGGTTTTGAATTGTAATCTTGAGTATTTTTTTGATATGTATCCATTAATATTTTTATAAAATCACTCTTTGGATCTTGATATAATTCCCTTTTATGATGATCAACACTGACTAAAGCGTTTTTTAAATTTGATTTAATTTTTTCAATGATTCTATCAAATTCTACTCCTTTTGGATATCTATAATTTAATTTTAGTTGAATTTTTGATTTAATTTTTTTAATAACACCCACATTTGATGAGGTCATTCCCATTTCATCACTTTTAAATTCTATACCCAGTTTTTTTCCAGTCAAATCGTTTAAAAAATATTTTTTATACGTATCAGTGAAATCGGATGGAACATGTTTTATCAAAAACTGTAGCATCAAATCAATTGCATTTATTCCTTCATGAGGTGTCGAACCATGAGCACTTTTGCCATTTATACTTAAAAATATTTTATCATTTATTTTTTTCACTTCTCCGGTGTACTTATTTAATTGTAGATATTCTTTGAAATGTTTCTCGTATTTCTGTTTGTATTCAAGACTTACTTCTGCATAATCTGGCACCATATTATCTCTATCACCACCATTTAGAGATAAAATCCCAGTGTTTTCAGAGCTGAATTCAATATTTATTCTTGAAATTCCTTTTTCAGCATAAATTAGTGGAAAGTCTGCATCGGGTATTATTCCATAAACTGGTTGTTCAGGATTTTTTTTAAAGTAGTACTCTATTCCTCTCCAAGCTGTCTCCTCATCGGTTCCTAAAATTAATTTAATTCTGTGATTAAGTTTTAAATTTGTATTTTTTAAAATTTTCATAGCATAATACATAGCTAATGTAGGACCCTTATCGTCTAAAGTGCCTCTACCATAAATTTTTTCACCATCTATCTCACCACCATAAGGTTCATGAATCCATCCTCTACCCTCAGGCACTACATCTAGATGCCCTATAGTTCCAATGAATTTTTTTCCATCACCAAATTCAATATGTCCTGCGTATCCATCAGTATTTTCTGTATTGAAACCCTCTGATTTTGCTTTATCAAGAAACCAATCTAAAGCTATTTTTATATTTTCTCCAAAAGGAGCACCTTCATTTTTTGGATCGAATTTAGTTAATACAGATTTAATTCTTACTATTTCTATTAAATCTCTTACAATATTCTCTTTTTCTTCATATACAAGTTTTTTAAAATCCATTTTTTTCTCCTTAAATTACTTTATGAGCAAACTCTCTAATGCTATCTTCATCATCCCAGTAAAAGCTTGTTCTCTCTCTAGTGAAGTTGTGACTTCATGAGTAACTAATGAATCTGAAACTGTAAGCAAACAAGATGCCTTTTTACCCAATGATTTTGCTACAGAAAATAAAGCAAACGACTCCATTTCAACAGCACTTAAATCATATTTTTTTGAAATATCTACATATTCTTTAGAATTCATTCTATAAAACACATCTGATGAATGAATTTTCACAGTTTTTAATTCAAGTTTATTTCTTTTGGCTGCAACTTTAAGTGTTTTATTCAATGATTCATTAGAGTGCATAGTATTCTCATTTGAGAATCCGTAAGTTTTAACAAAACTCGACTCAGAATAGGCAGATTCGACTAGTACAGTATCAAAAAGAGATAAATTCTTTCTGTAAGCTCCACAGGATCCAATTCTTATAATAGATTCAACGTCATAAAACTTATATAATTCATAAGAATATATCCCAATAGAAGGCATTCCCATTCCTGAACCCATGACTGTAACTCTTTCACCTTTGTAATATCCTGTGTATCCAAGCATATTTCGTGTTGAATTTATTAATTTATATTCTGTTAAAAAATTCTCAGCAATAAATTTTGCTCTTAAAGGATCACCAGGCATAAAGACTATCTTCGCTATATCTTCTTTTTTTGCACTAATATGTGGAGTCATTTGAATCTTCCTTTCCTGTAACTATTACTACGCCTTTTGACGTTCCGATTCTATTTACACCTAAATCTATATACTTTATTGCATCCTTGTAATCTTTAATTCCTCCGGATGCTTTGATTTTACAGTTATCTCCGACAATACTTTTTATTAATTTAATGTCATGATAAGATGCACCTGATGTTCCAAAGCCTGTTGATGTTTTAACGAAATGTGCTCCAGATTTCATAACTAAGTTTGAAACATATTTAATTTCTTCGTCTGATAAATAGCAGGTTTCAATTATGACTTTTAATATTTTTCCATTTGTTTTTTTTAATACTGATTGAATGTCCAGTAAGATTTTTTTTTCATTCCTTTCATAGACATTATTTAAATTAAGAACCATATCTAATTCATCTGCACCGTCATTTATTGCTTTTTCAGCCTCATAAGATTTTACTTCTGGTATATGTTGACCATGAGGAAAACCTATCACTGTACAAACACAAACATCTGTGTCTTTAAGTTTTTTTGAAACATGAGATACAAATGTTGGATTGACACAAACTGATTTGAAATTGTATTTAATTGCCTCTTCAACCAATTTATTTATTTGATTGACATTCACATTATGTCCTAATTTAGTATGATCAATAAATTTACTTAAATCCATCTTTCCTCCTAGTAATCCGTGATTTTATTAATACCTACTTTTAAATTTGAATCAATATCTAAAATTTTATGGTTTTTTCTCAGAAGATTCAAAAACTTTGCTGAATATTTTTTTGGAATTTTCATTGTACCTTCAACTGTTCCAGGAACTTTCTCCATTATTGATTTAATCTTTCTATCTATCTCTTCGAATGAAAAATAGACTATGTTATTTTTTAACTTAATTCCTAAAAGATTTATTTGAGGCGGAATGATAAAAGCGGTATCCAGTTTTTCAACCAAAAAACCCACAAAAAACTTCTCATTTGAGGGGTAAAATATATAATCTGAAATTGAAATATCTTCTTTATTATAGTATTCTCTTAAATCATCTAGGTCATTAAGGTACTTTAAAATGTAAAATAATTTTTTTGTTTCAAAAAAATGGAATTTCTCTGATTCTTGTTGATTTTTTTTAATATATGCGTTTTTGATTATTTTAAATGAATTAACTAGGAGATCATTTTTAAACTTTTGAACATCTTCAAATATTTCGTGATAAATTTGAAGATCGAATTTTTTTGTTAAAATTTCTATAATCTTAAAAAATTCTTTAATTATATAACTAGGAGTAAATAGTGATATATTTGCATGCATATTTACATCTAAATATATCGGACTCAGTCTATAAAGATCTGGAACCGTACTTTTTGGTGTTATACATATTTCAAAAGGATATTTTAAGTGATTATGTTTAAACGAAAACTTAGCTATCTTTTCATCCATATAAACATCAAAATTAAGTTCATTTTTAAAAAAATTAATTACTGTTAATATATCGATTTCTCTTGTTTTTTCTTTAAAAAAATGAACTCTAAAATTAGACATTTTTACCTCTAAAATATTATAACATGATTATTATAAATTTTTTTTACTTATTTTATCTAAAAAAGAGTGATCAGTATTGTCAAAACTTATTGGTGTAATAGAAATATATCCATCCTCTACAGCTGCAACGTCAGAATTTATATCTTCAATGAATTTTTTAGAAGAATATTTAGTAATATAAACTTTCTTATTTTCATCATAAATAAAATCAGAGTTATGAAGCTTTTTGCCTAACCTAGTTAGTTTAAATCCTTTTGTTTTATTGAAATTAATTGATGGAAAATTTACATTTAAAATGTGATCACCTTTGTACAATTTAGTATCAAATATATAATCAAAAAAACTATTTAGAGCATCATATATATATGGAGCATTTGGATTAGCAGCGCTAACAGCAATTGAGTGAATTTCTTTCAATCTCGCTTGTCTAGCAGCACCAATTGTCCCAGAATAAAATATATCATTTGCAAGATTATGTCCGTAATTTATTCCTGATACACATAAATCAAAATCTACTTTAAATTCTTTTAAAGCGACTGAAATACAATCAGATGGAGTCCCTTCAATTGTGACAGTTCTTTTAGCTCCAACGATGTTCTCAGGCAAATGGATCTTTATTTTTTTATTTATTGAAATAGACATCGAAGATGCACTTTGTTGTTTGTGAGGACAACAAACATAAACATCTCCAAACAATGCTAAAGATTTTACAAGAGTTCTTATTCCATCTGACTTATATCCATCATCATTTGTAACTAATATGTTCATTTCAATGCCTCAACGACCTTGTTACATCTTTCACACAAAACATTACTATTTAGTTTTTCAAATACATTCCAACATCTTTCGCAAGTGTCACCGTCAAATTTTCTTAAACTTGCCTGAAGACTTTCACCTTCTTTTACATTAACCTTTGCAACCATTAATATTTCTTTAAGATCAATGTTTAACCTCTGTATATTAACATTCATTTTTTTTGGAATTTTAACTGATATTTCCGCCTGCATAGTTTTTGTAATCAATTTTGAATTTCTTGCATCCTCGATAACTGAGTTTACAGCTAATCTAATTTTTAATAAATCTTCAAGTGCCTGTCTTAAAGCGAATGGATCTTCAGATTCAGTTGGAGTATCAATTCTCTCTAGATATACGTCACTGTACTTTTTGAAATTTAATTTTTCATATGCTTCACTAGTTGTATGAGGTATTATTGGAGTAAGAAGCTTTAATAATGTCATAATTATATCAAAAAATGTAGATTGAATTGCTCTTCTTTCGAAATCATTTTTCAATTCTAAATAAAGCTTGTCTTTTGTAAAATCTAGATAAAATGCACTCAAGTCGTTTATTATATATGGTAATACCGTTCTGTAAACTTTATCAAAATCATAATTTTCATAATAATTGAATATTTTTGAATATAAATCTTTTAACTTTAAAGTGATTGCTCTATTTAGATTTCCTCTCATTGAATAACCAATATAATCTTTTTCTAAATCAAAATCAGATAAGTTCCCCAATATATATCTTAGAGTATTTCTAATTTTTCTATAACCTTCACTAATCTGTTTTAAATTTTCTTCGCTGATTCTCACATCTTGTTGATAATCTGTTGAGGCAACCCATAACCTAAGTATATCTGCTCCTTTTTGCTTCATCACTTTAAGGGGATCAACGGTATTGCCTATTGATTTGCTCATTTTTCTACCATTTCCATCTAGAGTAAAGCCATGTGATAAAACAGCTTTATATGGAGAATGTCCAAATGAAGCGACAGAAGTCGATAAGCTTGAATTAAACCATCCTCTATATTGATCAGAACCTTCTAAATATAAATCTGCAGGAAAATGCTCACCATTTCTTTTTAGGATCATAAAACTTGTCCCTGAGTCAAACCAGACATCCATGATGTCACTCTCTTTAAAATAAATATCATTCGGACTATTTATATTCTTATAGCCTTTTGGTAATAAATCTTTTGGATCAAGTTCATACCACGAGTTTGAACCTCTCTTTGAAAAAATCGATGCAATATGATTCAATACTTTACTATCTAAAATAGGTTCTCCATTCTCAGTATATAAAACTGGAATCGGTACACCCCAGGATCTTTGTCTTGAAATGCACCAGTCTTCCCTTGAACTTATCATATTTGAAAGCCTAGTTTCACCCCATTTAGGATACCATTTTACATCTTTTATTGATTTTAATAATGGTTCTTTTATCTTTTTTATAGATGCAAACCATTGCGGTGTTGCTCTGAAAATAACAGGTTTTTTAGTTCTCCAATCATGAGGATAAGAATGAACAAATTCTGTTGCATCTAATAATGTTTTTTTAGTTTTCAAAAATTCAATAATTTCGTTATTGGCTTGTCTGTAAAATAACCCTTTAAATTGACCAGTTGAATCCATCATATAACCCTTCTCATCAACTGGACAATAAATTTCTAAACCATATTTTTTTCCAACTATATAATCTTCCTCACCATGTCCTGGTGCCGTATGAACAATGCCTGAACCATCTTCTGCAGTAACATGATCTCCTAAAATGACTGGGCAAACTTTTTCATTTAGTGGATGAAAATATTTTAAGCCTTCTAATTTTTCACCATAAAATTCTTTAATAATTACAACATTTTCAAATGATAATTTTTTTGATACTAATTCAATTAGATCTTTAGATAATATAAATTTACCCTTGTTTGTTTCAACAAGAACATATCTTAATTTAGGATTTACAGCAGTTGCTCTATTAGCTGGCAAAGTCCATGGTGTAGTAGTCCAAATAATTAAAGATACATTATTAAATTCTTCTGTATTTTCAGACAGTTTGAATGCAACATATATTGAAGTATCTTTGATATCTATATATTCGATTTCAGCTTCAGCTAGAGCCGTCTCTGATGATGGAGACCAAAAAACAGGTTTTAATCCTTTATATATTAATCCTTTTTCAACCATTTTTGAAAAAATCAACACTTGATCAGCTTCATATTCATGTTGAAATGTCACATACGGATTGGACCATTCACCCAATATACCAAGTCTTTTGAATTGTTTTCTTTGCCTTTCTATCTGTTCTTCAGCATATTGTTTACAAAGATTTCTATATTCACTCTTTGTTAGTTTTTTCCTATTTACACCTTTTTTAGAAAGTGCAGTTTCAATAGGGAGACCATGAGTATCCCATCCTGGGATATATCTAGTTTTAAATCCTCTCATAGTCTTGTATCTAACAACAAAGTCTTTTAGTATTTTGTTCATTGCATGACCAATGTGGATATCACCATTTGCATAAGGAGGACCATCGTGTAAAACAAAACTTTCACCCTCTTTATTGAGTTCTAAATTTTTTTTATATAAATTTTTTTCTTTCCAAATATCTTGTATGAGGACTTCTTTTTCACCCAAATTTCCCCTCATTGGGAAATCTGTATTTGGAAGATTTAAAGTTTCTTTATAACTCATTTTTTCACCTTTTATATTTATTTTTAGTTTATTAAGTTAATTCTTTAACAAAAATTTTAAGTGTTCCATCTGAAAATGCGTCGTTATCACCAAACATGATAACTTTTTCTCTAATCAAAATGACTTCACCTTCCAAGGCATATGTTATGCCAGAAAAAAAAGCTATTGCTTTATTAATTTCATCAACTTCAATTTTTTCAAAATTGATAATATATGGTACATGATTCTTAAGATTATCTGCAATTTTTAATAATGTTTCATCATTAGAATTTTCTAACATAAGAAACTCAACTAATTCTGATGATTTCTTACTGTTTTCTTTTTTTTGATTCTTTTTTTTAAATAAACTCATTTCTATTCCTTTAATAATTTTTTAAAATATGATCCTAGTCTTATCATGGTTGATCCCTCTTGAATTGCTATTTCGAAATCCTCTGTCATACCCATAGATAATTCATTCAAATTATATTTTTTTGAGATTGATTTTAATCTAGAAAAAATTTTTCTAGTAGTTTCTAAATCTTTGTTTTTGCCGATGGTCATTAAGCCTATAATGTTTATTTTATCATATTTTTTTGCCTGATTAAAAAATGATGGAAATTCATCAATTAGTATTCCATTTTTTTGTTTTTCATTAGTTAAATTAATTTGTATCAAACAATCTAAAGTATTATTCCTATGTTTTTGAATTTCCTGAAGCAACTTTAGAGAATCAACAGTATGTAATACATCAATTTCATTGATTATTTTTTTAGCTTTATTTCTTTGCAAATGTCCAATGAAATGCCACTCAATATCTTTTTTTCGGATTTTTTCTTTCTTCTCTATAAGCTCATCGACTCTATTTTCTCCAAAAAATCTAACTCCTTTATTATAGAGAATATTCATCTCTTTGTCGTTGAAGTATTTCGATGCACATATCACCTTACATGAATTAATATACCTCATACGTTAAACCTAAAATATACTATGTCCCCGTCCTCCATCAAATAATCTTTACCTTCTAATCTGTATTTGCCAGCTTCACGGGCCTTTTTAGCATCTTTAAAAATAAAAAAATCTTTGTAAGATAAGGTTTCACATCTTATAAAACCTTTTTTTATATCTGAGTGAATTATTGATGCACAGTCTATAGCTTTCATTCCTTTTTTGTACGTCCATGCCTTAACTTCATTCTTTCCAGCAGTAAAAAAAGTTTTTAATTCTAACATTTTATAACTTTGTTTGATCAAAAGATCCAATTGAGACATTTCTAATTCCATGATTTTTAGCAATTCTTTTTTATCATATTCAGACATTGTTGTTAATTCAAACTCAAACTGTGAAGAGAGAATTATGTATGGAATACTATTTTGATTTAAATATTCAATAAATTTCGATACTTTTTTATCTTTAGTTTGTTTTGAGATATCTTCTTCACTAATGTTAATAACTACAATTGTTTTTTTGAAAGACAACAATTGTAGTTCTTTGATAATTTTATAAGTATCTTCATCAAATTCATTTCTTGTATCGTTAGTCTCACTCAACAATACTTTTTTTATATTACTTAAAATCGATAGTTCTAAAAGACTTTCTTTTGGATTTTTTTTCTTTTTTTTATCTAGATTTTTAATTCTATTTTCTACTCTCTCCAGGTCGGAAAGCTTCAATTCCATATCAACTGTCTCAAAATCTCTAATTGGATCAACATCTCCATGAACATGAGTAATCTTTTTAGAATCAAAACATCTTACCACATGACAAATTGCATTAACTTCTCTGATATGAGATAAAAATTTATTTCCTAACCCTTCTCCACTTGATGCGCCTTTAACAAGACCTGCTATATCAGTAAACTTAATTGTTGTATTAATAATTCTCTGTGGATTATAATGTTTGGCGATAAAATTTAATCTGGAATCTTGAACTGGAACAACTCCTACATTAGGCTCAATAGTTGCGAAGGGATAATTTGCAGCTAAAACTTTGGATTTTGTAATTGCATTAAATAAAGTAGATTTACCAACATTAGGTAAACCTATTATTCCAACCTGTAACATTTTTTCTCCTTAAAAGTTGTATCGATTATAAGCTTTTCTTCTTTTTTAACCATGATGGAATCTTTGTATCTTGACTTTCTTTCTCATTTGATTCATTAACTTCATGTAACCCATCATCTGTAAGTTTAAGTTGTTCATCAGAGGTATTGTTAAATATTTCACTTGCAAGATTTTTTATAGTTGTGTCTTTAGCTTTTAATTCATATCCCGTTGCTATTACTGTAACAACCATCTCTTCTTTCATTTCAAGACTAACAGCAGTTCCATATATAATATTTAAATCTTTATCAGTTGCGTTTCTGATTTCAGATAATGCTTGTTCAGTTTCAAATAAGGTTATGTTTGTACCTGATGTAATATTTACAACAGCATCTGTTGCTCCATCTATTGAAACTTCTAAAAGTTTTGAATGAATTGCTTTTCTAGCTGCTTCAACTGCTCTGTTTTCTCCCTGGGCGATACCAACACCCATTAATGCAGTACCCTTGTTTTCCATTACCGTTCTTACATCAGCAAAGTCTACATTGATAATCCCAGGCACCGTAATTATTTCAGTTACACCTTGAACACCTTGCCTTAAAATATTGTCAGATTCTCTAAATGCATCTAAAAGTTGAGTAGTTGGTCCAGAAATTTCTAATAGTCTCTCATTAGGAATTACGATGAGAGTGTCAACATGAGGTTTCAATGCTTCTAAGCCCTTGACTGCCTCTTGCATTCTTAAAGGTCCTTCAAAAGAAAATGGTTTAGTAACGATTCCTATCGTTAATGCACCAGATTCCTTAGCTTTTTTTGCAATAATTGGTGCTGCTCCAGTTCCAGTTCCTCCACCCATTCCACATGTAATAAAAACCATGTCTGCATCTTTGACCAGTTCTTCAATTTCAAAAATAGACTCTAGTGCTGCTTTCTTTCCAACATCTGATTTAGCACCCGCACCTAATCCTCTTAATAAATTTTTTCCAATTTGAAGTCTTGTTTGTGCTTTGGATCTCTTTAAAACTTGAGCGTCAGTATTAACTGCAACAAATTCAACTCCACTTACATCATTCTCTATCATTCGGTTTACTGCGTTTCCACCGCCTCCACCGACACCTATAACTTTTATTACAGGTTTTTCATTAAATTGATCATTTTCTCCAAAAACCATGGTTATTCTCCCTTATATATGGATATTGTATCACTAAAAATGAAATATAGAAAGCTAAATAAAATATGTAGTATTCTTTTTCATTTCTAGATAAAAATCATATAATCTGTCTTCTTTTATTGCATTTCTAATTTCATACATTAAATTCTTTATATATTTTAAATTGTTTATACTTACTAATCTAGAAAATAATAACTCTTTTGCTTTAAATAAGTGTCTCAAATATGATCTACTATATGGAATTAATTTTTCATCTATATCGTTTTCAATCGGTCTCAGATCATCTTTATATCTTAATGATTTAAGAATTAATTTTCCTTTGGATGTTAAAGCTGTTCCGTGTCTAGCTAATCTAGTTGGATAGACACAATCAAACATATCTATTCCATTCATAATGTTTTCTATCAAATCGTCGGGTGAACCCACTCCCATTAAGTATCTAGGTTTATCTTTTGGCAACAAATTTTTTAATAATTTTGTAACTTTATACATCTCTTTTTTTTCTTCTCCGACTGACAAACCACCTATTGCATAACCATCAAATCCAATTTCAATTGTTTTCTTAGTACTATAAATTCTTAATTTTTCGTTCAATCCACCTTGAACAATTCCAAAAAGTGCTTGATCACTTTTTTTTGCTTTCTTCCCTCTTTTCGCCCAACGGAGGGTTCTATCAACTGACTTTTTAAGATAGTCAAAATCAGCATCGTGAGGCGGACACTCATCAAAACTCATTATTATATCTGCATCAATAATTTCTTGTATTTTTATAGATAACTCTGGACTCATAAATAATCTCGAACCATCTTTATGACTTTTAAAAAGAACTCCCTCTTCACTGATTTTTCTATTTTTTGATAGACTAAAAACTTGGTATCCCCCACTATCTGTAAGCAATCCACCATTCCAATTCATAAAATTTTTAAGTCCCTTATGTTTTTTTATTACATCAGTTCCTGGTTGGACCCAAAGGTGATATGTGTTAGCAAGTATTAACCCTTCAGAACATGATTTTATTTCCTCAACGCTTAAACTTTTTACTGAACCTTGAGTTCCTACAGGCATAAAAATTGGAGTTTCAAATATTCCTGAGGGAGTATGAAGTTTACCATATCTTGCACCAGTCTGTTTACATTCATGAATTAGTTCAAAAGAAATTGCCATATAACCTCTCTATGTTATAATAAATTTGTTAATTTTATTCCGGGGTAAATATAATGGGTATTAAAAATTTAGTAATCAATTCAATGATAGCAGTTATCTATATTATATTAGTTTTTGTTTTTAATTTTCTAAGCTTTGAATTGATTCAATTCAGAGTAGCTGAATTTTTGTTGATCCTGTTTATTTTTAACAAAAAAACAAGTTATGGGTTGCTTTTGGGGACTTTCTTTGCCAACTATTTTCTATCACCGTTTGGTTTGATTGATGCTTTATTTGGGACCTTAGCTACAGCTTTTGCATTAATTTTGATCTATTTAATTAAAATTAATTTCTTAAAATTTTTAGCTCCTTCAATCGCAAATGGATTAATAATTGGGCTAATGCTAAATTATCTACTTGGATTACCATTTCTTGAAACATTTTTTTGGATATTTTTAGGTGAATTAGTTGTAATGTATTTAATTGGATATCCTATTTATATAATTTTAAAAAAGAACTCACATTTTAATAGTATCATAAATTTTTAAATGAGCTTTTGGAATAGGATATTTTAATATCTCATTCATTTTGATGAACTCTAGATTCTCCTTGGGTTTTTTCAATAATTCAATTAATACTGGCTTCATAATCCACTCCTGATGAGAAAATTTATGTTTTATATCATTTTTAACATCTATTATTCTGTATTCATATTTTCTTTCTAAAATCTCTTCTAATGAGTTTAAGTCTTCTACTTCATATTGAGGAAATAAATACATTCCTTCATAAAGTTTTGTTTTTACTTTTTTAAGACAAATTTTATTTTTATATTTTAATATTACTGTACAAAAATACAAAACCTTTACTGGTTTTTTTTTGCTTTTAATTGGATACTTTATTTGATTTCCACTTTTATTAGCTCTACAAATATCAGACAAAGGACAAATTCCACATTGAGGATTATTAGGATTACAAACTTGTGATCCTAATTCCATCATTGCATTGGAATAAAGCCTTGGATTATAATTTTGAATAATTTTTTGATTAATCAAATTCATCTTTTTTTTAGTTGATTGCAATCTTATATCCAGTTCTATTTCGTATAACCTAGATAAAACTCTTATAACATTCCCATCAAGTGCAGAATAAGGCTTATTATATGCAAAAGACATTATTGCTCCAGCAGTATATTCTCCTACACCAGGCAATTTAATAACATCTTCATATTTATTTGGAAAATTATTAGAATAATCTTTATG
>MDSW01075013.1_pt1 | contig 29618 bp, 46 predicted proteins | sample 811171 | NCBI WGS metagenome assembly MDSW01 (sample SAMN05326641, study PRJNA326480) | marine metagenome | isolation source: seawater | place: Atlantic Ocean: North West | collected 2012 | reverse complement strand
TGACGTCGTTCCGACATCAGCTATGCTGAGTCAAAATGATAAAAATGGGTGAGAAAATATTTTCTGCTAAATTTCTCATTTTCCAGACCCATTTCCAGCCTCCTTACCATAACAGTCAGGTTTTTTTGGATTAAAAATTTAGCAACCTTACCATAATTTTTAAATTTTGCAAAAAAATCTCTAAAAAATCACTAAAACAAATTTTGAATCATTTTGAAACAAATTTTGAAGTGAAAAACAAATTTTGAATCATTTTGAAACAAATTTTGTATCTTAAAAACAAATTTTGTTTTATTTTGAAACAAATTTTCAACTTAAAGACTTAATTTTATAGTATATAAATGTCTATTAAAATTACTAATAGCAGAATAGTCAATTTTTATAACGCAAATCCGAGTCAAGATATTGAGAGAAATAATATTTTTCTTATTGAGTTTATTGAGAAAATTAAACAGGATTTGGAGAATGGTATTAATACGAGCGAAACATTACAATACTTAGATAATTTTAAACACCTTGTAGATAACAATTTTAAAACATTAGAAACGAAAGTATCAGAAATTGATGTATCTAGTGAAATAAAAGCACTAGAATCAAAGATGCAGTTATTAAATAAGGAAACTGAACAAATATCAGAAATTATATCTATATTAAATTCTCAGAAAACTAATTTTACAAAAGAACTAGAATCCATGATAAAAAATACAGAAAATACCAATAAAGTTACTATTTCAGAAATTCTTGATAAAAAACACGAAAATATTATTAATAATCTCTCTGCGGAATTAAATCGAACCAATTCTGAAACTAATAATACACTTTCTTCAAATATTAAAAGTCAATTGCATGAAAAATTTACAGAAATTAAAAAAGAGACAGATAAAATATTAAATGCAGATAATTCGAATAATAATAAGGTAGTTGAAGAGTATTTTAACAAAATTAACAGTGCTTTACAAATTGTGAAAGTAAATAATGAAAACGAGAGAAATAATAATATAGAAAGACAAGAAACACTAGTTAGAAATAATAATGATCTTTTATTTGAGAAATTAAAACCATCTTTGGATAAATTGGACAATTATATTGATTTACAATCTACTACAAATTCAAGCAGAAAAGGAAATGTTAGTGAGATTAAAATGGAAAATATACTTAATAAATGCTTTCCTAGTGCAACGGTTGAGAATACAACAGGAAACGCACATTGTGGTGACTTTCTTGTTAATTATAAAAGTTCTATTAGCAATAAGACTATTCCTATTATGGTTGAGAATAAATGCTACAAAAATAATGTAAGAGAGGAAGAAGTAGTTAAATTTATTGGAGATGTTAAATATACAGATAATCATGGTATATTTTTCTCTCAAACAAGTGGAATTGCTACAAAAAATAATTTCGATATAGATTTTGAAGATAAGAAAGTATTAATTTATTTACATAATGTCAATTATGATGAAAATCTAATAGTTTCCGCTTTCAGAATTATGGAAGTTATTATATCGAAGATTAATTTTAGTGAAGTCGGATCCAATATTTCAGAAGAAAAATTAGAGGCTGTTAAAACTGAACTTTTAGAATTTTTTATTGAAAAGGATAAATTAATCAAAGAGGCCAATGAAATTATTAGTTTAATTAAAAAGAACCTTATTAAAAAATTAGATAGAATGAAATTTCCTACTTTGGCTTCTCTCGTAAATGTAAGTATTTCAAATACAGGTGGTGAACACGTATGTGAAATTTGTGGTGAATCATTTGCTACTAAAACAGCTCTTGGTAGTCATAAGAAAAAGCATAATAATGAGCAAATGAATAAAGTTATTTCTGTTAAGACCTAATTTCCTTTCTTTTGTTTATTTTGTCTATATTCGCGCAGTTTCTTTAGATTTTCTACAGAATGAAATCTGTGTTCATAAAATTCTCCATTTGGACCCATTGGAATAAAGAAATCATCTACTGTACGCCTCCATCCCGCTGCTGTTTCTTGCTTCCATTCATATCCGTAATTATCTGTTAAAACTTGTTTTGAATCTACTGGACGGAACATTTCTCCAATAGTAATATTACCATGCAAATCTCTACAAGGTTCATTATTATTATATGCCATATTATAGTTCTTTTTTTTATGTGTTATACTATTTCAATTTAATTATTAATTCCTAGTTTCTTTTCAATATCATCAAGTCGCTTATTAATGATATTGAACATATTATAAGTTGCCTCTATGTGCGATGCCGCAATTTCTTCTTTTGATTGTGGTGGTTCAATATAATTACCATTTTCCCATATTTTAGCTATTTTGCTATACTTATGTATCAAAACATTATAAGGTTCTGTTTCTAACGATAATGACATTTTTTCTAGTTCTGGGTAATATTTTTTTCTTTTTTCAGATAATCGTGATTTTTTTTTATCTCCATCCTTAATTTCTGATATCGTGTTTTTAATATTGTTAATAGTAGCCATTTTTTGTTGTTCTGTTGCATTTTTATTTATCTTTTCTTTTTCATCTTCAATTGCCTTATGATAATCCACCAACCAATCCTCTAATACTTTCAAATTAGGTTCCATCGTTGTTTTTTTAAGCAATTCATTCTTCTCATTTAAAATTTTTTGTTTTTCTAATGCTTCCATTTTTTCTTTTAGTTTCGCCATTTCATCAATACATAGATTTATTTGCCGCGTTTCATCCATTGTTTACTTTATTTTAAGACTAATATATTATTTCAATTTAAATTTTAATTAACACTTTCCAATCTAGGTAATCTTTCTATTTTTCTAAAACTATAATCGATGTTTACCAATTCTAATATATTTGTATAATGTAAAAATATACAACCATATTTATTCGTTTCTGTTATTTTTTTAAACTTAAGTTCATCATGTATATCTCTCCATTTTTCATTCTTCAATAATATTATAGAATCTAATACTATTTTTGAACTAAGTTCTTCGGGTAAATATACATCATGATAATTTTGCATTATATATTAGTATTATGTTTTAAACTTTACATTAATATTTTATATAATAATAATCCTATTATTAAATACACGCAATATTGATTATATTCATCAACCATTTTACCAAACATACTTAAATCAGATGTACACAAAATACATTCACCAAATACATATTTTAAAAAACATTGAATTACCGATAAAGAAAATAATAGTAATAGTATTTTCATATTTTCTACTAATAATCCAAGATATATTGCAACAAACACCAAACAATGACATACATCGATTACTAGTTTTTTATTATATAACATTGCTAATATGAAAATTACGTGTGTAAATAATAAACTATTTATATATTTATAATCAAATGAATTAAGAGTTTCAGTAGCTAAAATATAAATAAAACTTACATCTAACATCAATGTTAATAATATTATAATTAATTTTCTATCATTTGAAATCATAATATTATTACTAGTAAATTCTTTTTTAAATATTTTTATAATTAATTTACGTACTCGTCTACATTAATTATTCGTTGTTTCAGTATGTTATACTTTACAGTGTGTTTATTTAATTTGCTTATTTCTTCAAAATTCTGCAAAATCCCTTTCATATACACATTTTTCTTGATTTCGTCCATAATATTTGGATTATTCATAATTTCTTGAAATATTTTTCGCTCTTCTTCATAAGTTGTTGGACAACAATTACGTTTCATATGTAGTAATAAATACCTTTCTGAACCCAGATTATCTATTACCTTATTAATTTTCTCTTGATTCTCATTCATCAATCGTTTGACGATGTAATTTGTTAATAATTCACTAGCTTCATAGTGTTTATGATAATAATATACTGACTGTATAAGGTATAAATTACTAAAAATATCGGCCATAGTTCCTGATAACATCTGTTGACTTTTAATTGCCCCTCCTCGAAGAGCTACAAAATTAGTAAGTGCTGCAAAATCTACAACCTGTTGTTCATATGTTCTGGAAAATGTTAATGTATTATAATATAATCCTATTGAATGACCCACTATATTATTGAAATTTGTCCTGAATTTATCAAGATTGTCTGTTAATATTGAATCTAATAACGGATATATGTATGGATGGCTCTTGTTTAACCCTTGTCCAAATATGATTAGAGACCTTGTTAGTGTATTAGACCCTTCAACAGTGATTCCAATCGGTGCACTTTTATAATATTTTTCCAAAAAATTATTATATCCAACACATATTGCTGCTCCACCGTGTATATCCATGGCTTCATTTAATACTACACGTCCCCTTTCTGTAGTTTGTTGCTTCATAATAGCACTTATTACTGCAGGAGAACTGCCAGAATCCAATATATCATTAGTCATTTCAACTGATGACTGAATTATCCATGTATTATATACCATATTGTTCATTTTTTCCTGTATTGCCTCCATACTTGCTAATGGCATATTAAACTGATCGCGAACCTTTATATAATTCATTATTCCATAGGTTGCTACTTTGCTACTAGCATTTGCTGTAGCAGGTAGACTGATTCCACGTCCAGCGGATAAACACTCCATTAACATTTTCCATCCGTTTCCTATGTTCTTTTCACCACCAATTACTTGGTCCAATTCCAATACAATAGTTCCTTTTATGGTTCCATTCGGAAATCCAACATCTAATGGATTATGATACGTATTTTGTTGCAAATCTTTATGATTTCTCTCTACTAATGCTACTGTTATTCCTGATTTTTTTAATAAATTATCTGGATCTTTTAAATTAAATGCGATTCCCATAAGATTTGCAACCGGAGCTAATGTAATATAACGCTTGTTCAAAGAAACACGTATCTTCAGTTTACCATCCTCTTCAAATACTTCACCCTCGTCAATACTTCCAGTAGCATCAGAACCATTATTTGGTCCTGTTAATCCAAAGCAAGGAATATAATCTCCATTTGCTAATCCAGGCAAATACTTATCTTTCTGTTCCTCTGTCCCATACTTTATTAATAGCTCACCAGGACCTAAAGAATTTGGAACCATTGCTACCACACCTAACCCTGGATCTACACTAGTAATTTTTGTTAATATACTAGACATTTCATTCACAGATAATTTAATTCCACCGTATTTTTCATCTATCAGAAAACTAAAATATTTACGTTTTGCCAAGTAATCAACAATATTATTCTCATTGTCGTTTGGATATATTTTTTTATCGTAATGCATTCCAAGTAATAAATCTAATTCTTTTTCAGGAAATTTATTTATATGTGTTTTTTTTTCTGGATATACTATTTCTCCTTTTAATATATTTCTATCTAAAGATGTATTCCCACTTTGTAGTGCTATCATCTCTGTCGGAGAGATTCGTGGTATTCTTTTTTTAACACTATTAAACAAGAATGTATACATTTTATATATTAATTATTTAATTTTTATATAACTTTTTATCTTATTAATTCCATTATAAATATATAAAAAAGTATTAACATACAATTCTAATATTATTTCTTGTATTCTTATGTTAAGATTTTTATACATAATCATATTGATAAGTATATCATTAAATAAATATATAAATATATATTATTATTAAATTTAATATGGCATTGACACGTAATGTATCGCGAAATCTAGCCAGCTCATTCTTTAAAACTATCGAAAAGGATAGTAAATTCAATATTTTAGGTCACAAAGTTAACAATAAATGGAAAAATACTTCTAGACAAGAAGTAAACAATATGATTAATGATGCTATTTATACATTAAATCAACATAATGTATCAAATGGTGACCGAATTGCATATAAGGGTAATAATTCAGTAGAGTGGGTTGCATGGAATATGGCATGTTATTCGGTGGGTGGTATTTGGGTTCCCATGTACGGTAATCAATCTTCTACATATTGCAATCATATTATTAACGATTGTACTCCAAAAGTATTAATTACAGAGACCAATAACGAAGATAAGGATATTACTTTTAACAACAATGATACTATTGTAATTCCAAATACGTTAAATAATTCCGAAACAAATAATATACAAATACATTCTCATAATGATATTGCTACATTAATATATACTTCGGGGACTACTGGTAATCCTAAGGGAGTGATTCTTTCTCATGAAAACATTTTATCTAATCTAGACGCTATAAATGATAGGTTTATTGAAATAAATAATTACAAAAGTTTAAATATTCTACCATGGGCACATATTTACAGTTTAACATGTGAATTATATTACAATCTTATGTTTGATAATAAAACAAACATATCGTCAAATATTAACGAATTCATAACAGAAGCTAATGAAATTAAACCAAATTCAATCTATATTGTTCCAAAAGTATTAGAAACTATTAAAAAACGTATTGAAATATTCGATAAACCAATTATCAAAAAAGTATTACCTTACATTATTAGTAATTTATTCGGTAATAATTTAAATGTTGTATTTGTAGGAGGTGCTAAATTAGATAATTATACTAAAAAATTTTACTTAGACAATGGTATTCATATATGCGAAGGATATGGTTGTAGTGAAACTGCTCCTATGATATCTGTAAATCATCATATTGAACCTCGAAATCCTAATTCAATTGGTAAAATACTCAATAATGTAGAAGTAGATATTGTAGATGGTGAGATATGTGTTTCTGGTCCTAATGTAATGCAGGGTTATTGGAACAATGATGAAGCTACTAACAAAAGCATTTTTGAAAAAGATAATAAACGATGGTATAAAACTGGTGACAGTGGAAAAATAGAAAACGGATTTCTTTTCTATGAAGGTAGAATTAGTGAAAATTACAAGCTCAGTAATGGAAAATTTGTAAATGTTTCACGTGTTGAAAATAATATTCGTAAATTTCTAAAATGTAACTTTATAATCTATGGAGAGAATAGAGGACATAACACTCTTATTACGGATTCAGAGGTTTCAAAAGAGGTATTAAAATTAATTAATGAAGATTTAAATCCATATATGAAAGTTAAACACGTTGTTGTTATTTCCACTGGCAAAATGGAAGAGTTTTTAACACCTAAAATGTCTATTAAGCGTAAACCTTTAATCGAATATGTAAAAACTTTTGATCTTATGAAATAATATTGTCATATATTATGACTTCTAGTATTAAACCCGATACTGTTAAAAATTTCACCGGTATTTCAGAAGATAAATGGATTCAAGGACCGACGTTAAAAGAAGGAACATTACTATTTGTAAAATATTTATCAGGAACAAATAAGGAACAGAATTCTGTTGAAGAGAGAATTGATGAATTTACTCCAAATCAAACTTTCAAAATAGAAGTTTTAAATATGCAAAATAATGATACAGATTGGTTATCAGGTTTCGAAGAATTAGAAGGTGCATTTGATTCACCAAATCATGATGATACATATGACAAAAATATTAAAAATTATCCAAATGGATTCTTTACAATAGAAGGAAAAATACTCGAAGGCGAATTTAAAAATGAAATATACGAATTCATATATCCGCGCGATAAATTTAGCATAACTCCAATAAAATTAAAAAGTAAAACTAAAAAAGTGTCAAAATTGCAAGACATCGTTAAAAATAAACTATCTACAAGCGATATGTCTTATTATAGAGAACTTGTTCGTGCAGGTAAAAAAACAATTAAACCCAAAAAAAATAAAAAACGCAAAAAAACAAAACGCAGAAAAAGTAAAAAACGCAGAAAAGCTTTTTAAAAAAATAAAAATTGATTCATTAATTAATTTATTAATAGTATTTAATTAATGAAACGCATTATACTTGCAGGTCCGTTTGTATGGATTGTAATTCATTATGCAGTACCGTGGGCATATGTTAAATTTTGCACACCTTCAGGAATCTTTGGATTTTTCGAATCCATACTATTAACCAATGCGCCTCATTGTGAAGCACTACGATATACACTTTCTCTTTCATCATATAATATTAAATGTATGTGGATAATGTGGGGAGCCACTATTCTTTCCTATTTAACAAATAATATGTCGGTTAAGATTCCAGATAGTAAAATCTAAAATAATATATTCCATAAAATACTAACGTATAACATACAGCTATATATGTAGTTACTATTTTTCGTGAATTGTAATTAATAGCAACATTATTGTATTCTAAAAATGGATCAACTATATTAAATTTGTCATTACATAGTCTATTTTCTAACATACTTACAAAACAACCCTGGAATAATATATAACTAAATAATATTAACGAATAATATATTACACACATATAAGCTATTAAATGATTACATAGTAATACTATAAACATTAAAGCACATGGCATTCCAAAATGATAACTACGTATCATTACACCTAATGAATAATTAGAAATACCTGTTTTTTTACATAATAACTCCAAAATATCTATGATTTTTATCTTAGAATTTTTTGAAATAAACATATATATTTATATGTATTTATTCTTAAAAAAAAAACGAAACTTATTTCTATGTCTAAGTATACAAAAAAAAAAGGTATACATATTAAAAAAATTAAAAAACATAAAAAAAAAAATTATCAAATCAGTTTTAAAGAACAAACAGAAGTTCTTAAAAACCATATTTTAATTAATTACCCATTCTACATTATAACTTCTGTATGTATTTATTTTCTTTCTTGTAAACCTTCTAATAAAAGAAGCTTTTTAACTATGTTACTTTCCTTTTGTTACGTTGCTTTTGCAGGTTACTTTATACATATAATATCTCATCACATTCATTATACAAAAATGTACGACAATTACCCTGTAATTTACAAAAATATACCCTGTTTTGATAGTTGTATTAGAAATTTTACATGGTTTCTTGATTTTCACCATATTACACATCATAATTCAGATATAAATAAGGAAACTAATAATCAAGTATTAGAAGGAATTAATAACTTTTTCATGCAAGGTGTTATTGGTGTTATGGCTGGTTCTCTTTACAATATGATGGATTGGAGAATGTTTCTTTTTTGGGGAATATTCTACGCTTCTTTCCATATTATAAACTATACTTATCTTGAACCCAGTGTTCATCGCGATCATCATTTAAATATTTATTCAAATTATGGTATTGATATAATTGATATTCTTATGGGAACAAAACACAATTGGAATGACATTGAAGATTATAATCATTATTCTATTAATATGATTATCCTTACTGCTATTATTTATTATTTTATTTAATATACGGGTTTAATATATGAAATAATTACTTTCACAATACAAGTTTATTATCATATTTAATTTTATAATATTTCTTCTTCTTCTTCTTCTGTAATATTTTTTGTACATAGATTTATATATTTTATATAACTAATTAATGCGATACACACGCCTAACCCCAGTATAATAGTATTTCCCACAAAATATGATACAATTATGGTTAATATAATATTATGCTCTTCATTTACATTTAATTTTAGACCACATAAATCAAATGTCAATAACCATCCAAGATATGTAAACAATGTTGAAACTACTGCCACACATAGTATAAATATTGGATTACAACAACATTCCGTACATTCATTACCACATATCATATTACAACATTTATATAATAGTTTATGTATTTGTATTATCAAAAATAATAATACCCACATTGCTACGCCAGATAGAAATGCTATTATTAATAATATTAAATTATTAACTGAGTTTTTTTCAATAAATTTTTCTTTTAATTCACATAATTTAAATGCTGTTATATACCCTAAAACAGTAGTAACAATTACAAATATTATAACTACTATAAAATTACAACAGTTAATATGTTCATTATCTTTAATTTTACTATATAATTTACAAATACCCATTAATAATATCCATGGTACTAACAATAATGCTACTCCACAACTTAGTGATATAAGAATTTTACACAAAATTTTATAATCTTCTGCTACATTGATTTCTATCATACATATTCCAAATAATAACCACCATCCTATAAATGATAATACACATATTAAAAGTGAACTACATATTACACTAAAATTAAAGACAATACATGTTTTTACACTTCTAGAATTATTTACATCATTATTATCCTCTGTATTTATCTCTATTACTGTATCGTTCTCATTATCAGAATTATCATCTAAACTCACTTCTTTCTGTTTATTTTTTAAAACTATTACATTCATTAAACTAGAAGTTTTTTTTTCGTTTTTATACCACTCTTTACGTCTACATATAGAACATTCATTATATTTGTCTTCTTTCACTAATTTACTTATGCATTCTTCGCAATAATTTCCATCACTACATAAAGAACAAGATATATATATATCTTCGTTCTCCAGACAAATACAACAACGAGGAGTGGAAAATGACATTTTTATTCTTGTAATTGTTTCTATATTTTATCTTTCAATTTTTTATTGTTATATATTATATGAATTACTTTACTGATTTGTATTTTAAAACGATTGACCCAAGTTTTACATATGTAGAATTATTGAATATTGCTGTGTTTTACAGTATTTTAATACATACCATTGTTTATTCAATCATTGTATTAATCATCAAAAAATCATTTAATTTAAAAATAAATACTAATTTACTGATATTTTCTCTCCTAGCAGTAATGACATTTGGATATGTAGGTCGTTTAATGCGTTCGAAATCTATTTATAATAATTTAATTAAAAAAGGTTACAATGACAAAGATGCAACACAAGAAACGGTTAATATAATGCATCACGGATACTTCAGATTTTATTTTATTGGTTAATTATATATGAAATTACTATTAATATCATTAATAGTTTCATTGTTTATATACAATAGAACTGTTGATTACTATAAAGTTCTTCCAAGACATAACGTTTTAGTGGCGTTCATTATTGGTTTGTGGACATTTGTTTCTTTTAGATATAGCCCTTGGTTAGTAATAATTGGATTAATAATTATCAATGTTATGGATAAGCTTATGTAAGTTCCTTTTTTAAGGTTCTCTTTTTGTGGTTCTTTTTTTGTTGTTGTTTTTCATTATAAAAATATTATAATGTTTTTATAATGGACTGCTGTAAACATAAGAAAACACATAAAAAATGTATTAGAAATGACGGTAAAGTATTTAAATTACCACGAAGATTTACTTTAAAACGGTGTCAAAAAGGGGTAAAAGGATTTACTATGAGAAGTTCGTGTGCTCCTTATAAAAACTGTCCGAAACAAACAGGAGGAGGAAAACATCATAAATGTATTTCAGTTGTTGATATGAATAAAATATATGGAATTATAAAACTCAAATCAACCAATAAGTCGACTACTATCAAATATAATATTAAAGGTTTAACTGATGGTAAACATGGATTTCATATTCATAAATGTGGTGATATGAGTAAAGGATGTGCTAGTGGATGTGAGCATTTCAATCCACTAAATAAAAATCACGGCGGACCACATTCTAAAGAACGTCATGCTGGCGATTTAGGAAATATTACTTCCATTAATGGTATAGCTAAAGGTTCAATTACTGTGAAAGATATTTCATGTGATCCAAAATCTAATTTTTCTATTGTTGGAAGAATGTTTGTAATACATAAAGACGAAGATGATTTAGGTCTTGGTGATAATGAAGAATCTCTTAAAACCGGTAATGCTGGCGAAAGAATAGCTTGTTCAATTATTGGATTAATTGAATAATTACCACAAATACATATGACTTAATATTTTTGGAGTATAATATCCATTTGATTTATTGATTTCTTTACTTATTGCATCACTTCTGTTTCCTGTTCCACTATGACGTTTAAAATAATTCTTCATACGTTTACGTGTCATATGATTTAACTTTTTATACAATTTTAAAGGGGTTCTATCCTTATATTGCGGATATCCCAAACCTCCAAAATGTATAGTTCTACGTTTTTTTGTTGAACGATCTTCTACTATTACCATATACTTCTTATTATCTTTATCGCTTTTTTCAAATTTTATTATTTTCTCTTTCATTAAAGGATCTCCACCTCCTATTTTTATTTTTTTTTTATTTGGAATCTTAGATGTTTTACTTAATTTTAATGCTTTACTTGATTCACTACAACCCTCACGTAATATATGTCCATCACTTTTTGAAGCAGGACCACCAGAAATAGCACTATACAATCTAGCTTTTCCCCATGATTGAGCTGTCTGATTTGGTCTCGAACCAGATGAATAATAAGCACCCATTCCTTTCTTAATTATTTTATTAAGTGCCTTCTTTGTGCACTTTGTTTTATTAACTAATACATCAATATTAATCGGTTTATTTTTATCTAAACCATATATTTCTATTGCTTTTGATGACCAACTTGTTTTACGATTCTTATAACCTGGTATTTTTTTCCTAGTATGATATTTACCTTTTTTATATGATTTACGTGACCTTTTCAATTCATTAATTGTCATCGTCTTTGATTTTTTAGAGAGATATTTTGGAACATAATTTTGTGGAATACTAGACATTATATATATTCAATACAAGAATATCCTTCTACTTCGCAACAAAATGGTATTTTTGTTATTCCTTTATATGTTATACATCCTATTTCGGTACAACTACCCCTTTCAGCATTAAATTTTTTTGCCATTTTTTCACTTATGACTGATTGAATACATCCTTTTTCACCATTTACTGTTGCTTTTCTATAATATAACGTACGAGGATCACGTATCTGAAATAATATAAAAATAAAATTGTAGATTTTATTAAACATATTATATTCTATATATGTAATATAGTTTTAATACTAATTAATAATATTAACTATCTAATTAAAATTATAAATAAAGATTTTATTTAATAATAATATATAATAATGACTTTACGAATTATTATTATATTTTTAATATTTTTCTTTTTTGGTTACAAAGTTTTTTATTACAAAGAACCTTTTAATTCTAATATCTTAAAAACAGAAATAGATATTGAAAATGGCCCAACACCTTACAACTACGTAATTCCTTCTTCAACTCCTGCTGAATACAAAGGAACTACAACTAATGTTGTGGAAAGTGAAAATAAGCAAAAAATTATTGAATCAAGAATGAATGTTTATAAGGCGTTTATGGATACAGATTGTAAAAATAATTATTGCTGTGAAGATGGTATGACATTTAGTGAAGAATTGGGTGTTTGTATTAAAAATAATGATAATTCATATTTAAATGAATTCAATGCTCTAGGACCTACACCTCCGAAGAGATTAAACACAAAACAAATAGATAAAATTTATAAAGGTCTTAATATGAAATAACTTATCTTCTTTTTCTTCTGTATGTTTTTTTCTTTGGTTTTTTCTTTCCTTTCATTATTTTTTTATTCCGTGTTCTTCGTTTTCGTTTCGTACCTTTACCTTTACGTAATTTAGATGTAATATTTCTTAACTTTATTTTACTTTCTGTTATAGATCTAGTTAATGATTTTGTGCTTTTTATATTATTCAATAAATAGTCTAAGGCAACACCGTCATCTATATTATTTAATAATCTTTGTTCATCAACATATTTTTCTAATTGTTTTATTTGTTCAAGACTTAATTGTTTTAGACCTAATTTTTTTGCAATTACATTAATATAATTTGTATCAATAGTTGATACGTATTTTTTTTTAACTGATTTTGGTTTAGATTTTGGAGGTGATGGAAAATTATACTCTATCGGAGATTCAAATTCATCAATTAATGCTTCTGTTGTAGGAGATATATTCGTCATATATATATAATATTACTTTTTATTTTTCGGCAAAGAAATCATTTTACCCAATCGAGTTCCACCTACAAGATGAAAATGTAAATAATCTATTTCTTGACCCCCGTCTTTACCACAATTTGTTATTAATCTATAACCTGACTCGGCAATATTAAATTCTTGAGCTATTTTTTTGGCTGTTAATAATATTAACGCCAAATAAACATTATCTTCATCGCTAATTTCATTCATCGATGTAATTTTACGATTTGGAATAATTAATATATGAACTGGTGCATCAGGTTTAATATCATGAAACGCAGTTACATAATCATCTTTATATACTATATTTGCTTCTTCTTCACCATCTCTTATTTTTTCAAATATATTTCTTTCCATATTTTATAAATCATTAATTATGTTTTAAATATTATTTATATAGATATTATATCATTTTGTGTTAGTTTAACTTGTTTACCTAATTCTTTCAATAATTTAAATTTAACTTTTTCATCTAAATCACGAGTTGTTGAACCTGCTATTTCAATGTATTTTTCTCTCAAACGAATATCATCCATCCAATTTGGATATTGTTTTTCAAACTCAGCACACCAATTCTTCTGTATTCCATATTCTGCATTTTTTATTACATTTATTCCACTATTCTCTTTCCATCCCTCTACTTCATCTTTTATATACCATTCCTTATTCTTTATATGATGGAAAGGTCGTTCGGTTATTGCTAATGGTTCTAAATTTTTTAATACTACATTTGATATACAATCTTTCTTATCTTTAGATAAATCTTCCATAGTAATCATTAATTGTTTTGCAAAATTCTGTATAGACATAGCATCTGCACATTTTTCATTTAAAAACATTTGAATATTAATAATCTTATTATTATTATTATTTCCTATTTTTGGTATCATTTCAGTTATTTGTTGCTGTAAACGTTGATTTTCGTCTAATACTTTCATCATTATTTCCATCATATTTTTCGTATCCTTTGCATCTTTTTCGATATGTTGAAGTTTTATCGAATCATCGTATTTACATACTTTCTTATGGCGTGAGTATCCAGATTGAAATTTGTAAGTTTTTCCACACGAACAATGGTATTGGTTATCAACCGGAGAGTTTTTTTTACCATTTTTATCATTATGTTTTTTGGTCTGTAAATGTTTATTAAAATCGCTTAATCTCTTAGCAGTATAATCACATTTTTCACAATAATAAATTTTTGGAGAGTTTTGGAGAGTTTTTTTTACCATTTTTACTTAAATAATGATAAAAAAAACTCTCCAAGTTTTTTACAAAAATAGTATTTTTTTGCCGTTTTTTAGCCACTCCATAAAATACCTACATAAGTTTTAATGCTTTTTTGAGGTTTTTCCTACATACCAGTCTTATGCCGTTTTTTTAACAGTTTTTAAAAGTATTTTCAAAATTTTCAAAAATTTTTTATTTTTTTTTTGAAATTTTTTTTTTTTGAAATTTTTTTGTTAAAAAATCGGCATACTTTTATATAAATATTTATATGTTAAATACAATTAATCATATTTTACACTTGATATATCAAGCCAATCTAATTTATATCTTTTGTCATTATCATATAAATAAGTAAGGTTTAATTTAAAATCATCAATATTTTCTATCAAATCTTCTAAGGCATATTTTAAATATATACTTTTAATTTGTTTCTCTTCCCAAAAAGGTGAATGCAATATATATTTAACATTAAACGAATTAATTTCTATATTAATTTCACATATTACTAAAAAAATTATATCATTATATATACCTTTGGGCATCCATGCTAGATACAAATCCTTTCTAGTAGTATTTTTAAGATAATCATTGATTTCATCTATTTTATCTAATATGTATTTATCCTCTTGTTGCACTTCTTTACTGGTTTGCAATATATTATTTTCCCAGTGTTTAATTATAAATTTGATATTTTTTACACATATTAATTTTAAATCATCAGAACGATTTTTTTTATTTACATAATATTTTCTATTATCACCATTAGGTAACCCTAATGGTCTTAATGAAAAAACACAAAAAATAAAATTAAAAAATAATAATGATATTAACCTCATTCTATATTTAATATTATTATTTTTTAAATAATTTATTAACTGTCACATATCCATTAATACACGTCTTCCAGTAGTAATATGTTTTATAATGCATTCATTTGGTTTCTGTATTACTAAAGAACCAGTATTTGTACTATGAATTATTCTTTTAACATTTAATGAATTTATTTGCTTCATACAATCAATACATGGAGCACTTGCTTTCAATAGGTCATTCGAATCCACTCTTACAACATACAAAACTACCTTTTTAAAATTTTTATTCTTCTTATTTACTTGGCGAAGAGCAGCTATTTCTGCATGACATGTCATTGTATTCTTTATGAATCCATCATTACTATGACATCGGTAATTATTAAAACCACGACCAATAATTCGCCCATTTAATACAGCTACGCAACCGTGACGCATCAAACAGGAAGACCGACGAGCTTCATCTGCAGCAATTTCGATAAAGCGTTGATCACGATTTGAAACCATATTTATATTAATCTGAAACAATATATAAGCTATTTATTGTTTCAATTTTTTTACCTTACTTTATATGCCCAGTCCCGACATCCCCAAAACCAATGGTTTCTAGCACAATACTTTGTACACGTATGATTACCAGGACGTAATGTTTTAACCTGGCCTTCATAATGAGGGCATGGCTTACCCGCATTATGCCTTTGTTGAGTAATTGTATATTTTTGTTTTTTCCAATAATCTTCACATTCTCCATTATCCACCCATTTACCAACACAATCAACATTAGCTTTTTTTGTTTCTGGATTTGGACAAGCTACTCCCCCATTTCTGGCATGTACAAATATTTTAGGTTTGCGTGTTTGTGTCCCATTATTCTTATTAACTTTCCATGGTTCCCATTTATAATTACAATTAACATCAATATTTTCTGTTTCTGTTAAATCTTCACAGGGTTTACTACCATATTGTGGTTGCGTAATTATATTACGAGAACGTGTTCTTTTACCATCCGATATTTTATAAACCCATTCACCCCAATCACTTAATTCACAATCAATCGGACAAGGTGCCAAATTACATTTCTGTTTTATCCGCAATTCTAGTGTATCATCCAGAGCCTTAGGAGGATAATCACCAGTGTGTTCTGTTGTATTTGACGGACCCCACCAATATACGTCCTCAGGTGCACCTGATCCTAGGAAATATTGGAATATTTGGGATGCTTTTGAATCTATATTTTCTCCACCATATTTTGCTCGTTTTAATATTTTTTTTCCTTTATATCTCTCTGCATCTCCACATGTAACTTTTTCATTGGTATCCACATTTTTATAACAATCACTCCATTCACTCCATTCACTCAATTCGGCATCTATTGGACATTGTTGTGTGTTACATTTTCTTGTTTTATTAGGAGGACATTTTATTGGGTCAACAAAACTCCCTTGAAAATATCCTGGCTCTGGTTTCTGTTCAATATTAAAAGTCAATTCTTGTGTACCTCCACCACAAGGCTTATCACAAGGTCCATAAAATTCATCCCACATTCCTATACAATCTTGAACTTGATTAGAATTATCCATATTTTCAATTACATCACTAGTAAATATTAAATTATAATATATCAAATAAATCAAAAATAATATAATTATTATTTTTGTTAACAATAACATATATATATATATTCTATATTATTCAGGACATTTTTCAAAATTACATCCTTGTATTTTATTAAGAGGACATGATTTACCTTCGCGTCTTGCTCCCCTAAACCATCCTGATTTTGGATGTCGTGTAATATTAAATATATTTTCCCTAATACCACCCCCACAAGGCTCACTACAATCACCTTTAAAACCAGAATAATTACCCGCACAATCTACTGCACACCATTCAGTATTACATTCTTTGGTTTGTGTATCTTTATCTTGATAGTCACATCTGATTGCTTTTGTAAATTTATTGTTAATATATCCATCTTTTGCTTCCGTTTTAATACTATAAGTACGTTTAGTCGTACCATAATTACCTGTTCCTGAATAACAATTTTGGTCACATTTGCTCCATTGACTCCATGAACCTTCACAATTTATAGGACACTCTAACAAATTACATTTTTGATCTATTGAATCACCATCTTCATATGAACATGGTATTCCATCAGGTCCTGTTTTTTGTAATACTCTGTAAAACTTCTTTTGAATTCCACCACCACATTGTTCAGAACATTGACTCCATTCTTTATCCCAAACACCGATGCAATGAGTAGGTCCACTTTTATTTGTGTTACTACCTACATTTTCTTTTTTTAATGAAAAAAAATAACTCTTAATATCTTCAAGTGATAAATTATTAGTGGGTTCTTGAACATCAACAGAATTTTCTTTTTCTCTCCGTGGACCACTTCCAACTGGTTTCCATGATTGTTCTTCTAACACAGTTGAAGGAGAATCGTATTTAAACTCGTTATAATTATCTACTTTGCTATAATTAGGGGATATATTTTCATATGTTTCTTTTGTTTTCCATAAAAATAATAAAAATAATATTATTATTAGTAATACAAGATACATATAATATATATTTCTAAATTTTATTTTCAACAATATAAACAATAATAATTATATTATGTAATGAATCAAGATGAAATTATGAATAATGAAATAATAAATATATTAATTGACAATAAATGGAATTATGAAAGAATTTTTTCGACTATTGCATGTAAATTAAATACATTAAAAGAAGAAAAATTAGTATGTATTGATACAAACATAGGTTTATGGTTTATTAAAAAACATTGTTCATGGGAACTTATTCAAAGCGAACAAACAATAGACTGGATATTAAATGATTGGGTTGCAAATTATATAAGGCAAAAAATAAATAATGAACATATTAATAATGATGAAATTTTAAATGTATTAAAATTCACATCATTTGTTAAAGAATCACGACAATTGTTCTATAACACAATATTAACATTTTGATCTAATCTGCATATATTATAAATCCGCGCATAATTATTTCTTCCTATGTCTTGTTTATTAACTAATGTAAATCCATTTTTATAAATCATGTCTAATAATACAGATTCGCTGTATGTTATTTCTTCAAATGTGATTCCTTTAATCTCTCCATTATCACAAACTCCGATAAAATATACACAATGACCACAACCTTCATTCATTCTGTATAATAATTGAGTTTGTAATTGTTCTAATCGCTTAGGAGTCTTTATTAATTTAGTTTTATCAAATTTATATTTATATTCAGCACATCCACATTCATTTTCAGGCGGAAGCTTTACTATCATTAATATTATATTAATTATGTTATTATATGATTATTTCAATTATAATTACATAAATAAAATTGAAATGATTTTACCTTTTATCTATATTGTAGTATTACAAAACAACAAGCGATTTAAAATCAACATGTCACCGAAGAAGAAGTTCAACGGACACAAGCTGGAGCTTAGTGAGGTAAGTATCTATGTTTCGAGAAAGTATGATGAAGAACGGGAAATCTACTGTTCTGATGATTGTATCTTGGCTCATTATTTGAAAAAGTATATAGACAATGACATTCAAGAACACATTCTTGGATTTATTGGAGAGAATAATGTAAAATACGAAGAAGATTACGACGATGAAATTGAAATGTATGAATATAACGACGAAAATGATTTTGTTCTCGATAACACTTTTGCTATTTCTGAAAAGGAATTAAATGTAAATAATAATTTTAAAAAACAATATATTGACGAAATTAGAGAGAAATATGTTTAAATACTAAAAATTTAGTATAACTAGTATTAAATGAATAATTATGTAATATTATTTTTTGCTATATTTGGGAAAACGGAATCTTTTAAACCGCGTTTATATCGTGATAATACTATTTATAGTGCAAAAAAAATAACAGAATATGAAGATTTTTTTAATGAATATGAAGATATCGAAGATTTTTATAAAAAAACACAGAAACCTAATACTTTCAAAAATATTTTTAATCCAAGATCTGAAACTCAGGAATTATATAACCATCATATTAAAGACAATGATTTGAAAATTGTGATAGCATCGGGGCCTGCAGGAACAGGAAAAACACTTTTCCCAACACAATATGCTGCAAAACTATTAGAAGAAACAGATACTAAAATAGTATTAACTAGACCATTAATAAGTGTTGATGAAGAGTTAGGTTATTTACCTGGAAATATTAATCAAAAAATGGATCCATGGATTATTCCAATATTTGATGTATTACGTGAATTTTATACACAACAAACCATTAATAAATTTATTCTTGAAAAACGTATCGAAATTGTACCATTGGCTTTTATGCGAGGACGCACATTTAAAAACACGTTTATTATTGGCGATGAGTTACAAAACACAAGCATTAAACAAATGTTAATGCTTTTAACCAGATTAGGTGAGAATAGTAAACTTATTATAACGGGTGATATACATCAATGTGATAATGACGAAAACGGATTACTAGATTTGTTAACTAAAATAAAAAATAAATATATTAATAATGAGTTATTAGAAGAAAAACAAATTTCGGTAATCGAATTTAATGAAGGTGATATTCAAAGAAGTCCTATTATTGAAACTATTTTGAATTTATATGACAATTAAAAAAAATTGAAATAAGCAAAATCTAATATTGAATGATAATAATGATGAAGTATAACCACAATATCGCAACACTCTCAATACTATTTAATATTCCTTATAACACTAGGAATTATAATACACAAAGTTTTAAAATTATTAAAAAATCTTATACTAATAATTTTAAGAAAATGAATCGTTACCGCTATAATCATCAAAATCGTCCAAAAATTCGCTAATCATTAGATAGGTCTATAAAATCTTAATATTTGTTTTATATTTTCATCATATATTTTTTTTTGTTCGTCTTCATTATTTAATTCTAACACCCATTTATGTATATGATTTTCTACCAATACGCTTTCTTTAAAATTACGTAATTCATATCTACAATTTAATAAATAATCATTTAAATAAGGTTTTTTTAATGCAATATCTCGCTCAGGTATAAAATCAGGACATATATCTACTATTATTACACGCTCTCTTGCTGTATTTATTGCAGTCTCAATTATTTTTTCTCGTCTATATGACGAGAATCCGTGTAAATAGAACATACAAGTAGATACATCATATTTTGTTTTATTTGTCCATGAAGATACTACGCCTAATTGAAAATTTTTTTCAGGAAACATCATTGATGCCTTTCTTATATTGTCATGATTAACATCAATTCCTAGACTTCCAGGAGTTTTTGATGTCGAAAATCCCAGTCCACATCCTATATCAAGAATTGTTTTATCACTTCCTTGTTCATCTATTACTGAATTACGGATATGAGACCACCGATCTATCGGTATATTGGGTAGTAAATAACTATTGTCCCATGCATCATTAATATTAACTAATAACATTATGATAAATAATCTCATATATTAACATTGTGGTTAGTGTTTAATATAATATTATTATTAATAATCGGATTCCTCTACTTCTTCCAATTTATATATATCGTGTATTTCATCGAATTTTTTTAATTTATAATATTTTTTTTTGTCTTCATAATATTCATCATCCAAATTTAAACAATTGTTGTAAACACAATAACTTGTTATACTGAAGGAAGTAAAAAAAACTATAATATATTCCCACATTAACATTACAATAAAATATTGTTTTTTATTAAAATTGATTTAATTATATTATAATTATATTTTTTAAAATGGAATCAATTAAAATACTATTTTTAATAGTAATACCCATGTGGATATAATAATAAAAATACATATTACTGAACTACAAATTATTGTAGCCACTACTTCATAGGGTATTGGATGTAATCTATCTCGGATAATAGGTCTAACATATACTATTGTTATTTCTTGCAAGCCTTTACAATATGGACAACCTTCTACACGTAGTGGGTATCTTTTTCTATATTTTTCATAACATATTTTACAAACACAATGATCTTCTATATTACAATATTTAATTAATTCATTATCTTCTTCACACCATTTACAAGTCATAATATAAATATATATTTTAATTACTTAGCATACCCAATTAATAATTGATTTGAATCTCTGTAAATTGTATGATATGTTATAATCGGAATAATAGAACGCCACATTATTTGTAACATCATATATGATTTTACTTTTTTGTTTCTTAAATAAAAAAAGGATAATTGTTGAGTAAATAATCCAATAAGTATAATATAATACTGCCATAAATGTAAATAATAATATTGTGTTTGATATAATGCTACTAAAATATTATATTTGGAAAATGTTTCATAATATGAATGAGACCAATGTTTATTATCGATATAGAGAGACTCAGACATATAACACAAAATGCCTTGTATGCATAAAAAATAAGGATAAAAATTTTGGAAATACATACTTTTTAAAGGATAACGCATTAAAAATAATCCACAAATTGTATAGTTAAATGATGAAATAGAATAAACGTTCACTTCTTTACATTTTTCTATACCTTTTATAGAATATTTTCTAGGAAATTCAAAAAAATCATAGTATATGCTATGTAATATATAATAAAATATCAATTGTTGTTGATAGTCTAATAATAACATTTATATATTATATTTATTAAAAAAATTGATTTTGTGAGTTCAATCATAATAGAATTATATGATGGAATTTCTATTCAATCTAATGTGTAACTGCTGTGAATATATGAAAACTTTTACTGATTCATTTATGGACCTCGAATATTATATTGTTGGAGAATATGGAAATACTGCTGTAACAATTTACAATATTGTATATGCTTTTATTCTAGGAGTCTTTACTTTTGCCACTATTTACATTATTATTCCTAGTATATCAGCATTTATCATATTGTGTTTTTGTTCTATCTGTGTTGAGATTTATGAAAAAATAATGAATACATTTAATCTTTTTAAAAATATTTTGCTAGGTATCAAAAATGATATTAAATTATTTCTAGATGGTGCACTTATGACGTTTATATTTATATATTGTTTCTATCCATTATTGTTCAAGAATTAATCATATTAATCATATCATTATACTTATCTTCATTTAATAAATAATTAGGACTTACTAAATTTTTAAATAGCCATATTTTTTTATCATTATTATTCCACATATCATATTCATCTGGTAGTGTAAAACGACCGAACCACATACGATACAAAGTATATATATTATCAAGAGGCATGGTGCGTGTTAATGTTACATTTTCTATATGATAAATTCCTGTATATTCTTTTATAATATTCCAAATTACATCAGGTAAATAGTATTTTCCATTTTCTTCGTGTAGATAAAGCATTTTTTGTATACATTATCCACTAAATTTGTATTTCAATTTTTAATTTAAACTATTTTTAAGTTTTTCTATATGTCGTAGTATGTGTCTACAAGAACACGTACATTGATTATTATCTCCATAATGATTTTTCATTTGAATTCTGGCGCGCATTGACTGTTTTTCACGTATGGTTAAACAATGTGATTTATTTGGTATGATTCCTTTTGAATGACGTTCACAACAACCACAGTTAAATAATTGTCTCATAATGAATATTAGTTCGTCTTTTGTGAAATAATGCATAAGAGAATGTCCATAATGATATTTCAAAGGTATTTCATACATTGTTTCCACATCATTTAAGTGCCAATAACGAGCTAATTTTGGATACCACCAATTATAATGTTGTTCACACATTATATGCGTTGCTTCCAAATGTAGTTCTCTTTTAGTTAATTGCGACATACGTGGATTTGCCATAAACAGTATTAAATTTATCAACTCGTCGGGAAGCCGCTTCAGATTTTTAACTAATTTCATATCCATGATTGGTAAATTATGTTGAATATATATTTATTTTTCAATTTTAAATAAAAAAAACTACATAAACAACTATTACACCACCCCCCATCACTTCTCCTTCTTCGTTCGTCTACTCGTCAATAGTAATGATTTTCTTCTTGAAGTCGTTCAACGCGTCGGACCACTTTAGTCCTGATTTTTTTGCTTGTTCGAGATCGTTTTCACCATTATTCCAGTAAAGTTCGAAACGTTCTCTTGATTTTCCACGCTTTGGATTAGAATCAACCATCCACTTAATAGGAAGGTTATTGTTCCAAACATTCCGGAATTTACCCTTTTCCTCTTCAGTCAAGGATGACACTGATTTCTTGTCGTCTTTAATCTCCGTCCATCGAATATGAATTCCTCCTCCAGGTGTTTGCTCGACAGTAACATTTGCACATTCAACGGATGCAATAATATTATTTGCCTTGAGCTTTTCCTCTTGAATGTATTTTTCAACTGATTTTATTGAACGGAATGTCTTACCGGTTGGCGAATAATACTTGAAGTACGTCTTATTTGGTTGCGTCTTGTCGTTCTCACTTCGCTTGTGTGTTGACCTTGTCCATCCTTGAATCTCCGAGTGATTCGGAGGGTTCCACGCTTCACGAGTCATATTGTTGTTGCTTGCGTTCATTGTTGTTTGATTGGTGCCTCCTCTATTTAGTTCGTTATTTATTTCAATTTTTTTTAAGTCACCAAGTTTACGTGTACATATGATCAATATTGTATGCTGTTTTTACTAAGTGGTACGTTTAAATTCCTTACAATAGTCTTAAAATCCTCTACTATTACTCTGTTGTAATGATAATTTGAGTTCCATAATCTTTGTGATTTTGCATCTCCCATATTCAGTAATAATATTAACCAACAATAACGAGTCATAAAAGGATTCCATTTTCCTGTCTCCAATAAGACTAGGCTTCGACAAAATGAGTAATCATCCAATATATATCTATATAATGTGTTTTCAATTACGTTTAAATTATCAAAATCGTCTATATACCAAAGTTTTTTTTCCGAGTTTTTAAAATCTTTATATAATTTTATGGTTTTAAATGCGTCGTAATGTAGTGGTTTTTTATAGGAACTGTGAAAATAACTCATAATCGTTTTCCATATATCACTTGGAAACTCCATTTATCATATATTAAAAAAAAAAATTGAATATAAGAACTAACACATATGCTTAATTAAAATATGGGTTCTTGTACATCAAAAAATAAAACTAATAATAAGCACGACAATATGGATGATACCTATTATAAAGCGAATCAAGATGATAGAACCAATGATGAAATGAGCTATGATGAAGCGCGTGATAGGGAAGCACGACAAATGATTGCTTCTATGAATCAGAAAGGTAATAATTGGTAGTGATTTTTAATAAAATTGATATTTTAATAATGAATAATATGAATATGAATAATATGAATAATGATTATATAGAAACAAGTAGTGATATTAGTGAACTATATAATATTGTTGAAGCACATGACGATAATTTAAGTTTTGTAAAAGAGGAAATTGCGTTATTTACTAATAAAATTAACTCTGTTAATTCACAATTAATTTTATTGTCTAATTATGTTAATGACTATAATGATATTTATTTAAAATTTAAAAATATAGCAAATGAAAATATAAATGATACAGAAATAAGAATAAATAATAAAATTAAAGAGTTAAATTATATTACAAATTTTATGTTAATAATTAATTTTATAATTATAGTAATTATTACTATTTATCATTTATTATATTCAGAAAATATTCATACTAATATTGATTATGAAAACTATTGTAATAACAGTATTTAACTTATTGTACATTGATTATTACCGTCTATTGTAATATTTGTAACTTCTTCAAACAATTTATTTATATCCCATCTTTCCGCTTTATCTTTTTTTATACAATTTTTTACAATATTTTTCCATTTGTGGTCTTTAATTATATCTAATGAGTGAACCAAATCTTTATTTTCCATATAAGTTCTTATAGTATCTACGTTATATTCATTAAAAGGCTTTTTTCCACCGATTATGTAATATAAGATAAAACCTAAACTATATACATCCGCTTTTAAATCATATTTTTGTCCCAAATATACTTCAGGAGCCATATATCGTATTGTTCCTGTGCCTCCAGTTAGTTTATATTTCGATTCTTCGGGCATATATCTGCTTAATCCAAAATCAGTTAATTTTACATTATTAAATTTATCTATCATAATATTTTCTGGTTTTAAATCACGATAAATAATTGGTGGCTTACAAGTATGCAAAAATTTAATTACATTTATTAGCTGTATGCATATCTGATACTTTGCGTATTTATTTATAGATTTGGTCTTACTACTAGTTTTATTATGTATATGTTCCCCTAGATTTTCACCATCTATCTTTTCCAATAGTATATAAAAATCATTTTCTTGCTCATCATAACTAACGCCTAGAAATTGAACCAAATAAGGATGACGGATATTAGACCACATTTGTATTTCCTTTAATATGTCTAGTAATTGACACAGTTTTTTATATTTGGGTCGTTTCACAACAATATCTAATCCTCTCCATCTACAAACATTCACATATGAATTACTTCCTTCGCCTATATTTTTCCCTATTGTTAATTCATTAAAATCTATCAGCCATTTTTCATTTCTACCTTTTAGAAGTATTTCGTCTATTTTATCTAAGATATCTTGCTGCTCATTCTTTTGGAGTGTTTTAAAACTAGGATATTTTGATAATTCTTTAAATTCGTAATCTATATTATTTTGTTCATATGTCGTATTCACAGATTCATTAATTTCGTCTATATTATTTTGTTCATAAGTCGTATTTACAGATTCATTAATTTCGTCTATATTATTTTCACTATTTCTTTCTCCTTCCTCCATTAATAATAATAATAATTTTTTTTTTAATATTTTTTATTATTAATTATATAATGGATAATCACAAAATAATGACTTATTATCAGTCTTCATTAAGAACATGTGGTCAATATATATTAGTATCATTAGGATTACTTGGATATAGTCGTTTTTATAGAGAGAAAAAAAATAATTTATATAATATTGCTTTTATTATATTAAGTTTATTAATACTAGGTGTTTCGTCATTAATTTGTTTATTTTTAGTAAATGATTTAAATAATTTACTACAAAATTCTTCTACCAAATATAATGTTATAAATAAGTGGTTAATAATACCAAAAGCTGTTTTAGTAATTATTTTTATTATTGGTGGATTTGGAACTTATACTCTAGGTAGAGAGATTTACAAATTATAAACAAAAACAACATAAATTTAAACAAGACGAATCTGTATTTTCTTTTTTTGTTTATGATTTTTTTCGTGTAAATAAGCATCATTAAAATTATCAAAATCTTGACCACAATAATGACAGAACCAAACCTTTTTATAATTTTTTATACCTTTGTTTAGTGATAAATATTTCCCCTCAGTTAGTTTAATATTTATGTCTTTTATAACAAATGTCAGTTCTGGATCTAATTTGATAGATGGATAATTAACATTACGCACATTTTCGATACCATATTTAGTTGCATATATTTTAGTTATTCTATTTATATCATCATTATTACAATTTTCAAATAAACTATCTATTTTAAGCATTTTATACTTATTCAACCACATGTTTTTATTGTTTATATTTAAACCATCAATAGATACTAAACTATCATAATTGGTAATATAATATTTGCTATCAGTCAGTAGTAAAGCATAAATATATGACATATTGTATGTTTATATAAAAAATTGAAATGACATTACCTCTAAAATATATCGTAATAATCAACAATATGGAGACTACAAATGTTCACGATTACCCTTTGATGCCGAAAAAAACTTGTGACCGAAAAACTAATACATTATATTGGAATGCTAGAAAATGTAGAATTGATACATGGAATGGAAAAAATATAACATGCGCTCATTTTAGACAGCGAGCAATGTGTAAAGATGGATGTGGTGGAGCATTTATTTGCGAACACGGACGGCGCCGTAATACGTGTCGTGATTGTGGTTCAGGAACTGAAATCTGTGAACACGACAAACATAAATCGTCATGTCGCCTGTGTTCACCACATCTATTTTGTAATCACAATCGTCAAAAATATAATTGTTGGGAATGTTTTCCAGATAAATTTTGTATTCATCACAATAGAATTGGCAAATGTAAAAAATGTAATGAAAGAACTGATATTTAAAATGTTATATTAAATGTTATATAAAAATTTATTTAAAAATATATTATATATTTTTTATTTGTGTATTCTTTTATTATATAAGTAAAAGTTATTTAAATAATAAATGACTATGTAACTTAAATGAAGACCAGTATGTTTCTTCTTTCCGTTTTACTTGGAATGTATTCAACCTGTGCATTCCAGTCACCTATGTGGCGTTCTAAGGTTTCTAATAAAAACTCTCCGCTGAAGAGTACAAATGACCTTTATACCCCAGGTCATATTTCACTTAATGATATGTCGTCTAAAGTGCCTGTTTCCAATGAACAGCATTCTACCGATGATGATTTATCGATTATTGTTCAAGGTGATTCGCTGAGAACATGGTCGTATCATTCCCCTCTTGTTGAACAGACTCAAATTATGCTGAATAGTGAGGGTCGTCCTCTAGAGGCTGATATTGAGCTTTGGCAAGGACCTGATAATACCCCATGTAAGATGCGCGTATACATCGAAAACGGTCTTCTCCGTCCGTTTAATGCTGTTATTGACACGCCGCGTGGCCCAAATACAGTTGCTATTCGTAACATTGGTCAATTAGAGTTCCCTTTCACTGCAGATGTTCGAGCAAATGATGTTGATTTGCCGTCTAATGAGTGTATTTCGATGTCTACTACCATTCAGGGTGGTGCTCTTCGCACATACCCTTTTGATGTTCTTGTTGACTCTGTGGATGTTTTTCTCAAAACCGACGGTCGTCCACTAAACGCGCGTATTGAACTTTTACAAGGACCCAATAATAATAAACAAGTTATAGAGTTATACACTGAAGATGGATTTGTTCGTCCCTTTTTCTGTATATTGAAAACCCCTGGTGCTGGAAATGTAGTAAGAGTAGTAAATACTGCTCCTATTGAATTCCCTATGTCTGTAGGTGTTGTTCCACGCTCCATTAAAAAAGATTATTATTCAGGTGCAGTTATGGGTGGTGATATTAATTTTGTTAATAATACACAGTAAATTATACGCAGTAAATTAATAATAATTAATAATTAATAATTATTATTACATTGTTTCTTTAACATGTAATATATAGCGACGTAAATTAAATAAATCTTTAATTTCATCAGAAAGGTCTGGAATTTTTATCAATTGATAGCTGTCGTTTTCAGGATATAAGCACACTAATGCCATAGAAGATACTTTTTTATCGTAATTTTTTTCTAGTAGAGCCTTGTATGTATTAAGTTGGAGAGCGTAGTGCCAATAATTTGTATCTGGAATGTGCTCGATACAATGCGTGTGAGAGAATTTCATAAACGACGACGTTTTATTGATGCCTTTCGACCGTTTCCAATCGTATATCATTAGGGTTCCGTCAGGATTTTCATACACCATATCAATGCTTCCGGCAAAACGGAGCTCTTTGTCCCAGACCATCCATTCGGTGCGATAGGGAACCAAGTCGGGATAATCGGCTACAAATCGCTGGAAATAGGCGTATTCAGGCGAATCGTTGCTCACCTCCATCCCATTATAGTAGCACTCAATATCGTAGTGCATTTTCGTCCCGGATTGTGCTGCTTCGTCGCGATTCGCCTCCCATTGTGCTTTTATTTCCTCGCGTGTCATTCCGTAATACTTGCTTTGTGGCCATTTTTTGCTGTTCATCATATTCGTAATGATAGCATCTGCATTAAATTCGGCAAAATGGCTGTGA
>MDSW01004444.1_pt1 | contig 29633 bp, 25 predicted proteins | sample 811171 | NCBI WGS metagenome assembly MDSW01 (sample SAMN05326641, study PRJNA326480) | marine metagenome | isolation source: seawater | place: Atlantic Ocean: North West | collected 2012 | reverse complement strand
ACAAAGATTGATGGTATCCCTGCAGAGGTTTTAGCTGCTGCTCTTAACCAAGCGAAAGAAGCTCGATTGGCAATCCTTGATGTGATGAAAGCAGCAATCTCTGAGCCTCGAGATGATGTTAGTGATGTAGCGCCAAAGATAATTAGCTTTGAGATACCACTCGATAAGATAGGTGAAGTTATTGGTCCCAAAGGTAAGGTAATTAATGCCATGCAGCAGGAAACTGGTGCTGAGATCATTGTTGATGATGACGGAGTCGTTGGCACAGTAGCTATAGCCGGAACTGATCGTGATGCAGTTTATGAAGCTGAACGCCAAATTAACCTAATTCTTGACCCTCCGACAGCTGACGTGGGGGAGACCTACACAGGTAAAGTCGTCAATATTACTAATTTTGGAGCATTCGTTAATATTCTCCCTGGGCGAGACGGGTTGCTACATATTTCCAAGATCGGAGGGAATAAGCGCATCAACAAGGTCGAAGACGTGCTCGAATTAGGTCAAGAAGTAGAAGTACGCGTTGAAGACATTGATCCAAACGGAAAGATAAGCCTAGTTCCTGTAGAAGATGGTTCATCTGGAGACAATACTGACAACGAAAATGATAACGATGAGGAAAATCCTGGAAAGGACGAAGATAAAAATAAGTCAACCAATGATGATCCTAGAAGCTTTGAAGACGAATTCGAAGAAGGTTTAGTCGCTGATCTTGGTGATTTAGGTCCTCAAGCTGTGGGCAGAAGGAATTCTGGAAACAACTCAAATCGTAAAGGCAAAGGACGAGGTGGGAGAAACAGATAGTTTCTCCCTCTGCTGTCCTTTACAGAGCAGAACAATCACATCATTTCGAGTAATTAGCGCACAGTGGCCTCGCCACCGTGGCACAATCATAGTATGGCAATAAAAGTTGGAGTACTCGGCGCATCAGGACGGATGGGTTCTGAGGTATGTAGGGCCGTAGTCAATGATCTTGACACTTCACTCGTATCAGCAATAGATGAGATGAACGTTGGCGAAAACGTAGCTGGGTCTGACGTGAGCATTACCGATGACTTTTCGGCACTCGAAGATGCTGATGTGATCGTAGATTTCACTGTTGCTGATTCTGCTCGGCGAAATCTGCAACGTGTGGCAAAAGCAGGGATTCATGCCGTAGTAGGAACTACCGGATTAACAGAATCAGACATAACAACATTAGGCAGCCTGTTTAAAGACAGTAACTGTGTCGTAGCTTCAAATTTTGCTATCAGCGCTGTCTTAATGATGCGCTTTTCGGAAATGGCGGCCCCACACTTTAATAACGTTGAAATCATCGAATATCACCATAACTCTAAGATTGACGCCCCATCAGGCACAGCGCTAACAACAGCTGAGCGCATAAGTGCATCATCTACTGAATGGGACGAAAGCTCTACAAGTAACCTCATACTTGGCGGAGCTAGAGGGGGAATAACAGAAGGTGGTATTCCAATTCACAGCGTTCGGATGGAAGGGATGGTAGCTCACCAAGATGTGATTTTTGGGACAGAGGGACAGACGCTTACTATCCGTCAAGATAGTTATGACCGCTCATCGTTTATGCCTGGGGTATTACTAGCAGTTAAAAAAGTGAGGGACTTTCCTGGCGTCACGCTAGGACTTGAAGCACTACTCAACCTATGAGAAAAGCTATTGTTCATATTCTTATAGGGGCTGCTGTAATTGTGATGGTCTTTATGGGTCTCTGGCAGCTAGATCGGTTAGATACCAAGCAGAAACTAAACCAAGAAGTGCAAGAAAGAACAGCCACTGCTCCCTTACCCATAGAAGAAGTAGTTGCAGTAAACGATCTATGGGAAATTGGTGGCTCTCTCGAATTTAGAAGAGTTACTGCCACAGGTAAATATCAAGATCAGGACAATGTCCTAGTAAGAAACCGCTCGCTAAACGGAGCTCCGGGATATTGGCTCCTCACCCCACTCCTCATTGAGGAAGACCTAGCAGTCATTGTCAATAGGGGGTGGATTCCGCTAAGTGCAGAAGATTTTTCTCCTGAATCAGTCGGAGGGGTGCGAATCAGTGGCCTAATTCGAGAAACGACAGAAGCATCTGGTTTACAGAAAAGTGATCGAGCAGATGGAGTTTTAGAAAGCTTTGGGCGAGTAGATCTAAAGCGCTATCAAGAGCAATTGAGCTATAAGATATATCCTGTTTTCATTCAACTGGAATCCCAAGAGCCAGAAAATCAAGATCAAGGCATACCACTCAAGCTAGAAATCCCTAATTTTGATGATGGCCCCCACCTCAATTACGCAGTCCAGTGGTTCTGTTTTGCTGCAGTGTTTGCTATTGGATATCCAGTTGTTTTATGGCGGAACAATAAAAAAGCCGGAGGAAAAAATAAACATTCGGAGATTCCAATCGACTATCTTTAGTCGCATATTCGCAAAGAACTACTTCAAAGCGCTGCTATTCTCAAAGTAACGGCTTGTTAACGAAAGGCAACAATGGCTCGATTCGGTAAAGTTTTAACGGCTATGGTTACGCCCTTCGGCGAATCAGGAGATTTAGATCTTGGTGTTGCAGCGTCTCTGGCAAAGTGGCTTATAGCTAATGGTAACGATGGTCTAGTTGTGGCTGGAACAACAGGAGAATCACCTACCCTAACTCATGATGAGCAAACTGAATTGATCGCAACCGTAGTGAATGCAGTTGATGCTCCTGTAATCGCAGGAGCTGGTAGTAATGACACCAGTGCAGCTATCGAGCTAACTCAAAAAGCAGATCAGGCTGGCGCTTCCGCAATTTTAAGTGTAACTCCCTACTACAACCGGCCTTCACAAGCTGGATTACTGGATCACTTCCGGGCGATCGCAGGAGCGACTGAACTTCCTATCGTTCTCTATGACATTCCCGCCCGAAGTGGAAGAAAAATTGAAACTAACACGCTACTTGAACTTGCACATACTGTAGATAATATTGTGGCCCTCAAAGATGCAGCTGGAGACCCGTCGGAAACTGCATACTTCTTGTCAGAAGCCCCCAAAGACTTTGAAGTATACTCAGGCGATGATTCATTAACTTTGCCACTTCTGGCTATTGGCGCAGTGGGTGTTGTCGGTGTAGCTACCCATTGGACAGGACCTGAGCACCAAAAAATGATGCTCGCTATCGAAAGCGGAAATCTTGAAGAAGCAGGAAGAATAAACGCAAACTTGCAGAACTCTTTTCTATATGAGTCATCTCTTGAAGCTCCCAACCCCATCCCAGCAAAAGTTATGATGGAATTGATCGGTTTCCAGGTAGGGAAAGGACGCCCTCCAATGCATTCTGTGCCAGCTAACCTTCGAGACCTAGCAGCAAAGGTCTTAGAAGAAACTGAAATTGGGAAAAGCATCGAACCAGACTCATTAGGAGACTAATCCCAAAACTATGGAAAAAGTACGGATAACCTTTCTGGGAGGTTTAGGGGATATCGGTAGAAATTGTGCCGTTATCGAAAGCCTAAATCAGATACTAATTCTAGATTGTGGCCAGTTATTTCCTGATGAATATATGCCTGGAGCAAATTCAGTACTTCCTGACCTGCCGTATCTGTTGGATAGAAAAGAAAAGATCGTCGGATGCATCACGACGCATGCCCACGAAGATCACATCGGAGCTCTTCCTTATCTCCTTGAACATATAGAATTTCCTATCTACGGATCGGCATTTACTCTTGGAATGATCAGAAACCGGCTAGAAGAGCGTCAACTTCTAAATCGTTGTGAGTTAATAGAAGTAAGCGACGGTGAAAAGATTTCAATTGGGGATTTCCCCTGCGAGTTTCTTCCTGTGACTCATTCTGTTCCTGCAGGTTTAATATCTGCAATCCAAACCCCTCAAGGCTTAATCGTACACTCCAGTGACTTTAAGCTGGACTTGGACCCAGTTGATGGTCGACTAACTGATTTAAATCGAATCGCTGAGCTTTCGAGAGATCCAGGCATCCGCCTCTTGCTTTGTGATTCAACGAATTCAGACATACCAGGAAGCACCGTTTCAGAGTCTGATATTGCTATTTCTTTGGATAAGGCATTTAAATCTAACGACGATAACCGAATTATTGCCGCATGCTTCGCAAGCCACATCCATCGAGTCGAGCAAATTGCGATGACAGCAATTAATACGGGGAGAAAAATTTCTACATTAGGCCTATCAATGAAAAAAAATCTTTCCTTAGCTCGTCAGCTGGGGATCCTAGAAATTAAAGAGGAACACTTCGTAGATATTGAAGATATTCGTAACTATCCTCCACGCGAAATATGTATTATTAGTACTGGAACACAGGCTGAGCCTCGCTCAGCCTTAGCTATGGCCGCAACTGGGCAAAGCCGTTGGATCTCTATAGGTGAACAAGACTCAGTTATCCTATCATCAAGGGCTATTCCTGGGAATGAAGAGCGCGTGGGGAAAATGATAAATGACCTCATGAAGCGAGGCGCTGATGTTTTGCATTCAGACCATCTAGGACTTCACACTTCAGGACATGGAAAACAGGAAGAACTTCGATCACTTCACCAGGCTTCCAATCCTGAGTGGTTCGTTCCAGTTCATGGAGAATATAGGCACTTGGTCGCCCATAAAGACCTAGCTATTGAGATAGGAATGTCTTCCGAAAGAATTCTTCTCGCTACAGATGGCGACCAAATTGAACTTAGTGACGATGAAATACAGCTTGTAGAAAAAGTCACTCCAGGGGGCTACCCGTTTGTTCAAGGAAGAATCCTTGAATACGAACACGAAATATTTTCTGATAGAAGAATCCTAGGAAAAGAAGGATTCGTAATTGCAACAGTGCAGATTTCTAAAAAGGAGAATGCAATTCTTGGAGATCCAAATATCGTCAGTAAAGGCTGGGTAAGTGCTCACAATGCGAAAAGGCTTGAAAAGGAGATCGCAATTGCGGTCAAAAAAGGAGTTCAAAAAACACTTCTTAGCGAGAATGCAACAGATCAAGATTTAGAGCAGCGAGTTAGGAGAATCACTGGAAGTCTTGTAAATGAGTTAACAGGTCGAAGACCTATGATTGTCCCCATCGTGCGAAAAGTATGACCAAAACTTTTGATATTAACCATAGGTTAGGTTGCTGATAGGGCACCCCGAAATGTCCTATAGTTAGTGTTAACGTTTAATTATCAACAAACCTGAAAGAATTCTCAGCACAAGAATCAGAAGTTGGCAGAGAGTTAAAAGAAATGAAAAAAGCCCCATCCAAGAATTCGCAACCATCAAAGAAAACTTCACCGCCGCCGTTACTAAAAGGATTAGGTAAATCGGCGGGGAAAGCGTTTTCTGGTCATAAATCAGACATATTAGGTCTTGTATTTTTAGTTATCGGACTCTTGTCAACTCTTGGTTTGTACTTTGACCTTGCTGGGGTAGTAGGGAAAATATTAGGTCCCTGGATTTTCTTGTCCTGCTTTGGGTCGGTTGGTTACGTTGCACCAGTTTCGCTCATAATCGCTGGCTTAGCTCTCTCATTCCACTCGCCTAAAGATGAGACCGAAACGGAAGATGATTCAGCTTTACCAGCGAGAATATTGATCGGGGGATTATTGATTTTCGCTTCGATATGTGGGCTAGCTCATTTCTATGACAATGCAGCAAGTTATGGCCTATCAGACTTTGCCGAATTAAAAAAGAGGGGTGGAGTGCTCGGATATTTAACCGGTACTCCGCTTCGTGCTGCTTTTGAACAACTAGGCGCCTCCCTGGTCCTTGTCGCAGCGGGCCTATTGGGTGTCATCGTAGCTACAGGCGTGACATTTCGTGAAGCAGGGGGGAAAGTATGGCGCCTTCTTAAGGCTGTTGGAAGGGTCACTTCGAAGTCAATACGTCTCATACTGGGAGAAAGTAAAGATGAGGTCGGTAGTTTCCGTGATGGCGTTAGCCAGCCAAAAATTCAGATAGATGGTGAATCTCGGAATGTCGGTGTTCCGGTTCAGGAGGACGCACCTGGGCCACCCGAAGAAAACGAAGCCAATTCTCATAACGAAGGCAAAAAAGAGGTCGACCTACCAGATGATGGTGCCGCAACAGAACCAGAGAAGGTTAGAAAGGGGTTCAAGAAAGCAGGACCTCTTGAAACAGGGGAGCAGCTTGAAATTGAACTTGGGCCGGGAGCGAAAGGTTCACCTTGGAAGTTGCCTTCGGTTAAAGTTCTTGACCGTTCGACCACCAGAGATGTCAACGAAGCCCTCGTTGAAGAGAGAGGCCGCGTTCTCGAGCGAGCATTAGCAACACATGGGGTAGAAACCAGATTGGTCGGAATGGTTGTCGGCCCTACTGTCACAAGATATGAATTAGAGCTAGCACCTGGGGTCAAAGTTTCAAAAGTTACTTCACTAAACAAAGATATTGCTTATGCCATGGCATCCCCTGACGTCAGAATTTTAGCTCCTATTCCAGGTCGACAAGCTATAGGCGTCGAGGTTCCGAACAACGAGAGGCAGGTCGTTGCACTAGGAGATATTCTAAGCGCCCCAGAAGCAAGAAAAGCAACACACCCCCTTGAGGTCGCAGTTGGTCGAGACATTAACGGTCAGTCAATGTTAATGAACTTGTCAGAGATGCCTCATATCCTCCTCGCTGGAGCAACGGGTGCAGGGAAAAGCTCATGCATCAATAGCATTGTCACATCGGTATTAATGCGTTCAACTCCAGAGACGGTTCGAATGATCCTTATAGATCCGAAAATGGTCGAAATGACTCAGTACGAGAAAGTGCCTCACCTTCTCACTCAGCCAGTCATCGATCCGAAAAAAGCCGCTAATGCTTTGCAGTGGGCCTGTAGAGAGATGGATAGGAGGTACGAATTACTCTCCGAAGTCCGATTCCGTGACATCGGAGGCTACAACGCTGCATATGATAAAGGGACTATTGAAGCTCCACCTAGCGCTGTTAATCCTGACGGAACGCCCAAAACATACGAACGCCTTCCATTTATCCTTGTTGTTGTCGATGAGCTTTCAGACCTTATGATGGTGGCTCCACGAGATGTTGAAGATTCTATATGTCGGATAGCTCAAAAAGCCCGAGCGGTTGGAATACACCTTGTTATTGCAACACAACGGCCTTCGACCAATGTGATTACGGGAGTGATCAAAGCAAACATTCCTGCTCGGATTGCATTTGCGGTCTCAAGTTTAACCGATAGTAGAGTGATCCTCGATCAAGGGGGGGCTGAACGGCTTGTTGGTCAAGGGGACATGTTACTGCTTGACCCTAAATCATCCTCACCTCAAAGGATTCAAGGAGCTTGGGTAAGTGAAGGTGAAGTTCGTCGAGTTGTTGAGGGTTGGCGCAAGCAGGTTGCACGGCTAAAACAAGACCAGATTGATCCAGAAGGAGATGAAGAACCTTCGATTACCGAAGAGCAAATTACAGCTCCTAGTAGCGGGATTTTAGGCGGTGGGACTGGGGATGCAGAAGACGACGAGCTTTTGTTAAAGGCAATAGATCTGGTTGTCGAGTCGCAGCTCGGCTCAACTTCAATGCTTCAGCGGAAATTACGTGTTGGATTTGCTCGTGCTGGGCGGATAATGGACATGCTGGAGGAGAGAGGAATCGTTGGCCCCAGTGAAGGTTCAAAGCCGCGAGAAGTCCTAGTTACTCAGGAGCAGCTTGCCGAAAGCGCCGATGCGTAACCTGAAAAGGTAGTTTATAACATATGATTCTGTCTCTAGCGTTTGTTCTTGTCGGTATTGCTGTTTTGGTATATAGCGCTAACGCACTAGTCGAGTCCTCAAGTGATCTTGCACTTTACTGGGGGGTTTCACTAGCAGTTGTTGGAGCTATTGTCATAGGTTTCGGGACGAGCCTCCCTGAGTTAGCAGTTTCTCTTGCTTCAGCCGTCCGGAACGATATCGATTTGGCAACCGGTAATGTAGTTGGATCGATGGTTGCGAATCTTTCTCTGGTTCTTGGAGGGGCTGTTCTAATCAGTCGATCCCCTATTCCGACTAGTAGTCGCGATTTTTACCTTCCTCTTTCTCTGCTATCTACTTTTGGATTCATATACTTCATTCGCGGTGGGATAAGTCGATGGGAAGGGGTGGTTATGCTTCTCCTTCTCTTGCTTTCGCTTTCACTAATGTACAAATGGGGTGCAGACGACGAAGCTGGACTTCTTGCATCAGTTAAAGAGGCGGATGACACAGCAAAAGAAAAGTACAATTTGTCGAAGGGGATGCTTAAGCTTATTGCTTCATTAGTGGGAGTTGTAGTCGCTTCTTACGCTGTCACCGAAGGAGCTATTGACTTAGCTGACCGGTGGGGGGTAAAGAGCGGATTTATCGGTATCAGCTTAATAGCAGTTGGGACTTCTCTACCTGAGCTTGTAGCGTCTACCGTTGCAGCCAAAAAAGGAAAACATGCCTTGATAATAGGGACTGTTCTAGGGTCAAATGTTTTTAATGGATTTGGGATAGGTGGCTTTATCGGGTTGATCGCCCCGGGGAAAAGTAAGGACGGATCTATCGTTGGCGCTTTAAGCACAACTCTAACGCTTTCTGTGATTGCCTTAAGCACCATTTTCATTCTTCTAGGTCGGAAGATAGTTAGATTTGAAGCAGTGCTTCTCCTTTCTGCATACATCGTATGGATGATTTTAGTCGGAGCCTAGAAGCTACGGAACCTAGAGAGTTCCATCAGTATCTGCATCAAACACCCTAGGACGGTACGCTTAAGAGGTGAAGAAAAGCTTTTGGATTGAAACTTTAGGTTGCCCCAAAAACAAGGTCGATAGCGAGAAGATAGCTGGAACACTCCTCGTAGATGGTATGAGTCCAGCAGAGACTCCTACTGATGCAAATCTAATAGTTGTGAATACATGCTCCTTTGTTGAGGAAGCAAGAGAAGAAAGTGTTGCAACGATACTTGAATATAGTCAGATGCGTTCAGAAGATACTCAAGTGGTTGTTACGGGATGTTTGGCAGAAAGGTATGGGGAGGAAATCTCAAATTCGCTAGAGAGCGATGTGGATGCAATCGCTGGTTTCGGCGTTCCGGTAAATATTTCTTCAAAACCAGATGTTCCCAAATTTGACTTACTTAATTTACCTCGTCCCAAAAGAGAAGAGCCGTGGGGCTATGTGAAGGTTGCCGAAGGCTGCGATAGGGTTTGCGGATTTTGTGCTATTCCATCTTTCAGAGGACCACAACGGTCTAGATCGATTCCTGAAATCCGAGAAGAAGTCATCTCACTCGAATTACAGGAAGTTGTTCTAGTAGCTCAAGACCTTGCCTCTTGGGCCAGAGATCAACGCGAGTCACCTGAGGGTATTGTTGATTTGGTAAAAGAGGTCAGTGGTATAGTCCCGTGGGTCCGTCTTTTGTACTTGTACCCCTCTAGTCTCTCTGGCGAACTAGTAGAAATAATTGCTAATAGCCCAGTTCCGTATTTTGACCTAAGCCTTCAACACGTGTCAGGACCGCTCCTTCGGAAAATGCGTCGATGGGGAGACGGGGAACGGTTCACTAAGGTCATTAAAGACATCAGAAAAATTAGGCCAGATGCAGCATTTCGCACAAACTTTATAGTCGGTTACCCAGGGGAAACCGAGGAGGATCATGATCAGTTGCTTCGCTTCCTCGAAGAGAACGAAATTGATTGGTGCGGATTCTTCCCATATTCAAAGGAAGCTGGAACATACGCCGAAACGCTCACTGGGGAGGTCGATCAGTCCCTAGTAATGGAGCGACTCCGCGAGTTAGGTGAAGCACAGGATGTCATAACAGAAAAGAAACGAGATTCCATGATAGGTGAAGAAGTTACTGTGCTTATTGAAAGTAGGGGCGTAGGGCGCAGTCACCGTGAAGCTCCGGAGATTGATGGGTTAATTTATGTTCCGGATGCCCTAGAGGTCGGAAGTTTCGAAGCAGTAACTATAGAGGAAGCTTTAGGAGTGGATCTTAAGGCGCAACTTGGGGATTTTGATTATCGAGAGGGCCCATGACTGAAGACCAACCACGCTACTCCTCGGCTGGTTTAGCGACGCCAGCCAATTTAATCACAATGGCCAGGATTGTGGCGTCCCCGGTATTGTTCATAATTATTCTGAACGCTGAAGACCACGGTGGGACTTCTTGGCCAGCGTTCATTCTAGGCGCAATCTTTGGAGTTAGTGACGCTGTCGATGGTCGCCTTGCGCGAGCTACTGGCAGCGTAACTAAAGCAGGGGCGTTCCTTGATCCGCTAGCAGATAAAGTAGTGGTTCTTGGATGCATGCTCTCACTTTGGTCAATTGGACGCTTCTACTGGCTCCCGGTCCTTCTGATTGTTCTAAGGGAGCTCTGGATCTCTGCATACAGGTTCTGGCTGGCAAGAAAATTAGTGGTTGTTCCAGCCACAGAATTAGCGAAGTGGAAGACCTTCGCTCAAGGAACAACGCTGATGATTGCAGTGATGCCCACCTTCGAGAATATTGATTGGCTGCTAACCCTTCTGCTCTGGGTCGCAGTGGCAATGACACTAATTACGGGATGGCAATATGTCCGATCTGGTTATCGAGCTTCAGTTTCTGGAAGTTCGTTAACTTAGATGATGCCACCATTGATTGTCTAGGTTAAGGTCAGGCCATGGAACGATTTAGCTGTGAAGTAGTTGCCGTAGGAACCGAGCTTTTACTGGGACAAATAGTCGATACCAATTCCTCATGGATTGGGGAGCAACTGGCGTTGAACGGAATAGAAAGTTACTTTCAGACAAAAGTCGGAGATAACCCCGAGCGGATCAAGAAAACTCTAAAGCAAGCTATAGGCCGCTCGGATTTTGTCATTGTATGTGGAGGTTTGGGTCCCACTCAAGATGACTTAACACGGGATGTTATAGCTGAGGTCATGGGAGTTGAGCTTGTCACAGATGAAGAGCTTGTCGAGCGGATCGCAGCAATCTTTGGAAATAGAGGTCGAGAGATGCCATTGAATAACCTTAGACAAGCGCAAGTTCCGGTAGGGGCTGAAACTTTGTCAGTAATGCCTGGGACTGCTCCGGGTCTCAAAGCGGTAATTAATGGGAAAACCCTCTATGCGGTTCCAGGAGTTCCATGGGAGATGAAGCAAATGGTGCTCGAAGATATCCTTCCTGACATAAGAGCAAAAGCAGGTATAAGCAGCATAATCGGCTCAAAAACCCTTAGGACTTGGGGGGATTCAGAATCGGGATTGTCAGAGAAGTTAGCTCAAGAAATTGAAAGATTAGACCAAGTGGGCGGTGCAACCATTGCGTTCCTAGCAAGTGGGATCGAGGGGCTCAAAGTTCGCCTTACAACCAAAGGAGATTCAAAATCAGAAGTTGAGGATGCCTTAAATACCGAAGCTGATATCGTTTCCTCCATTCTCGGAGATGAAATTATTTTTTCTTACGATGACCAAACAATGGAAGAAGTTGTTCTGGGTATATGTAAAGATAAGGGCCTTACCTTAGGAGTGGCAGAGTCTTTGACAGGGGGATTGATAGGCAGCCGTTTAACTTCGGTATCTGGATCCAGTGAGGTCTTCAAAGGTTCTATCGTGGCTTATTCTTCCGATGTAAAGCACGCAATCTTAAAGACTCCTGATGTCCCTAGCGTCTCCCAAGCTGCTGCAGAAGCTATGGCAGTTGGTGCGTGTAGGGCCTTAAATGCTGATATTGGTTTGGCTGTTACAGGTGAAGCTGGGCCGGAGCCCCTTGAGGAGGAAGTCGGCCGGGTCTGGATGGCCACTTCGGTTGGTGGGGTTGTTAAATCTTCTACGGTGAAATGGCCCTTTGATCGAGAAAGAATAAGGCAATTCACTACAATTACAGTGCTTAATGCTCTTCGGCTCCGGTTAAAAGAAGAAATTTAACGCGTTTGGGCGTAAACAAAGGCTAAGAGTTGCTCGGTCAATTCGTCGCTGTGTTCAGCAAATAGATTTGTCCCGTGCTGGCTTCCTGTCATTTCTAGGTATCTGGTCGTTGAAGCAGCAGCTAACAAACTATTTGCGTATCCATTAAAAGGAGGGTCATCTTCAGCAATTACCAGAAGAAGCGGAGTTCTCATTGTTGAAGCTGCCTCCAGTGCATTTATACGACCGTATGCAGTTGATGGAGAAATAGCGGCCACTGCAGCGACGTTATACTCATCGGCGATGGTTATTGCAGCAGTACCGCCCATCGATGCCCCGATAATGACAACTTCCCTAACATTCTCAACAAAGAACATATAGCGGACCGCTGCTTCAAGATCCCGATCCATTCGTTTATCCTTCTCCCCAGTCGAATCACCGTACCCTCGGAAGTCAAATGCTAGAACCACGTAGCCAGAGTCGCTTGCTTTTGCTGCGAATTCATTCCAAGAAGACTTACCTCGGCCACGCATATGAGCGAGGACAATTCCTATATCGCCTTGGCCATACACCAGCCCGGAAATTTCCTCGCTGTCTTCCGTTATGAATCTCGCTTGCTTTGTTATTACTGAGCTTTCGGTAATCGTTTCGGAAGCATCCTGTGATGTTTCAGTATTTTGCTCCGGAACTTTTGCCGGTTCATTGGTGCAACCCTGAACAAGCAATGAAAATACAAGTGCAAAAATCGAAATTCGAAAACCTTTAAGATGGGTGAAATTCACTAATCAACTATCTGTATCGGGTTGAAGTCGAAGTGAAGCCGAATTCATGCAGAAACGTTCTCCAGTGGGTGGGGGGCCATCATTAAAAATGTGTCCCAGATGGGCGCCACACGCATTACAAATTGCCTCAGTTCGAACCATGCCGTACGAGCGGTCTTCCACGCGACGAACCTTTTCAGAGGTAGTGGCTTCATAGAAGCTCGGCCATCCAGTGCCAGAGTCAAATTTCGTTTCACTTGAAAAAAGTTCAATATCACAGACAATGCAGTGATATACACCTGCCTCTTTGGTATCCCAGTAGCATCCGCTGAAGGCAGGTTCTGTTCCTGCTTCCTGTGTAACGTAGTATTGGTCGGCGGTAAGACGGTTCCTGAGATCATCATTTGCTTTTTCTGGGTTATTCATAGTGTCTCCGTTCTTTATTTAGATTAGTCCCCATTTGTTTTATGATCATTTATGACTAAATTTGCTTAAATGCTTGACCGAACAAATGTTCGTAGTTACACTATTGTTATTCGCATTAAAAATGTCACACTAACAATTTATGGTGATTATAAGTTCAATTAGGAAGTTACTTTAACCCCCACTAGATAAGAGGCAAGCATGGAATCAGATAAAGCACTCGATATGGCTTTGAGCCAAATTGAAAAACAATTCGGTGAAGGCGCCGTAATGAAAATGGGCGAAAAGACCACAATGCAAATTGAGTCGGTCCCTACAGGGGCTTTGGCTCTTGATCTAGCTCTCGGTGTTGGCGGCTTACCACGAGGTCGAATAACAGAAATTTACGGACCTGAGTCCTCAGGAAAGTCAACCCTTGCTACACATGTTGTGGCTGAAGCACAACGTAATGGAGGGATATGCGCATACATCGACGCTGAACACGCTATGGACCCGGTATATGCAAGGGCTATAGGCGTTGACGTTGACGAATTGTTAATTTCGCAGCCTGATAATGGAGAACAAGCACTTGAAATCGTCGATACGTTAGTACGTTCAGGTGCCATAGACGTCATAGTTATTGACTCCGTTGCAGCTCTAACCCCGCGTGTTGAACTAGAGGGGGAAATGGGACAGAGCCATGTGGGATTACAAGCGCGTCTTATGTCCCAAGCCCTTAGAAAATTAACAAGTAACTTAAACAAAACCAAGACTATCTGTATCTTCATTAATCAACTCCGAGAAAAAATTGGAGTAATGTTTGGATCGCCTGAGACCACACCTGGAGGTCGCGCACTTAAGTTCTACTCTTCAGTTCGGTTAGATATTCGCCGAATAGAATCTCTTAAGTCTGGTGTTGAAGTAGTAGGGAATAGAACCAGAGTAAAGGTTGTTAAGAACAAATGTGCTCCACCATTCCGACAAGCAGAATTTGACATTATGTATGGGAAAGGAATTAGCCGTGAAGGTTCACTCCTTGATACTGGTGTTGATATGGACATAGTGAAAAAATCTGGTGCTTGGTATACCTACGAAGGTGAACAACTTGGCCAAGGGCGAGAAAAAGCAAAGATTTTCTTGAGTGAAAATCCTGAAATCATGATGGAAATCGAAAATCGTATTTGGGAAAATGTGCATCCAGAAGATACCGAAGAGCAATATACAGAAGCTGATGATCAACCAATTTCAATTGAAGATTAATCAATCAATATGAAATCGGTGCTAGCTGAAATGATTCCCTCTAGCCTGTAAGAGTGAACGATCAGTACATAATTCAGACCTTTGGCTGTCAGATGAATGAGCACGACTCCGAACGTATATCTGGGATTCTTGAAAGTTCTGGAATGAGCAGAACTCAGGAAGTCGCCGATGCAGATGTCATTGTCTTAAATACATGTTGTATTCGTGAGAATGCCGACAATAAGTTCTATGGCCATCTAGGAAACTTGAAGTCACTGAAAGAAAAGAATCCTGAATTAAAGATTCTCGTTGGTGGTTGCCTAGCGCAAAAAGATCAGGAAATGATTCGCGATAGGGCTAAGCACGTTGATGTTGTTTTCGGTACTCACAATCTAAACCGCGTAGCTGATTTATTGGAATTAAGTAGGAGTGGAGGTCCAATTGTTGAGGTTGTCGACCAAGGAGAAATGGAGAATGAAGCCCTATTTGACTCTGCTTTCCCTGTTCGGCGAGAACTTGAACATGCTGCCTGGATGACGATTCAAAGTGGCTGCGACAATTCGTGCGCATTCTGTATAGTGCCGCAAGTGCGGGGAGGTGAAGTTAGTCGATTATTTGGGGATCTACTCGATGAAGCGAAACGCGTAGTTTCTGAAGGTGTAATCGAAATAACGCTTCTGGGTCAGAATGTGAACAGTTACGGTCGAGATCTGACGACTCAACTTAGATCAACTGATCCAGATTCTAAAGATAGCTTCCGAGCGGGACTAAGGTGGGCACAAGAGGATAAACGGCGTCCTCGAACCCTCTTTCCTGACCTGCTTCGTGATATTGGTGCAATCGATGGGCTTCGCCGTCTAAGATTCACGAGCCCCCACCCCAAAGATTTTCGTCGTGAAGTCATTGAAGCAATGGCTGAAACATCCGCGGTTTGTGAACACTTACACCTTCCATTGCAATCCGGAAGCGATCGTATTCTTGCCGCTATGCACAGGGGGTACAATAGGTCGAAATATTTGGAGAGGCTGACTGAAGCTCGCAAGCTTATTCCAGATCTTGCGGTAACTACCGATATTATCGTTGGCTTTCCCGGCGAGACTGAAAAGGATTTTGAAGAAACTCTTGCTTTAGCAGCCGAAGCTGAATTTGATGGGGCCTACACATTTATTTTCTCCCCGCGGCCCGGTACCGAAGCTGCTGAAATGGTAGAAAATTACTGCGATCCCTTAGTAGTAGGGGATAGGTATGAACGATTGAGGTCAGTAATTTTACGGTCCGGCCTTCGTAAGCATGAGAAGCGGATAGGTAAAAGTGAAGAAGTCATTGTTGAAGGGCCCAGCAAGAAAAATCCCGATACGACAACAGGAAGAACGAGACAAAACAAGTTGGTTCATTTTGATAGCTCACGTAAGCTACCGGTTGGCTCAGTAGCACAGATTGAAATTACTAACGCATCTCCGCACTACCTTCAAGGGAAGTTGGAAGAGGTAATTTCCATACCAGTGAGGAAGACTCGCATACCTGTGGTTGCTGTGTGAACTCAGTGCCCGATTACCCGATCCTTTCGATAGTAGGAACAACCGCTTCAGGGAAATCTTCTATAGCTATGGCATTGGCTCGAGAAATACCAAATATCGAAATCGTTTCTATAGACTCGATGCAGGTTTATATGGGAATGGACATCGGTACCGCAAAGCCACCCCTTGAAGACCAAAGAGAAGTTCCTCATCACATGATCGACTTAGTGGAACCTAATATCGAATTCTCCTTAAGTGAATTTCAGCGTGAGGCAGTGAGTGCGATTAAAGATATCGAGGAGCGCAAGGCAATTCCACTACTAGTGGGGGGAACCGGCCTGCATCTGCGCGCTGTTATAGATAATTTCGAAATACCCAAGCAGTATCCGACAGTTGAACGAGAGTTGGATAGTGAAGTCGATACTGTGAAATTACACAAGTTACTGACGAAGGTTGACCCAGTTGCAGCTAGTCGCATGGAAAATACCAACAGAAGAAGAATACTTCGTGCTTTAGAAGTAACGCTAGGTAGCGGAAAGCCATTCTCAAGTTACGGGCCAGGAATGCAGAAGTATGCCCCTACGAGATTTCATATGGTTGCGCCTAGGTGGGAAAAGGAGAAGATAAACCAGCGGATAGATAAGAGATTTAACACACAAATGGAAATGGGATTTTTTGAAGAAGTGTGTAGGTTAACTGAAAGCTATGGGACCTTATCTCGAACTGCTGGTCAAGCATTGGGTTACCGTCAATTTCTTGATCACTTGAATGGAAATATTAGCTTGAGTGAAGCGACTGATATTGCGAAACGAAAAACTAAGAAATTTGCGAGAAGGCAAGAACGATGGTTTCGTAGAGACCCTCGAATTCAGTGGTTCGACATTGATCGAAATCCATTAGAGGTCCTCCCTTCTCTTGTGGAAGAATGGCGATATGCGCCTAATTAAGTATGAAGGACTCGGAAACAAGTTTCTGGTAGCTATACAGGAGAGTGTCCCTAAGGGCAGCACTGAGTTGGCGGTATCAGTCTGCAGCTCTGAAAACGGGTTTGACGCAGATGGGCTAATTTTCGGAACGCCTTCGAGTTCTGACGGAATAGATGTCCATATGACGCTCTTCAACGCTGATGGTAGTTCAGCAGAAATTTCTGGTAATGGCATTAGATGCCTTGCCCAAGAAATATTTTCAACTTCTAAAAAAAAGTCATTGCAAATATTGACGGGTTCTGGAGTTCGTAATGTTACTTTGGACAATTTCAGGAACGATGAGGCTGAGATCAGTGTGGATATGGGCCCAGTTAGAGAAGGGCCTGAGCTCCCTTTATTGGATTTCCTACATCATGAATCAATAACTATTCTTCAGGCAGCTACCGCTGACATTGGGAATCCTCACGTGGTGATAGAAGTAGAAACGTTAGATGGGGTAGATGTCGCCGCAGCGGGACCCCACATTGAGTCCCTGTGGCAACCTGTAGGAATAAATGTCCACTTCTTAAAAGTCCAAAACAGAGCTGAGTTCTCTATGCTGACGTGGGAGCGTGGAGCGGGAGTTACCTTAGCATGTGGAACGGGAGCATCAGCCTGTGCCTTTATTGCTAATCGATGGGGATTAATTGGAGAGAAGTCTGAGGCAAAAATGGCGGGAGGGGCTGCGCAGATTGAATTAATCAATGGCAAAGTTCTTTTGAAGGGTAAATCCAGACGTGTAGAAGAATTTGAGATCACCTTCTAATGGATAATCGCATGCCAGAAATTGAAGAGAAATCACACCGCGGAGGATTCGGTGATCTTGGTGGTGAAGAACGGGGCCTGATTGATAGGTCATTTAGAGAGCGAATAATTGCAGTAGGTTTTGTTACGGAGGGGAAAGATGAAGCGTCAGTGCTTCTCGAGGTCGAAGAGCTGTGCCGTCTTATAAACACGGCAGGTGCTGATGTTGTTGAGATCGTAATACAGAAAAAAGCCTCTCCTGACCCAGCAACTTTTGTCGGTAAAGGAAAAGCAAGGGAAATTTATGAATTAGCAGAGACCTTGGACGTTGATACTGTTGTCTTCAACGATGAATTGACCCCTGGACAACAGTTCAATTTGGAGAAGATATTTCATCGATCTGCTCTAGATCGAACAGCTGTGATACTGGACATTTTTGCACAAAATGCGAGCACACCTGAAGGGAAAGCACAAGTAGAGTTAGCTCAGCTTCAGTATCGTCTTCCTCGCCTTAGAGGTCAAGGCCGGAACTACAGTCAGCAAGCTGGGGGCATAGGTACTCGTGGGCCAGGAGAAACGAAACTTGAGGTTGACCGAAGAAGGTTAGTTCGCCGTGTCCACAAACTTGAACGACAGTTGAAGGCGGTTGGAGGGCATAGAAAAAATCAATCGAAAAAGCGACGGCATTCCTATAATCAGTCGATAGCAATAGTGGGCTATACCAATGCTGGTAAATCCACACTCCTCAATCTCCTTGCCGATTCAGATGCAGTCGTAGCTGATCGCTTATTTGCAACCTTGGACCCATTAACGCGCCGGATACAACTACCAGGAGGAGAGTCAATATTTGTTACCGATACCGTAGGATTTGTTCAGAAACTTCCCCACCAATTGGTCGAAGCGTTCAAAACTACTTTAGATGTCGTTATTGAGGCTGACCTTCTGTTGCACATTGTTGACTCCAGCCATGCTTCGCCTGAAACTCAAATACTGGCTGTTCGGAGGGTCTTAGAAGAAATCGGTGCAGCAGAAATTCCCGAAGTTCTAGTCTTTAATAAGTCAGATAGGTCAGATCCTTCCGAATTGCTTATGCTGTATCCTGACTCAGTTGCTATCTCCGCTTATTCTGAAACAGGCATAGATAAGCTTCTTTCAGCTATCGCTGATCAACTACGAGTTATTTGGGACGTAGTGGAATTGGCTATTCCTTTTGATAAAGGGGAAGTCTTAGCTCAGGTACACCGAGAAGGACAGGTACTTATGGAAAAAGCAACAGAAGAAGGAATGCTGGTTCAAGCCAGGCTCGACTCATTCTCGCTGTCCCGTCTTTCCCCATTTCTTGTATCTGAAGGGGGAAGAAATGGGATTTGAGCTTCCACCGTATCCGTATGATTTGCTTGATCCTTATAGGGCTTTAGCCAATCAACACTCTGGAGGTGTCGTTGACCTTTCGGTAGGAACCCCATGTGATCCTCCTCCAGAAGAAGCTGTTCGTGCGTTGGTCGAATCCGACAGTGAAAGAGGGTACCCATCCTCTATAGGGTCCGAAGAATTTCGCAAGAGCTGCCAAGAATGGGTAAAGCGAGTGTTTAGGGTAGGCCTTGACGCTGAAAAAAATATTGCTGCGTGCATTGGTACAAAAGAATTTGTTGTATCAACTCCAAACTATCTTCATCTACGTAACCCTGAAAAGGATACGGTCCTATATCCGGAAATTAGTTACCCTTCATATGCAATGGGGGCACACCTTGCTGGTTGTCGGGCTGTTCCAGTCAAAGTCGATGAGGGTGGAAAGTTACTGCTAGAAGACTTGGACCCTGATGATATCAACCGTTCACTAATGCTCTGGGTTAATTATCCCAGCAACCCAACAGGAGCGGTAGCGGACTTAGCTCCAATAGCTGACTGGGGAAGATCTCACAACGTTCCGATTTTTAGTGATGAATGTTACTCACAGTTCGTTTGGGGACGGAAGCCAAGTACTGTATTGAGCAGCGGCCTACCTGGTGTGGTCGCAGTACACTCACTGTCTAAGAGGTCAAATCTTGCTGGGATTCGCGCAGGTTTTTATGCTGGTGATGAGGATCTAGTGTTTTGGCTAAAGGAGGTTAGAAAGCATTCTGGCAAAATGATTCCCGGTCCAGTTCAAGCTGCAGCTTCATTGGCATATTCTGATGATCAACATGTTGAGAAGCAAAAACTTCGATATCGAGAACGGTTGGAGTTTCTGCAATCCTGCCTCAAATCCTTAGGTGTTGAATCAGAACTGCCTCAAGGCTCTTTTTATCTTTGGGTCTGGAGTGGGCAAGATGGTTCGTGGGACCTAGTTCAACGTCTCGCATCCGAAGTGGGAATACTAGCGGCACCTGGATCTTTTTTTGGATCTTCGAACCATGTCCGAATTGCCGCTGTTCAAACCCTCGAGAAACTTGAACTAATTCAAAATAGATTAGATAGTTGACGCCTCTTATTTATTCTCCAGGCGCTATCATTTCATTAATAACTTGAATCAAGAGGTATGAAAAACTTGGTTGTTAAGTACTCATTTAGGAAAAACTGTGACTGAACCAAATCCCTTTGAAATGACTTCAACTTTGGTAGCGATCCCTTCTGTGAGTTTTGAAGAGTCAGCTATTGTTGACTTCCTGCAAGAAAGGCTAGACAGAGTCCCATGGCTCGAAACTACTCGAATTGGGGACAACTTAATTGCCAGAACCGAGATGGGAAAGGATCAACGTTTATTGCTAGGAGGCCATACCGATACTGTTCCGGCAAATAATAACTTGGAAGCTCGCATAGAAGGAGAGACTCTGTGGGGGCTCGGGTCAGCAGATATGAAAGGGGGTTTAGCCGTAATGCTTTCACTGGCGGAGTCGATATCTTCTCCTGCTTTTGACATGACGTACCTTTTTTACGCTAGAGAGGAAGTCGCAGCTGAACATAGCGGTTTAAAAGATATCGTCGGAGAAAATCCCGGACTACTCAATGCTGACTTGGCTCTTCTTGGAGAACCTACGTCTGGAACGGTTGAAGCAGGTTGCCAAGGTACAATGCGGTTCCTTCTTGAATTAAAAGGACAGCGGGCCCATACTGCTAGACCATGGATGGGTGTTAATGCTGTTCACCGCCTAGACAAAGCACTTGAGGTCCTGAACAGCTACGAGGAAAGAAAACCTGTAATTGAAGGTTGTGAATACCGAGAAGCCCTTCAGGCAGTTCGAATTGAAGGTGGGGTCGCAGGTAATGTAGTGCCGGACAAAGCCACACTGACCTTTAACCATCGAGTGGCCCCAGATAGAGATCTGGAAGAAGCTGAAAGTTTTATCAGAAATATTTTCTCTTCTATGCTCACCTCTGATGATGAGCTGAAGCTGGTTGATTCTGCTCCGCCCGCAAAGCCAGGTCTTTCCAATCCAATGCTGGCATCGATGATAGGGAAACACGACCTTCAAGTTCGAGCGAAGCTCGGATGGACTGATGTAGCATTTTTTGATCAGCGGGGAATTCCAGCGGCAAATTTTGGCCCTGGAGATGCGACACTAGCACATACTCAAGAGGAAAGAATTACGAAACCAGCAGTCGATTCATGTTACTTAGTTCTGAAAAGCTTGATAGAGAACGGTCTCTAAATTTTTCGAAGCACGGTCACAACTTTTCCAAAAATCTGGACCTGTTCATCATGGCTATCGGTTGTTTCAAATCTCATGGGTGACATCGATGAATTTGCTGGTTTGAGGACTATGCAGGATCCTTCTCTAGTGAACGTCTTTACGGTCGCTTCTTCTCCGGAAATACCTGCAACGACAATTTCACCTGAATCGGCAGTTTCCTGTTTTCTTGCTACGACAAAGTCACCGTCAAAAATTCCAGCTTCAATCATCGAATCACCACGTACTCTCAGCATAAATAATTCGCCATCTCCAGTTAAGTCTGAGGGGAGAGGCATAACTTCTTCGACATTTTGAGCGGCGAGAACGCCAGATCCTGCAGCGACATCTCCGACAAGGGGAACATGAGTAACGGGTCGCCTATCAATCACAGCTCCTGAACCGGCATCCCAATGGACTTCAATGGCTCTGTTCTTTGTGGGGTCCCGACGGAGATAACCCTTATCTTGAAGGGTATTAAGGTGGTTGTGGACAGTAGATGGAGAATTGAGTCCAACAGCCTGCCCGATTTCACGGACGGTAGGAGGGTAACCCTTTTCGCGAATTGCGCTGTCTATGAATTCCAAGATCTGGGACTGCCTTTTTGTCAATGGATTAACAGGCATAATGCCTCCTTTATGCCTCTATTGGAGGCTTTAAAGATAATTCAAATTACATAGTTGTAATCGAACATATGTTCGTATATATTGATTATAGGAACAAACGTTCGTAGAACCTATGTTCGCCGAACAATTGTTCGAAGTCAAGTACCCAACTAAGGAAATACAGAAAATGTCTACTGGAATGATTGTCACACCCGTTTGGGAGAATGTTGATATGAAACAAAATCTTCAATTCAACCCAGTACTTAACGAACAATACCGAAGCAATTTAAAAGGATTATCGCCAGGACAAGAGGTAGATGCGCCTGCTGGCGATAGTAAAAACATCTCAGAAGGTTCCAGTAACTACTTTCAACGGAGGTTCTTTGTTGGCTTGCTCCTCATCATTATTGGGGCTCTTTTTTGGACTGCTATCTCACTAGTCGTTGGTGTCGGGGAAAAACAAGTGGGAGCGGATCTCACAAGTGATGCTCCGAGAGAAATTTATATTGTTGCCCCTGGCGATACCTTGTGGTCAATTGCAAGTGCTATTGACACTGATGGAGATCCTCGAGACACCATTGATCGCCTAGCCGATTTAAATGGTGGAAGCTCAATTTACATCGGGCAAAGGTTGATTCTAAGTAGCTGATAACCGCTCTCTGCCGACGGTTTACGCGAGGCTGAGAGAAGCAGGTCTATTGACTTAACGGGACCGTTTTCTTAAAAATCTCTGAAAAGCAAAATCTCCGACCATCAGTTCGCGATCTAAGGCAATCTTTCCGGTTTGATAACTTTCTGCAGTCGTTACTGCTTTAGATTGGGGGTCTGAAGAGTGTCTTGGGCTAATCGTTATACAGAGTTCATCGAAAAGATCGAGATCTGCTAATTGTTGGTTTAGGTTTGGACCTCCTTCAACAAGGATCACGGGTCCATATGTATCCGCTAGAGCAGGTATGGCTTCCTTGAGGTCAACGAATGATTCTCCTATTTGGAAGATTTCTGTGTTCTTGAAGAGGGATGGCGCCCCTACATTGAGGCCTGTTTTCGATGTCAGAATCGCAGGGTGGTAATCGCGCGACGAAAAGAGAGTTGACTCCGGATTAAGATTTAAACTATTGGTTACGACTGCAATTTTTGGAAGCTCGGACCTATTTTGAGAAGCCCGTATTTGAGATGTCCGATCAGAGATAACGGGCACTGAGTAATTTTCTGTCCTTACTGTCCCAGCAGCAACTAAAATAACATCGGCCAAGCCTCGTAGCGTTCGAAACAAAGCCTTGTCCGCTGGCCCTCCTAAAGCGCCAGAAGTGCCGTTTAGCGTCGCTAATCCGTTCTTGGAAGAAATCATGTTCAACATTACCCAAGGGGCGCCTGAGACTTCAGGTCTGATATCTGAAATATAGGTTTCTAGAAGTGAATCAAGATCAGTTTCCATATTAATAAGGTATCTGCTCATATTGGGGAAAATTAGGAATTAATCCACAAAGAAATCCACAATCCTTCCCATAGCAATCCACAAGGAACTCAATGTAGCTTGTGATAGATGCTGGGCAATATTTTCCGGCTATTCCAAATTCCAAAACCGACACTGTTGGGTAAAGCAAAAAGCTTCTAAAGAGGGATTTTTGTTCCAATGATTAAGGTACTGAGGTCATTTATGAGCGAAGTAAATCAAATCCCGTCGATAGGGTTCAGCCGCCGAAGAACTTTTGGGACCTCCAGTCCTTATGAATCGATTAGCTGGGAGCGACGAGAAGCGAGCATCACGAATTGGTCAGACGGGTCGATTGCTTTTCAACAGCACGACGTAGAGTTCCCTGTCAACTGGTCAGCTACAGCTAGTAACATAGTTTCGCAAAAGTATTTTCGAGGTGAGCTTGGGACAGATGAAAGGGAATCCTCGCTTAGGGATCTGATCGATCGAGTCGTTCACCAGATTGCTCAGTGGGGCCAGGAAGATGATTACTTTGCGAGCGATGAAGAGCGACAGGTATTTGTTGATGAACTTAAGTATCTTCTTGTAAATCAATATGCATCGTTTAATTCGCCGGTTTGGTTCAATATCGGAGTTCCCGATACGCCTCAGCAGAGCTCAGCGTGCTTCATCCTTTCTGTTGACGACACAATGGATTCCATTCTTCAATGGTATGTCGATGAGGGAAGGATATTTAAAGGCGGCTCTGGAGCAGGAGTGAACCTCAGCCGAGTCCGTGGAAGCACCGAGAAAATTGCAGGTGGGGGAACACCCAGCGGGCCAGTCAGTTTCATGCGAGGCGCTGATGCTAGTGCTGGCACTATCAAGTCTGGTGGTAAAACACGGCGAGCGGCGAAAATGGTGATTCTAGATGTGGACCACCCCGATATCGAAGAATTCGTAGATTCAAAAGTGAGAGAAGAGGAGAAAGCCCGAGCACTCCGATCTGCAGGTTTTGATGTCGGTATTGACGGTAAAGACCTATTTTCCTTGCAGTATCAGAACGCAAATAATTCTGTCCGAGTCAGTGATGAATTTATGGAAGCCGTTGAGAAAGATTTGAATTGGGAACTTGTTTCCAGGACTACTGGCCAAGTGACCAAATCAGTAAAAGCCCGCGAATTGTTTCGGAAGATAGCCGAGGCAGCTTGGGGATGCGCTGATCCCGGAATCCAGTTTGATTCCACAATTAATAAATGGCATACGACACCCATAAGCGGACGGATCAATGGAAGTAACCCCTGCAGCGAATATATGCACTTAGATGATTCTGCGTGTAATTTAAGTTCGCTCAACTTATTGGCATTTTTAAATCGTAATGCTGAATTTGATGTCGACGGGTTTCGACATGCGGTTCGATTAATGATTAGTGCCCAAGAGATGCTTGTTTCACGATCTCATTACCCGACAGAAAAAATTAAAGATAATGCGAATAAATTCAGACAACTGGGACTTGGTTACACAAATTTAGGAGCGCTCTTAATGGCGCTTGGTATTTCCTACGACTCTGATGAAGCAAGAAGTCTTGCCGCCACCATTACTGCAGTTATGACCGGAGAAGCATATCGAACCTCCGTACAGATAGCAGCAAGATTAGGTTCGTATGAAGGATTTGAACTTAATCGAGATGCGATGCTTTCAGTTTTTGAAATGCATCGTGATGCTGTGAGCCAAATCCTCCCAAGCGAAGTAGTTCCTGCTGCCTTGACAGCTGCTGCTGTAGAGGTCTGGGAGAATGTAGTGCGCTTCTCGGGGCATGATGGTGTTCGAAACGCTCAGGTAACTGTTCTAGCTCCGACTGGCACTATTAGTTTTATGATGGATTGCGATACTACCGGAGTTGAACCAGAACTTGCCCTTAAAAAAACCAAGACGTTGGTTGGTGGGGGGACACTATCGATAGTTAACCAGACGGTAGTTCGTGCTTTGGAGAACTTGGGATATAGCACTGATCAACGCGAGGATATTCTTGAACATATCGACAATCATGGGAGCGCAAAAGAAGCCCCTCACTTGAAAGAAGAACATCGGAATGTGTTTGCTTGTTCGATGGGAGACCACGTTATCGAACCTCTTGGCCACGTAAGGATGATGGCGGCTGTTCAACCTTTCCTTTCTGGCGCTATTTCAAAGACCGCTAATCTCACTCATGACGCCTCGGTCGAAGATATCGAATCGTTATATATGGATGCTTGGAAGTTCGGTGTCAAAGCGCTCGCTGTTTATCGTGACAACTGCAAGGTCGCACAGCCGTTAGCTGTAGAAGCCCCAGAATCTACTAGTTCTATAGTAAGCGCTGCTGAGGCGGTTATTTCTTCGATAGGAAGTCCCCAGCGTGAGAGGTTGCCGAGGTCACGATCGAGCAAGACATTTGAATTCCGAGTTGCGGATTGCAAGGGGTTCGTAACGGTAGGAGAGTACGATGACGGCCGTCCTGGAGAAATCTTTATTCGAGTTAGCAAACAAGGGAGTACATTAGCCGGAATCATGGACGCCTTTGCTATGGCGATAAGTCATGGTCTTCAATATGGTGTGCCGTTAGATGCTTACGTTCGAGCATTTGTTGGTATGCGATTTGAACCGGCAGGAATAACCGATGACCCGGAGCTCCGAATTGCTTCGAGCTTGATCGACTATTTGTTTAGGCGCTTGTCCATTGAGTATCTTGACGCAGAGCAAAGAGCACAGATGAATATTTTTACTACCGGAGAAAGAATACAGCCAACGCTTCCAGGTATTGAAGAGGCTACTGCTGGCACTGAGCAGGGCATTGATATTAAGCCAGACCCTCCCTCAGGAGATGGCGTTGCAAATACGGAAGAATTACGTACCTTCATTCGAATAGATGCCCCATTTTGTATGCAGTGTGGAATACAAATGGGGCGATCGGGAAGTTGCTATACATGTCAGAGTTGTGGGAACACCAGCGGTTGTAGCTGATGGCGAAAGTAGCCATCTGTCATTGAGGAGTCTAGGGAAAATCAGGTATGAGGTTTAGCGGAATGCAGCATGAAGGTTGATCGCCAAAGGCTTCGATCCCTAAAGGGAATTAAGTGGTCCAAGTATGGCCCAGACGTTATTCCAGCATGGGTAGCCGATATGGATTTCCTACCTTCACCTAGAATCCTCTCAGAAATTCAGAAAATTGTAGACCTTGGCGATTTCGGATATAGATATCACGATGTTGATCTTCTTATTCCAGCTTGGTGCGAGTGGGTCGAGGAATCGCATGGTTGGCTTCCACCAGCCGACGAATGTCGAGTATTCACTTCTTCTATGAATGCATTGGAGGCGGTGATGCTTTTGCATACAGAGCCAGGTGATGGTGTCGTGCTATTCTCGCCAATTTATATGCCATTTCGGGCAGCCGTTGAACAAGCCGGAAGGACAGTGGTCGACGTCCAGTTGCAAGGTCCTGATTGGAAATTCGAAGCTAATAGTTTTAAGGACTCACTCGATTCTAAAACGCGCGTTGTACTTTTTTGCCAGCCACATAATCCCACCGGTCACATATATACGAAGGAGGAGATAAATGATTTTGCTGAAATAGTAGCTGAGCATGACCTCATAGTTATAAGTGACGAAATTTGGGCTGATTTGGTCTTCGAGGGGAATAAACACTTATCTTTATTTCCCAATCATGACAAGTTACGCAATAGAACAGTTACGATCGGCTCGGCAAGTAAGGCTTTTAATTTAGCTGGAGCTAGATGCTGTGTAGCCCATGTGGGTTCGGCCTCGACGAGATCACATTTAGAGAAATACCCCGATCACTATTTTGGCCTGCCAAGCTCCTTTGGTTCAGCAGCGAGCGTAGCAGCATGGAAGTATGGCAAATCATGGTTGCAGGATGCCAAGGAACAGATTCAACATAACCGAGACTATATCTATAGCCGAATACTCGAAGACCCATCAGGCCTTAATATGCATTTACCTGAATCAACTTATCTAGGGTGGCTAGATTTCTCGAATACAAGCCTTTCTCACCAGCCTTCAAAAGAGCTACTTTACAAGGCGCAGATAGCGCTTGAACCTGGAGATAAATTTGGGGAACAATGTGGATCCTTCGCCAGATTGAATTTTGCAACCGGTATCGACATTGTCGAAGAACTACTTGAGCGAATGCTTACTGCATTGAATCGGTAAAATAAATATTCACTACCAGCCTGCTCTACTGTCACATTAGGCAAAGATGAGCTAAAGTTCGAGAAAACCTAAATGAAGGATGGGGAAATGCGAGCAGCAATATTGCGCGATGACAGCGGTTCTTTAAACGTAGAAGACATATCAATAGATAAGCCTCAGAGAAACGAAGTACTTGTTCAGACCGTTGCGTCTGGACTCTGCCACAGTGATTTGCATTTTATTGACGGGAGCTGGTCTCATCTTGCTATGTACCCGATGCTTCTTGGCCACGAAGCTGCAGGCATCGTTCAAGATGTAGGCGAAGATGTAGTAGGAATTGAAGTAGGCGATCACGTGATCAGTTGCCTTTCAATTTTCTGCGGATATTGTGACCGTTGTTTGACGGGTCATAGCTATATCTGCTCTCAACGTCAAGAAATCTCGGGACGCCCTATGGAAGAGCTGCCGCGACTTACCGATAGCGAAGGGGCAGTGATAAACCAATTCACAGGTTTAGGTTCCTTTGCGCAAGAGATGCTCGTTCATCAAAATGGGGTAGTAAAGATCACCCCAGACATGCCTTTAGACCGTGCTGCTCTAATTGGGTGTGGAGTGACGACTGGCGTCGGAGCTGTTTTCCGTACGGCTGAAGTTAAACCTGGTTCTACCGTTGCGGTCATTGGCTGCGGCGGGGTTGGAATATCAGCTATCCAAGGGGCGCATCTTGCAGGGGCACGGCAAATTATCGCTGTTGACTTAGAACCCCAGAAACTTGAATGGGCTGTGCAATTAGGGGCTACACACACCGTCAATCCAAACGATGGAGACCCAGTACTGCAAGTTCATGAACTTACCGGTGGAGGAGTGGATTACAGCTTTGAATGCATAGGGCTCAAACAAACAGCTGAGCAAGCATTTGGAATGATACGTCAAGGGGGTGCCGCAACGATTATCGGAATGGTCCCACTTGGTGAGACTATTGAAGTTTCCGGAGCTGATTTATTTCTTGGGTCAAAAAAACTTCAGGGGTCAATGATGGGATCTAATAACTTCAAGGTCGATATGCCACATCTATGTGACCTGTACCTTGGTGGTCGTCTGAAGCTTGATGAAATGGTCTCTCGTACGATCACCCTTGACGAAATTAACGATGGCTTTGACGCGATGAAAAACGGTGAAGTAGTCCGAGCAGTCATAGACTTTGGAACCTGAACTACTCGTAGCAGGGTAAAAATATGACCACCTGCCCTACGTTAGAGACAGAGCGGCTCATTCTTCGCCCATTTCGTGAAGATGATCTTGCAAGCTACTTCACGATGATGAAAACTCCAGAGTTACGTGAATCGCTTCGAATCCCCGGCGAAAGAGGCCGATCTGAGGTTTGGCTTGAAATGGCTTGGTGGCTTGGCCAGTGGGAACTTCGAGGAACCGGAAACTGGGCGCTACAAGATAAAGCATCTGGAATTTTTATCGGGAGGGCAGGTTTGCATAATCCGGAACGACATGACTGGCCAGGAGTAGAGGTAGGGTGGGCGCTTCACCCAGACTGGTGGGGGTTAGGATACGCTACGGAGGCAGGAGAAGAATCTATCCGATATGGATTTGAAGAACTTGGTCAGGACCGTCTCTATAGCACTATTTTGGTAGACAATCATCGGTCTCAGACCGTAGCTCAAAGGTTAGGTTTTGTTTTGATTGATACGAAAGTGCTCTCTCATTATCCCACGGAGCCGCATGGTATTTGGATGTTGGATAGGGGATCATGGATAGCGAAATAAGAAAAGCAAATTCAGGATGGTGGGATGGTGGCGTAGGCTATGAAATCTATATCCGATCATTTGCTGACAGTAACGGAGATGGAGTCGGGGATCTTTCAGGTATTACAGGAAAATTAGAATATCTTTCGTGGTTGGGTGTTGATTTAATATGGATTACGCCGTTTTATCCGTCGCCAATGGCAGATTTCGGTTACGACGTCAGCGATTACTGTGGAGTCGACCCCCTTTTCGGTAATCTGAACGACTTTGATGCGCTTATCGAAGAAGCACACAAGCAAAAGCTTCGCGTCATAATCGACCTTGTACCAAATCACTCTTCTTCAGAGCACTCATGGTTCAAGTCCTCTAAGTCATCGATGGACAATGACTACAGAGGGTATTATCACTGGAGAGACCCAGCCGCCGATGGGGGCCCACCTAACAATTGGGTGTCTCATTTTGGAGGTTCAGCTTGGACATTCGATGAAGAGTCAGGACAGTATTATCTTCACCTCTTCCTTCCAGAGCAACCTGATCTGAACTGGAACAACCCCAAAGTAATCCAAGAGTT
>MDSW01208478.1_pt1 | contig 29642 bp, 16 predicted proteins | sample 811171 | NCBI WGS metagenome assembly MDSW01 (sample SAMN05326641, study PRJNA326480) | marine metagenome | isolation source: seawater | place: Atlantic Ocean: North West | collected 2012 | reverse complement strand
TGATTGAGACCACCGTTGGGCATCATTTGTGCCACGCCTAACGTGAGATCCAGCCAATCAAGACATTCCCAGGTAAGTCCTGCGCCAACAACAAAATGGTCAAAGGACCAGGTTAATGAGCTAAGTGCTTCGAGTTTGTGGGAAGCGCGATTGAATAGGAAACCAGCTCTAATCTTAAGTGGCTCCAAGACGCGATACTCTAATCCCAATCCGCCTTCATAGCCCGTGCGGTAGTTCTCGGTGTTTCTTTGACCTTGGTCATTCATACCCTGCTTGGAGAAGGTATTGAGGTAAATGGTCCACGATGAAGAAATCTGGAAGTCTTCGGTGAGTTGATAGCTTAATCCGGTAGCGATGATGGGTGGAATGTCTTTGCGTATTCCGTCTCCATCGGGAAAGAGCCCAGTGGAGTCCTCAGCTGTATCGTAGATGTATTTAAGTGCGGTATTGGATTGGTATTGAAGGGCGAGGTTGAGGTCCTTGGTGGGTTGAAGATGCATGCCGACCATGTAACCGAAGCCATGAGCGTTGTGGACTGAGTCAACGACCGCAGGATACTCCATCAAAACACCCAGGTCCTCGTTGATGATGTCATAAACGCCGTCTGCTCGGTAAGAATACTGCCCGTCGATATAACGGATACCTGCGCCGACAGATATGAAGTCGGTGAGTTTGTAGTAGCCTCCCCACGTCAGACCAATGACCATTGCCTTGGCCACCACTACGCCACCATCTTGTGCTTGAACATCGGTGATGGCTTCAGGAGGTACGTTCATGGTTGGAGCCAGGTCTCTGGCTACGCCCAGTGCAAGACCTTCAAATTGCTCGTAGAGCGGGTGTCCGTCGGCGAATGTGGCGCCGCCACCGCCTGGAACCCCGCCAGCGAAATAAACGCCCCAATCGCCATGGTTGTAGCTCAGATTAAACGATGGGATGGCTGGGATACCGTTGGTTGCATCATAGTTGATCCGCTCGGCATCAGGGTCTGCTCGAAAGCTTAGTCGCTCAAGCCGAATCCAGGTTTGGTTGGCCACCATCAAAGAGAAGCCCTCGTTTCCGAAGGCTTGTCCTGCCAGATTGTAGAAACCAGCATCGACATCGGTTGTGGCGTTGCGGTTAAGATGGCTTAGGTAGCGAGCGCTGAAAGTACTCAGGGTCGAGAGGTTGCCCGCAAGTGCCGTACTAACCAGAAGTTGAGATAGAAGAACAAAAGTGAGTATCCGTACCAGCATGGTGAGCCGTGTCCTTTTGTAATGACCTTGAATCAGCCTGGAAAGTAGCGTTCTCATACCATAAAGGATGTTAGAGGAAACCCCTGAGGAGCTTCTGGTATGCGTAAAGAGACCTATGAGTCCCAATTAATGAATCTCATTCAGGATTATGCGTGGCGCGAATGGCCAGATCTGCCTGGTCAGTCTAATAATATTCGCTGCGGGGTACTGGTTCCCACGGTTTTCAGTGATGACATCAAGGTCTACGTTGGAGTCCGTTCAAGCGGCTTAGAGAAGCACGCCGGGGAAATATGCTTTCCCGGTGGAAGGCCTGAGCCGGAAGATGTTGACTTGGTTGCGACCGCGCTTCGTGAGGCCCAAGAAGAAATGGATATTTCGGGAGCACGAATACTCGGCCGCTTATCTTCTATGCCGCTCTATACATCCAATTATCGCTTGGAGCCCTATGTGGGAGCCATTGAGGGTCCCAAACCGTTGGCCGATGGCAGTGAACTGGTGAAGGTCATCGAGGTATCCATGCGTGAGTTATTGAGCCGTCCTCGGATCAATGCTTTGAGCTGGGATAACCAAGGAAAGAAATCGCTCTCGCCAGTCTTTGAATTGGAAGACCGAATCATGTTTGGGGCTACGGCTTACGTGCTTTATGAATTTATGACGTTGGCGGCGGCCGTCTTGGAAATGGATATGCCGGCCCTTGAAGAAGGGCCTTACACTTGGCCTGAGATTATGGAGTCAACGCGGCGCTTACCCAAGTAATCCCTGAATGATATTCTTCACGTTTTTACTGTCTACCAAGCCTTTGTGGTCTTTCATGACAAAACCCATGACTTTGCCCATTTCTTTCATGCTGGTGGCACCGGTCTTCGCCACCGCATCTTTGACGATGGCTTCGAGTTCAGCACCTTCAATTTGAGCAGGTAGAAACGGCTTGAGGTAGTTGATTTCGAACTCGAGCTCTGCGAGTTTTTCGGCACCTTGCTCACCGGTTTTGCGGTATTCATCAGCAGCTTTACCCATACGTTTGATGTAAGCGCCAATCACCTCTTGCCAGATTTCATCAGTTGCTTCTTTGGGGCCGTTGGGCTGATTCATCTTCTCTTGCATCGCGGCTCGAACCATTCGAACAACTGTCAGGGTTGCCTTATCTTTAGCCTTCATAGCTGTTTTCATTTGGTCTTTGAGTTGCTCATCGATGCTTTGGCTCATGACTTCTATCCTTTATGCGAGGCTTGCTGGTTTGAGTTGCTGCCTTAACCTCTGCCGCTTACGGGGTCAATTCCCGCGCCTTGCTCAGACCCTAAAAGCGAGGGGAGCAGGAGTGCGGGGAAGGTGCGAAACTTTCTACGCACTTGAAATTGTTACATTTTATTGATCGGAGATGAACGATTCTCCCTTGCGCAAAGTAGAGCTTTCACTTAGGAGGTCCGCAAAATTGCAGCCTAGGGGGTAGCAACATGTCAGGAATCACAGCAGCATTGAAGCAGGATACAAAGCCAAAGGAGCTTTACCCTACTCAGATCGAAGCACCGGCCAAAGAGCAACGTGTAAAGCGCCTTGCTAAGTTTGCGACGCCCGGTGAACGAAAAAATCGATACACGTTACCCGATGGCTTGGAGTCGAACTCACCTCTTGGTTACCGAATGCGTATGCCGTTGACGGATTCTGAAATCGAGCAGGCCCTGACATTACTTTCCTTAGAAAGACCCACCTCTTTTGTTGATGCGCAAGCACCAACGGAGCAAGAACTCTTTGAAGAATGCTCTCTGGGAATTCTATCAAGTCGGCAATCCACGAATTTTAAGGGGCACCAGCAGGTTACGTTTGGTCCCGAGCAGAGTGCTAAAATTGCCGCTTTGATGCGGGGGCTTGATAAGCAAGACGCTGAAGTGTTGGATAACGCAGCTTATACCCACGTTGTTTTATCACGTCCGTATCGAACACCGTTTACGATGCTTCTGACCTTGGTTGGTCATCGTGCATTAACCAGTTTGATTACTGTACCTTGGCGAGTGTTCAAAAAGCGCACACAGTTTGTCAGCGATATCCCTACCATTGGTTATTTGCAGCAGTTGCATCTTGGGATTTTAGCGGATGCTACAGAACGAGCATCGGTTCTTGCCTCCGCGGGGCGTCGAAAAGCTCAAGTTCATTTAAGCCCTTTTTGTGGTGCGCGTAAGCAGAATAAGAAAATTATCAGGGAACTCGAAGAGATGTGCGGCTTGACGCTCAGCGAGCGCATGCAAGGTTACCGTATTTCAATGGTAGCGCAGGTGGGTGAGGTCGATGTCAGTGAACATGTTGACGTTGAACCTAAACTTTGTCGCAAAATCGGCGCAAACCTTTTGGCATTTAGAAGTGAACGCATTCAGCCGGGTGTGAACCAGGAAGAAAAGGCACCCGAGGGCTATCAACATCGTCAGGATATGGATGTATCGGATGATTTAACGGTGATGGCAGGTAGAGCCGCTTACAATGCCTTTGCACATTGGACCGGTGTAGACCGCGAGCAAGCAAAGTCCTTGCTCTTGATGGACCGTGTCGATGTTTTGACTCCTAATGGGAAAGAGCGATTACGTAAGCTTCGCAATGATTTGGGAGAAATTACCGATAAGCTTGTTCGGGATTTACCCAAGTGGGCCGATTTACCCACGGGGAAAATGTTTAGCCGAAACGCCGCGAAAGGTCGTAAAGCATTCGCTTTGGTTGGGCAGCGTATTTATATTGCAGGCTTGTCGCGTGAAGCTTTGAAGCAAGCAGACATTGATTGGGAAGTCGCATTATGTGCGGTGGGTGCAGCGGCAGCTCGCAGCTCACTCTTTGTTGAGTTCATGGGCGTTTACAATCTCCCTGATGATTGTGACCTCTTGGCCGGGACATGCATTATGGCTGGACCCGTAAACCAGAACGATATTGGTAAGCAATTCTATGGCTACCAGGATCTACTTTCTGAGAACTACGGACACCTTGACCCTACCTCTTTGTTGGTTTGGACTTTGAAGGCGAAAACCATCGCCGACCCAACGGGTAATGAGGAACAGCTTCTCAACGCGGCTCGTAAGGGCGCGTTGGTTGATTTACGATGTGGACCCCACGAAGTCGTGAAGGTTTCTCAGAATGGTGCGCTTGCACCTATGCGTTCTCACGAGGGTAAGCTTAACCAAGAGCGGGCATTTTTTGAGCAGGGGAACTTTGTGAAGGACCCAAGTGGTAAAGAGATTCCAGGCAACCGTGGTAAGCCATGGTCCGAGTTTTTAGCGCGCCGCAAGGTTTGGTAAATCACTCAGTCGTGTCGGTGGAACTTGCCTGCATTTCTTTCAAGCACTCCTGACACATAACCTGATTGGAACCGCCTCCCATTGTCAGCCCAATGGCGGCCTGCGTTCCCTTTGGCAAAATAGAGTTGCACTGCACACAGATCGCATTCAGATTTAAAACCACTTCTTGCCAACCAATGACTTGGTAGGGGGCAAAAACTGGTTCTTGTATCGGTGCCGATTCGGTATTGGTATTTGTCTCTTCCGATCCGTCTCGACCAAATTGAGTTCCCAGATTGGTTGCATTTTCAGCAACTCGGGCACTGTCTACAACAATGTTCTCAACCAGATCGACGGTGGTTAGAAGGGCATTCCTAACCAGTTTCGACACCGACACACCCAGCTCTGCGGCTTTGTCCCGTAACTCGCGGTCCAATGCATCGGAAATTCGCGTGTGTAGCACGCGTTCTTTCTTAGGCTTTTCCTTCTGAGACATTGCCTGATTCCTCCGAAATGGTCTCCACCGTAGTAAGGGTGGCCTCAACCACGCCCTCTACTAAAGCTGTTCCCATATTTCGGGCATCTGCCGCAACCTTTAGTCCATCTTCGCTGACAACATTTACCAAGTTGATGCCTTGGCCTACAGCGTCGACCACCAATTTCCCGAGGCTATCGGCGAGTGCTTGAGTTTGTTTACGGATATTCGAGTATTTTTCTGACTGAGACATGTTAGCTCCTTTTGTGTCACGTTGTGATACAATGATGGGGGCTTTGTGATACAATGTCAAGGTTCTTTTGTGTTACGCTTATGTTCTCGTAATGATTGGGTTAATCTGTGTTTTTGAGTTGAGGTTGATGTTTTTGTGATACAAGAAAGCTCGATTGTGATCCAAGTTTGGTATTCAATCCTCGGGCAGCGCGTCAGGGGTGAAGGCTTTTGGGAGAAGTTCCTCAAGGTTGGACGTATAATATTTTTGGTCACTGAGATTGTAGACGGTGATGGGCGCTTGGAAATCCATAAATTCGGCCATGACTTGCCGGCATGCACCGCACGGGCTCGCTTCCGCCGTTGACTCGATAACAATATAGGCTTCGGCGATATCACCGCGTTTGGCGCCCGCTGCTATCGCAGCCGCCAGAGCATTACGCTCGGCACACACTGTGAGAGGCAACACGCAATTTTCCATATTCGCCCCTGAGAAGACCCTTCCGTCGTGAAGACGAAAGGCACTTCCTACTTTAAATTTCGAATAGGGGGCGTAGGCATTCTCTCGGGCACGAATTGCTGCTTCTAGAAGAGTTTTATCAATTTCCTTATTTTCCGTCATGCTTTCAACCTTTGAAGAGGGTCGGGGAGTAGAGTGGAATCGTCGGCAGAAGTCAAATTCGTAAAAAGTGTATCCCATAATCGGACATCTACAGCATCGCCTCTGTCTCGGGCTTTCAAGCCGATTTGAAGCTTCTCCTGAGAAGATTGAGTAGACGACGAGTTGTGGGGCAGTGTAGTCAATCGGTGCAAGTCTACGCTCATTTTCATGGTTTCGCCCACATTCGCAAAGTTCTATTTCAATTATAGGAGTGAAATACGGTGGTGGCAAAGACTAGAGTCCAGTTCGTTAGATCTGAACTGAAGCCTTTGCTAAGTTATTTTCAGGGTACTTGGTCATGAAGCTATCAGATTCACAATTTTTGAGAATTGGTGAGATGGTCCTGAATGAGACCGGTATCCTTCTGCGTCCACAGAACCGAAAGTTTATTGAAAAGCGTTTTGCCCGATTGGTGAAAGCCAACGGTATGCACACAGTTTATGAAATCGAAGCGGCATTGCTTGGCCAGAAAAATACCCCCCTCAAGATTCAGATTATCGAGTCGGTATTGAATTTCGATACTGAGTTTTTTAAAGGCCGTGAAAGCTTTCGGTTCCTGCGTCAGTCAGTTTTACCTAAATTCATTTCAGCCGGGGAGACTCCTCGGACGCTTAAGTTTTGGTCCGCAGGCTGTTCCACTGGGCAAGAGCCTTACTCGCTTTCGATCATGCTGGAGGAGGCCATGCCTAAATCCAGCGGTTGGGATATTAAAATCCTGGCTACGGATATGTCTCGCCGTTGTTTGGAGAAAGCTAAAAAGGGCGTCTACACGGTAAATGATGTAGAAGATGCGGTTCCCAAGAAATTGCTCGAGAGGCATTTTGAGAAGTTGGATAATGGGTGGCGAATTGCCAAGAGGCATCGTAAACGGGTCGTGTTCAAGGAACATAATTTACTCCATGAATGGGACGATATTGGCGTTTTTGATGTTGTACTGATGCGCGATGTTTTAACCTATGTGTTATCGCCTTATAAGCGCAAAGTGGCTATGCACGCCTATGAGCATTTAGCCGACAATGGTTTCTTTTTCCTGGGGCAAGAAGAAGTCCCAGGCGTAGGGCACTTTTTTATACCAGCCAGCGGTAAAGATGAGTCTTGTTTTAAAAAGAATCTCGATGTGGGACAGGGTTCAAGACTGAAGAAACTGGCAACCAGTAAACGTGATATGAACCCGGTCTTGCAGGAAAAACTCATTTCATTGCTATCTCAATCCCAGATGTTTAGTGGCTTGAATGAGAAGTCACTTCAATCGATCTCGGAGCGATTTGAGGTGCATAAAATACGCTCGGGTCAGAAAGTTGTAAGACAAGGGACTCTCAATACTGATTTCTTTTTGATCTATGAAGGAGAGGCGGCGGTTCAACTTGAGCGTGGTATATTTAAGAAAGATGTGGAAATTTCACGCTTGGGCATCGGAGATGTTTTCGGAATCACTTCTTTGGTCACCGGTGAGGTAAGCTCCGCAAGTGTTGTTGCCGATGGAGTGGTTCGCGTCTTCGTTGGCAGCCAGGCCTTGTTCGATGCATTGGCTCATCGCTCTTCTAGTTTTAGAGCATACATTGTCGAGCTGCGGGAGAAGCACGAGCGGCAAGCAAAACGTATTCAAGCTTCAGAGCGGGGCATTACAATCGAACCGACCATGGAGGACATGGTTGCTCCGATGATTATTCCAGAAGAGTTGCAACACCTCATGATGTCGCCAGCGCTGCGCTCGCTACTCTTGGAGCGAGGAGGAAAAGAACTCCCCATGGGCCCCAGCGAAGCTGAGCGATTTAAGGATGGTTTGCGCAAGGTTCCGCTCTTCGCTGAGATGGAATTAAGCGAAATGGATGACTATGTCGCGCTCTCTGAGTACTGGGTCTTTCCTGCGGAATCACGAATTGTTCAAGTGGGTGACAGCGGGATGGCTCTTTATATGGTTACTGTTGGAACTGCAGATATCGTAAAAGACGAGAAGGTCGTGGACACCATAGGGCGAGCGCAAATTTTCGGTGAAAACTCACTTGTCAATTTGATACCCGAGACGGTGGATGTAGTGGCCACTGAAAAGCTGCATGTTTTTATTGTGGGTGTTGAGTTGTTTCGTTACGTGGTTGATGGCGAAGTTGATGAGGAACTGTCACGAACACTTGGTTTGATGAGCGGTCGCATTAAGGATCCAAACTAATCGATTCCATTGTCTTCCCAGGGGTGTAGCTCTTCTTTTCTGAGGTCTTCCTCTGACGGGCCGGCAGTCGGTTAAAAATTTTACTTAACTTGGAAACTGCCAAGACTCCGTTTTCTATCACGATATTAGAAACTTCGTCCGAGAATTGAATGATTCGTGTAAACCGCGCGTCGATGTGGTTGTCATGTCTTTATTTAAATCAATGGTTGTAGGCTTGGTTCTATGTTCGCTTACGGTCCCTGCTCATGCCAGTAAATTAGACGATGTTCGTGAAGAGCTGAGTAAGCCAAGCGTATCCCCAAAGAGCAGTCCGCCTTCCTTTAGCCATTCTAGCAATCAAAACCACAATGAAAATTGGTTCGAGGACCTCGTGTATACCGCTGTTTTGATTGCCTCTCCTTTTGTGATTCCTTACACCTTGTGTGAGGACGGAAGATGGAAATCAGAACCAGGGTTTCTAGATTGGCCTTATGAGGGAGGCGCTCCTGGATAAGGCACCGACCAGCTTGATGAACAACGGTATTGGGATGGCTTTGCGGGCAGACTTCAATTGGGAGCTGGCTATGCCAGCTGGGGATACCGTTTCGCTGGTGACCTCCGCATTTCATTGGATAGCCGCTTAGATTTGAACTTCTCCGGTTCGGCTTTGGCGGAACCAAACGATGCTGGCAAGCTTGATCTCATTTCATTTTATGAACCGGGAGTCAGTTGGCTTTTTGCTTTAGGAGACCGAGCGCAGTTTCGTTTGGGAGCTGACTTGGTATTGTTGGTTGATGCTGGAAAGGACCCTATTCCTGGTTTCACAGTAAATTATTCGATTGATTGGTTTCCAGTTGACCCTCTGGTCTTCACACTTGAATTTGCGGCTGGTTATTTAGACGATAAATTTTATGGACATACTGATGTAACCATGGGTGTAGCTTTGGGCCCGGTCGAACCGTTCATTGGTTACGAGGCCAGGTCCATTGGAGAGCAGTATGTCGGTACCGCTTCCGCAGGTTTAAGAATTTGGTTTTAGAAAAGCCCGGCACAGTGGCCGGGACTGTCCATTAAACCGTCGCACTCAATCCTCGTCGAACGAGGTTGGTCATGGCGACTTTCTTGGCACCCGCGATACCCGCTTCATCGCCGCCGATCCCGGCGGTAGCCGTAATGGTTCGAATGCCGATGTCACGAACTGCAGTGGTTGTAGCACTTGTGAGAACCTCATTGATTCCCGTAAGGAAGCCATTCTCCCAAACCCGGTGACTCGAAAGCTTATTGGCTAAGGTTTTAGGGTAGGTCGCCGCACTTCGGCTGACCGCGTTACTCACGGATGCTGCAAGCACTTTGCCTTCCACTGTATTTTTCAAATAGTCATCACCGAGGTCCGAAAGGATTTTGTGATAACCAGCTGTCTTAATACCATCCGCGTCCATATTCTCGGCTTCTTCGCCCAGGATATCCTTGCCCGCTTCTTGTAACTCTTCGTCCGTAAACTCGCGGCCGGCGGCAACGCGCTCACCCATTCGAATTCGCAAGTTCACCATGACACTTTCCGATGCGATGGCACCAATTTGCCCGCTTAAACTTCCGAGTGCCCAACCTTGTGCACCGTTTAAAGCTGCGTTGCCGGTATCACTCACAATACTTTTTACGGACTCTAGGAATTCTTGATCCCAAGTTTCATCTGTCATGGCTGTTTCAGCCGCCGTGTTGATGCTGGAGGACACCGCGCCTTGGAAGCCACCCAAAACAACCTTTCCAAAAATCTTTCGGCCCACGCTTTGTCCCATCCATTCCGCACCTTTTTGTCTTAGCAGTTCATAGGATAGGTGAGACGCAGCTCCGCTGGTTGCCGCTGAACTTGCTGTCCCGGTGGTGGTGCCTGCCGCGGTGATACCTTCAGCAGCTTCAGCGCCGAGTCCGATCCCGGCGGTCACCGCATCGCTGACGGCACCCAGCACGGCCATGCTAGCGCCAGAGGCGGCTCCGGTCACGATGTCATGAGCTGCATCAAATCCCGTAGCATTGTAAGCATCGCCCACCGTGATAAAACGGCTTGTCACTTTGGTTGCAGCGGCAGTTCCCGCCGCGATACCGACCAATGCGGGGGTAGCGGTACCGGCACTGGCGGCCATGACTGTTGCAACCGCGGTCATGGTTGCAACGCTTGTAATTTTATTACTGATGGATTCTTTATCGACCATGTACACATCGGTGGCATCGTCAACTTGGACTTCCTTCGCATTCAATAGAATCTCGACATCATCGGGAACGCCATTTCCATCTAGGTCCTCAAAGTTTCCGCTGAGTTTCATTTTGCTTCCCTCACGCATGAGGTGCTTGTATTCGCGCATGGTGTGGTCCAGTTCGAAACCAGCGTTGCTGAATGCATCCACAATGGTATCGCTGACTCGGGATCGCATAGAGCCTGAGCCTCGTTCCCGGCTTACCTTAGCTTGAGTTCTTTCCAGGCGTTCTCTTAATGTACGAGCAGGTGGCGCCAACGCGTCCACACACTCGGCGTAATCGCGAGGTCCGAGTTCTTTGTAGAGTTCCTTGAGTAAGTCTACGCCGTAGAGTTCCCGGTATTCTTCCTGGATTGCAACACGGTCAGCAGGCTTGAGATCTTTAAGGGTAACGTGAATTCTGTTCTCGTCGGTGCCCCATCCTTCCATGGCAAAGTAAAGCTCTTGCGCACGATTGAGATGCCCCTGACGTAACAACAACATGACACGTTCTCGATTTTTTCCATGAAGCTCATCTGTGATGCGATCCATCATGGAGTAATCTTTAAGTATAGCTTGTCGTTCCTCCTCAGACGCGGCTTCAATGGCCGTGTACAGTGCTCGCTTATCAGCACCTAAACCGGTCATTTCGACATCGAGTTTTTGTGCGAATGAGAGCTCGCCATGCTCCAAGGTTAGTTCTGCACGACGAACGGCTCGAGAGTCCCACATACTATGGAGCATTTTGTTTACATCCCCTTTGTATTTGGTTTTGTAGGTCTCTTGTAGGCTAGCTCGCTGCTCCGGTGTGGCTTCTTGCAGTGCTTTAAAGATGGCTTGCTTGTCGTAAGTTATTCCGCTGGTAGCAAAGTAGATTTTGTCTGCTAACGTTAGCGAACCTGTTTCCGCCAGAATAACCAACTGTTTGCCAACATTGCCCCAGAACTCTTTTGAAATGGTCCAGACCAGTTCCTCGCCGTAGTGGGCTCTGTATTCTGCCTTTAGGTCGTAGAGTTCTTGGAGATTCTTTCCTTCCAAGATTTCGATCAAGGTATTTTTATCGGCGCCCATTCCGCGCATGGCGCGGTGTAGTTTTTGTGCCTCCGTTAGGTCACCGTGCTCTAAACACCAGTTCACGTCTTTGTAGGCATATTCTCCTAGCTTCGCCTTTAAATCTTGATCCAAGTCTCCATATTTTGCGGCATAGCGAAGTCGCATTTCTTGGCGCTGGTCATCTGATAAATCCGAAATGGCCTCTTCGATGGGGCGCGGACTGATGCCATAACCAAGAAAGGTCCAACCCATCAATGTAATCTTGATGGTGTCCTCTGGTAGTAACTTTCCGTTTTCCAAGAGGGCTTTGGCTTTGGTTAAACTGCGGGGCCACATGTACATGCGGTCCGTGAGGTGTTGTTCCAGATCTTTGCCGTAAATCTCTCGAAATTCTTGCTTGATGGATTCGAGCTCGGTTTTTGATTTACCCTCCAGAACTCGGAACACCGCATCGTAGTCATTCCAAAGTCCGCGGGTTGCAGCATAGAGACGGTCCGCCGAGCTGATATTTCCTCGCTCAAAGGCTGCCACAGCAAAAATTTCACGGGTGCCAGTGTGCTCGCGTTTAAGAGCATCCAATAGAGTTTCACCGGTGAGCGCTTCATAGTGTTCTGCTACGGCTTGTCTATGCTCATCGCTCTTTCCATAGAGCGTATCGAGGACCATGTTTTCATTGGTACCGGTGCGGTTCATGGCCAGCGAGAGCAGTTGAGCATCTCGGTCTACGGGATTGATTTTGTCGCCCAGACACAAAAGCATGGCTTGTTTAAAGTGGTTGCCCCAGAGGTTACTCTTGAGCCAACTGGTCAAGGAGTCGCCGGTGAGTTGTCGAAAGTCTTGCCGGATCAATTTGATCTCGTCTGTGGAGCGTTCTGCGAGTAGCCTAAACACTTCCTTGTTGTTGCACCCAACACCTTTCATGGCATCGCGCAATCGTTTGGCGGCGTCTTCAGTTGTGAGTTTGGCATCTTCTCCCCAAATGGAGGTGGCATTTTCAGCTACAGTCTCCGCATCTCGTGCGACGGCACTTGGGGCAATGCTGGCGGCTGGAGAGAGGGCAGAAGCAAGCGAGGGACGGGGCGTAAGCGTAGGGGAACTGAAGGCATCCGCAGGGGCCGGCCGAGAATTCGTTGTGGCGGGCCCAGTGACCGCTGCTGTGGGATTTCCCTCGATAGCTGCAACACGTCTGGCAACCAAACCAGGTTGAGTTGAAGACGAAGCAGAAGGGATGGGGCTTATCGGGTTGGCAATGTGGGAAGCCATTTTATTCTCCATTATTCCCAAAACGAGACAAGTCGTATGGGGTTATGCTTGGTGACAACCCGTGGGCTGTATTGTTCTTATCGGTTTCAAATTCGGGGTGGTGCGTAGAAATTTTGAGATTCGCCAAAATGTGGGCCAATGTGCTCGGATGTAGGACATGGGACTACATTGTGGCGTATTTGTTCTATTTTGTGGCGTACTGCGTCATAGCCCAGTCCGGTTCTCGGTATAGGACCACTTTTATCTATAAAAATCAGTGTCTTAGGAGACTGCCAAAGCGTGTCTTTGGCACGGTATCTGCTTGTCTGAGGGTATAATAATGCCCTAGGGAGATAGAAATATGAATACAATACCAATGATCTGTTTGATTGTGGTTGGCATGCTGGTGCCTTTTGAGGCCACTCATGCCGCCACCGATACGACTTGCGAAGAGTTGGGAGGAATCTCCACTCACGGTAAAAATCTTTCCGGTTTAAGCTTTCGAAGAATGAATCTTGTACAACGAGAATTCGTAGCCGCTCGTTTGATTGAAGCTGATTTTAGTCATGCGCGACTGGACCGAGCTGAACTCAGTGGGGCATTTTTGGCAGGCAGTAAGCTCTTTGGTGCAAAGGCTCGCACCGCTTCTTTTACGCGGGCTTGTTTAAATGGCTCAGACTTTCGTAAGGCCGATCTGAGACGTGTCGATTTTTCGGGTGCTTCGTTGATTGGTGCAAATTTTACCGGTGCCCGCCTTGAAAATGTTGTTTGGTCAAACACGGTATGCCCCGACTCGACCAACAGCGATGATAACGGTGGCACCTGTCAGGGCCATTTACGAACCAACGAATCGATTTAATTAGCCTTGTGAATTTGCTTCGTTGTCTGCTGGGGCGTTCTCTGGCGGACAAAAATTGAAGTTTTCAAGTCGACGCTTGAGCGCATCAATGACGAGGGGGCTTGAATCATCGTTCCCATCTCGTTTGGTCTCTTTCATAAACCAGACACCCAATGTGGGCGTGTTCGTCTTAGAGCATTGGATTGAAAATCTGTTCTGAAGGCCTGCTCCGCGCCAGCCAAATACGTCTAAGGTTCCACGCACACTCACAAATTTGCCCTGAGCACCCGAGTGTTGAAAGTTACCGGATTCGAATACGAATCCATCTCGCATCGATGGTGCAAGGTAATCGACTCCGTCTGCTGTGTTTTGGGGCTTTAAGAATTGCTCTTCGAACTCTCCCGGCATGGCGCCCATGCTGGCACCTTGAACCCGCATAAAATAGAGGCCTTGATTCTTAAAGTGCGGTGTATCTTCGCCAGCTCGCAGAGGTTTGTCCGATAGAATGACCAGCTCCATGGTTCCGCGCATAGACATAGCAACCACCGGACTTAAGTCTTCTGGAATGGCTTCGGCATGCAAAAATGTCTTGGCTATTTCGTGTCGCATTTCTGGATCAGAATTGGCTTGTAGCATTTCGTGACCGAGCCAACTTAGAGACAAGGCCCCAATACCAGCGATGCTAATGATAATCAGGCAGCCCAGCCCCAAGATCCCTCCGGGCTTATCGAGCAGGTTTTCGGTTGTTCGGCGTTCATTTTCCATCTTGTTCCTCTAACAGCGAAAAGGGGCCCTATGGGATGCTCACTAGCTTTGCAACCACTGGATGATGTTGGAAAAAGCAAAGGTTGAAAGCAGAATCGGCGGCAGATTCCCGAGCGCCGTTCCTCCCAGAAAAGCCATGAATCTAACTCCCGATATACCTAAACCAAGCTGAAGGGGAGGGCTGGTAAAAAATAAAGAGCGGAGCAGTAAGACCGTGAGAAACCCAGATTCTTCAAGCTTTTCATCGTATTGCCTGATTTTGTCGGGCAGCCGCTTCTGAACCCATTCACGGGCCACAAACCGTGCAAATACAAATGAAATCAAACCCGAGCCCATGGCACCCAGCCAACTGTATGCAATGGCCAGCTCTGGGGGCCAGACAGCATTGGCTGCAATGATGAAGATGTGGGACGAAACAAAGAGTGCTTGGAGCACGGCATAGAGCGCAACAAACATGACTGGGCCCCAGGCGCCTTTGTCATCAAGCCAGATTTGAATGGTTTCGGGATCAATTCCGGATTGACTGGCTATGACCGCTACCGTTACGAAAATAAGGAGAAAAGGCAGCAATTGGAATAAGAGGCTCGAGCGCATAGCGGTGTACTAGCAGGCTTGCGGCCGATCCACGAGTCGATCAGTCGTCTTTTTTCTTGGCCCAGTCGGGAACAGTGTTAACAACCTGAAAGAGTTGTTCACCGGCCAGAGGCTTATTTTTTAGGCCCAGGAAGACGTGGGCTTCAGGATCCACATCTCTAAACACCATATCCATGACCGCTTGCATATCTTTATAGCGGAAGGTGACAAGAACCTTGGAATCCGGTTCCCCGTCAGGGGCTGTTGGAGCAGCGGAAGCAGCTGCTGCGCCACCTTCGGCGTCCTTGGCGGCTTTGGCCGGTTCTTCGGCACTGGTAGAGAGAGTCGGTCTGTCCGGCGCCAGTTGATAGGTCGAGAATTTTGCATCTCCCGAGGACTCGAAGACCCCTGAGTCTTCTTTGGGCTGCTCGTCTTTACCTAGAATCAGATAAGAATCCTCGTGCATGTGCTGAGGCAGTTTACGTAGCAATGCCTCTCTTACATTTCGGCTAAAATAGGTGATGACATTGCGTAGGAAAATGATGTCGAAGACAGGTTTTTCTTCCCATTTTCCTGGTAGTTCGTCCCATTTGCCGTTGAGGTTGATTTGCCGAAACTCCACGATTGCTTTGTGATCGTCGTTGATTACCCACTTGGTGACGTCTTTGTGAAAGTGCTTGAGCAAGAGTGGGGCAGGCATACCTCGCGACACTTCGGCTTGGCTATAGACTGCGTCGGCAGCCTTCTCGAGAAGCTTTTTGGACATATCACTGCCAATGATTTTGACGTCCCAATCCTTTAAGGTTGGGATGGCTTCTTTCATCATGATCGCAATGGAATAGGCTTCTTGCCCACTTGAGCAGGCTCCGCACCAAATTCTTAGTTTCTTCGAGTCTTTGTTTCTCTCGAGAAGCTTAGGAATCAGATCGTGGCGCATATTCTTAAAGACCGGAAAATCTCGAAAGAAGTGGGTGTCGTCGTCCACCAGCTCTTCGATGAGCTGCCGGTGTAATCGGCTGTAATGACTGCTTTTTAGATGCTCGACGAGAATTTGGCCGCTTTCAAAGTTGAATTTGCGGGCACAATCGCGCACACGGGTTTCCACAAAGTCCCGCTTATCATCATCGAGCACAACGCCCGCTCGTTCGAGAACAAGTTGCGTCACGAACTGCATTTCCATCGTAGACAACGTCATCTAGCGCAAAGCTTAAGAGAAAATCGAAGTCGATGCGAGTCTTTGGCGACAGGACTCGAAGGTTTAGCCCTTGTCCGGTCGGTTCAGGCAATGATTCGGCCTCCCATTTCTCTTTAATCTGGTGAAGAAGAGAATTTAAGATGCTGGAAATAAAAGGTTTTTTTTGTCGATGAGGAGTAGATTCGATTTTGAGCCGTAGGTGATACCGCCGTAAGAAAATCGGTGCGTGAGCTGCGAAAGGAGGCTTGGTCGGAGTGCTTGGGTTCCTGGGAATAAATCGCTAACATAAAGTGAGTACTTTGAGCGGGAAGGCTTGCTGCTTTGACACGTGTACCCGACAAAATCGGACCCCGATGTCGTCCCAGTAGCGATTGTCCTAAGACTTTTGAGCCCACAGCTTTGCGCTGTCCCGTATGCGATATGCCACTCCATCACGATTATCGCGGGCATATTTTGGACGAGAGATTTGAAGTCTTAGAGTTGATTGGCGCCGGTGGAATGGGACTGGTCTACAAGGCGCGGCAAGTTGCCATGGATCGTCTGGTTGCCATCAAGGTTTTGCCCGAATCATCGGCCAATTTGGTCGCTCGCTTTCAGCGCGAAGCCCGATCGATGAGTCAGCTTAATCATCCCAATGTTGTTCATGTTTATGATTTTGGTTCTATGGCGAACCGTGATCTCTATTTGGTGATGGAATATCTGGATGGCTACCCGTTGTCGCGTGTTCCCACTCCCGAAGTCGAACCCAAATGGTTATTAGAAATTATACTTCAAGTTTGTGGTGCGTTGGGAGCCGCTCATGAGAAGGGAATTGTTCACCGTGACCTGAAGCCCGACAACATTTTCATTACTTCAAAAGGTGGGACCAAGGATCAAGTGAAGGTTCTTGATTTTGGTATCGCAAAACTGATGGAAGATGCTGACGAATCCCAGGATTTAACGCTCACTCAGGTGGGTCGGCTGTGCGGCACGCCGCATTTTATGGCGCCTGAGCAGATTACGAGCGGCCAAATAGATAACCGTGCGGATATATATGCTCTGGGTGTACTGATTTTTCAAAGCTTGACCAAACGGCGACTCTTTGAAGGCGACTCCATGCAGCATATTTTGAGCAAGCATGTCTACGAGGCGCCAGAGCCTTTACGAAAAGCTATGCCGGCGAGTTCTTTTAGCCGTGAATTTGAGGCGATGGTTCTCAAGTGTTTGGAGAAAAAGCCTGAGGACCGCTATCGCAGCGTGGAACAATTAGCCAAAGAAATAAATAAGTTTTTAGGGGGTGAATTCTCAATTAGAGACATTCATTCTAAACATCTTTCTGAAGATCTTACTATTGACGTCGACCCGGTTGAATTGGGTGTGACCCATGCCCGCCGGTTTTCTCCTACGCCAGGTTCAAGCAATGGTGAAATGATGGTGGTGATGCCAACAGATACCAGCGTCAGTGATTTAAAGGGGAAAGTTCTCTTGGTGGATGATTCACTTTATCTATCCAATCAACTGACGGAGTTGCTGCATAACGATGGCTTTGAAGTCATCTTGGGACGGAATGGCCTAGAAGGACTTGAGCAACTTGAGCTGAATTCAAATGTCTTTATGGTTGTAACCGACATGAATATGCCGGTGATGGATGGCATGGGGTTTTTGCAGAAGATTCGGTTGAACCCAAGGACGCGAGATTTACCCGTGATGGTTCTCAGCGCAGCCAGTGATCAGAAGTTATTTAAACAAGCGAGTGATTTGGGGGTGTTTGCATGGGTTGTTAAACCAGCAGACCCCATGGCCATTGTTAAGGCAATCAATCAGGTTGCCAAGCAAACCGACAAGTAGGCTGTGCTACGGGATAACGACAGGCCCGAAGCTTGAAACATTGCTTTCGTTACCGGCATCATCTGTGCTGGTGATTCCAACGCAATATGTTCCCGAACTCAGAGAGAGTTCGGCTCGTTCAGGATAACCCGATGCGCGTGGTGCGGCTAAGCCAGAAATCTCTTGTGCTTCTGCTAGACTCCACGGACAGCTGCTAACGGTCATAGTATAGCTTGATGCATTGCCCGTTGGTCCAACATCGGCTGGTGCAGTCCATGTAGCAAAGGCATTACCCGACTCAAGTTGTGGCCTATAGATTTCAAGTTCGCCCAGTACTGCATAATAGAGTCCATCGGCGAGTACATATTCATCGATGACCACTCGAACCGCTGATGCAAGAACCGGCTGGCTCAGATCAACAACTAGCGCCGAAGCGGTATCATCATAGCTGTAATTGTCGAAGGAGGCGATGTCTTGCCATGATGAGCTGAGTCCAGACGCGCGGTATTGCACTGTGAAGGACTTGGGAAAGAGGTTACTGAGTCCGGGAGCTGGCGTCAGATGTACGGAGTCGATGTAGCTTTCCTCTGATAGGCCAATTCTTACTTGTTGTTCACTCTGTGTGTTGGACGGCTCTGTTGCCCAACCCGTGCTGTAAGAGCCATCAATTAAATGGTCCTCTCCAAAATCCGGTAAATGCTGGGAAGAAGTTGTAATGGTCCAAGCAGGAACGAGTTCACGACCTTCTTCTGCCAGTTGAACCCTAAAGTCTTCGATGGAGGCAGGTGCAATTAAATCTGGTCCAGTATCGGTTTGGGCCAGCGCCACGCTCGACATGTAGGAGGCATTGCCTGCCTCATCGAATGCTTTAACAGCGAAGCGATAAACGGTGCCTGGGCTTAAGTTACTGACAATGACAGAATACGCGCCATCTACGAAATCTAGTCCGGACTCTACCTGGGGAGCTTCAGCGAAATTGTTGGAGCTTAACATGCCTTGGTTGTAGCGTATCTCGTATGCGGTTGCGGCTGCGCCTTCGGTTCCGTCGTCGTTGCTGGGCGCAAAGCTCAGCGTGACAGATGTGCTGCTGGCCGAGGTCGCGGTAAGGTTGGTCACCGGCGCTGGGGGAATAGATATGGTTGTTACCTCGGCTATCGCAGAGAGCGAGCCAATATTCCCCGCTTCATCGGTTGCTCGCATTGCGAAGTAATAGGTGGATTCACCGGGAAGCGATTCGATTACCAAGGTTTGCAGTGAGCCTGCTTCAAGCGGCGCCGGCGCTCCGCTCAGTGCAGTAGCTGTGTTGAGTGTACCTTCGTTGAAGGACGATAAACTATAGAAGATCTCGTATTGAGAAGCCGTTCCCTCATCATGGTCATCCCCTGGAGTCATCCAGGTGAGTTGAATGGACGCTTGGGTTTGCGCTGCAAAGTAGGCCTGCATCTCTGCCAAGAGGACATAGTACATTTCAGCTCCCTCGGGCGTAGAAATGCTGCCGGAGTTGTAGCTGGCCAGTTGGACATAGCGCACAGTCTGCGTTGCGAAGCCCCATTCGATGGGATTGTCATCGATTGTGTTGAAGTCTGTTTCAGAAGCCACGGTCGTCCAGTTTGAACCATTTTCGCTCACCAGCAAATCGAAATCTGTTGGGAAAAGTGATGTGTAGAGTCCATCCGGCTGAAGCGAAATTCTATCAATGTCCTGCAGAGAACCGAGGTCGAGAATGAGCGTCTCGGTTTGCGGACTTTCGCTTCCTTCGGATGCCCATGGACTTGTTGAGCTTCCATCAACGGCATTGTTTGCAGACCAACCCGGTCCCAAGACTGAAGATGCGGTTACGGTTTCAACCGGGATGTTCCCTTGGGTATCGCTTACATTGGTTGCGGTTAGATTGCTTGGGATACCGGGGGCAGTAAGGTCATCTGTCGTGACCGTGGCGGTGTTTGACATGGACCCGATGGCACCAAAGCTATCAATTGCTTTGATCGCGAAATAATAAACGGTCGATTCTTCGGGGCAGGTGACCGTTATGGTTTCATTGTCTCCAGGTGAAGCAGGGTTAAAGTTAGGCGCGAATGCGACTGATTCGGCATCTTCAAATGAATCTTCACTGATGGGCGACGTACTTCGCCTTAAATCGTAGGATGCAACCGGGTCGCCACTGTTTCCATCGTCTCCTGGAGCGATCCAGTTGAGGGTGACACTGACGCCGAGAACCGATGCCCACAAACTGTTGATTCGCGATGGTGGAATGGATTCAGTATAGGCTTCTACGGAATTACCAATACCGCCAAGGTTGTCGTCTTCATCGATAGCCCGAACTGCAATATGGTACGGCGTTTCGTGCTGGAGGCCGATAAGAGTAGCGGACATTGGCAAGCCACTTTCGCGCGCAACGGGAGTGCTTCCGGTCCAAGTCGTGGCATTGTCCCAATCTGACTCAGACGTAATAGGGCCATTGTTACTATAATGAATAATATAACGAGCTGCGGTTCCATTGCTTCCTTCATCACCGGTCGCGGTCCAAGCCAGTTCAATCTTGCCTGTGCCAGATCCGGCGGATGCTTGTAGGTCAATGACCATACCGGGATTGATTGTATCCAGAGAGTGAGCTTCGAGGACATTTGAGAAGTCTCCGTCATTGCCTCGGTCATCTCGTGCAAATCCCGCCACATAGTAGGTGCTGTTAGCTGAGAGTCCGGTGACCGTTAGAATGACAGTCTCTCCTGCAGAAAGAGGGTCGCCGCTGGTGATTCTTATATCATTCGTGTCGCCTACATTATCAGCGGTGATGGTTTCTGAACTAACATAGAAAAAGTATTCTTCCGGGGTTCCTGCGTCGGCATCGTCACCAGGGGCTGTGAATTGAACTTGAAAGCTACTGACGGTCCGGCTGCCTTCGACGAAGCTTACCACGGCAGCTGATGGCGCACGGTCCATGGTTCTTGCTTGGGCGTAGCTAAATGGAGAGCAGTTGTTTGCCTCATCACATGCTCTGAGTGTGAAGTAAATCATGGACTCATCTGGCAGCGAGGTAATGGTTCGGGAGGATGCAGCCGGATTGGAAACGGAATGGCTGGTACACGCCGAAGCCGCTTGCAGACACGTTTCTCCCGTGGTGGGGCTAGATGAGGAGTAAAGTTCAATGGAGGCTATACTACCAACATCACCATCGTCTCCCGGTGGTGTCCAGCTTAGCAAGATTGACCCAAAGCCGCTGGCGGTGGTTGCCGTAAAGTCTCCCACTGGATCAGGAGCGGTAATATCAATTGTGCTGTAAGGCACAGCAGATACAGCGGATGCGCGACCTGACTCGTCGAACGATACAATTGCAAAGTAGTAAGTCACGCCAGTTTGTAAACCTGAGATAGATGTAGACTGAGCTGCTCCGGGAGCACCCGGTGTAATAGGCACCGCCGGGCTGTGAATGGTTGTGTGGCCAGGGTCATTGAACTGTGCGGTGGTTATAATGGGAAGTAGGCTGTATCCGAAAGCGTAGCTTGCAGCGGATTGGATAATACCACCGGCGCCGGTGTCCTGTGGAGCGCTCCAAGTCATGACCACTGTGGATAGGTTGTTGATGGGGGCGTTGGGTTCAGAAACGGAAATATCGGTGATGGCCTCTGGTGGATAACCTGCACTCATTGATTCTTCGTAAACATAACTTGAGCAGTTCCCGGCTTCATCACAAGCCCGCATGGCGATGTAATAAAGCAGCTCACCGGTAAGTCCAGAGTAGGTAAAAACATCGGAGGTTTGAGGGGCGCTGAGGTTTGACCCAAGGGTAAGGTGAGCACATGGTTCAGTACACTCTTCTTCAATGGGAGCTGAGGCCCAGGGAGTAGGCGATGCAAAGATATCATAGTGATGAACTTTACCGCTGGCGGGGTCATTGCCATCGTCTGCCGAAGCGGTCCAGCTAAGCTTCAATGCCCCGGCTACCGCGCCAGGTTCAACATTTAAGTTGGAGGGTGCATCCGGTGCATTCACGTCGGTGGTTGTAAAGTTAACTGTGTTAGAGACGTACGATGTTCTGCCCCACTCATCGACCACAACCAATGCAAAATAGTAGAGTGTTTCTGACTCCAGCCCGTCGAGGGTGATGGATTCAGATGCTCCGGGGCTTAAAGGTACAATTGGATCGGTGGGGATGAACGGAGTTGTTCGCGCCTCATTGTAGAAGTTGTTTTCGTTGCCAATGGGTTGAGTGCTGTACCGGATATCATAGGCGGTGGCAGTTCCATCAAGCTGGGGAATATGCCCTGGCGTGTCGTTGGCGGCAGGTGCGGTAAAGATGAGAGAAACCGATAAAGGGTTGAGACCTTGTTCTACTGTTAGATCGATAACTCGTTCTGGTGTTTCGGCCGCGGTTGTGGCGACAGGGCTGTTGGATACTTGAGACCAGTTGCCGTCGCTGTCACTGGAACGAATTCCAAAGTAGACCTGAGCATCGCGGGGAACGCCGGTGATGACATGAGATTCAGTGGAGCCGGGGGCAGCTGGTACGGGAGGTACAGTCATCGCGAGAGTGAACGCATCATTCCAGTTGCTATCCGATACGGGTTCGCCAACTCTCCATCGAAGGTCGTAAGCGGTAAGGGGTTCATCTGCTTGGTCATCTGATGGCGTTGACCAATGCAGTTCAACAGTACCGGGAACCACGGGATCGCCAATGGCGATAAGGTCATTAACCCGACTCGGTGGAATATCGTCTTCAGTGGTGGCTCGCGCGTTGTTGGAGATGGCACTCCAATTACCGCCGACATCGCGGCTGCGTACCGCGAAATAGTATCGAGTCGCACCAACGAGTCCAGTGACCTGAATGGTTTCTGTGCCGGATGCCTGAGGCGTCGGTGTATCGTTTACAAATGAGCAGTTGTCCCAGTTGCCCGTGGTAATGCGTGCTTCCTGGTAACATACAGCATATTCGGCAGCACTTGCTGCTTGGGCACTGACCGTAGGTGCACTGAATGTGAGGGTTACACCGTCACTTGTCACGGAGCCCTCGGTGATTTCTAGGTCGAAGATAGTTGACGGAGGCGTACCTCGGGTAAAGGCGCAGGCTGAGTTTGATATCTCTGAAGTATTGTTTAGCTCGTCAGTTGCGGTGAGTGCAAAGCAGTACTCGGTTTCTTCTGCAAGCTCGCTGGCCGCGAAGCGTTCAAGAAAGCCGGCGGGCAGAGGTTGTTGGTTCGTAAAGTCTGGATCTTCGTCGTAGCGGTATTCGGCATTATCAAATGCTGTTTGGTTGTCGATTGCTGAGTTGGATCGCCTGAGGTCGTAGCTTGCAGCTTGTCCGCCGCCTTCATCACCATCATCGCCTGGTGCGGTCCACATCAGTTCAATGGTGGTGAAGTCAGAGGGATCTTCGTAGGCCTCAAAGCCAGCGAGTGCTACTAAATTGTTACAGCCGGCACAGCTCTCAAATTCAATTCGGATTTGGCTGGTCAGTACCGATCCCACAGCCCATTCTTGCCAATCAGCTTCATATTCCACGACATCATCACCGGCGACTTGGGTCCACGGATCGTCGGTGGATTCTCGGACAAGAATTTTAATGCCCGAGGGGGTGAGATCCCAATAGAGCGTACTGAAGAGAAAACGGACTTTACCCAAACGAATCGAACTATCTAGATTCATTTCAAAATATGGATTGTTTTCAGAGGTCATCCAATCTGTATCAGCATTATCGTCGAGGAGATGATCCGCAAGGTAGTTGTCTCCAACCGATTGCGAGGCGGTTCCGCTGGATAATGTTTGGGGCGGCGCTGTGGTTGGGTCAGCGAATGTAGCGGAGAGATTGGTGATGGCTCCTGGTGCAATGCCGTCCAAAGTTGTTGCTTGTGCAATGTTCGACAGGATGCCGCCATTCCCAGCATTGTCCCAGGTTCGAGCCGCGAAATAGTACTCGGTGCTGGGCTCTAGATTTTGAATGTCTATTTCCACATTTGAAAAGGGAATGATGGTGGCAGCGGCGGACGCTTCGTGCGTGGGGCCGGGTGATATTGCAGGGTCATGAAGCAAGAAAGCAGCTGTACTCGTATCCCAGTTTTCCCAGTTGATGGGCTGAGTGCTGTATCGAACATCAATGCTCGTTGGATTTCCCAGATAACCATCGTCACCGGTGGCTGTCATGGTCAGGGTTACACTGGTTTTTGTGATCTGTGTTTCGGGAGAAGCCACTCGCAAATCGGTAATGGGAGCAGGTGGAAGAGGCGGGGCCACAACGGTCGCGTTGTTTGACAGGCCACTGGCATTACCGGCTTCATCGAGGGTTCTCAAAGCAAAATAATGTGTCGTTTCAAATCCAAGATTTAGAGCACTGGCCACTTCGATCATACCACCGGGCGCGGGGGCCGCGATAGTAAGTGCTTCAACCGAATTGCCGTCGTAGTTGTCGGCGTTGATGGCGTGGGTTGCGTGATAAAGTTCATAGGTGGTGGCGGTGCCGAACCAGCCATCATCGCCTGGCGCAATCCAAGTGAGGTCTACGTCAAAGGTTGCGGGCTCACGCACCATAACTTCCATTTCCGCAATATGGGAATAGAAGGCACTGGCAGATCCAGGTGGCGTTGCTGCCAATTGAGTGACTTGAATTTTCACGTACCGTGCATGGGTTGCAGGGAGTTCGTATTCTACAAAAACAGTGTCCGGTAGCACAACGGGTTGTGCGGTCACGACTTGCATCCAATTGGCGTGGTCGGCGCTGACTTCAACATTGAGCCCGAGTGGGAAGCTGGCGTGTGCACCGGCTTGATTGGAGCGATAAAGACGAATGCGGTCCAAAGGAAGGCTGGAGCCAAGGTCAATGCTGACGTGTTCGTCTACCTGTGCAGACGCTCCTGTTATGCGCCAATCGGTGCTGTGCACGCCGTCGATGATGTTGTTGGCTCCGCTGAGTCCGGACAATGAGGTGCTGGCCGATGCCAGGGTCGCATTGGCTGCCTGATATGAAACGATTGGCCAAGCGACAAGGTCGTCTAAGGTTGCGGGCGGTGTGGTGTCGATGGAACTTTGTGGAATAGCACTGACCACATTGGAGATGCTGCCGGCCAATCCGTGTACATCAATGCCCTTCACCGCAAAGTAGTGGACCTGATTCTCTGTGAGACCGGATACGGAAATTTGCATTTGGCCATTGTCCGCAAGTTGAACGAGGTCGGTGGCTTGATTGCATTGATAGAAGTTACCGGCAGTAATGGGTGATGTGCTAAACCGAACATCATAACTGCTGGCTAGACCGCTTGTCCCATTTTGACCGGTTGGACTGAACCCAAGGAGTACCGCACTGGTCGTGGTAGATAGGACGGCTAAGTCATTGATCGGTGCGGGCGGCATAAGGCGAGTGCTGGCGGTTGCGATATTTGAGAGACCTGAAATATTTCCGGCCGCGTCTACCGCACTGATCTGAAAGTGATAGGTTGTTTCCGGTTCAAGTTCTGGTGTGATGATATCCTCGAGTAAGCCCGACTCAAGCGGCGAGTGCGTAAGGTCCATGAGACTTGCGTCTACTAAGCTCTCGCCGTTTCTTCCGTTTGCATAATAGATCCGGTAGCTCTCAGCGTGACCACGGCCTGGGTCATCTCCGGGGGCGGTGAACCGGAGTCGAATTCGAGCACCCTCTTCTGAGACTCCCCGGGCTCTTATCTCGGCCAAACCTGTATAGAAAAGCCCTGATTCATGCTGATGGCTTTGGGTGACTTTAAGTCGAACGTAGCGCGCGGGTCGGGGCTCGAAAGAAATTTGCTGCCATTGATTTGCTGCAGCACTGACATTGCGACCAAACCCAACAGCTGCAAACGAAATACCATCGGCTGAAACCTCGATATCGAAGTCCACAGGAAAGAAGTCCGGATAAATCTCCGACGGCAGCAATTCAATTTGTTCAAGCTGTGTGGTTTCGGTGAGCTCCAGCATTAAGAACTGCTCGTCATTGGATTGGCTGGGTGGAACAAACCACGCGGTGGCAGGGTCACCGTCGGCGGCGTGCGCGGCTGCCCAATAATCCGAGACCTCTCCCGACGAATTAAGAACAGATGCTTCTTGAATGGCGCCTTCGAAGCTACTGGCAACTAAGTCGATGATGGAGGCAGGAGCGGTGCCGTCAACCGCACTGACTACAATTTCCGTACTTGGGGCACTGGTTTGTCCACGCTCACCCACTGCCTGAACGATGAGGTAGTACTGTGCACCATGGAGTAGACCGGTTATCTCAGTGGACAACTCTGTGGCGTCAACACTTTGTGTAGCGTTATAGTTCCCGCTGGATGTGCCCCAGCTAATTAAAAATTGGGTGGCTTCGGTTTCCGACTCAGGCTGGGTCCAGGTTAGGTTAATATTTCGGCTCACGCCTGCTTCGCCGGCAAAGTTTTCTGGCGTGGCCGGTGGCGGGATGTGCTCATTGATCATGCGAAAGACATTGAGCCTTGTTCCGGTGACGGATTTGCCGGCCAGCTCCCCGGTAGCATCGCCTGAATCAAGCAACGCTTGCCTAAGCTCCGTAATACTCACGTCGGGATACATGGAAAGGAAGAGCGCTGCGGCACCCGCGACATGCGGAGATGCCATGGAGGTACCAGACATATAAGCATAGGCGCCACTTGGCATGGTACTGAGAATGTTATGCCCCGGCGCGCCGATATCCACGGAGCTTGCCCCATAGTTTGAACCACCGCTCCAGCCATGGCGACCGTCACATAGTTCGTGCTGCCCCGTAGAGTTGTTGTAGGCCAAGGCGGCCACACTGATAACGCTTTCTAAATTCACGTTACTCGGGTTGTGGTTGTAAATATCTGTGTTGACACCGTCGTTTCCGGACGCAGCGATAAACATGCCGCCTTGGTCTTCAAAACTTTGCATGGCCGAAACAAGCGAGCCCGGTGCAGTGTAGTAGGCGCCAAGACTTGCATTGAGAACTTTCGCGCCATTGTTAGCGGCATACTTGATGGCGTTGATCATATCGACCAAGGTTGCTCTTGGCCCGTTTGATGTATTGTGAAAAACATTCAAGGCCATAATTTGGACTTGCCAGTTGACTCCAACCACACCGGTGTTGTTGTTGCCTACTGCACCAACGGTTCCAGAGACGTGGCTACCATGGCCATGAATATCCATAGGGTCGTTGCCCGCGGTGCCGGTGGCAGCATCAAAGTGCCAACCTATGACATCGTCAATGAAACCATTGGCATCGTCATCAACACCGTTGTCTGGTATTTCGGCAGTGTTGGACCACATGTTGTCTGCGAGGTCGATGTGATTGTAGTCAACACCGGTATCCATGACGGCAACGATGACATCACGAGAACCGGTTGTAAGGTTCCAAGCTTCTGGTCCGTGCAACGAGTTCATTCCCCATAAATAATTCCAACGTGAGTCGTTGGGCTCGCGGGTCAGTGGCATCAAATAGTTCTTGTCGACAGATTCTGCGATGCCGCTCTGTAGAAGCTCGGTCATGGCTTCGTTTGCGTTGATATTTCCAGGCAGTTGCAGGTGGATATAACCGAGTTCAAGACTTAGTGGACTTCCCTCTGAAATGACGGTGGCACCTAACGAATCGTAAACGGCTTGCCGGGCTGCTTCGGTGGCTTCGGAAGATGGCATAAAGATGACTTCGTGGGCGAGGTATGAGGTGCCATTTTCATCGATAAGACTTGCACTTGCATCTCGATTGTAATCTTCGATGTCGCTGCAGCCATAAAGGGCAGTCAGTGCAATGAGGAGGACTCTTTGTGCTTTTATTCGGCGTACCATATTGCTGTCTCTTCAAGAGGTTACGAGACGAGTATATCAACCTCAGATACGAAAAGTGCCATGAAAAACGGCTAGGAAGTGCCTCTGTAGATCAGAGCCATTGCCTATGTAGACAGGTGTAGGGGGTGATGTGTGCAGGCCTGGTGTAAGTGCTTGTTATTGGGCCTGAAAGGGATCTGAATAGGCCGGATTCGTTAAAAACTCTTCGTCCGTCAGTGTTGAAAGAAACGTGAGCAAGTCCGTTATTTCTTCTTCACTGATGATAAATCCCGGTACGAACTCGCTTTTAAAGGGGTTTTCCGAGCCGATGCCTGCATGTTCACCGTCAGCAATGGTTCGACCTCCGGCGGCATAATGTTCGATGACTTCCCGAAGCGTTTCGATGCTTCCATCATGCATATAGGGTGCAGTGCGGTTAATGTTGCGCAACGTTGGCGCCTTGAATCTTCCCATATCGAGAGGGTCTCCAGTTAGACTGTAAAGACCCTGATTGGGATGGGGGTATGCGCCTTCTCCATCGATGTTATAAAGGCCCGTGTTGTGAAATGCGACTTCATCAAATGGTGTGCCCTCATGGCTTACGGTATCCGAGAAGTTAAACCCACCATGGCAGTGAAAGCATTCAAGGCGTTCAGATAAGAAGAGTCCAAGTCCACGCTTTGCGGAATCTGAGAGAGCATCTGCTTGTCCGTTCATGTAATCGTCAAACGGTGTGTTAAAGGAAAGAATCGTGCGTTGAAATGCTGCCAGCGCTTTGGTGAGATTACCAATGGAGTAGGGGGCTTCGTCGTCCGGAAATGCGTCAATAAACATTTCTGAGTATTGAGGGTCTGTGGAAAAAAGAGTGATGATTCTATCTTCCAGCCCGCTCATACCCATCTCTATGGGTTCCTCGCCAAAGAGGGGCGTCAGCGCGTGATCCTCAAGCCGATCCAGTAGATGGTTGGCCCAAGTTAATCGGGAGGAGTAAGCAATGTTGGCCAGACTCATAGAGCCTCGCGGTGTCACGTCTCCAGTGGTTCCATCTGACTTAGCTTTGCCATCGGTAAAGGCCAGACTTTGCAGATGACAGGTAGCACATGACATTTCGTTATTCACCGACAGCCGTGTGTCGTAGAAGAGAAACCGTCCTAGATCTACTTTCACCTGGGACATGGGGTTGTCTTCGGGAACATTAGGCGCCGGAAAATGGTCTGGTAATTGCCATTCCCACTCTGGAAGAGGTTCGGCGGTACAGCCCGTCAGTGTAATCAGGAAGAGGATGAGTACTTTGTTCATGGGCCAACTCTAAAAAAATTGGCCACTGACTCAGGTTCTCCCGTTTCTAGGTTGAGCCCCATGTTATCGAAAAGCGAATTGCAATCGGCGTCATCCTTAATGGACATACATCCACTTAAAGTGTCTTCCGTATTGGTTGAGACATCTGTTCCCCTGAATAAAGTTTGAGCGTCAACGATGATCACATCGCTTCTGGGGTTAAAGTTTTCAACGGTTACTTCTGCTCGGTTGGATTGAGTGCAACCGCTGATGTCGCCAATGGTTCCCTCGCAACCGGTGCTGCCAAGGTGAAAGATAAAGTTGTAGTCATTCGAATCGACGTCTGCTCGAAAGAACTTAAATCCGCCTTGCCAGCCCCAACTCATATTGGTGAAAGTAAGGGGAGGATGCGCAGTTGCTGTATTGATGTGATTATCTTCAAATGGCACGCCGATGGTAAATCGGATTTCTTTGAAGACCTCATCTGCGACGGTACCGACCAATCTGGTGTGCATTTGCTCGGAGCCGTTTCGACAAGACCCTTTTCCATTTTCGAAATCTAGAAGTGCCAAGTGTTCTTGTTGCCAAATACCGTCTTCTTCCAAAGACACAGTATGCTCTTCTCCTGCCTCGGTGACCAAGCGGATATTGTGCAGATAAAAACGGAAGTCTGTGAAGGACATGGACGTGCTGGCTGAGCCTTGGTTGTCGTAAGTTGTCTCGCAATCAAGAGGCTGGTCACCCACCATGGCTTGAAATTGAATTTCAACGGGAACCCCAGGCTCGCTGCAACCTGAAAAGGCAAGGAACACATACACGAGCAAGGCGATTCTGTAGGTAACGTTCATAAGGGTCCTCGTATGGACAGTCCACTCACTGTATATTGCCGCTTTTGTGACCAATGTTAATCCCTTTCCGTCGGGATTAGGGTTC
>MDSW01147757.1_pt1 | contig 29647 bp, 27 predicted proteins | sample 811171 | NCBI WGS metagenome assembly MDSW01 (sample SAMN05326641, study PRJNA326480) | marine metagenome | isolation source: seawater | place: Atlantic Ocean: North West | collected 2012 | reverse complement strand
TTATTTGATAATTCACCAAATACTGTCTATGAAGCCATGGCAAATGGTAAAATTGTTGTAGCGAGTTCTGTTGGAGGAATTCCAGAAATTATTGGGGGTGTTGCAAATGGATTCATATTTGACCCCAGTGATATAAATGACTTTGTTGAGAAACTGGAAGATGCTATAAAAATAGTATTAAATGGGGAATGCCAGATAATGAGGATCAATGCACAGCAGCATATTAATAAGATATCAAATTTGGCGATTAACGCAAAAAAAAGACTAAAGGTGATTGAATTTTAAAAATTTTAGATTTTCATCCAGTTATAATACGCGTGGTGCTAAAAATGGTGAAATGGTTTATTTAGAACCTTTATCTTTATCAGACTTATTTCGACTGAATAAAATCGATAAAATTGATGTGTTAAAAATTGATGTTGAAGGTGCAGAATACGACATTATATTAAATGACAACTTTTTAGATAATTATTTTATAAGAAGAGAATTTTGTTGAAGTGGATAAAAATCCTCGTGATGAGAAGTATACCTTTTCTGAACTAACAAATTTATTAGATAAACATTTCAATTCAATTCAGGTAATAAATATTGGAAGTGAATATCGACTCATTCATTGTAAGAGCACTAATTATTAAATACATAGAATCTCATTATGAGTAAAATCAAATTTTAAAAATTTGACATTACATTGAAAAAAGCATTAATTACAGGAATTACTGGTCAAGATGGCTCATATTTAACAGAACTTTTGTTAGAAAAAGGGTATATGGTTTATGGATTAGTTAGAAGGTCTAGTTTATTTAATCGTTCCAGAATTGATCATATTCTTGATAGGTACCCCAAGCAAGTTAAGTTGGTTTATGGAGATTTATCTGATTCCAGTTCATTAAACAGGTTAATTCAAAAATTTACGCCAGATGAAATTTATAATCTTGGTGCACAGAGTCATGTAGGGGTTTCATTTGATATTCCTGAGTATACGAGTGATGTAAATGCCCTTGGAACTCTGAGGTTGCTTGATGCAATGCAAGATGTTGGAATAGAAACTAAATTATATCAAGCATCAAGTTCTGAACTATTTGGTAAAACAGCTGAAACTTTCCAATCAGAATCAACTCCTTTTCATCCAAGAAGCCCCTACGCCTGTAGTAAAGCATATGCATACTATATAACTCAGAATTATAGGGAAGCATATAATATTTTTGCATGTAATGGAATATTGTTTAATCATGAGTCACCAAGAAGAGGAGAAAATTTTGTTACGAGAAAAGTGACTCTATCACTAGCAAAAATTAAATATGGTCTTCAGGATAAATTATATTTAGGTAATCTAGAGGCAATAAGGGATTGGGGATACGCCAAAGATTATGTAGAGGCAATGTGGTTAATGCTTCAACAAGGTGAACCGGATGATTATGTTATTGCCACAGGTAAAACCAATACAGTAAGAAAACTTGTCGAAATTTCAGGTGAAGCATGTGGTTTTAATATACAGTGGGAGGGTATTGGTATGGATGAAAAAGGTTATGACTCAATTAGTGGAAAAGAGATTATAAATATTGATAAGAAATTTGTTCGTCCCACAGATGTTGATATGTTAAATGGTGATTATACAAAAGCATCGAAAATTTTAAACTGGAAGCCAAAGACAAGTTTTGAAGAATTAATAGACATTATGACAAAAGCAGATATGGATTATGTGAAGCAATTAATTCATGGTAGTAATGGTTAATAAAAAGTATCAATTAATTGAAAATACAATAAATGCTGAAGATAGAGCATCAGTTGCAGAGTGGATAATAAATAATGACCATTTAACCAAAGGATCATTAACCGAAAAATTTGAAAGGGAATGGTCTAAATGGAATAATAGCAAAAAATCAGTCTTTGTTAATTCTGGTTCTTCTGCAAACCTATTGATGATGTATGCAGAACAATGTTTAAGAGGCGATTCCAATCTTAAAGTCATTGTGCCAGCAGTTAGTTGGTCTACAACAGTTGCTCCTGCATTACAACTAGGTATGGAAACATATCTCTGTGATTGTGATCCAAATACTTTGGGTTTATCAGTAGAACACTTGGAAATATTGTTTAATAAACATAGGCCTGATATACTCATTTTAGTACATGTTCTTGGGCATATCAATGAAATGGAATCAATCCTTTTCTTATGTGAAAAATATGGAGTTACTCTTTTTGAAGATTGTTGCGAGGCAGTTGGTACAGAGAAAAATAATAAGAAAGTAGGTAGTTTTGGAAAAGCGGGTTCTTTTTCATTTTATTATGGCCATCATATGTCTACTATCGAAGGTGGGATGGTCATATCAAGTGATGATGAATTCGTGACAGTTTTAAAATCAATTCGTAGCCATGGTTGGGCCAGAGATCTAGATATAGAAAATCAGCAAGCATTGAGAAAGGAGTATAAAATTAATAGTTTTAGGGAGTTGTATACATTTTATTATCCCGGATTCAATCTAAGGTCTACTGATTTAAATGCATTTATTGGTCTTCAACAAATGAAAAAAATTGATAATGTAGTCAAAAGAAGATTTGAGATATATAAACGATATAAGAGTACACTTGAAAAGTATACTTGGATTCAAAATTGTGAAGCAGATGTAATATCAAATTTTGGTCTAGGTCTTATGATTGATAACATAAATCAGTTTGTAAAATCTCTTAAAAAGAAACATATTGATTCCAGACCACTTATTTGTGGCTCAATAGGTGAACAACCTTTTTGGATAAAAAAATATGGTAAGCAAATCTTAGAAAATGCTTCAAAGGTACATGCGAAAGGTCTTTATTTACCTGCCCATCATAATCTCAGTAATGATGATATAGACTATATTTGTAATACTGTTATTAAAATTTTGTAATAATTAAAATATTTAAAAAAATGACTGTTTTTTGCATAAAATGAATGATGTTGCAATAATTGGAGATACTGGTTTATTGGGAACATCAATCAAAAAAAAGATTGAGACCAATCATTACTTCAATACTAATAATATTAATCTCTTTGACCCTGATGTTTGCGTTAGTTTCCCACAAGTAGATAATATAATATTTTTAGCAGGAGATCCTAGAATATTTTACTATCGGAATAAGCCGGGACTATGCTTTAAAAATAATTATGAGTTAATTAAAAATATTCTAAATAAAAAAACTAAAAATTTTATTTATATATCCTCAGTATGTGTTTACAAGGACATCAGTAACTATTCAAAAAATAATAGTACAGGATGGAATGATTATTCAAAATTTTATGGTATTAGCAAGCTATTTTCAGAATATGAAATAATATCAAAATTAGATAACTATTGTATAATAAGATTATCAACTCCAGTTAATCAAAATATGCTAAAAGGTCCTTTGTTTGATTTGAAAATAAATAAGAGTTATACGAGTGAAAATAGTGAATATAGTTTCATACATACAGATGATGTAACGAATGCAATAGTACATATTATTGAAAATCAATTAAATGGTGTTTTCAATCTTACTGCAAACAAGAGTATACCTTTAGATTCATTTATTGATGATATTGGTTCGATAAAATTTCTATCAAAAGATGTCATCAAATATGATAGCGATAATATATCTCTTTGTTCAACTGGATGGCATCCACAAGTTAATATTATAGAATGGTTTTATAATAAATACAATCCAAGATGATTCATGAACAATTCAATTATCCATTACTGTGGAAAAAATATTTAAAACTTTTTGGATAAATTACTTTATATAACTCCATTCTTTAATTATCCTCCTCAAGATGGTGCTTCCTTAAGAGCATACAATATTTTAAAGCAGTTGAATAACTACTACAATATACATTTGCTGACATATAGAATTGATAATTATGAACCGCTCATTACGTGGGCTTCTTCGAAGAAAATTGAAATTCATTTTTTTTCAACACTGCCAGATTACAATCGAAAGTCATCTTTTTTCCAAAGACTAGTGTCGAATGAATTACCAGGATTTGGTAGTCATAAAATTAAGGAAATAAAAAATGATATAAATGATGTCATAAGACTTAAAGGTAATTTTAATCTTATATACTTTGCAACACAATTGATGGGGCAAGCTGCCTTACTAGAGCATTGGAATGCTAAATTGGTTATTGACCTATATGATGTTTATAATACCTATCATAAGGAGAAAGTAAAAGAAACACCATTTTGGAAACCACACTTTTGGTTATTTTTAATTGAAACATATCGAGTGAAAGTTTTTGAGAAATTAATTCTTAGCAAATTTGATATCATCATAGTAACAAATGATGAAGATAAATATGATTTGGAAAATATCTTTTCATTCACGAACGTATCAACCATACCCAGCGGAATAACACCACCCAAGTTAGTTAGAAGAGAGCCAACCAATGGAAGTATTTTGATGGTTGCAAATTATAAATATATTGCGAATACTAATGGTTTGATCTGGTTTTATTCAAAAGTTTGGCCAATTATAAAAAACCATCCAAACATACACTTAAAACTAGTTGGAGAATATACAGAACAAATAAAAAGAAAGTTTTTAGATGAACCAAATATTGAGTTATTTGGAAGAGTAGAAGATTTACAAGAATATTATAATAAATCAGCATGTGCAATCATTCCTTTAAAAAATTATGGTGGAACAAAATTGAAAATCGTTGAAGCAATGGCCTGGGGTATCCCAATAATATCTACAAGTAATGGAGCAAAAGGAGTTAAACATTCTGATACAATTATGATTGCTGATGACCCAGAGAATTTTGCAAAGGCTATAATTAATATCTTATCCAAAAATACTAGTAGTGAGGTCATCTCCCATAATACAATTAATATTGTTAAAAATAACTATACGTGGGAAGTAATTGGCTTTTCTTTACGTGAAATATTATAAATGATTAACTTAATTAAGAGATTGGTTCATGGTGTAATTAAAAAATTAGGATATAGATTACAGCATTTATCGCCAATTAAGGGGCAGACAATTCCAGAAAATGAGGTTACTTTCAAAAATTTTGTAAGCTTAGCGAATTCTTATGAATTATTAATAAATGATGAAGAAGAAATAATTAAAAAAAATCAATTAAGACCATATCTAATGGCAAAATTGACTGGTACTGTTTCATCCGAGGCGTATCATATAATTGAATCAATAGCCAAAACTAAAGAATTAGATGGTTCAGTTTGTGAATTTGGAGTTGGAAGTGGAGAAACATCAGTACTAATGGCAAATGAAATACTCAAAAGTGATAAAAATCTATATTTATTTGATTCATTCCAAGGTTTGCCTCAACCTACCAAAGAAGACCAATTAATTGATGATATATTTAATCTTGGTGACATTGCATCTTATAAAGGATTGATGGCATCACCATTAGAAGCAGTCAAGAAAAAATTGGATGATATTAATTTCCCAAAAAACCGTTTATTTATTCATAGTGGCTGGTTCAAAGACACCATAACAAAAAAATCAAACTTGCCTGATAGAATTAGCTTTGCTTATGTTGATTTTGATTTTTATGAACCAATTAAATTGGCACTCGAATTTTTAGATAAGGCAGCTATAGTTGGATCTATTATTATAGTAGATGATTATGACTATTTTTCAACTGGATCTAAGTTAGCGGTCGATGAATTTTTAAATGACAACCCATCATATAAATATTATATACCGGATAAGAAAATTGGGAATTTCATAATATTAAAACGAAGAATATAGGTAATAATCTCTGGATTCATGACAAAAAAAACTAATTTTACTCTTGCTTGCCATTGGGCATTCCCAAAAGATCAAGGGGGTATCGGTATGCATAATATTTATTTGTTGCAAATATTACAAAATTATTTCCATGTCTCTATTGTATCATCTTTAAATGATCTAAATAATGAATATTATTCTAATAGAAATATTGTTTTTAATAGTTTTGAATTGAATTATCCTAAAGTTTTAATGAAAATAATGAGTAAAGGATATTTCAATAATGGTTTTCGTTCTTTAAATGATATTTTAACCTCATATAAAATTTCAAAGATTTTAAATAAAAATAATACAGATATTATTGAGTTTATTGATATACACAGTGATGGATATGTGTATCTGAAAAATAAAAATGGTCAAAATAAAACGAAAGTTGTAATCCGTTCACATACTCCATGGGCTCTATTGAGGGGCTATTATAAATCATATGAAATAAAAAAAACAGATACTTGGTGGGCTATAAAGAGAGAAAAATATTGTTTTAAAAATTGTGATCAGATTACTGTACCCAGCAATGATCTAAAGACTAAGTTGGTTGATATTTTTAATTTAAATCATTTAGATGTAAAGGTTTTACCAAACATTTTAGATACTAACCATTTTGCACCAATGGAATGTGAAAATAGTGAAAACTTTACAATTCTTCACCTAGGAAGATTTGAAAGACCTAAGGGTGTAGAAACTCTAATTAAGGCATTTATTAATATTGCTAAGGTCTACAAAAATATAAGACTAATAAATATTGGTGAATCAAGAGGTCCTTCAAAAGAAATATGTACCAAATTGTTGAATGCAGAAGGATTAATTGATAGAGTAAATTTTACTGGTTTTGTCCATTATAAAGATTTACCGCAACACTATGCGAATGCGGATATTGTTGTTGTACCATCAGAGATATATGAGTCTTTTTCTTATACTGTAGCACAGGGTATGGCCTGTGGTAAACCTGTGGTTGCTTCAAATATCGGTGGAATACCAGAGACATTAGATTATGGTAATGCTGGTTTGTTATTCGAACCGGGTAATATTGATGATCTATACTCAAATCTTGAACTTTTGTACTCCGATGTTTCATCTAGAGAATTTTATGGACAAAAAGCTAGAGAATATTCAGTTAAGAATTTTTCGTTTCAGGCATTGGGGCCTAGATATAATAAATTTTACAGGTCAATTATATTATAAAAAAAATTATAATTATTTCACCATTCCTTTATAGGTATAGAAGAGGAGTTGAAAGATTTACTTTTACATTAGCAAATGAAATCATAAAAAATAAAAATGTTGAAATAATTATTTATACATGGAGACAATCTAAAAGTAAAATATGTTGGGAAGGGTGGAATAAGAATATTAAAATAAGAAAAGTTCCATATTCACGATATTTTCAGAAAAAAATTGCTGAATTATATTACAAGGTATGGATAAGAATAGATAGACCAAGTCATGTCATATTGAATTTCCTTTATCATGGGGAATTAGCGTTGCCTAAAAATTTAAAATATCTGTATATCCTTCATTCACCTTCCACGTTGATTCAGCATAGATATAATTTTATAAAAAATAATAAAAATAATTTTGTAAATCTGACATTTATTGCAGTCTCTGAATTTGTAATGGAAAATGCATTATCTTATGTTGAGGATAAGCCTTTAAAACTTATTCATCATGGTATAGATACAAGTCGTATAACACATAAACAGAAATATAAATCAGAAAAGGTAATTAAGTTAGTTACTGCATCTGCACTTGAAGAATGGAAGGGAGTTCAAGAAATAATTTATGCGATTTGCCATCCATCTCTATTTGGAAGTTTTACATTGGATATCTACGGTAAGGGAACATTTGAAAATCAGCTAATGAAGATAATTTCTGAAAATAATGCAGAGAGTGTAATTAAAATTAATGGGTGGATAAATAATATTGAAGAGGCATATTATAATTATGATATTTATTGTCAAATGAGTCAAGGGGAGGCTTTTGGTCTTTCATTATTTGAAGCAATGGCTTCGGGCTTACCATCAATTGTTTTCGATAGTCCACCTTTTGATAGGCTAATACCATCAGATTGTATTTTAAAAATTGATCCATTACTTGATAATCAATTAGTTAATGCTTTAAAAATATTATCTGTTGAAAATGAGCGAAAAAAATTGGGGGAGAAAGCTCGAAGTTTTGTTAAAGAATATTACTCTACAACAAAAATGGTTAATAATTATATAGATTTAATTTGTGAGTAATAAAATAAGTTCAAAGTATTATTGGCAAGAAAGAGAGAAACTACCCCGGACCAGTGTTCTGATTTGTACATATAATAGAGGACTTTTAATTGATAAGACATTATTTGCATTAATAAAATTACAATCTAGAAAGCCTGATGAGATTATTATTGTAAATGGTGGAGGTGAAAATGATTGTAGGCAAGTATTGAATCAGTGGAAGAAAGTTTTTACATCACTAGAAATTATTAATACAAAAAATAAAAACCTTGCATCTAGCCGTAATATCGGCCTAAACAAATGTCATGGAGATATCATTTTACAAACTGATGATGATGCAAGACCCTTCCCTGATTGGATTGAAAAAATTGTTAAACTCCATCTTAAATATCCAAATTGCGGTGTGATTGGAGGAAGGGTTATAGATGCTAGCAAAAGGACTTTTTTATCAAAGATTGCTGATATTTCAACTTTCCCATCATATAGTACCGTAAGAAAAGTAAGGTCTATACCAGGAGTTAATTCATCATACAAAAAGCAAGTTATTAATAATGTTGGTAAATATGATGAAACATTATTTCGGGGTGAGGATGTGGATTATAATTGGAGAGTAAAACTAATTGGTTGGGATATTCTATATCATCCAGAATTAAAAGTAAAACATATCCATAGACCAACATGGAAAAGTCTGTTATATCAACATTTTATGTATGGCAGAGCCTATTATCTGGTAAGGAAAAAATGGCCGGAAATGTATTCTTTTTATCCACCTAGTATAAGTTCTGTATCAACATTTTTAAAATTAATTGCTTCATGGACATTTGTACCTTTTTTAGATGCAATAAGTAAGGCGAAGATGTTAAATACCCATCCAAATGGATTTGAAATTCTAACTATTCTTATAATTAATATTTCTAATCGTATAGGTATAACCGTAGAGTGGTGGTCTAATAGAAAATGATTAAACCAATAAGAGTGTTTACAGAAAAAGATCATGGAGAACCGAAAGATTGGAGAAATCATTTAATCCATCCTATTAGAAGTTACTGGGGTGATGGTACAGTAGAATGGGAAAGATGGAAAGATGATTTTACTTTTTATAAAGATTATTTTAAAATTGCAAATAACATCAAAGAAAGTGATGTGGGATTTTTACCCTTGACTCTGAATTATTATATCAAAAATAATAAGTTGAGTTTGGTCGATGAAATGGCTGATACAATGAAAGCAAATGACAAGAATCTTTATGTGTGGATTGAAGGCGACCATATAAATAATTATAATCACGAAAATTGTATCTTTATAAAGTATTTTAGTGATTCTAGATACCAGACTCCAAAAGAAATAATACAACCAGGAGACATGAAAGAAGATTTATTGGATGAATATTATAAGGGTCAATTAAACAAAAGAAAAAAGTCCAACATCCCTGTAATTGGCTTTGATGGCATAGCAAATTATCCCAAAATAAAATTAATTGGTACCATCGCTAAAAACTACGTGCGTAATGTATCGTATAAAATATTAAATAGACTAGAAAGGCCTGATTCAATTATTCCATTTTTCTTAAAAAGGAGACAATTATTAGATAAACTAAAAATGTCAAAAGAAGTAAGGACTAATTTTACAATACGCGATTCATTTGCCCCTGGAACAATAGGGGGGAATAGTGAAGCTCGTAATGACTTTATAAGAAATATTAATTCTAGTGATTACACTTTTTGCTATAGGGGTGCAGCCAATTATTCATTGAGGTTTTATGAAACGCTCTGCCTTGGAAGAATTCCACTTTTTATCAATTCGAATTGTGTTTTACCATTTAATGAAATGGTTGATTGGAAGAACACTATATTGTGGATTGAAGAGAATGAATCAGATTATATGGTAGAAAAAATTATGGATTTTCATCTGTCAATGACTAATGATCAATTCATAGAAAAACAACAATATTGCAGAGAAATTTGGGTAAAATATTTATCAAAGAAAGGATTTATAAAACATTTCCATGATAGTATAATAAAATCAATCTAAGTAAGGATATAAGGAAATAATATACAGTGAGAATTGCAACGATTCTTGGTACCCGTCCTCAATTTATTAAAGCAGCTATGGTTAGCAAAGAAATTGAAAAAAATGAATGCATTAATGAATTAATAATTCATACTGGTCAACATTTTGATAAGAATATGTCTCAGATATTTTTTGAAGAGATGGGCATTCCTAAACCAGATTTTAATTTGAATATTCATTCTCTTACACATGGTGCAATGACGGGAAGACAGATTGAAAAAATTGAACAAATATTAATTATAGAAAAGCCAGATTGGATTCTGGTTTATGGAGACACTAATTCAACACTAGCTGGTGCTTTAGCCGCAACTAAATTAGATATTCCTGTTGCCCATGTAGAGGCGGGATTACGTTCTTTCAATCGTAATATGCCAGAGGAAATTAATCGTATTCTTACTGATCAGATTTCAGAACTTCTTTTTTGTCCAACAGAAACCGGAGTGATTAATTTGAATAATGAAGGAATTACTAGAGGTGTTTATAATGTGGGTGATGTTATGTATGATGCAATTTTACATTATACAGGCATAGCGGAAAAAAAATCTAAAATAATTGAAACATTAAATTTAAATCATAAAAAATATGTTCTCTGTACAATCCACAGGCAAGAGAATACAGATGATTCTAAACGGTTAAAAAATATTTTTTCTGCTCTTTCCCAATCACCTATGCCTGTAATTATTCCATTACACCCTAATACAAAAAATAAACTAGTAGGTAGTGACATTGAATTAAATAATAGAATTAAACTAATTGAACCAATCGGATATTTGGACATGATTATGCTACAAAAAAATGCCAAAATTATTGCCACTGATTCAGGTGGAATGCAGAAAGAAGCCTATTTTCATCAAGTACCATGCATCACACTGCGTGATGAAACTGAATGGGTAGAAACCGTATCTAATGGTAGTAACATTCTTACAGGGGCAAATGAAAAAAAAATAGTTAAGTCATTGAATACTACTTACCGGACCAAATTTATAGATGATGAAATATTGCCTTATGGAAAAGGGAAAGCTGTAGAGAAAATAATAAAGAAATTATTGGACATAAAATGATTCTAGTACTACTCCCTGCATATAATGAAGAAGAGTCACTACCGAAACTTATACCCAAGCTAATAAAAACCTTAACTGTTTTAAATGAAGACTATAAAATATTAGTTTGTAATGATGGAAGTAATGATAATACTTATCATATACTTAAGGATTATGCAATTGAAATTCCCCTAGAAATCATAAATCATAAGATTAACAGGGGTTTAGGAGAATCATCCCGTGATTTATTTGAGAGAGCAGCAGAAATTGTAAATACTGGTGATGTTATTATCCGTTTAGATTGTGATGATACACATGAGCCAGAATATATACCCGCAATTGTAAAAAAAGTACGTGCAGGATATGATGTGGTGGTTGCATCTCGATTTCAAAAAGGTGGAGGCCAAAAGGGCGTGAATCGCTATCGCGCATTTATAAGTCGCGGGGCAAATTTATTTATGAAAATATTTTTTCCAATTAAAGGTTTAAAAGAATATTCATGCGGATTTCGTGGATATAAAGCAGAAAAAATTATAGAAGCGATACAGTTCTATGGAAATAACTTTATCCAGCTTAAGGGATTAGGTTTTACATGCACATTGGAAAAATTGGTAAAACTCAAATTGCTTGAATCAAAGTTTGGTGAAGTACCATTCATGTTACGTTATGATCAAAAGCAAAGTGATAGTAAAATGATTACAAGTATCACAACTCTAGGTTATCTAATTATGACTCTGCTCTACCATTGGCCATGGGGTGGTTGGAGGACAGGTATAAAAAATAAGCATAATAATTGGAATGAAGCCACCGACCAATCTTAATAATTTAAAGAAAATTTTGGAAGAGAAGTCCTTATGGATAAGTGAATTAAACTACAAGATTTTTTTTCTTTTGGAAATATTATGTGTGGATTAGTTGCTATTCATTCGAGTAGTTCAAATTTAAAAAAACGAAAATCGGTTATTAACGATATGCTAAATTCAATTGCACATCGTGGTCCGGATGGTAAAGGTTTTTTGGAAATAGAAGGACAAGCAATTTTAGGACATTGTCGTCTAGCGATTATCGATTTTGAAAATGGAGCCCAGCCAATGTTATCAAATGATGATAGGTATTCATTGGTTTATAATGGAGAGATTTACAACTTTTTAGAACTACGGCAGTCATTATCCAAACATGGACATCAGTTTAATACCTTGTCTGATACTGAAGTATTATTAAATATTCTTATTAGTGAGGGAGTCAGTGGGATAAGCAAGTTAAATGGGATGTTTGCATTTATATTTCATGATAGACACAAAAATGAGTGGATTGCCGCTCGTGACCATTTTGGTATAAAACCACTCTATTATACTAAATCAAACCATAATGAATTAATCTTTGCTTCAGAAATTAAATCTATACTTAGGCATCCAGATATAAGGGCTGAACGTGATGAAGTTTCATTTCATCAGTATTTGGCATTTCAGTTATGTTTAGATGAACGAACTCTTTTTAAAAATATTCGTAAGGTAAAACCAGGTTATTACCTTAAAGGTAGTGGTGAAAAAATCATTGAAGAGGTTTGCTATTGGGACACTAATTATAATATTGATGAAGAGCACACTGAAAATTGGTTTAATGATCAATTGCTTGATCTACTTGAAGACTCTATGCGTATCCAAATTCGTTCTGATGTCCCAGTTGGAGGATACCTCTCTGGAGGAATTGATTCCAGCTTAGTCTGTACATTGGCAGCTAGAAATTTAAACGGTCCTATGCCAATGTTTCATGGCCGCTTTTCTGAAGGAAAACAATATGACGAATCAGATTATGCTAAAGAAGTTGTTGAATATGCTGGAGGTGTTTACCATGAAATTATTCCTACGGCTCAGCAATTTATTGAAACTCTGCCAAAATTAATTAAGGCATTAGATGAACCATTAGCTGGACCTGGCTTATTCCCACAGTATATAGTAAGTAAATTAGCGAGTGAAAAAGTAAAAGTTGTATTAGGTGGTCAAGGTGGAGATGAGATTTTTGGAGGCTATGCTCGTTATTTGGTTGGCTATCTTGAACAAGCACTAAAAGGATCGATTTATGAAACTCAAGAGGAAGGTAAACACCTTGTAACCCTTGATTCGATTATACCACATTTAGCAGTGCTTAAAGAATATACTCCTCTTCTGTCTAATTTTTGGAGTAAAGGTCTTTTTGATCAAATGGATGCACGTTATTTCCATTTGATTGATCGTAGCCAAGGTATTAATAATCAACTGCACCCTGAAACTATCAACCGTTTTAATAAAGAAAAGCTCTTTACAGATTTTCAAAAGATATTTAATCACCCTGATACACTTTCTTATATAAATAAAATGACACATTTTGATCAAAAAACACTATTACCGGCTTTATTACAAATCGAAGACCGAGTTAGCATGTTGGTTTCAATTGAATCTCGAGTTCCTCTGCTTGATTATCGTATTGTTGATTTGATTACATCTATACCGCCTTCATTTAAATTTAAAGGTGGTCAAACGAAGCATATTCTTAGAAAGGCTGCAAAAAATATCATACCTGGAAAAATACTAAACCGTAAAGATAAAATGGGTTTTCCAGTACCACTATCGGAATGGATGGATGATGGCATCGTTCGTGAATTTGTAATTGATACACTTTTATCAAAGCAAAGTCTTCAACGTGGGATATTCAATTCTGATGCTTTACATTCTATGATTGATAATCAGGGTGTCGGTGGGCGACAATTGTGGGGTGCAATTTCACTTGAGCTCTGGCATCAAAACTTTATTGATGTAGCATAAAATGTTAGCTTTGCCTACTTCTAACCATATTCGAAAACATATGCTAGTGGCACTTAGTCGTTATTGGCCAAATGAACCGGGGCTTGTATCAAATCTTCCTATAAATCAAATATCGTTAAATGGTTCAATTAATGGACCACTGCGAATGGTTAAAATCAAACTTCCAGAATGGGCAATTAAATATAGCGTGGATGGTTTTCTTCTAATTCCTAATGAAGCTATTGTTATCAAACCAGATAGAAATAATTCTTGGGAATATGTTGATTGGTGGCTTGCGGGATTTCTACTTCTTGAAGCTTGCCATGAGAGAGCATGGGAATATAATCATGGTCCTATTCACTCCTATAGTTTTCGTTTGAAAAACTGGGATGAACGTGCATGGGAATATGCTTGGGTAAATCGTATGGGAATGTTTCTTAGAACTTGGGCAATATACAGAGCAAACAGTTCCTTAGAATCAAAACTTGGTTCAATAAGAGATTATGATTTTCAACTAACTCATGATGTCGATGCAGTTAAAAAAACTTGGTCTATTAGAATTAAACAAAGCTCATTTAACTTTTTAAATTCTCTTCGCTATTTTTTTAAAAATGATATAAAAAAAGCAAAATTATATTTTTCCAAAGGAATAAATTTTGCAACTAGCAACGATGATTGGTGGCTTTTTGATGAGCTTTTTTCTATAGAAAAATCTTTCAATATCAAAGCTATTTATCATTTTCATGCAGATAGAAGAAAGAAATCACCGAAACGATGGCTTTTCGATCCAAATTACAAAATTGAATCTGATGATATGTTGCAATTACTAAAGCAAATAAAACATTATGGACATAAAATTGGTTTGCATCCGGGATTTGATAGTTGGCAAGAGTCGTCTGAGATATGCGCACAACGAAAATTAGTTGAGGAAGCTTCAAATATACCTATAATGGAATGTCGACAGCATTGGTTAAGATTTAGCTGGAATCATACCTGGGTAGCTCAAAAAAAAGCAGGTTTAACGCATGATCGAACATTAATGTTTAACGATCGTCCTGGATTTCGTAATAGTTCGGCTCTGACTTATCATCCATGGAATTTTAGAGAGCAAAAACCACATAAAATTATAGTTCAACCAACAATATTTATGGACTCACATCTTTATGATTATAAGGATCTAAACTCATCAAGTAGAAAAAAAGAAATTAAGTATTGGATTTCTGAGTGTAAATATGTCCAGGGTTCTGTTTCTATTTTGTGGCATCCGCACACATTATCTAAAGATTACTCTTGGCTTGATGGATTTAAAGATACATTGAGAGAGATTGCTGCAAATTCATAACACAAGTTATATCTACATTCTTTTAATTATAAAAGCTGTGAAATAAAGACATGAATAATTTTTTCATAAAAAGTCGAAAGATAATGCCAAAACTTTTCAAAAAAGTTTTATGGGGAAACCGTGAGCGATGGGGACTTATTCCCAACGAGCAAGACTCTCATTGGAAAGAATGGCAAAATTACAGTACAGAATTTTACATGGAAAATCAACGTTCTGGCATTGGTGCTGTTGTCAATGACGCCGGCTATACAGTAATGCAAAAAATTGATCTTTCAGGAAAAAAAGTACTTGAACTTGGAGCCGGTGATATTCGACATATTAAGCATTGGAAAGGAGTCCCTAGCGAATACATTCTTGCGGATATATCAGAATCTATGATGCAACTTGCAAAAAAACGTCTAGATGAAAAAAGTGTTGAATATCGTACTTTAATCATTAAAAGGCATCAACATCTTGCGATTGATGAGGAATCAATTGATGTCATTATAAGTTTTTATTCCTTGGAGCATCTTTATCCCTTGATGCCTAAATTGGAAGAGTATTATAAACTATTAAGTCCTGGTGGTATTCTCATTGGAGCGGTACCAGCAGAAGGAGGCATGGCTTGGGGTTTTGGACGAATGTTGACTTCGCGACGTTGGCTAAAAAAAAATACTTCCATAGACCCTGATAAAATTATTTGCTGGGAGCATCCTAATTTTTCTGATCACATAATTGAGAAATTAGATAATGTTTTTCAGCGAGAAAATGTGACATCATGGCCTTTCCCGTTTTGTCCTCTGATAGACATTAATCTAATCTTTAAATTTTTATATTTAAAACCAGTAAAATAACAGTTGATGCATAATAATCCCTATTTATTGCAAATAGAACAAACTCTTCCAAGAATACTTGCCTTAGTTGATAAAGATCGAACAAGTATGAGTTATGGATTAGCTGACCGCTACTACTGGGCTTGGGGGTTAATTGATTTTGGTAATGGTACTTTTCAAGGCATGGCCCATGGCCTTTCTAGATTATGGGTAAATAAACTATGGCCTTACAATACATCAAAAACGGATTTTATCAAACGTATTGATTCAATATTCATAGGAACAAAAAGTATAATTCGAAAAAATGGTAGCCTTGAAGAGGCTTTTCCAAATGAAGGCTCTTATTGTGTAACAGCACTTATTACTTTTGATTTGCTTTGTACAATGGATTTGCTTTCAAAAGAGATCCATATAAAAATTTATCAAAAATGGCAAAGAATTATTCAACCTATGGTAGAATATCTTCTTAAAGCAGATGAGAAACATGCATTGATATCTAATCATCTTGCAACTGCTGTGGCTGCTTTATCACGTTGGTATATTTTAACAGGAGATAAAAATGCAGAGCATAAGGCAAGGATCCTTCTTGATAGAATAATAAAGCATCAATCAGATGATGGATGGTTCGAAGAATATGGAGGTCCAGATCCTGGCTATCAAACCCTTTGTTTATACTATTTAGCTGATGTCCATAAATCACAACCAGAATGGGGATTATTAAAACCCTTAAAAAAATCGATGAAATTTTTATCGCACTTTGCACATCCAGATGGTTCATTTGGAGGAACTTATGGAAGTCGTTGTACACGATTTTATTGCCCCGCCGGAATATTAGCTCTCGCAGATCAGATACCAGAAGCTGCTGCATTATCCGATTATATGAAGAGCAGTATTAACGAGTTAAAAGTTGTTACACTACTAGCTATTGATGAACCAAATTTAATTCCTACATTTAATGCATATTGCTGGGCTGCAGTTCTTCAAAAAAGTTCTGAAACTAAGACAACTGAAAAAAATACCCTGCCAGCATTTTTAAAAAAGCCATTTCGAAAATATTACCATGATTCGGGATTAATAATAGACAGAGGGACTCAACATTACACTATCATTGCTACAAATAAAGGTGGCGTAGTCTACCATTATAAAGATGGAGAAAAGCCATTTATTAATGTAGGCGTGGTAGTTAAAAATTCAAAAGACCGTCTAGGTAGTAATCATAGTAAAGGGATAGTTGATTTTAACATTAAAGGAAGAATGATCACTATTATTTCCCCGATAATTCCTATGCCAAAAAAGTTATCAAAACCATATCAATTTTTAGTTCTACGATTATTATCAATTACTCTATTTCATTCATCAACATTTCGAGAATGGATTAAACGTTTAATTGTAAAATACCTAATATCCTATGATAGGCATTGGCCCTTAAGTAATCAGCGTAGAATCTTTTTTGGTGAAAGGTTAGAAATTCAAGATGAATTAGAATATGAGTCTGGTTATAAACTTGTGGAGGATGTGAATGATTTTGTTCCAATACATATGGCCAGTCAAGGTTACTGGCAAATTCAGGATGAAGGAGTAATATTATAATCCCGAAATTTAAACCTTGGTTAGGTAGCGCCGAGTTTTCGGCATTATTTAAGAATAGTAGAGGTGCGGTAGAGAGATTTGAAAAAGCCTTTGCTAGAAAATTTAAAGCCGTTGATGCCTTAGCTTTCCCTTACGGTCGATCAGCTCAGTGGGCTTTCTTTAAGGCTATTGGTATTGAAAATGCTGAAATAATCATGCCTGCATACACATGCTCGGTAGTAGCGCATGCGGTGGTTCTTAGCGGAAATGTACCCCGATTTATAGATATAAATCTTGATGATTATAATATGAACCTTGAAGATGCAGAGGCAGCTATTAATAAAAATACTCGCGTTATTATTGCTACTCATACTTTTGGCTATCCACAAGATTTGAATAGGCTTGAGGCTATGGTCAGAAAAGGAGAAAAAAAATATGGTCACAAAATCTGGTTAATGCAGGATTGCTGCCATGCCTTTGGTGCAGAGTGGAATGGGCGCATGATTGGCACCTCAGGTGATGTAGCCATATATGCATTTAATATTAGCAAAATGATTACATCTATTTTTGGTGGGATGCTTACATTTCAAAATCAAGAATTGGCTAATAAACTACGAGCTTGGCGGGATGAACATTACATGACGGCACGCTGGACTAAGGGCATTTACAGAAGAATATATCTTTTGGCTATTTATTTGGGTTTTAACAAAAAAATCTATCGCCTAAATTGGTGGCTGCAGCATAAAACTAAATTATTAAATCGTTTTACTAAGGAATATCACCTAGATGCTAAAATTCATTTCCCACCTGACTACTTAGATAAGATGCTTGATATTGAAGCGGCTATAGGACTCATTCAATTAGAGAAATATGATAAGATTATAGAAAAAAGAAAAAAGAATGCAAAAGAATACAATAATATGCTTTTGAATACATCCAAATGCTCAATTCCACCACTAGTTACTGGAGCAACTTTTTCACATTATACAATTAGAGTACCTTATAAAAATAAAATTCTTAAAGATTTAGCTAATGAAGGAATACACTTAGGTGAATTGATACAATATGTTATTCCTAATACTGAATGTTATGAAGGAGGTAACAAGGATCAAAGTTTTTTAATCTCTGAAGAAGCATCTCGGTCTACTGTTAACCTACCAATATATATGGAATTGAATGTAAATGAAATACAAAAATTCTCTCATATAATTAACAAGTATAATAAAAAAAAACAAAATGAAGCATTATATAACTGAAGCAAAAATTGAAGATATCTATATGCTAACATCCCTCCATTTAAATAATTATCATAGCAATGAACTTTCTATGCAATTAGGTGAAAATTTTATTAGTGAGCTTTATAGATTATGTATAGAACAAGCAAATGTATCAATTCTTATTCTAAAAAGAGATATTCAAATACAAGGAGTATCGGTTGTTTTTTTCCATTTTTCTGAATTTGAAAAAATATTTATGAGACGTATGATTTTCAGATTGAGTAATAGATTATTAAACTTATTATTGGAACGAAAATGGAAAAAGTTTCTTAGTTTAATTCGTACTGCTATTTCATTAAACTTTAAAAAATATGTACCCAAACGTATATATAATTACCATATCGGGTCTTTAATATTAGATAAGCAACAACGTTCAGATCCGATGACACTCGTACTTTTTGAAAGAATGTTTACTAAAAATATAGAAATTCTTCAGTCAAAAGCGACAGATGGTATTTGGGGGTCTTGTTATGAAAGTAATACTCCATCATTTAATTTTATGAAAGGTAAGGGTCTAAATGAAAATATTTTATGTAATGCTTATCCTGAACGTGTGTATGTCAACATAAAAAGATTTTAGTCCATTGCAATTTTCTGAAATAAGTAGATGTAAAAAATGTCTAATATCGAAGACATACCCTGGAATTAAATTAAATGATAAAAATATTTGCAACCAGTGTATACAGTTTGATAAGAAAGGTGAAGACCAGATAATAATAAAAAACAATCATGAACAAATCCACGCAGCAATTTTACAAACTAAGGGCACAGGTGGTATTTATGATGCTATTGTTGCTTATAGTGGAGGTAAAGACTCTACCTATACTTTGAAATATTTAAAACAAGATTATGATTTAAATATTCTTGCATTGTTAATAGATAATGATTTTATTGCTGAAAGGGCATTCGTAAATGCAAAAAATGTGACAAGGGAATTAGGCATTGATTTAATGGTTTTTAAACCGGATGCATCATTTATGCATAAATTGTACAGAAAGTCGATACATGGAAATATTTATAACAAAACACAACTAAAGAGAGCTAATGCAGCATGCCTATCATGTATAAATCTGATAAATAATATTATATTAAATGAAGCAATTATAAGAAATATTCCTTTAATAGCAGGAGGTTATATTGGCGGTCAAATTCCTGCTACTGCAGGCACTCTTAATACAAGTGGTAAACTTTTCGAAGATTTCAGGAAAAAGAACAAAAACTTTTTATCTGTAAAGATAGATCCAAAAGTTGGTAATTATTTAAATATCGCAGAAACGGATAAAAGTCACTATCCAATAATTATTAATCCTATGCTTGGAATGAATTATTCCGAAGATGTAATAATTAGAATGATATCTGACCTAGGTTGGAAAAAACCAAAAAACACAGGTTTATCATCTAGCAATTGCCAACTAAACGATTATGCAATCTCTGCCCATTACGATAAATACAAATATCATTCATATGAAGCTGAGATTTGTCTTCAGGTAAGAAGAGGTACTATGACAAAAGATGAAGCAATGAAAAAATTATCAGATATTAAACCTTTGAAAAGTTTCTCAAAAATAAAAAATAAGCTTGGAGTATAAAGTAATTAGATCTTGTGTGTGGTATAGCTGGAATATTTAATCCAAATGGTTTAAATGACCTAAAAGAGTCCTCCTCACCAATACGTGAAATGGTAAGTGCATTATACCATCGCGGCCCTGATGAGCAAGGAGTCCTAATCTCAAATATTGCTCATATAGGGCATGCAAGATTGAGCATCGTTGATATTGAGAATGGCCAACAGCCAATGTTATCTGAAAATAATAGATTTGCTATTACTTATAATGGAGAAATTTATAATCATTTTGAGCTACGCAATGCTCTATTGAAGAAAGGTTATAGATTTAAAACAAAATGCGATACTGAAGTTTTGCTCTATCTTTATCAAGAGTACCAAGAGAAATGTGTCCCGATGCTAAATGGACAATTTGCATTTGCTATAATTGACTTTTATGAAAGTACACTTTTTATTGCTAGAGATAGAATAGGTATAAGACCACTTTTTTATACCCTTAATAAAAACAATTTTTATTTTGCCTCTTCAATTAAATCAATTCTCCAAAACAAAGAAATCCCAAATGATTTTAATTACAATGCATATTATCAATTGATTTCATTATGGAGCCCTATAGCAGATAATACTTTTTTTAAATCAATTAAATCTTTAGAACCTGGCCATGCAATAAAACTTACATCACATGGAATTGAAAAAAATACCTATTGGGACATTGACTTTCCTGATATAAGTGAAAATAGGTCTCTAGAAGAGTGGTCAGAAATTGTGAAAAAAGCACTTTCAGAATCAGTAAAGTTAAGGTTGCGAGCTGATGTACCTATTAGTGCGTATTTGAGTGGCGGCCTTGATTCATGTATAATTTTAGACCTAGTGAAAAGATATCATAGATATCCCGTTAAAAGTTTTTCTATTACATTTGATAATGCTCTATTTGATGAATCAGAATATCAAATTAAAATGGCCAAACATCTTTCATGTCCCAATTATGCAGAACAAATGAGTAATGAAAAGATAGCTGATGGTTTTGATAGCGTTATTGAACACTCTGAACAACCAATTTACCGAACGGCACCGGTACCATTATATTACTTATCATCTTCAGTCCAGGGAAAAAACTATAAAGTGGTTTTAACAGGAGAGGGCGCAGATGAAATAGCTTTGGGATACAATATTTTTAAAGAAACATTAATTCGCTCTAAGCTTTCCATGAATCCAAATTCAAAAAAGTGGCAAGACAGAATACCATTACTTTACCCATATTTAAAACAGTATAATTCAAAATATATCAATTTTCTTAAGGAATTTTATTTGCGAAGTATCACTGACCCGGATTGTCACTTGTTCAGCCATCAAATACGAATTTCAAATGGTAAAAGTGTTTTAAACTATTTAACTAAAGACTTAAAAAATGAATTTCAGACAAATAACATTTACGAAAGTTCTCTTAGGGATTGGCTTCCAAGAAAAATGGATAATTATAGCCATCTGCAAAAGGCTCAATATATTGAGATGAAAACTCTTCTATCAGGATATTTACTTTCATCACAAGGCGATAGAATGTCTATGGCTCACTCTGTTGAAAGTCGTTATCCATTTTTGGATCATAATGTGATAGAATTATTTGCAAAAATCCCCGAAGAGATAAAATTAAGAAAAATGAATGAAAAGTTTATTTTAAAAAAAGCTTTTGAGGAAAACTTACCAAAAGATATAACTGAAAGAAAAAAGCAACCTTACCGTGCGCCCGAAGCTCATGCTCTGATTAATAACAACAAGATAGAGAGGTATTTAAATAAAGAGAAAATTTGTTCACAGGAGTTTTTTGATTGGAATATGCTTAATAAATTATCAACAAAGATTAAAAAGGATCCCGATAATGTTAGTTTTAATGAGAATTTTACTTTTGTAAATGCCATTGCAACGACAATTTTTCTGTCAAAAGATTGGAGAAAAAATTATCAAAAAAACAAAATCAGATTTAGAATAACAAGAGTATAAACTTTGGAAATAGAAAATCAATTAAAAAAAGGTATTTGCCAGATTAATCTTACAATTGAAGAGGGAGATATAGATGTCTATGAGGGATTAATGTCCTCAGGTATGCTTGACTCTTTTGGTTTCATTGAATTTGTATCTTTTATCGAAACCAAATTTAATATATCTATTGATGAGGATGATTTGACAACTGTTAATTTTAAAAACATCGCTCAGACTGCAAATTATATAAAGAGTAAACTTGAATAAAAAATATTAAAAGAATAAATGCTTGCGTTTGTTTTTCCAGGTCAAGGTAGCCAAATAAAGGGAATGGGCCGTACACTTATAAATGAGTACCCTAATCACATTAAAATTCTTGATGAAATATCGGAAATATCATCAATTAATATCAAACAATTATGTTTTGATTATTCAGATTCTAACATTAATGAATCTATCCATTCAGCATTAGCTGTTTTTTCAATTTCATCTTTAATATTTGAAATTTTAAAGGAAAATTCTGTTGTACCTAATGCTTATGCAGGCTATAGCTTAGGATATTATTCTGCACTTTATGCATCTGGTTACATTTCACTTCCAACTGCATGCTATCTAGTAAAGTTAAGGGCTAAACTCTTAAAGAAATCTGCAAAAAATAATCCATCTGGTATGATTGGAATTATTGGTCTTAAAAAAAATCAAATTAGCCAGGCAATAAAAGGGATCGACCATGTTTATATTGCAAATGAAAATTCCCCTGTCAATTTTACTATTTCTTATGATTTGCGTGTTAAACCGTTGTTGGATAGGGCCTTAGATTTAGCGAGTCCATTAAAAGTTGTTGATATCCCAGTAGAGGGTGGATGGCACTCACCGTTTATGCAAGATGCTGCTGAATTATTTTCTGAACATATCATTAATGTTAATTTTAATGATACAAATAAAATAGTTGTTGATAATTCTACGGCAAGACCAATTGAAAATATAATTGATCTTCCTCAATTATTAATTGAGCACATATATAAAAAAGTAAAATGGAGAGATACAATTGATTACTTAATTAAATATGGTTGTACAGATTTCATTGAAGTAGGGTATGGTGATCAGTTATCGAAATTTATATTGTTTACAAATCGCCAGGTTAATGTGAATAAAACTGGTGAAATACTATATCTTAAAAATGTAATAGAAAAATATAGTGCTTATGAATAATATAATTATTTTTTATTGTTTAGATCAAAATTATTCAAAATACGATTCTAACCATACCTGAGATTAATATACATGCAAGAAAGTAAGTAAGATTGAAATAAGATTTGCAACTAAAAAGAATATTTAAAAAATATATCTTAAGAAAGGATCTCTATTATAAAATAAAAGAAAAAATTTTTCTTTTTAAAAGAAAGAATTTTAAAGACCCATATAGAGACCAAATGAATCTTATTAGTAATAATTCATATTTAATTATTTTTGATGTTGGCTCCCATATTGGTAAAACCATAAAAATATATAAATCTATATTCCCTAAATCTAAAATTTACGGATTTGAGCCATCGAAGGATTCTTATCAAATATTATTAAATAAATTTGCAGATGATAAAGATATTCTAATATCTGATTATGCGTTGTCAAATGACTGTAAGATTAAAACCCTCTTTCTGAGCAGTAGTGATAAATTGAATTCACTTAAGAAACCGAATAAAAGAGCTTGGGGTTTTGAAAAATCAGAAAGAGTAAAGGTGCAGACAATCACTATTGATGATTTTTGTAACGAAAATAATATATACCATATAGGTATATTAAAACTTGATGTACAGGGTAGTGAACTAGATGTATTAGAAGGTGCTAAATCGATGTTGTCTGCAGGTAGAATAGATTTAATATATATTGAATGGCAGGTAGTCCCACTATATGAAAACCATTCTCTTTATTATGAAATTGGAAATTATTTGGGACAGTTTGGATATGAATTATTCAATCTATATAATATTAATGAAGCAAGGTCTGGACAAATAAGATGGGCAGATGCAATTTTTACAAATAAGAAAATTAGGCAAAAATTAATTACTACATTAGGCGAAGGACAGGGTAGTGGGTGGTAAGTAACGAAGTTTATTCAAGCATTTGATATGAAAAGATTTTTCAATATAGTTAATAAATTAATTGATAAAAATATCTCATCAGTATCTAGAAAAAAAATAATAGAATTTTCGTTTTTACTATCACTTACTTATCTAATAATTAGAATTATTGATAATGTATATATAGCAAAACCTAGCTTGGGAGATGAATGGTTTTTTTACAAGGGTTTCTCAAACTATATAATTAATGGTTATTATAATTCTGTAATTAATGGTATATCCATTCCATTTATGATCATAACTGAATTCTTTTATTCTTTTGTATCTAATATCTCAATATCACTGAGATTATCAAATTCACTGATGGTTTTATTGATATATATTTATTTATTCAGCAGAAAAAATCTCTTAGATAAAAATAATAAATTAATTTTCTTTATTTTCCTTAGTCTATTAATAGGAACTTCAGGAGGAATGTTTTATGGGACGAATGATAGTTTCCATTCTGCCAGTCTCTTAATTATTTATTGCGAGTGTTATTTATATATTAAATATAAAGGTCATAATAATTTGATTTTAGTCATATCATTCATAATATGTATTCTCTCTCGTCCTATTTGGATATTGACTTTACCAGTAATATTAGTCCTCTGCCTTACAATTGATTATTTAACTAAACCACATACAGCTAAACTAAGAGAAAATAAATTCATCATAATGTTTTCATTATCTATTTTAATATCTTTAATGTTTAATTACCCAAGGTATCTTAATGAAAATTTGACGAGAAAGAATAGTAACATCCCTTATCATAATATGTTAATGTCATATGTCGATAAATCTAAAACATATAAAACAGATGATGCTAATTTTAATTGGATGCAATGGCACTATTATTCTCAGATGGTATCAAATTCAAGATTTTTTGGTTTATTTGCACCTTTAGTTAACTGGGATGAAGTAAAAAAATATAAGGTTTTAAATGGTGAAGATTCTCTTCCAAAATCTCATCATAAATATATTTCAGGTTATCCTTTGGATGTATTAAAACGTTTACCCGGTTCTGTTGTTGAAATTTTTATAATGAGCATTCGTTATGTTGGAATTTTTCTATTTTTATTACCAATTTTGATTTATTTCAAATATAAGTTTAATGTCTTTGATAAAAAGTCCCTTATAATCCCACTTACAGTTTTTTTGACTATACTGGTATTTGCATTCATTCATCCGCGTGTGATAGAAAACAGATGGCTTTCATCAGCTTACATTTTCACTCTTATATTTGTTTTAAATCGAGATAATTATTTTGAATCAATATTAAATGATAATATTATTTTACTTAACATACTCCTAATGGATATTATAACCGTGTGGGCATTATGGAAATGGGGAATATTCTTAAACATATGAATCAACTAAAAAAAGGTTTTTCTATTATAATACCAGTTTATAACAGTTCAAATAGTATTAAAGAGCTAAATGTTAGAATCATTAATGTATTTGATAAAGGTAACGATGAATTTGAAGTCATTTATGTGAATGATGGCAGTCTAGATGATGCATGGCAAACTATTTGTAGTATTATAAATCCAGATAAAAGAATTAAAGGAATAAATCTATCTAAAAACTTTGGTCAACATAATGCACTTCTGTGTGGCATAAGGGAGGCGAATTATGGTACCATTATTACGATTGATGATGATTTACAAAACCCTCCAGAAGAGATTCCTAAATTACTTCATAAATTAAATGAAGGTTTTGATGTTGTATACGGATTTCCAAAAGAAGAGAAACATGGTTTTTTTCGAAACCTTGCTTCAACTTTTACAAAGATGTCATTAAAAACAGCAATGGGAATTGAAAATGCAAAACATGTTAGTTCATTTAGAGCCTTTAAAACAAACCTAAGGGATGCTTTTGCTCAATACAAAGGATCCTTTGTTTCTATAGATGTATTATTATCTTGGGGTTCAAATTCTTTTTCAGCTATACCTGTAAATCGAGATAAACGAAAGATTGGAAAGTCAAATTATACATTCAGAAAATTAGTACAGCATGCATTAAATATGATTACTGGTTTTACCACCCTTCCATTGCAAATTGCAAGTGTAATGGGCTTTGCCTTATCAATTTTTGGTCTGGGAATACTAATCTTTGTGATTGGACGATTTTTTCTACAGGGTTCTCCCGTACCGGGATTTCCATTCTTAGCATCTATAATTGCTATATTTTCTGGAGCTCAACTTCTAGCACTCGGCATAATAGGAGAGTATTTGGCAAGAATGCATTTTCGAGTTATGAATAAACCACAATATCTAGTAAAAAATAAATAATACAAAAATAAATATTACTCTTTTTTGTGCCACAGATAGAGGCGCCCAATTCTTAAAAAAACTTAATGAATTACTACCTAATGCTCTATTGACTGTAGTTAGTTTTCCTGAAACAGCTTGGGAACCAAGGTACTTAAATAAAATTCACTCAATGGTAAAAAAATTTGGTGGTAATTATTATTTATGGGAAGATATTAAGAATTCCAATCAACAATTTTGGAAAAATTTATCTATAGATATAATTTTTATTGTTAGTTGGCGATATTATATCCCACCAGAGATTTATACGAATGCTAAAATTGGTGCTTATCTTTTTCACGATTCGTTATTGCCAGAAAATAGAGGGTTTTCACCTACAATCTGGTCAATAATAAATGGTAAAAGTTATACGGGGGTTACTCTTCTTGAAGTTGATGATCAAATCGATAGTGGAGATATTATTTCTCAGGCCATAGTACCATTCTGCAGTAATGATGAAATACCTAAAATATTAGATCTGGTAACAAAACAATACCTTAAAATATTAGCTAACAATATAAATAACCTTATCAAAGGTGATATTATCAAAACCCCCCAAAATCATACATTAGCGACCTATAATCCTAAGCGGACCAAAATAGATAATATGATTAATTGGAACCATTCAGCAAAGCAGATTTATAATCTAATCCGCGCACTTACGAAACCTTATCCTGGGGCATTTACCTATCTTAACAAAAAAAAAATTATTATATGGAAGGCTTTAGTAGTTAAAGATGCTTACAGCAAAATAAATAATGTGCCTGGTTCTGTAATTAAAATAATTAAAAATAAAGGAGTTGTTGTTAAAACTGGTAATGGTAACATTATTATTAAAGTTATTCAGGTAGATAATAGTGAACCACAAAATTTTAATGACATAATAAATAATTTGGATATTATTCTAGGATGAAATACTTAATTCCATTTAATCGATGTGATATTCAAGGCAAAGAGTATGCTTATATGAAAGATGCAATGCGCAAAGGTGTATTATCTGGTGATGGAAAGTTTTCAAAAAAATGTAATTCTTTTTTTACATCTGAATTAGGAATAAATAAATCATTGCTTACACCGTCCTGTACGCACGCTCTGGAGATGACCGCGATTTTATTGGATATTAAGCCTGGCGATGAAGTTATTGTCCCATCATTTACATTTGTGTCTACAATAAATTCCTTTGTTTTAAGAGGGGCAGAGCCAGTCTTCATAGATATTCATCCTGATACATTGAATATAGATGAAAATCAATTAGAAGGTTTAATCACACCAAACACAAAAGCAATAATAGTAGTTCATTATGCCGGCGTTGGTTGTGAAATGAATCAAATTTTAAAAATAGCAAATAAATTTAATATACCTGTTATTGAAGATAATGCTCATGGGCTATTCGGGAAATATAAAAATAAGTACCTGGGTACATTTGGCAACTTTGCAACGCAAAGTTTCCATGAAACCAAAAACTTTACCTGCGGTGAAGGAGGGGCATTATTTATCAATGATCAAAAATATGTTGAACGCGCTGAAATAATTAGAGAGAAGGGAACAAATAGGTCAAAATTTTTCAGGGGGGAAATTGATAAATATACCTGGGTAGATATTGGGTCTTCTTTTCTATTATCAGATTTGTCAGCAGCATTTCTTTTTGGCCAATTAGAACAACGTCACTCGATTCAAGAGAAGAGAAAAAAAATTTGGGATCTATATTATTCCCATTTGAAAGATTGGGCTAACAAAAGTGGAATTCAATTACCATATATCCCTGATCATTGTAACCAAACTTATCATATGTTCTATATGATAATGCCTTCCTTAGAATTAAGAAAAAAATTCATTGATCATTTGAAAAAGAATGGCCTCCACGCTGTATTTCATTATTTACCACTTCATTTATCTCCTATGGGGATGACCCTTACAAACCGCAAAACTCGTTGCCCTGTGACTGAATTTGTTTCAGATAGAATAGTAAGGCTTCCATTTTTTACTGATTTAGATGTTAACCAGATTAATTTCGAGACATTTTATAAGTTTTAATAAAAAAATTATTTTTATAGTCACGACTATTATTTCAGTCGCTATCAGTAGTTCTTTTTTAAGTAAAAACACTCCTTTTTCTGGAGATGAGTTTTACACTCTTGATATAGATAAAGTACATAAGCCAGTCCCATACTATCTTTTAGTTTCTAATGTTATTAATGATATAGGTCAAATAAAGCCAAACCATACTTTTTACCTTAGACTAACCAGTGTCTTGTTTACAAGTATAGGTCTTTTATTATTATTGTTATTTATCCCAAAGACAAAACTTGAATTATTTCTTTTGACCGCATTAATTATTACAAATCCATTTATTTTATCCATTTCAATATTTTTCAGATATTATTCTTTTTATTTCATGTCTTCTGTCCTGACCTTGATTATACTTGTCCTTGAGTTTGAAAGGTTCAAACTAAAAACCAAAATAACTCTAGGGTTTCTTGGCAGTATTGGAAGTGTCTATTATTTATTTTTCTTAAATGCCCTTCAATTTGGTATGGCATTCATAGTAACTAGTCTATTTGAATATGTAAAAAATAATAAATTAAAATATGGCCTTTTTGGTATTTGCCTAATTGGTATCTCAATTTTTATTTTAAATCCAATACTTATCTGGAAATTACTTTATATGTTCAATATCACAGGTCATGCTGCAATTGACTTGAATTCAGTTCAAATTATGGGTTTCGGTATGTCTACTTTCATCAAACCTTTTTATGCAATGTTTCAGATGATTTTTGGTCCTTATATCGCTCCAACTTATTCAAT